>Ga0265328_10000608_pt1 | contig 16653 bp, 14 predicted proteins | sample 41624metaG_FD_202086 | JGI IMG/M metagenome (GOLD analysis project Ga0265328, IMG submission 202086) | Rhizosphere microbial communities from Carex aquatilis grown in University of Washington, Seatle, WA, United States - 4-16-24 metaG | ecosystem: Host-associated > Plants > Roots > Rhizosphere...
GAGCAGCTTTAAAAACATCGGGAAGGGATCTCATGAAAAACGCCGGACTTCCCACGCTTTTCATTCCGCACGGCGGCGGTCCATGGCCTTTCATGTCCCCGCCCGCCGGCCAAAGCGATATATGGGGAAAGCTGGCGACCTATTTGAGATCAATCCCGGCAACGCTCCCCACGGCGCCGAAAGCGATTCTCGTCGTCTCCGGACATTGGGAAACGCCGCGCCCTGCCGTCAACGTCAATCCCTCGCCGCCGCTGCTGTTCGACTATAGCAATTTCCCCGAACACACTTATCGGCTGAGCTATCCGGCGCCGGGCGCACCGGAACTCGGAGCGCATGTGCGCCGACTGCTGGATACATTCGGCATCGCGTCGGACGAGGAGCATCGGCGCGGTTTCGACCACGGCGTGTTTATTCCCTTCATGCTGATTTATCCGCGCGCGGATGTGCCGATCCTGCAGATGTCGTTGCAGCACAAGGCCACCGTCGAGACGCATTTCGCGATCGGTCGGGCGCTGACGTCGCTGCGGGATGAAGGCGTGCTGATTGTCGGCAGCGGCATGAGCTATCACAATTTGCGCGATTTTTTCTCGCGAGCAGACAGCGCGCGCCAGGCCGCCGCAGAATTCGACGCATTTTTAACGGATGCTGTCGAAACGAAGGAGCCCTCGTCTTGCGAAATGAAACTTCGCAACTGGCAAAACGCTCCGGGCGCGCGTGCGAGCCATCCCACCGCCGAACATTTGGAGCCACTGTTCGTCGCCGCCGGGGCCGCGGGGACAGATGTCGGCCGGCGCGTCTTTACCGATGAAATCCTTGGGAAGGCAATTTCCGGATTCCAATTCGGTTGATCGGCGCCAGGGTCACGTGAAGCAAAAATTGTCTCCCGCGCATCTCGGTCTCGCATTGCAACCAAAATCAACGATCGGGCGCCAATGGCTGACGGGCTGCGCCGACGCGGGAAGGTCGAGCGGTTTCACGCGATCAAAGCTCCCAGGCGGATGTGCGCGCATGGAAGAGCTAAAGCTATTGGCGCGTCGCGCAGGATGATTATGCGCCGTGATCTTAACGTCTGGCGTCCGCATGTCGGGCGCCCGGAATCGCGCGCGCCCTGGATTCGGTGGACGGGGAACTCAAAAAGAACGGAACGCACCATCGTTGTTCGCGCCGACCGATCTGATTAGACCGGCGCTTCCGCCGCGACGTAGCGAACCAGCTTCTTGTTCACGAATTGCTGTATGCCCATGTCGCCGAGCTCGCGCCCGTAGCCTGAGTTCTTAATGCCGCCGAACGGCAATTCGGCGTCGGACCAGGAGAGGTTGTTGATGAACATCATCCCGGTTTCGACGCGGCTTGCGACGCGCTTCCCCCGCTCAACATCCGTCGTGAAGACGGAGCCCCCCAATCCGAAGTCGGAATCATTGGCGAGCGCGATCGCCGCGCTTTCATCCTTCACTCGGAAAAAAATAGCGACGGGCCCGAAGAATTCTTCTCTGAAGGCAGGATTGTCCGGCTGAACGTCGCTCAGGATCGTCGGCTCCATAAATGAACCGGGGCGATCGATGCGCTTGCCGCCGAGAACCGCCTTCGCCCCGAGGGAGACAGCGCTATCGACTTGCTTCAACAGGTCGGTCAACGCCGATTCCGACGACAAAGGACCCAGGGTGGTTGCTTCGTCGAGCGGGTCGCCTGGCTTCAACGCCGAGAGCGCCGCCTTGAATTTCTCCAGGAATTTGTCGGCGAGTTGTTCGACGACGATGAACCGCTTCGCCGCGCAGCAGGTTTGCCCCATATTATACATACGTCCCCAGACCGCCCATTTGATCGCGTGATCGAGATCGGCGTCTTCGAGGACGATAAAGGCGTCGCTGCCGCCAAGTTCCATCGACGACGGCTTCAAATTCCTTCCGGCCCGAGCCGCGATGTTTCTTCCCGCCGCGACGCTGCCGGTTAGCGCCACGCCCTTGATCCGCTCATCATCGACGACCTGATCGGATTGATCATGGGAGATCAGCAGATTTGTATAGAGGCCGGCCGGCGCGCCAGCCTCAATCCATAGCGCTTCAAACGCAATGGCGCATTGCGGCACGATGCCCGCATGTTTGACCATCACGACATTGCCCGCCATCAACTGCGGGCCGGCGACGCGGGCGAGCTGATAGTAGGGAAAATTCCAGGGCTCCACGCAGAAAATCACGCCGATCGGACTGCTCTCCATATGGCCTTCCCCGAGCGAAGGATGGAGTTCGACCGGCGCCAGGAAACGTTCTGCGTTCCTGGCGTAATAGGAGAGAATATTGGAGCTGAACTCGACTTCCCCGAGAGCTTCTCCGATACGCTTGCCCATCTCGAGCGTCATCGTATGCGCGAATTTGGCGGCCTGCACATGCAATAGTTCCGCGGCCCTGGCCACGATGATCGCGCGCTCGGAGCAGGTCTTGCGCCGCCAGCTTTCGAAGCAGATCTGCGCTGCGGCGATCCTGGATTCAAGCTGCTTGTCGGTCAGGTCGTCGAATTTCTTGAGAAGTACGCCTGTGGCGGGATTGAAGCTTTGATACGCCATGCATTCTTCCTCTTCGGATGTTGCGGTGGAAACGTGGAAGCGTTACCGCAGACAGCGGCCTCCATCGCCGACATTTCGATTGTCGTCACCAAGCAGGATTTCGGAAAAGTGGCTCCGGTTTTCCGATAAAAATCCAGCTAATTCCAAACAATCCAGGCGGGCAATCGTTGGCGAAGCAACGAATGCCCGCCTGGCGCGCTGATTTGCTTTGATCGCGTCGCGGATGACGCGGTGATCACGCGACCTTTAGCTCGCCGGATCAATCGTAGAGACATTAGACGTCATTCGGGGGGAAACGGCAGGCTCGGAAACTACTCGGGCAAAGGAGGAACCCGCGTCGCCGAAAAAACTTATCAACCGGTCCAATCCGGTGACAGAGCACACGACAACAGGGATAGAGCCGCAACATTTGGGCCGAAAGCGGAGTCGCCATGAAACGTCCCGACCTGCGCCTTGTGCCACGATGGTCTCGACGCCGCTATGTCGTTCCACCCTCATTGGACTGTTCAATCGCAACTGACCACTTTTCTGAATCGTAGAAGACAGATCGCAAGCGTGACGACACCGATGACGACCAGCGCAACGAGCTGCGGCCAGACAATTTCAAGACCGCCGCCACGATAAAGCGTCGCTTGCGCAAAGCTCACGAATTGCGTGTTAGGCGTGAAACGCATGAGGTTTTGGAGCCATACCGGCATTGTTTCCAATGGGGTGACGCCGCCCGACAAAAGGTAAAGAACGACGATGACCGGCACGGAAAGCAATCCGAACTGAGCCATGGTGCTGACATAGGTGGCAATGAGAATGCCGAGCGCTGTGACCGAAAATTCGAACAAGATCGCGCCAAAAATGAAAAGAGAGATCGAGCCGGCGATCGGGATATGCAGTAGCCCCTGGACGACGATAAAAAGAGACAGAACCGCTGAGCTGATTATAACGAACCCGTTGGCCACTATTTTTGACAGCATGATCTCGAGCGGCGTGACCGGCATCACCAAAAGATGCTCGATCGTTCCGTGCTCGCGTTCCCGGATCAGAGCCGCTCCGGTCAAGATAATTGAAAGAATCGATATATTATTGATGACCTGCATGATCGCCGTAAACGACATTGAACGATAGTTCGGATTAAATTTCGCGCGAATGACCATGTTTATTGGCAGTCTGATTTTCCCTGAGTCACGGTTTATGAAGCTTGCCGTCTCCTGCGAAATGATGTTTTGCACATATAGGTCGCCATTGCCCGCAAGCGTTGGAGCTGTGCCGTCAACATTGATCTGAATGGTCGGCGTCTTGTCGCGGAGCACGTCGGCCTCAAGATTCGGCGGAATTTCGACGACGAAAACAAAGCGCCCCGAGTCCATCACTCCGTCAAGATCTCTGCTATCGATGAGGACAGGCGGTCGGAAATACGGCTCCAGCAATGCGCTCGCGATACGTCTGGAAAGTTCCGAATGATCGTCATCGACGATCGCTATGCTGGCGTGTTCGACCTCGAAGCTGATCCCCGTCGAGATGGAATAAAGCGCGAATGTGAAAACATAGGCGATTAACCCCAACAAAACCGGATCCGCGACGAGACTGCGTAACTCCTTGACGACGAGATACCATGCCTTTGGCGGCGATGTGCGCATCTCACGTCTCCTGCTTGTGAAGACTGATCGTCGCCGCGCCGAGAAACACGAGCGTAAAAGCCGCGAGCGCAATCAAATCCGGCCACAGCTGTTGAAACCCCAATCCCTTCGTAAACGCGCCAATGCTGATCGGGTGATACCACGCGGCCGGAAATGTAAGTCCAAGAAAGCGTCCTGAACCCGAAAGCGACGACACCGGCGCCAGCAAGCCTGAAAAGTTGACGGCGGGAATGATCGAGACGACCGCGGTAATGAAAATCGCGGCGACTTGCGTTCGGATGAAGGACGACACCAGCAACCCAAATCCTGTTGTGGCGAACACATAAAGAAATGTGCCGAAAGCGAGAGTTGGTGCGGACCCTGACACAGGAACGCCGAATATCAGAACCGCGGCAAGCACGAGCATCCCAAAGCTCAAAAAGGAAATCGCCACGTAGGGCAATTGCTTGCCCAGAAGGAACTCCAACCGTCCGACTGGCGTCGAACGGAAATTGGCGATTGATCCCGTTTCTTTCTCCCGCACCACGCTGACGGCCGTCATCATCGCCGGGATCAGCGCAAGCATCAGCATGATAACGCCGGGAATGATGGCGTAGACGCTTTTGAACGCCTGATTATATCGAAAACGGGTCTCAACATTGACGAGCGGCAGAATGGACGCAGCGCCTGAGTGGCGGATTTCCTGATCTGCAAGATATTTTCGCGCAATTCCGTCGACATAACCACGGATCGTCTCGGCGCGAAACGGCATCGCGCCGTCGATCCAAACCGCTATTTCCGGAGTCCTGCCGCCGAGCAAATCCCGACCGAAATTCGCAGGCGTTTCGACTGCGAGCTTGAGCTCCCCGCTCATGAGGCGCCGCTCCATCTCCTCTTCGGATAAAATATCGCTCTTTTGCACAAAGTAACGAGACCCGGAAAAATTTTCGAGAAGCTCACGACTTTCCTGTGTGCGGTCCTGATCGAATACGGCGTAGGGCAAATTCTCGACATCGAAGGAAATGCCATAGCCGAATGTGATCATGAGAAGCAGCGGGCTGAACAAAGCGAAAGCGAAGCGCACAGGATCGCGCAGAATCTCCAGCGATTCGCGATAGGTTTCCGCCCATAGGCGACCAACGTCGAAACCGAAGATCTGCACGCGCGATTTTGCTCTCGGAGACGGCGCCTCTGAAAGCGTATCTCTGCCCGAATATGGTTCCGTCTCGCCTTCCGCATCCTCGAGATAAGCGATGAATGCGCCCTCCAGCGTCGTCTTTCCCTTCGCCGCAATAAGACGCGAGGGCGCGTCAATGGCAAGCACCTTGCCCGCATGCATCAGCGAAATACGATCGCAACGTTCCGCTTCATTCATGAAATGGGTGGAGACAAATATGGTCACGCCTTCATTGCGCGATAATTCGATAAGCGACGCCCAAAAACTGTCGCGCGCAATCGGGTCGACGCCCGACGTCGGCTCGTCCAGGATCAACACTTCGGGTTCATGAATAACAGCGACAGCAAGCTGCAATCGCTGCCGCATTCCAAGGGAAATCGCTTCGGGCGCGCTATCGGCGACATCCCTCAAATCGAAGCGCTTCAACATCTCGTTGACGCGCTGTGCGCCTCGCTCTCTCGGGAGCGAAAACAATCTTGCGTGCAGTTCAAGGTTTTGCTGCACGGTCAATTCGTTATAAAGCGAGAAGGCCTGCGACATATAGCCGACGCGTCGACGCGTCGCCATATCCCGCGCGTCGAGCTCTGTGCCAAACAGCCGCGCCGACCCTTCCGTCGCCGGCAACAGTCCCGTCAACATCTTCATGGTCGTGGATTTTCCGCAACCATTCGAGCCGAGAAAGCCGAAAATCTCTCCGCGCGCAATGCGAAAGTTGACATGGTCCACGGCGATGAATTTCCCGAACGCCTTGGTCAAATTATCGGCTTCAATCGCGAACGCGCCATCGCGGGCCTGGAGAGGCGGCAAAATGACAGCCTTATGCGCCGCGCGCTTTTCGGGAGGCGATAGCGCAATGAAGGCGGCGTCCAAACTTGTCTGGCCTGTGTTGGCCATGATCTCGGCCGGCGCGCCGCTGGCGAGAATTTTGCCGTCGTCCATCGCCGCGAGCCAGTCGAAACGCTCCGCCTCTTCCATATAGCCGGTCGCGACAATCACGCTCATGTTGCGCCGGCGTGCGCGAAGCCGTTCGATGAGATCCCAAAATTGTCGCCGCGACAAAGGATCGACGCCGGTTGTCGGTTCGTCCAGGATCAAGAGGTCCGGGTCATGAATCAGTGCGCAACATAATGCGAGCTTTTGCTTCATGCCGCCTGAAAGCTGTTCCGCCGCGCGATCCTGAAATGGATCCAGCCCGGTGGCGTGCGACAGCTCGGCGATCCGTTCCGCCCGCTCTTCCTTGCTTTGGCCAAACAGCGCCCCGAAGAAATCCAGATTTTCCCGAACCGTCAGAGTTGGATAAAGATTTCGGCCGAGCCCCTGCGGCATATACGCAATTCGCGCGCAACGCGTCGCCCGATGCGCGGCCGAGCGCATATCGCCGCCAAGCGCATGGACTACACCGCTCTGAATGCGGCGCACACCGGAAATGAGCGCGAGAAGAGTGGACTTGCCGACGCCGTCCGGACCGATCAAGCCCGCCATGCAGCCGCCGGGGATGGTCAGGGTCACGTTATCGAGCGCAAAGCGCTTCCCATAGCGATGCGTTACGGCGCGAATGTCCGCCGCTGCGTCGATCATTGCGGCAGCTTCACGGTGAGTTCGGCAGGCCATGGGCGCTTACCGTCAATGTTCACATAGGCGCTTCCCCGCACTCCCGCTTTGACCTGGCTCTCATATTGCCGCAACAAATTTGGCGCGATGCTCAGCTTTACGCGAAACATCAGCTTTTCTCTTTCTTCCGCCGTCTCCACCGTCTTGGGAGTGAATTGCGCTTCGCTTGCGACGAATGAAACCTTGGCGGGGATGACATATTGCGGAACAGGATCGAGTATGAGCCTCGCGTCGTCGTTGAGCTTTAAACGTCCAGCGACGGCAGCGGGGAAAAACACGGTCATATACACATCGGACAAATCTATGAGCGTCAGAACACGCGACCCGGCGCCGAGCACCTCGCCCGCCTGCGCTAATTTATATTGCACGCGGCCGCGACGAGGCGCTTTCAGCACCATGTCGTCGAGCGGTGCAGAAATTTTTGCGACATCCGCGGTCGCCGCGTCTATCGAGGCGGATGCCGCGTCGTGATTTGATTTCGCTGCGTCGAGAGCCGCCTGAGCGCTTGTCATCGTCGAGCGCCGCTGGTCGAGCAGCTCCGCAGTCGAAAAACCTTTGGTTCGCAGGCTGGCCACGCGATCGAGCTGTTGCTTGGCGAGTTTGATTTCACTCTGTCGCTGCGCGACGAGCGCCTCTACCGAGATTTTCGCCTGCTCAGCGTGGCGAACCTGCGCCTCGGCGCCGCGCAATTGCGCCTCGAGATCAGCGACGTCCATTTTTGCGACAATCTGGCCGGCGTCGACCATCTGCCCTTCCTCAGCCAAAACCTCAGCGATACGGCCGGGAAGTTTGGTCGCAATTTCAATTTGCTGCGCTTCCACCCTGCCGTTGGCGAGCGCGAAGCCCTCGGGCGTTTTATCCCCGCGCAACTTGCGGAAAATTGCGTCCACAGTCTCATTCGCCATAGCGGCGGATGGGGAAAATTCGCCGAAATTATGAAACGGAATAGCGCTGTCGATCGGGAAATCGATGCTGAGCGCGACGAGCGCTGATAGCGTTGCAATTCCCCGTATAAATCCAATTCTCGGATCGCGTTCGCGACGACCGCCGCGTCGATCCGAACATCGCGGACGCGACCATGTTTCGCATTGCCCGATGAGCTTCCTCCAAATCATGAGATATGTCGCTTTCCTCTGATATCGATCACAGGTCTCGGGTCATCTAAAAGTCAAACAGGTCCGGCGACGCTCCAGGGCGACGACGCTGTCATGCGGCACATGTCGAGACAACGTCACCAGGCGAATTCGGGCGCTCGAATTAAGCCAGGGGACGCCGCCTTGAGCACGCGAGATCTGGCGCACAATGAAACGCCGGTCAATGTCGCGCGCGACCGACCGCGCCAACTTTGAATTATGCGCATAACCTGACAGGGACGCCCGGGCGGGAATTGAAAGTGTCGGGCGCACCGACATGGGTAGTTTCCGAATCTTTCTTCGCCGGTTCGCGATCCGCTATGCTGCAACCGATCCGCGTCATTTCGTGCTTCGCCGGGCCGGGTTTTGTGTCTGTAGTCCGGGGAAGCGCAGCGCGTTCAGATTAAAACAGGAGAATGCGGCATGTCTGATGTTTCAACTTCCGACGTCTTTCTCATCGGTTCGACCGAAGCGGCTGCGCTGCGCAAGAATTGGGGCTGGACGATCGCTTTCGGCGTTCTGGTCATGCTAGCCGGAATCATTGCGCTGAGCAGCGTTCTAACAGCCACAATCGCGAGCGTTCTCATCGTTGGCATTGCGATGGTCGCGAGCGGATTCATCGAAATATTTTATGGCGTCACGATGCGTTCCTGGAGCCGGTTCTTTCTTTGGGTTCTGCTCGGCGTTTTATATGTCGGCGGCGGAGTCGCCGTGTTCGCAAATCCTCTGCTCGTAGCCGGCGTATTGACGCTTGTGCTGGGTAGCGGACTCATCGCATCCGGGCTGCTGCGCATCTTTCTCGCATTCAAGCTTCCTGGAGGCGCGTCGTCGATTATGGTCGGACTGTCTGGCGTCGTCACGCTCTTGCTGGGCGGGATCATCGTCGCGCAATGGCCAACCTCAAGCCTTTGGGTGATCGGCACATTCCTCGGCGTGGACCTGATATTTGTCGGGGCCGCCTGGATCGGCGTGGGCCTGACCGCAAAAGGCGCCGAAGGCTGAAAACGAGCCGATGCGAAGCGCGATCGCACCTCCTGTAGCGCGATCCGCCAAAATACCGGACCAATATTTACGTGTTGTCTGGCTCCTGCTCTACCGCCGGAGCCCCGGGGCTATTGGCTGACCGTGCATGGTGCGAACGCAGCACGTCGGCCAGCGCCCGCCGCAATCCATGCATCTGATCCAGCAGATTTAAGATGACGCCCACGCCCGGGTCATTGACGCCCAGGTCTGCCTTGAGTTCCCGAATTAGTTTCGCTCGCGCCACATCCAATTCGGAAAATGAAAATTCAGCTTCGGTCTGGATGGGAATCAGCCATTCCTCCTCGATCCAAATCTGGAGTGTTTCGTGATCGAGTTGCAGGTGTTCAAGAAAGTTCGCTTTACTGATGTTCATGACAGCATCCCTCGACGCGGATCATCGCTTTTCGCAGGCGTCCAATTGGAGAGAAACGACTCCAGTTCCGGATTCGGCTCGGTCGGCAACATCACCTTGAGCGTAATGAATTCGTCGCCGGCGCCGCTGCGCTTTGGAACGCCTTTTCCCTTCAGGCGCAGAACCGATCCAGTGTTTGAACCCTTTGGAATGGTCAAAATGACCGGCCCGGCGGGTGTCGGCGCCTTGATTTGCGCCCCAAGGACGGCTTCCGTGAGCGTAATGGGCAGTTCGATATGGAGATCGTCGCCTCGTCGAACAAAAAACGCGTGCGGATTGATCGAGATTTCCACCAGAGCGTCGCCTGCGGCGCCCTCTCCCATGGATCGCACTCCTTTTCCACGCAAGCGCAGAATTTGTCCCTGCTGAATTCCGGAGGGAATCGCCACGTCCAGCACTCCGCCATCGGGCAGTGTGATCCGCTTCGTCGCGCCATTGACCGAGTCAAGAAAGTCGATCGAAAGATGGTAGTGAGTGTCCGCTCCCTTCGAGCGCCGCGCTTCCCGTCCCTGTCGTCTTAGCAATTCCGCGAAGAGATCATCCGCTTCGGCGAAGTCCGAATATCCCGAGGAATTCTCATATCGCGCGTCTGCGGAAGGCTCCGACGCATAATCCTTATAGAAACGTTCGCGCTGGCGTTCGGTTCCCGAAGCGTCGATTTCGCCGTCATCGAACCGCTTGCGCCTGGCCGGATCCGAGAGCAGATCATAGGCGCCGGACACCTCTTTGAATTGTTCTTCCGCACGCTTGTTTCCGGGATTGAGGTCCGGATGAAGCTTCTTGGCGAGGCGCAGATACGCCTTGCGCATTTCATCGGGAGACGCGGCTTTTGTGACCCCCAGGATTTCATATGGGTCTTTCATTGGCGCTCCGATGAGAATGACGGTCTACCGGCCTTGCGTAGCAGGAAGCGCTCTCGACGAGCAAGGTAGAATAGCACGTAAATATTCGTCGATCGCTGGCCGCCAAGGTAAATTTTGTCGCAGCGCCGGCGCCGATCGCTATGAGTAGATTCCGATGCTGGCGTTGCATCTTTTTACGACGCTAGGTCTGTTCAATCGTGGGGACGGAACGGCTTCGCTATGAGCGCGCGTGTAGCGAGAACTCTTCTGCTTTGCGGGGCGGCCTTGCACGGTCGATAAGCCTCCGTCACGACACTGATCTTCGCTCGTAGAACGAAACAAATCGTCACAGTGTCTATAAGAAAGAGCGCCATTGAATGGAAACCCTCGCGGAAGCCGTAATCGAGCCTGCGCCACTTCGAAGGTCTGTCATGCTGGCCGCTCTCGCGATCGGGCCAGTGCTTCTCGTCGCAGCTCTCGGAACTCTCGCGACGATTCCAAATATCGACAGCTGGTATTCGACTCTCGCGAAACCGAACTTCACTCCTCCGGGCTGGGTGTTCGCGCCGATCTGGACAGCATTGTATTGCTTGATGTCGTATGCGTTCTTTCGCATCTTGCGTCTCAGTCCGGGGACGCCGGGACGCACCGCGGCGATCGTCGCCTTTATCGCACAAATTGCTCTGAACGGATCATGGGCCTTCGCCTTCTTCGCGGCGCACAGTCCGGCGCTCGGAGTTTTCGTAATCATCCCATTGGAAGCCCTTGTCTTTACGACGATCATTCTCTTCGCGCGCCTGGATCGCATTGCCGCTGTTTGTCTTTGGCCCTACGCAGCCTGGGTCGCCGTCGCAATCGTCCTGAATGTCTCGCTCTGGATATTGAACCCTTGATGGCAAGCGTGGCGGCGCCGACGCCGCTCGCAACCCTCTCGTGCAAGGATGAACTCGATGTCGGATTTTCCGAAGCCCGCGCGGCAGCGGCCACTGGTCCAGGTTCAATCCGCTTCAGCCCATGGGGAGCTATCGGAATCCCCGAGCGCGGCGGCCGATCTCGATCGAATGCTACACGCCATGCAAAGCCGATTCACCGGGGGCAAGTCTCCCAGCACGATAAGCCTCGCCTTTCTCGATTGGGTCGCTCATGTCGCCAATGCGCCGTTTCAGACCGCTGAGCTGGGACGCGTCGCGCTAGCGCAATGGGCGCGCCTCATGTCCGCGGCGGCGGGTGGAAGCGACGCCATTGCGCCCGACAGCGACGATCATCGCTTCGCCGACGCCGCATGGCGCAAGGCGCCATTTTATCTGCTTACCCAAGCTGTTTTACTCGGCGAGGAGTGGTGGGATCAGGTCGCAAGCGCGCCGCGCGGCGTCGGTCGCCAAAATCGGCGCATCGTCGCCTACACATTGCGTCAATGGCTCGATCTATGGTCGCCATCCAATGTCCCTTGGCTTAACCCCGAAGTGATCAATGCGACGCGCGCGAGTGGGGGAGCCAATCTTGCGGCGGGGGTGCAGAATTTTTTGCGTGAGCACACGCCAGCCGGCGGAGCGTCTCCACGGGCGGATTTCATCGTTGGCGAAAATCTCGCCGTCACGCCCGGAAAAGTCGTCTTTCGAAACGATCTTGTCGAGCTGATCCAATATTCGCCGACGACCGCAACGGTAGGCGCCGAGCCCGTGCTGATCGTGCCGGCCTGGATCATGAAATATTACATCCTCGATTTGTCGCCGCATAATTCTTTGGTGCGCTGGCTCGTCGGACAGGGGCGCACCGTGTTCATGATGTCGTGGCGCAATCCCGGCGCCGACATGCGCGACACCTCGCTGGACGACTATCGCCGCCAGGGCGTGATGGCGTCTCTTGAAGCCGTCAAGTCGATCTGCGGCGACGCAAAAATTCATGGCGTCGGCTACTGCCTCGGCGGCACATTGCTCGCCATCGCGGCGGCCGCCATGGCGCGCGACGGCGACGACAGCCTCGCCAGCCTGACCCTTCTTGCCGCTCAAATCGATTTCAGCGAAGCCGGGGAACTGCAATTATTCATTACCGAGGATCAGCTCGATTTTCTTGACGACATCATGCAGACGCAGGGGTTTCTCGATGGCGCGCAAATGGGCGGCGCCTTTCAGATGCTGCGCTCCAATGATCTCGTCTGGTCCCGGGCGATCCGGGAATATTTGCTTGGAGAGCAGGAAATTCCCTTCGATCTGATGGCCTGGAACGCGGATGTGACGCGCCTCCCGGCGCGTATGCATATTGAATATCTCCGCAGTCTCTATCTTGAAAACGGGCTCACGGAAGGTCGCTTCCGCGTCACAGGACGCCCGGTGGCGCTCGACGACGTCAAACTGCCGATGTTCGTGATCGGAACGGAGCGCGATCATGTCGCGCCATGGCAATCCGTATTCAAGCTTCATTTGCTGAATGACGGCGAACTCACCTTCGTTCTGACCTCCGGCGGACATAACGCGGGGATCGTCAGCGAACCGGGCCACCCGCATCGACACTATCGCATTCGCGTTCGGGACCATGGCGCAAGAACGCTCGGGCCGGATGAATGGCGCGATAAAACAGCGCCGCAGGAGGGCTCCTGGTGGCCGGCCTGGGACGCATGGCTCGAACAACGCTCGACATCGCGGATCACGCCGCCCGCGCTGGGCGGACATGTTCTGGCGCCGCTGTGCGATGCGCCCGGAAGCTATGTGCGACAGGAGTGATCGCCATGCGGGATGCGATCGCGGACGCTCTCATCGAGAACCGCACCTTCGACGAAATCGCGATTGGCGAGTCGGCCAGCATGTCGCATACGGTGACGCAACGCGATATCGACCTTTTCGCCACAGTCACCGGCGACATCAACCCCGCCCATGTCGATCCGGTCTATGCTGAAACAGATATGTTTCATCACATCATTATTCATGGCATGTGGGGGGCCGGCCTGATCTCAGCGGTGCTGGGCGCCAAACTGCCCGGTCCGGGCACGATCTATCTTGGCCAGGATTTGCGCTTTCGCCATCCGGTGAGCATTGGCGACACCATTACCGCGACGTTGACGGTGCGCGAAAAAAAGTCTGAAAAAGGCGATGTGATCCTCGATTGCCTTTGCACCAATCAAACGGGCGAGAGCGTGATCACTGGCGTGGCCTTCACGCGGGCGCCAAGAGTGAAGGTCCGTCGTCCAAGAGTAGCTTTACCCTATGTCTGCGTGAGCCGTCACGACGGAACCCGCGCCATTCTCGCGCGTGCGACCGGCGGCTCCCCGGTTCCGACAGCGGTGGTGTTTCCGGTCGATGCAACTTCGCTGTTCGCAGCGCTGGAAGCCGCGACGGCGGGATTAATCGCTCCCGTGCTGGTCGGGCCGAAAGATCGCGTCGGGCAGGTCGCAAAAACGGCTGGAGCCGACATATCGCAGCTTCGCCTGGTTGACGCGCCCGACGCGGAGACATCCGCAAGCGTAGCCGTCGCTCTTGCAAAAAGCGGCGAAGTCGCGATGCTGATGAAGGGCGATCTTCAAACAGCTCAATTGATGCACGCCGTCGTGGCGAAGGACGCCGGCTTACGCTCCGGGCGCCACATCAGTCATGTCTATATGATGGACGTTCCCGACTATCCGCGCCCCTTGCTCATCACCGACGCCGCCATCACTATTTCACCGACGCTCGAACAAAAAGCCGGCATCGTGCAAAATGCGATCGAACTCGCGCATGTGATGGGAATTGAAACGCCACGCGTCGCGATTCTCGCCGCGGTTGAAACCGTAAACGACGCATTGCCATCGACGGTCGACGCGGCGGCGCTGTGCAAAATGGCGGAGCGCGGCCAGATCACGGGCGCTCTGCTCGATGGCCCGCTCGCTCTGGACAATGCGATCAGCGAGGCCGCGGCGCGCGAAAAGGGCCTCGCCTCGCCGGTTGCAGGACGGGCCGACATTCTTGTCGTTCCGGACCTCGAAGCAGGAAACATGTTGGCGAAACAGCTGACCTTCCTGTCCGGAGCAGAGGGCGCCGGCGTCGTCGTCGGCGCGCGCGTTCCAATCATTCTTTGCAGCCGCGCCGATAGTCCGACCACTCATCTCGCGTCCTGCGCCCTTGGCGCCCTGATGGCCCGAGCGGGCGCTCCACGATGAAAACGCCCGGCGCCATCCTGACCCTCAACGCCGGCTCTTCCGGCGTCAAATTCGCGGCGTTTCAATGCGCCGTGGAGCCAAGCGCGACGCTAAGGGGCACGATCGAGGAATTGAATACTGCGGCGCCCCATCTCATCGCGAAAGACGCGGCAGGCGCCGTGCTATTGGATAGACGCTGGCCCGCGAGCATGGCGATAACCTTTGAGTCGATTCTTGTCGAGTTGCTGACGATCATCGAGGACCATATCGGCGCAGACAGGTTGATAGGGGTAGGTCATCGCGTCGTTCATGGCGGCGCTGATCATGTTGCGCCCGACGTCGTCACGCCCACGCTGATCGCTGCGCTAAAAGCGCTAATCCCGCTTGATCCGCTCCACATGCCGCGCAATCTCGACGCGATGCGTGCGCTCGCCGCCGCGCGGCCCGCATTGGCGCAGGTTGCGTGTTTCGATACGGCTTTTCATCGGACGCAGCCCCTGGAGGCGTCAAGTTTCGCCATTCCCCGCGCATTGTCCCTGGCGAGCCTGCGTCGCTTCGGGTTTCATGGGCTGTCATACGAATACATCGCCGCATGCCTCAAACAGCAAGCGCCGTCCTTGCTTCGCGGGCGGCTGATTATTGCTCATCTTGGCTCCGGGGCCAGCCTGTGCGCGCTCGCGAATGGAATTAGCATCGCGACAACGACCGGATTCAGCACGCTCGACGGGCTGATGATGGCGACCCGTTGCGGCAATCTCGATCCCGGCGTCATACTCTATCTCCTGCGGCAGGGACGCGGCGTCGATGAAATCGAAGATATTTTGTTCAACCGCTCCGGCCTGCTCGGCGTCTCCGGGATCAGCGGCGACATACGCGTGCTGCTCGCCAGCGATGAGCAAAGCGCGCGCGAAGCCATCGACCTCTTCGTTTATCGCATCGCGATCGAAGCCGGCGCGCTTGTCAGCGCGTTGGGAGGATTGGACGGGCTCATCTTCACCGCCGGAATCGGCCAACATTCGCCGGCCATCCGCGCTGCGGTCTGTGAGCGCCTGAACTGGATCGGGGTCCGACTGGACTGCGCGGCGAACGCATGCAGCGCCCCGCGGATAAGCGCTTCGGACAGCGCGATCGATGTTCGCGTCATCGCCACGGACGAGGAAGCCATGATCGCGCGACATACCCTCGCGACAATCCAACAAGCGGCGCACTGACAGGAGTCATTCCGATGGAGCCTATTTCAACGCCAGGTTTGCAAGGAAAGCGGGGGCTGATTGTCGGCATCGCCAATCATTCCAGCATCGCCGCCGGCTGTTCCCGCGCCTTCGCGGCCGCGGGCGCCGTTCTTGCCGCGACCTATCTCAACGACAAGGCGCTGCCCTATGTCCGCGCCGTCACCGACCCGCTCGACTGCAAACTGCTTCTGCCCTGTGATGTGCGCGTGGACGGGCAACTGGAATCCGTGTTCGCGAAAATTCAGTCGGAATGGGGCGGACTCGACTTCCTGCTTCACGCCATCGCCTTCGCGCCGGCCGACGACCTGCATGGCAGAGTCATAGATTGCAGCGCCGCGGGCTTCGCCATGGCCATGGATGTGTCCTGCCATTCGTTCCTGCGAATGGCGCGTCTGGCCGAGCCGCTCATGCCAAAGGGCGGATGTTTGCTGACCGTCACCTTCTATGGATCGGAGCGCGTCGTCGCGCATTATAATTTGATGGGCCCGGTGAAGGCGGCGCTGGAAAGCGCCGTGCGCTACACCGCCGCCGAACTCGGACATAAGGGCATTCGCGCACATGCGATCTCGCCGGGACCAATCCGCACGCGCGCCGCGAGCGGAATTGATCGCTTCGACGAATTGCTGACAGCGGCGGCCTCAGCGGCGCCAGAACAGCATCTCGTGGATATTGACGATGTCGGCGCCCTTGCGGCGTTTCTTGTCAGCGACGGCGCGCATCGCATCACCGGCACGATCATTCCCGTCGATGGCGGGCAGCACCTTGTCTGACCAATCGCCGCCGCTTCGGCGATCGCAAAGTCATGGCGACGATTATCATCAACCCTGGTGTGCACGCGAAATAATGGGTAGTTTCCGAAGCTCCCAAAACAGCTTCCCATTCATGTAGCGTCCGATCCGTCAAAACAATTTTCCCTCACTTCTTGTAATGTTTCGCGACCGAGGA
>Ga0265328_10000616_pt1 | contig 16530 bp, 20 predicted proteins | sample 41624metaG_FD_202086 | JGI IMG/M metagenome (GOLD analysis project Ga0265328, IMG submission 202086) | Rhizosphere microbial communities from Carex aquatilis grown in University of Washington, Seatle, WA, United States - 4-16-24 metaG | ecosystem: Host-associated > Plants > Roots > Rhizosphere...
TTTTTCGTCACGCAAGGCTGGCGCGCGACGCTGGACGCCTGGCCGCGCGGGCCACGCGACGCGACGCTGGCTTTGCCCTTTGCGCCCTTTCGCGGCGTCAGCGCAATTCGTATTTACGACGCGGCGCGCGCATCGCAAACAATGGCGCCCGACGCCTATCGCGCCGCGCCGGCGGCGGACGGCGGACGCATCGCATTCACGGCGCAACCGCGCCAACCCGGCGTTGCGACCGACGGCATCGAAATTGATTTCACAGTCGGCTATGGCGACAGGGCGCGAGATACGCCCGAGCCGCTGCGCCGCGCCACCGCAATGCTTGTCGCGCATTGGCATGAGAACAGGGGCGATGCGCCGAACGGCGACGCCCTGCCCCCGCAGGCGCTGGCGCTGGCCCGTCCCTATCGCCGCGAGCGTTTGATATGAGAGCGCCGCCCGCAATCGGCGCGTTGCGTCAGCGCGCGGCGCTGGAGGCGCCGCAAGACGCGCCCGACGGCGTCGGCGGGTTTGATCGACTCTATACCCGGATCGCCTTGGTTCACGCAGACATCCAGACATTGACAGGCGCCGCGCAATTTATCGAGCAACGCGCCGAGCAAGCGATCACGCATATTGCGCGCATTCGCTGGCGCAAAGACGTGACCGGCGACATGCGCTTTCGAATTGGCGAGCGCCGCCTGCTGATCCGCGCGGTTTTCGACGAAGATCAACGCAAGCGCTTTTTGACCTGCCATTGTCAGGAGATCGCCCCATGAGCGTTTCGCCTGCTCTCGCGCTGCGCCGCGCAATCGTCGCCCATCTTGGCGCCGATTCAGCGCTTGTCGCTTTGTTGGCTGGCGCCAAAATCTATGACGAAGCGCCGCGCGGCGTGGAGCCGCCCTATGTGCTGTTCGCGGAGTTGCAAATCCGCGACTGGTCGACGACCGAGAGCCGCGGCGCGGAGCAGCTTTTGACGCTCGCCATTGTGTCGACACAACGCGGGACGCGCGACTCGCTCGATCTCGCGCAGCGCGTGATCGACCTTCTCGACGAAGCGCCTCTCATTCTCGACGGACATGCGCTGATCGATCTGCGCTTTCAGACTCTGGAGACGCGGCGCGAACAAAACGGCCGCTTCGCTCGGGCGAATCTGCGCTTTCGCGCCACGACCGAATATCTCTGACCCCCTTTGCGAGAACGACGACGAGGACGACGACATGGCCGCTCAGAAAGGCAAAGACTTACTGATCAAGCTCGACGACGGGACAGGCGCCTTCGCTTCGGTTGCGGGACTGCGCACGCGGCGCCTGTCGCTGAATGCGGACGCGGTGGATGTGACGGACGCCGAGTCGGCGGGACGCTGGCGAGAATTGCTTGTCGGCGCCGGCGTGAAGCGCGCTTCGCTCGCCGGAACCGGGATCTTCAAGGATCAAGCCTCGGACCTGCTGCTCCGACAGATGTTTTTCGACGCCGTCTTGCGCAACTGGCAGATCGTCATTCCCGCACTGGGGATTATTTCCGGGCCGTTTCAGATTTCGAGTCTCGACTATCGCGGCGAGCACGCGAGCGAAATAACATTCGACATCGCGCTTGAATCCGCTGGCGCGTTGACCTTTGCAACGGCGTGAGGAAAGCGCGATGGCGAACAAAGCACGCGGCGAAATCGACGCCGAATTCGACGGACAGACCTTCCGTCTTTGCCTGACCCTCGGCGCGCTGGCGGAACTCGAAAGCGCTTTCGGCGCCGCCGACCTTGTCGAACTGGCGGAACGTTTCGAAAAGCGGCGGCTCTCCGCACGCGATCTTGCGCGCATCATCGGATGCGGATTGCGCGGCGCGGGACATGCGATTTCGGATGAAGAGGCCGCGCGCATGACGGTTTCCGGCGGTCTCGCCGCCTACGCCAAAGTCGCAGCAGACCTCCTCGTCGCGGCTTTCGGCGAGGCGCCGGCGGAGGGCGCGCAAAACCCTCCGCAGCCGCAGGACGCTTGAACGCGGCGCAAAAGGGCAAGGCTCGGGCTTCCTCCCGGCCCGCCGCCTTTCCTTTTGCGCGCGCCATGGCCTTCGGCCTCGGCGTCCTGCGGCTGTCGCCGCGTGATTTTTGGTCGATGACGCCGCGCGAACTCGCCGCCGCCGTGGAGGGAGTCCACGGCCCGGCGCAACGCGCGCCGACGCGCGCCGCGCTTGACGCGCTAATGCGCGCCTTCCCCGATCACGGACGAGCAAAATGACGACACAGACTCAAGGGAGTTTTCCCGATGTCTTTCATCAGCCCGGCGCGGCGACGGCGCCGTTTCAAATTCAGGATTTGAATGCGCTGAAAGCCGCGCTCGATCAAATCGCCGCCTCCGGCGCCAAAGCGTCGTCGACGCTCACGAGCGGTTTTCAAAATGCGGGCGCCAGCGGCAAAAGTCTGAACAGCGTTCTGCTGAGCATCGCCCAGACGCTGGCGAAAAACGCGGCGACGACAGGCGCGCAATATTTGAGCGCGGGATTGTCGGCCGGCGTCAACGCCACGCTGACCAATGCGTTCGATATCGGGTCGATTGCGCCCTTCGCCGATGGCGGCGTCGTCGCGAGCCCGACATTTTTCGGCGCCGGCGGCGGCTCTGTCGGCTTGATGGGCGAACGCGGCGCCGAAGCGATTCTGCCGCTTGCGCGCGGACCCAATGGGCAGCTCGGCATCGCCTCGCAAGGCGGCGCGCGCGCGCCCATGAACGTGACGGTGAACATCGCCGCGCAAGACGCAGACAGCTTCAAACGCTCCGAAGCGCAAATCTCCGGCGCGCTGGCGCGCGCCGTCGCGCGGGGACAACGCAATATCTGACGGGGTGGCGGCATGGGCGATTTTCACGAAGTCCGATTTCCGCTCGATGTCTCGATTGCGGGACGCGGCGGGCCTGAACGACGCACGGATGTTGTGACGCTCGGCTCCAACCGCGAGGCCCGCAATGCGCGCTGGGCGCGTTCGCGCCGACGCTACGAGGCGGGCTATGGCGTTAAAAGTCTCGCGCAGCTTTCGCTCGTCGTCGACTTTTTCGAAGAGAGGCGCGGGCGCCTCTATGGCTTTCGTTGGCGCGACCGCGCCGATTATTCCTCCGGCGCGCCCGGCGCCGCGCCGACGCCCTTCGATCAGACGATCGGAAGCGGCGACGGCGCGACGCGACTCTTTCAACTCACAAAGACCTATGGCCACAGCTTCGCGCCTTATGTGCGCGGCGTCGCCAAGCCCGTCGACGGCAGCGTCCGACTCGCCGTCGACGGCGTCGAAAAAGCCGCCGGCGCGGATTTTTCTGTCGATGCGACGACCGGCGTCGCGACCTTCGCCGCCGGCTCCGTCCCGCCTGCAGGGGCGACCGTGACGGCGGGATTTCTGTTCGACGTGCCCGCGCGCTTTGATTCGGATTATCTCGAAATCGACATTCATGCCTTCGAAGCCGGCGAGATTCCGAAAATTCCCGTCATCGAAATTCTTCCGTGAGGCGACATGCGAATTGTTTCCGCATCTCTTGGAGCAAAGCTCGATGCGCACGCTTCGACCTTTTGCAATTGCTGGCGCCTGACGCGTCGCGACGGCGTCGTTCAGGGTTTTACCGATCATGATACGGACATCGCCTTCGCTGGCGCGACATTTCGCGCCGGCGCCGCGCTGACGCCGACGCAAATCGAAAGCGGCGTCGGCTTTGCGCCGGGAACAGGTGAAGTCGCCGGCGCTTTTCTCGGCGACGGCGTGACCGAAGACGATCTCGCCAACGGCGTCTACGACGGCGCGTCCGTTGAAATCTGGCTGGTCGACTGGAGCGCGCCCGACGACCGCCTGTTGCTCGACATTGCGACAATCGGCGAGGTGAAGCGCGGCGAATTCGCTTTTTCGGCGGAACTGCGATCCGGCGCGCATTATTTCGATCAGCAGCGCGGCCGTGTCTATCAGCGCAATTGCCAGGCCGACTTCGGCGACGCGCGCTGCGGGATTGCGCTCGATGCGCTCGGCCTTTCGAGCACGGGACATATTGTTTCGGCGACGCGCGACACGATGTCGGCGACGCTTTCGGCGCCTTTTGAAGCAGGCTTTTTCACAAACGGCGTTCTGACCTTTACCAGCGGCGCCAATTCCGGCGCGCGCTTTGCAATCAAAACGCATCGTCAGGATTCCGCACAGGCGCAAATAGCGCTCTGGAGCGCGCCGGCGCAAGACCCTGTCGCGGGCGATACATTTTCAATTGTCGCCGGCTGCGATAAATCGCCGGACGCTTGTCAGAATAAATTCGCGAATATCGTCAATTTTCGCGGCTTTCCGCACATGCCGGGAAACGATCGCGTGATCGCCTATCCAAGCCCGCTGGCGCCGACGATGGACGGCGGGAGCTTTTTTCGATGAGCGCCATCGAACGCGCGACGATTGTCGCGGCGGCGCGCAAATGGATCGGCACGCCCTATCGCCATCAGGCGTCGCTGCTTCATGTCGGCTGCGACTGTCTCGGACTGGTGCGCGGCGTGTGGCGCGAGATTCTCGGCGAAGAGCCCGAAGCGCCGCCGCCCTATGCAAGCGATTGGGCCGAAGCGTCCGGCGCAGAAAGCTTGCAGCGCGCAGCGGAACGCCATTTTCGACGCATCGACGCGGCAGATTTTTGCGCCGGCGACGTTCTGCTGTTTCGCTTTCTCGATCACCTTCCGGCGAAGCATCTCGGCATCGCGACCGATGCAGATCATTTGGTTCACGCGCATGACGGCGCCTGCGTCGCCGAGGCGCCCCTCACGCCGCAATGGCGCAAGCGCATTGTCGCCGCCTACACATTTCCCGGCGTGATCGATTGATCTCTTCCACCTTCGACTTATGAGGCGCATATGGCGACGCTGGTTCTTCAAACCGTTGGCTCTACGGTCGGCGGCGCGATCGCCGGTCCGATCGGCGCCGCGATCGGGCGCTTCGCCGGCGGGCTCGGCGGCGCCTTTATCGACGCGGCGCTGGCGCCGCGCGGCGCGCCCAACTATCGCATCGGCCCGCAACTGCGCTCCATGGACGGCATCGCCTCGACAGAAGGCGCGGCGATACCGCGCCTTTTCGGACGCGCGCGATTGGGCGGCGAAATGATCTGGGCGACGCGCTTTCTCGAACAGACAAATGTCAGCGTCGATAATAGCGCACAGACCGGCGCCAGCGGCGGCAAAGGCATAACGCCGAAAGCCGGCGCGCGCGTAAATGTCAGCTATTCCTATTTCGCCAATATCGCCATCGGCCTGTGCGAAGGGCCGATCGCCTTTGTGCGACGAATTTTCGCCGATGGCGTCGAACTCGACATGACGACGCTGACGATCCGCATCTATCACGGAACTGCCGATCAACCGCCAGACCCGCTGATCGTCGCGAAGGAAGGCGCGGAAAATGCGCCGGCCTATCGCGATCTCGCCTATATCGTGTTCGAGCTATTGCCGCTCGCCAATTTCGGCAATCGCATCCCGCAATTCACCTTTGAAGTCGTCAAGCCCGTCGCCGGCCTTGGCGCGATGATCAACGCGATCGACCTTATCCCCGGCGCGACCGAAGCCGGCTATCAGCCGTCGCTGCTGCTGAATTTTTCCTGGCCGGGGCAAAGCGCCGCCGAAAACCGCCATCAATTCACCGCGCCGACGGATTGGTCTGCGTCGCTCGACGCCTTGCAGGCGCTGTGCCCCAATTTGAAAAATGTCGCGCTCGTCGTCGCCTGGTTCGGCGATGATTTGCGCGCGGGACGCTGCACGATTTCGCCGCGCGTCGACGCACGCTTCAAAACCATCGGCGAATTCGATTACATCATCGGCGGCGCGTGGCCGCCGGATTGGTCGGTCGCGGGGCTCACTCGCGCGACGGCGCCGCTGGCGTCGCAAATCGACGGGCGCTCCGCCTTCGGCGGCACGCCAAGCGACGCTTCTGTCGCGGGCGCCATCGCCGATTTAAAGGCGCGCGGTCTTGCTGTCACCTTTTATCCTTTCGTGATGATGGATATTCCGCCGGACAATGCGCTGACGGACCCCCACAGCGGCGCGGCGCCGCAACCGGCCTTTCCCTGGCGCGGACGCATCACTTGCGAGATCGCGCCGGGCCGAGACGGAACCAGCGACGCAACAGCGGCGGCGGCGAACGAAGTCGCCGCTTTTTTTTCGCAATATCGCGGCTTCATTCTGCATTACGCAAATATGTGCAGAGACGCGGGCGGCGTCGACGCTTTCCTCATCGGCTCCGAACTTGTCGGCGTGACGCGTCTGCGCTCGGCGCCCGGCGTCTATCCCGCCGCCGCCGCATTGACGCAACTTGCGCATGACGCGAAAGCCATTCTCGGCGCGGCGACGAAAATCTCTTATGCAGCCGATTGGACCGAATATGGCGCGCATGTTCCGCAAGACGGCGAAGCGCGCTTTCCGCTCGATCCGCTGTGGGCTTCGGCGGATGTCGATTTCATCGGCGTCGACGTGTATTGGCCCGTATCGGACTGGCGCGATGGCGACGCGCATCTTGACGCGGCGAATTGGGACAGCGCTGTCGATCTCGACTATCTGCGCGCGCGCATGACATCCGGCGAAGCCTATGACTGGTATTACGCCGACGACGCTGCGCGCATTGCGCAACGGCGCACGCCGATCACCGACGGGACAGGCAAGCCCTGGATGTTTCGCCAGAAAGATGTGTTGTCTTTTTGGTCGCAGCCGCATGTCGAGCGCGCGAACGGCGTTGAACTTTCGGCGCCGACTGCATTCGTTCCGATGTCGAAGCCGATCTGGATCGTCGAAACGGGATGTCCCGCAGTTGATCGCGGCGCCAATGCGCCCAATGCCTTTCCGAGCGCGCAATCGAGCGAAGGGCGCCTGCCCTGGTTTTCGCGCGGCGGACGCGACGATCTTGCGCAAGCGCGCTTCATCGAAGCCATGCTGACGCATTTCGATCCCGCGCAGAATGCGAGCGCCAATCCTGTATCGCCGCTTTACGGCGGGCCGATGATCGATCCGGCCCGCATTTATCTGTGGTGCTGGGACGCGCGTCCCTTTCCTGCGTTTCCGACGCAAAGCGATGTCTGGGCCGACGCTGCGGATTGGGAGACGGGCCATTGGTTGAACGGGCGCCTCGAAGGCCCGCCGCTCGACAGGCTCGTGACCGCTCTGGCCGCAGCGACGCAGGCCCCGGCGCTGACGATCGAGAGACCCAAAATCGACGGCCTTGTCGACGGCTATGTGCTCGACCGGCTGATGTCGCCGCGCGAAGCGATCGATCCGCTCGCCTCCATGTTCGGCTTCGATGCGATTGCGTCTTCGGGGAGGCTGCGCTTTGTCGCAAGGCGCGGAAAACCTGCTTACGTCGTGACGCAGGACGATCTCGCGCCAAATCGCGAGGGCGGCCTCGCGACATTCACGCGCGCGCAGGAAAGCGAATTGCCACACGAAATCGCTTTGTCCTTCACGGATTCGGAACTGAATTATCAAACGGGGACGGTCGCGTCGCGACGATTGGAGGGCTATTCGGCGCGGCAAAGCGAAACGCAGGCTGCGGTGATGACGCATCGCGCCAATGCGCAGCTTATCGCCGACATCTGGCTTCAGGACTTATGGGCGGCGCGCGAAAGCGCGTCATTTTCAGTGCGGCCAAATCTGATGTTTCTGGAAGCCGGCGATCTCCTGCGCCTCGACGATCCCGGCGGCGGACGGCTGTTTCAGATTCAGCGCATCACTGACGGCGCGACGCGGGAGATCAGCGCGCGCGCCGTCGATCCCGCTGTCTATGACGCATCTGCGCCGACATTTGCGAGGCCCGCGATGGCGTCGCCCGCAATACTCGGGCCGCCGCGCGTCGTCATTCTCGATCTTGCGCTGGCGCGCGTCGATCCGCCGCCGCTGTCGTTCATCGCCGCCTGGGCGAATCCCTGGCCGAGCACGCTGGCGATCTGGCGGCGCGAGGCGGCGGGCTTCGCCTTTCTCGCCTCGCTCGACATGCGCGCGGTGATCGGCGCGACGCTCGATCCGTTGCCGCCGGGAGCAACCGGCCGCTTTGACAATGGGGCCTCGCTGCGCGTGCAGATCGGCTCGGGGCAATTGTCCTCGGTCGATGACGCGGCGGCGCTCGCCGGACAGACGGCGATGGCGATTCAGGGCGCCGACGGCGCCTGGGAAATTTTCGCCTTTGCGCGCGCGGAACTGGTGGCTGCGGGCGTCTATCGCCTGTCGCGCCTCCTGCGCGGGCTTGGCGGCGAAGATTTTTTATGCGCGCGCGGGGCGCCGACCGGTTCGACTGTCGTGCTGCTTGACAATGCGATCATCGCGCTTGCGCGCAATATCTCCGAGATCGGCGTGACGCAGGAATATCGTGTCGGGCCGGCGGACCGCAATTACGCCGAGCCGGTGTTTGCGCAGCCAAGCGTCGCCGCAACGGCGAAAGCGCTCAAACCCTACGCGCCGACGCGCGCCAAAGCGCGTCGGTCGGCGGAGGGCGTCGCCATCGATTTCATTCGGAGGGGACGCATCGATTCCGACGCCTGGGAGGGCGTTGAAATTCCGCTCGGCGAAGACAGCGAGGCCTATGAAATCGATATCTCCTTGCCCGGCGGCGCCCTGCGCACGCTGAAAACAGCGACGCCCGGCGCGCTTTACCCGGCGGCGATGGAGGTGGCGGATTTTGGCGCGGCGCAGACGATGCTGTCTGTCGCGATTTATCAAATGAGCGCGCGCGTCGGGCGCGGCTTTGCGCTGAACGCGCTGCTTTCCGTAGCGTGAGCGCAATTCTGTTTTGAGGGGTATTCATGACGCAATCGACCAATCTTGCGCTGCCTTTTCTCGATGCGGCGCAGGCGCAAAAACATGTCACCCACAATGAGGCGCTGCAAATGCTCGACGCGCTCGTGCATTTGAGCGTCGCCTCGCGCGATCAGACGGCGCCGCCGGCTGCGCCCGTCGATGGACAACGGTTGCTTGTCGGCGCCGGCGCCAGCGGCGCGTTTGCGGGAAAGGACGCGCAAATCGCCGCTTTTCTTTCGGGCGGATGGACGTTTCTCGCGCCGCGTGCGGGATGGCGCGTTTTCGTCGAAGCGGAAAAGCTGCTGCTGCTTTACGACGGCGCCCTCTGGAGCGATGCGGGCCTCGCCGTGAAGGCCCTGCAAAACCTGACAATGGCGGGAATAGGCGCCATTGCCGACGCGACGAATCCGCTGTCCGCCAGGCTGAACTCGGCGCTGTTCGCGGCGCGCGCTTCTTCTGAGGGCGGCAGCGGCGATTTGCGGCTGTCGTTCAACAAGAGCGCCGCCGCCAATACGGTCTCGCATATTTTCGAGACGAATTATTCGGCGCGCGCGGAAGCCGGCCTTGCCGGCGACGATTCCTACCGCGTGAAAGTCTCGCCGGACGGCGCAAGCTGGAAAGAGGCGCTGCGCATCGATCCCGCAACGGCCAGCGTCGCTTTTCCCTCTGCGCCGCCGCGCTTGCCCTCTTACGCAAATGCGTCGGCGCCATCGGCCGCTGCGGCCGGCGCCGGCGCAATCATCTACGTAGCCGACGCAACCGGCGGCCCCGCGCTCGCCGTGAGCGACGGCGCCGCATGGCGCATGGCGTCGTTCGCCGCGCCGCTTGCCTGAGCGATACGCCATGTCCTTAAAACAATGAGCGCGCCATGATCACAGTCCGTCTGAAAGACAATGAAACCTTTGCGCGCAGCGCGCAGATTCATATGCCGGGTTATGCGCTGCCGCCTACGGGGAGCTTTGCGCTCGAACTGCGACGCGACGCCGGCGCGCCGCTTGCGCTTGGCTTTTCGAGCGGCGCCGGTTCCTTGCGCGTGATCGGCGTTGATGCGGCGACTGAAAAAATCATTATCGCACTGCTCGCATCGGCGCGCGACGTTGCGACGCTCTCCGGCGTCTATCAAGGCGATTTGCTCTATATCGACGGCGCGGAGAGCAGCAATCTCGCGCGCTTTCTCTTCGATGTGGAGCCCGGCGTCACGCAAGCGGCGCTCGTCGCGCCCACAGATTATTCGGCTTTGGCGGTCTTTGAACCCTTGCGCGACATTGCGCAGGAGGATGCCGCGAGCGTGCTGCAATTCATGCAGCGCGGCGCGACGGGACCTGCGCCCTGGGGCGCTCTCGCGCCCTGGGAACCCGGCGTCACCTATAGCGTCGGGCCGCCGGCGAGCCTCGTTGCTTTTGGCGGCGGCGCTTTTATCTGCGCCGCGACGCATGTGAGCGGCGCGACTTTCGATTTTTCAAAATGGACGCGTCTCGTCGATCCCGACTGGGGTTTTCCGACGAACCATTCGCTCGATCTCGGCGCCAATGGCGCTTCGCTGATGTCATTTTAGAGAAAGGCTTGAACGGCTATGACGGCAATCAAGACGACGCTCGCCGCACGCACGGCGGACCCGCAGGTCAAACCTCTCGGCGCGCTTGACGAGAGCGGCGCGGGCGCCGGCCCGTTTCACATGACGAAAGCGCTGGTGGACAGCTCCGGCGCAATCATCGATCCGGCGAAGGACGCGACGCTCGCCGCTGTGAACGGCACTCTGAACGCCGCGCTTGGCGCGCCCGGCGACGCCGCCTGGAACGCGGGCGCGGGCTCGCTTGTCGCTTTGCTGAAAGCCGTCGTCGGCGCTTTTGCGAAAGTCGATGCGCTGCACAGCGACAATGGCGCCGGCGCTGCAAGCATTGCGCAGCCCGCCGGCGGCAGCGGCCTCGCCGGCTGGCTTTCCGGCATTTACGGCAAGCTTTCCGGCGCGCTCACCGTGCAATGGAGCGGACAGAGCGTCGCCGCGACGCAAAGCGGCGCCTGGGGCGTCACAACAACGGAAGGCGCGAGCAGCATCGCCACCAATCAGGTGAGCATTGCGGCGAGCGCGACGCAGATTGTCGCCGCGCGCGCCGGGCGCAAAGCCGTGTTGATCCTCAATGAGGGAACGATCGAGGTGCGGCTCGGCGGCGCCGGCGTGACGACGGCGACAGGCCTGCTGCTGTACGGCGCACGCGGCGCCGGCGTCGCCATCGACGGCGGCGCGGCGGTTTATGGAATCGTCGTCTCGGGAACGCAAAACGTCAGCTATGTGGAGACCTGGTGATGGCTTTTGCGCTCAATCCTCCCGCCGTGCCGAAGGTCAGCTTCGGCGGTCGCGCTTATATGGCGCGCAAACGCGCCCGAATTTACAATGTGCATGATGCGGCGCCGCTGATTGCGCCGGCGGCCTGGACCAGCGGAGAGACGCTCGGGTCCACCGGCAATATTCGCACGAACGGCGGTCTCTATTACGCCAATGTGAATACGGGAGCCTGCGGCGCGACGGCGCCGACCCACATGAGTTCGGCGGCGGTCTCGGATGGCGCCGTGTTGTGGGAATTCGCCTGGGGGCCGCTCGCCGCGCCCTCGGGCGCGGCCGAAATTCCGGCCGTCACAGCGACCGGCTCCGCCTCTCTCCCGAGCGGGACGACCGCCATCCCGCTTCAGGCGCATACGCAGGCGCTTGTGTCGCTGCGCGGGTGCTATGCATCCGCCTATGCGACAAGCGGCTTGTGGCTGAAGCGGTTCAATTCAAATTCCGCGACGACGGTGGAGGGAGCGGCGACGCTCCGCTTCATCAGCGACGCGCAAACAATCGCCTTCGCCGGTCACGCGCTCGCGACGGGATATTGCGTTTACGTCGACGGGCGCCCGCTTCAACTCGATTATATCGGCTCGAATATGGCCGGCAATTATTTCCACAAACTGAACTGGGCCTATCGCAAGTTCCGACGTTACGAAATCGTGTGGTCGATCGGCGAGTCGCATATCGTCGGCATTGCGACGGCCGCGGGCGATACGACCATCGCCGACAATGAAGATGCGGATTTGTCCGGCGTCTTTATCGGCGACAGCTATCTCGCCGGATCGGGCTACAGCCCGTTTCTTCCGGGTCGCTCGTTGCCGGAAGTGTTTGGCCGCAAGATCGGCGTCGATCTTTGGAACATGGCCGTCGGCGGCACGGGATGGATCAATCCCGGAACCGGGCCCTATTACTCTTTCGGGCAGCGCATCGCCGAAGCGCTGACGCGCAATCCGAAAATCTGGTTTTTCTACGGCTCGACGAACGACATTAATTACAGCGCGGCGGCGATCACCGCGGCGGCGCTGTCGGCGCTGCAATCAATCCGCGCCGGCGGGAACATGGCGCCGATCGTGCTGATCGGCCCCAACCCGATCAATACTGCCGGAACCTTGACGATTCCGCAGGTGGAAAGCGCCCTTCAAGCGGCTGTGACGGCGTTCGGCGATCCGCAAACATTCTTCATGCCCTCGAACGGCGAACTGCCGTTGACTCTGGGCGCGTGGAACAATTCCGCCTGGACCGGCTTCACCAACAGCGCAAACATCATCGGCGGCGACAATACCCATCCTGCGGAAATCGGCGTGCGCAATTTCGCCGAGCGCTGGGCCGCGCAATATGACGCGCTTGTCCTGCCGAATTTATGGTGACGCCGCGGTAGCGGCGAGTCAGCGCAACGAAGCGCCGAACTGACATCTCACGCCTTAAGAGGATCGATCATGAACGACGCTTCGACGGCGGCGCGCGCGCGCGTCTGGCCGCAGATTTTACGCGCGCTCGCGCCCGGCGCGCGCGCCGCCGCGATTTGCGACGGGCTGGCGGCGGCGATGCCGGAGACGATCGCGCTTGCGGGCCTGACGAGCGATCTGCGCCTTGCGCATTTTTTCGCTCAATGCGCGCATGAGAGCGACGGCTTTCACACCACCACCGAATATGCGAGCGGCCGCGCCTATGAAGGGCGGCGCGATCTCGGCAATACGCAGCCCGGCGACGGGCCGCGCTTTAAAGGGCGGGGCCTCATTCAACTGACCGGCCGCGCCAATTATGCGCGCGCCGGCGCCGCTCTTGGCGTCGATCTCATCGAGCGCCCGGAGCTTGCGGCGCAATTTCCCTATGCCGCAACCATCGCCGCTCTGTTCTGGCGCGACCATGGGCTGAACGTGCTCGCCGACGCGGACGATGCGCGCGCAATCACGCGGCGCGTCAATGGCGGGCTGAACGGATTGGCGCAGCGGCTCGCCTGTCTCACACGCGCGAAAGCGGCGCTGCGAACGGGCTGACGCAGCGCCCGCGCATTTGAGCTGACCGCGCCGGGCGGGCTCCCGGCATTTTTTGGAGAATGCACATGCAGGGCTATCGCACATATGTCGCCTCCGCTTTGGTCGCTGTTTTCGGCGCTCTCGCCTCCACCGATTGGGTGTCGTTTCTGAGCGACCCCAAGGCCGGCGCGACGGCGCTCGCCGCCGCCGCGCTGATGGCGGCGATGCGCAGCCTCACCTCGACGCCGCCCGGCAAAAGCGCGTGAGCGCCATGAGCGCTCTCGCCGGGCTCGCGATCATCGCCGCGGCGGGTCTCGTTTTTTACGGATTGGGGCGAGCAGCGCTTGGCGCGGCCCGCCTTTCCGGACAGGACGCGATGCGCGCCGAACAAGCCGAAGCGGAGACCGCAAGCCTGAAGCGGCAGGCGGAAGTCATGCTGGAAGAAAGGACGACGGCGGATGCGCAAAAGCGCCTTGGCGAGACCGGCGATTTTTAGCCTCGCGGCGGCGCTTGCGGGCTGTTCGGCGACAGGCGGCGGCGATTGTCCGCCGCTCGTCGCCTATGGCGCGCCGGCGCAAGGCCGCGCGGCGCGGGAATTGGGCGGACTCGCCGCAGATTCGGAAATCGCGCGCATGATCGTGGATTATGGCAAAATGCGCGACGCCTGCCGCGCTGCGGCGGGCGTTCATGCGCCATTCAGGGCGCCGCCGGGATAGTGGCGGCTCCGGGAGTTATCGAATATGTCGCTGCGCGCTCTTCTCGCCTGCCTGATCGTTCCTGGCGCCCTCGCGCCCGGCGCGCCGGCGCGCGCCGAAGAGCGCGCAGCCCTCGAATGTTTCTCGACAGCGCAAACGCGCGACCAAATTCTCGCCCATAAGCTGGCGGAGCCTTTCGGCTTCATGCAGGCCGCGAGCCGGCAGCGGCAGGGCGAGGCGCTCGGCGCCCGCCTGTGCCGCGAGGACGATGAATTCGTATATGAAATCAGGCTGTTGCGGAACGATGGGCGCGTCGAGAAATTTTTTGTCGACGCCGCCAACGGCAAGCCCCATGCTGGGCGCAAAGAACGGTGATCGCCCGCAATGCGCGTGATTCGCGCAAGCGGCGACCGTAACCGGCGGAGAGACGAAGGTGCGGCTGCTCGTCGTCGAGGACGACAAGGATTTGAACCGGCAGATCGTTACGGCGCTGGAACAGGCGGGCTACGCCGTCGACCGCGCCTATGACGGCGAGGAAGGCCATTTTCTTGGCGATACGGAGCCCTATGACGCCGTGGTGCTGGATATTGGTCTGCCGAAAAAGGACGGCGTGAGCGTGCTGGAGGAATGGCGCCGCGCCGGCCGCGTCATGCCCGTGCTGATCCTCACCGCGCGCGACCGCTGGAGCGACAAGGTGCAGGGCTTCGACGCGGGCGCCGACGATTACGTGTCGAAGCCCTTCCATATGGAGGAGGTGCTGGCGCGGCTGCGCGCGCTTTTGCGCCGCGCCGCGGGCCATGCGACCAATGAAATCGTCTGCGGCCCGGTGCGGCTCGACACCAAAGCCGGCCGCGTCGTCGTCGACGGCGCCGCCGTCAAGCTCACCTCGCATGAATACCGCCTGCTGTCCTATCTGATGCACCATATTGGGCGCATCGTCTCCCGCGCGGAAATCATCGAACATCTTTACGATCAGGATTTCGATCGCGACTCCAATACGGTCGAGGTGTTCGTCGGGCGTCTGCGCAAAAAGCTCGGCGTCGATCTCATCCAGACGGTGCGCGGCCTCGGCTACATGGCCGCGGCGCCGGCGGCCGAGGCGAACGACAGGGCGAGATAACGCCGCCCATGCGCCGTTTCGACATCGCCTCGCGCTCCCTTGCGATCCGGCTGTTTCTCACTGCCGCGGGTCTCAGCCTGCTGGTGCTGCTGGTCGCCTCGGTGCTGCTCACGCAATATTACCGCGGCACGGCGGAGGAGGTGTTCGAACGGCGGCTCGACGTCTATCTGCGCGCCATCGTCGCCGATGTGTCGCAATCGGGCGAAGAGGGGCGCAGCGGACCCGGACAGCTCGGCGATCCCGCGTTCGAACTTGCTCTATCGGGCTGGTATTGGCAGATCACGCGGCTCGACGACGAGGCGCATGAGATCAAGGCCTCACGGTCGCTGTTTGCGGCGAAACTGCCGAGTCTCGCCGAACTTGGCGTGAAGGCGGGCGAGGGCGGACGCAGGCGCGGCGGCGCGCCTGGTCCCGACGGCCGCATGTTGCGCATTGTCGAACGCGTTATCGATGTCGGCGACGTCGGCGTCTATCTCGTGCAGGTCGCCGCCGCCACCGAGGAAACAGAGCGCGACATTGCGCATTTCCGTCTGGCGCTCACCGTCGCCTTCGCCCTGCTCGCCATTGCGCTGGCGATTGCGACCGCCATTCAGGTGCGGATCGGCCTTGAGCCCCTGCGCCTGTTGCGACAGGAACTCGGCGACATCAGACGCGGCGAACGCGAACGCATCGACAGCCGCTATCCGAAGGAAGTCGCGCCGCTGGCGGACGAACTCAATCTACTCATCCTCGCCAATCGCGATATTGTCGAGCGCGCGAGGACGCAGGTCGGCAATCTCGCCCATGCGCTGAAGACGCCGCTGAGCGTGATCGTCAATGAAGCGGAGGCCGAGCCGGGGCCGCTGTCGGAACGAATCGTCGACCAGGCCGCGGTGATGCGCAGCCAGATCACCTATTATCTCGACCGCGCGCGGGCGGCGGCGCGCGCCGGCGCGATCGGCTCGACGACCGAGGTCGCGCCTGTCGTCGCCGCGCTGCTGCGCACCTTCTCGAAAATTTACGCGGAGCGCGGGATCGCCTTTTCCGGGGGCGCCGCAGACGCGACGCGCTTTTTGGGCGAAAAGCAGGATTTGGAGGAGATGATCGGCAATCTCCTCGACAATGCCGGGAAATGGTCCGGCGGACTTGTGACGATTTCCGTCGTCGCGGAAACCGCGCCCAATGCGGCGGGACGCGGCGTTCTACGCTTTTGCATCGACGACGACGGACCCGGCCTCGCGCCGGAACTGCGCGAGGCCGCGACCCGCCGCGGCCAAAGGCTCGATGAAACAAAGCCCGGCTCGGGCCTTGGGCTCTCCATCGTCACCGATCTCGCCGCCGCCTATGGCGGCTCGCTCACGCTCGGCGCCAGCCCCGCGGGAGGTTTGCGCGCCATGTTGCTGCTGCCGGGCTTTTGACAGAGCGGATATGATTAGGCATGACGAGAGCGGCCATGCTGTATGCCGGGAGCAGCTGATGTCGACGTTACGCTTTCACGCCTTTGCGACAGTTGGCGCGCTCTGCGCCGCGCTCGCGCTCGCCGCCTGCAACTCCGCGCCGCAAACGGCGGCGCCCGTCACGCCGGCCGCGCCGGAGCCGCCCGGCGCGGGCGTCGTCGGCGTTTCCGTCGGGCAAGGCCTCTCCGACAAGGACAAGGAAATCGCCATCGCCGCGCAGCATGAGGCGGTGAACGGCGGAACG
>Ga0265328_10000617_pt1 | contig 16522 bp, 7 predicted proteins | sample 41624metaG_FD_202086 | JGI IMG/M metagenome (GOLD analysis project Ga0265328, IMG submission 202086) | Rhizosphere microbial communities from Carex aquatilis grown in University of Washington, Seatle, WA, United States - 4-16-24 metaG | ecosystem: Host-associated > Plants > Roots > Rhizosphere >...
CGACCATCGACGCCTACGGCGATCTGCGCAACCTCACCGGCCACCGGGAGGCCTGCCCCTTCCGCTGGCCCGGTCAGTACGAAGACGCGGAGACCGGGCTCTACTACAACCGGTTCCGGTACTACGAACCCCGGGGATCTTACGTATCGCGAGATCCCCTCTTCGCGCCGCGGTGCCTCGAACTCTACAAGTACGTGGACGACCCGTTGGTGGTCACGGACCCGTTGGGACTCGCCGACGTCTCGAACATGGTCCGCGTTCAGATCCAACGTGGAAACGCGAATCTCGCGAGCGTGGCGGTGGAGAAGACCTCGGCGGTTACCGCCTTGGAAGTAGAACGAGCCATGATGAAGGCAATCCAGGACCTACCCGCGGGCGAACGAGGCCTTATCCCGGCCGCCCACGGTGCAGCGGCGCAGTTGAGCAAGAAGCTCCGAGGCATTGCCGCCGCTGGGGGAATCTCCGACGGTGGAAACATCCTCCGAGAATGGCTTCAGGGAGAGAACGTTCGATTCGACATCGAGAACCGCGGAACGAATCTCACGAGTTGCAAATGACCATGCAGACTCCGGATCCCTCCTGGGAACAGGCTATTGAGGAGCTACTTGCATCCACCCGTTCCGTCGCGTTGACCCTCCGCGATGGTCTGGCAGCGCGGGATCGCGAGGCACTCGTTCGCAGCCTTGGAACGGCGCTTCTGTCGAAATCCATGGATCCGGAGAAGCGAGTCCTCGCAAGCTGGCTCCTCAAGGACCTCGCAAGCCCCCAGGCCGTTCCATTTCTCGTGCAGGCGTTCTGTGCGCCATCCACCACAGCAGAGCTTCAAGGCGAGATCCTCGAGGCTTTGGAGCGAACTGCGTTCGGGGAAGACTTCCCCGAGATCGACCTGGCGACACTCCGAGATAGCCTTCGCGACCACAAGCACCTCCGGCGCTTCATGGACCTGCTTGCATCCGTCGGGACCCAACAAGCCAAGGAGATCCTCGCAGCGTTCGCCCTCGATCCATCTGCGCGCGCAACCCTCATGGCCGACCTGGCCATTCGTCCCGAGCCCTGGATCGACGGGTTCCTACAGCAGTTGCTGTCGAAGCTCGGTGACGCCCCTGCCGTGCGGCGTGCTGTCGAAGAACGGAAGCGCCGCGAGACAGGGCTGAAAGCGCGTGCTTTCTCGGCGGAGGCGCCAGCCAACCTCGCGAACGTCCGTCCTCTCTGGGAAAGCGGCCAGTTCGCGATCCTCCTTCGCCTGGCGGAGGAAAACGCACTGGCCGCAGACGCGCGCTCCTTCCTCTCCTCGATACCGATCCTGGAATCCTTGAGCAAGGGCCAAAGAAAGCTGCTCGCAAAGCTGAAGGGCGTTCTTGCGCCCAAGGATTGACACGCGTGACGCCATGGGCACTCACTCCTCGCCGCGAATGCACCTGTTCCCATCCCTCGGGCGGTGCTCCCGGTGGACCGATACAATCCAAGGGCGATCGTCTTCAACGCCATCACGGAAGATCGCCCGTGGCGCGACCAGCATGCCCGAGACGTGTGCTCGTGGTCGCCATGCTTGTCGTCGTCGGGCATCGTGGCCGACGGTCCGGATGGCTGGCGAGCGACGCTGGCCGGACCATCTGAACGTCCGTAGCATGCGATCTCTCGAGCGGGTCAACTCCATCTTGAAACCCCGGACGCGACCGGCAGCGGAGGGAAGGCCGCGGGGACGGGGGGCGCCGCTGGTACGGGTGCGGGCCTCGGTGGCAACCCCGGGGCTGGGGGCTCGCCCGGAACGGGCGGCGTCAGCGGAACCGGCGGAATTGGCCTCGGAGGAATGGGCGGCGGCGGTAGCGGAGCAGGAGGCGGCGCAGGGAGCGGCGCCGGTGGAAAGACCGGCACTGGCGGCAGCGGAGCAGGAGGAGCCACAAACGGCACTACGTGCCACCTCGGTACCGATTGCCGATCGGGCGACTGTGTCGACGGTGTCTGTTGCTCCTCGGCGGCGTGCGGAAACTGTCAGACCTGCGCGAATGCGGCTGGGACCTGCGCTGCAGTGCTCAACGCAGCTGACGCTGACAGCTGTGCGGGAACCTGTGACGCGTCGGGCACCTGCAAGAGCAACGGATTTGCAGACCCGGACATCCTCACTCCGGGCGTTGTGCTTGGATTCGGTATAAGCCGGCCCGCTACCTCAATCAGTCTGGGCAACGACACTTCAGGCGCCGTTTCAAGCAGTGCCGTCTGGTGCTGGGGTGCGAATCAGTATCTTCGGGCAACTCGGCAACGGGGGCATCACTGCGGGCAATGCCACGCCGGCTCCGGTGATGGGCCTCCCGACCGGCGAGACCATCTCCCAGCTTTCGGTCGGTGTGGCTCATAATTGCGCAGTGATGGCAGTGATGGGCAGTGGCGACGTCTGGTGTTGGGGTCGGAACGACGACGGCGAGCTCGGCGATCGCACACGCGCTACCAACCCCATCCCGGTCCAGGTCGCGGGCTGGTAGGAAGGCCGCGACGCTCGAGCATCTGAAATCGCCTTCGGCACGACCGAGAGGGCTGCTTCATTCGGGATTTCGACGGTTCCGACGTCGACGCTGCTCGCCAACGTGACCACTCCTTCGTACTGTTCGCTGAACGGTTGCGCGCTCATACGCTTTGGGGTATGAGGGTCTGGCCTCCCGCGCCCCGGCGGTTTCTGCAACTTTAAGCGCTCGGCGAGTCCGTGCTGGTTAGATTCCTCTAAGTCGCGCCCCTCGCCGACCCAACAAGAGAAGGACCCTAGCATGAACCTACGTCGTGACCTGTTGCGTAGCTTTGGTGTGGATCTCGAGCGTGCCTCTAAGGTGCCTGGAAATTGGGCCCTCGGCGCCCTGCTCGGCCTCGCGCTCGCGGTAGCGGGTTGCGCCCAGGCGACTCCCGCCGCGACGTGCGGACAGGGAACCACTTCCTGCAACGGGACGTGCGTCAACCTGGACACCAGCGGCGACAACTGCGGCGCCTGCGGCACTGCCTGCACCGGCGGTCAGGTTTGCAACGGCGGAACCTGTTCGTCGAGCTGCTCGGGATCGACTCGCATGTGCGGCAACGGCTGCGCCGACTTCACGACCGACCCGACGAACTGCGGCGGATGCGGCACGACTTGCCGCTCGGACCAGATTTGCAATGGCGCGTGTGTCTGCGGGCCGGGGAAGATGCAGTGTAGCAACGGTACCTGCGCAACCTCGTGCTCGACCGGCGCTGGTGGGAACATCACGACGGGAGCTGGCGGGACGACCGGGGGCGGCGTTGGCGGAAGCAACGGAACTGCTGGAACCACGGGCGGTGGAACTGGCGGAAAGACGGGCGGCACGGGCGGCATGACCGGTGGCGGCACCGGCGGTGCAGGCGGAACGACCTCCGGTCCTCCTCCCGGTTACTACACCATGGGCTCCTTCCATGGGTGCACCTGGACAGGGGCGGATACGCTGAGCAAGGGGACGACCAACACGCCGACGGATTTCACGGCTCAAACGCCCCAAGCCTTCCCCTACTGCGTGAAGGGCACGGTTGGCGCTGATCCGGTCAATTCGGCGACGGTGGCGCTTCTGGGATTCAACCTCGCCGAAGCCGCAACCAACTCGGCCAGTCAGTGCGCCGCGAATGCGGCGACGACGACCACGCTCCCGACCATCACGCCCACCGGCACCGGGATCGCGCTCAGCTACGATCGGCTCACCGGTTCGAACATTCGCGTGCAGATTCAGGATCCGATGGGTACGACCGACGCCAATCACCGCTGGTGCGCGACCATCACGCAGGTACAGGGACCGGTCTTCGTGCCCTTCAGCGCCTTTAACACCGCCTGCTACAACAACAGCGGACAGCCCTATAACATGCAGCCGATCTCGGCGATCTCGTTGTTGGTGCCCGGCACGCTGATTCCGAGCCCGTTCAGCTATTGCGTCGGCGGTTTCGCCTTCGGCACGTCGGTATCGGCGGCCCCCACGTACACCCCGAATCCCTACCCGACGCTGACGGGAACGATCGGTGGGCCCGACCCGTCGGGTGGCAAGGACATTGATCTTCAGCGGGTGAAGACCGCTGCGCCGGGGGTCGGCGGCAAGGCGTACATCGTCTACAACAACAACTGGGGCAATCCGACTGGGTCGGATCAGACGATCAACTACGTCGGAAATAGCTTCACCGTTGCGAGCTGGACCGGGAGCGCGCCGGGCGGCGGTGTCCCGGTGTCGTTCCCATCGCTCTACATCGGTGCCCAAGGCCAAACCGCGGGGCTTCTGCCCGGCGTCCTGGCGACGACGCCTGATGGTGATGGGTTGCCGAAAGCGATCAGCGCCATCGGGACGCTGACGAGCACGTTCAACTGGACGCCGCCCAACAATGCCGCGACGCCAACAGGCAACTACAACGCAACCTACGACATTTGGCTCGCGGCGCCGCCCGCGCCGGCTATTGGCTACAACGACGCGCTCAGCGGCTTCGTCATGGTTTGGTTGTACAAGCCAAGCGGGAACCAACCCATCGGCAATATGGTGGGAAGCACGACCATTGGCGCCCGGACCTGGAATATTTGGGTGGGGCCCCGAAATATGGGGACAAATCCAAACCGTCCGGTCATCTCGTACGTAGCGCCGACCCCGATCATGGGCACGACATGGACGAATGTCGATTTGAAGCCCTTCCTGATGGACGCAACTACTAACACCAGCATCCCATCCAATATGCGAGTTTCTGCGAGTTGGCTTGTCACCGACCTCTTCGCCGGATTCGAAATTTGGACCGGCGCAGACGGTGTCGGATTGAAAGAGACCGCCTTTACGGCGAACGTCAACTAGCAGCAACGCGCAGTTCCCGGCAGCGCACCTTTGCGCTGCCGGGCGACTTGTCCGGTTGGCGAAGCCCCTCGCGCCCCTACCGAATGAACGTGATGTCGTCGACCCAGATGTCGAAGTCGGTCGGCGTCGGGGGCGTCGTGCTGTGGTCGGAGTTGACCTGAATCGACATGCCGGTCAGGTGGGCGGTGTCGAGCTTGTTGCCGGGGTCTTGAATTCCCGGGTTGGTTGAATCCTGCCTGGTCTCGGAGAAGAGGATCTCGAACCGCTTCCAGTTCGTGTCGATCTCGTAGTTCACGTAGGCGGGGAAATCGGTTTGGACCCCGGAGTCAGTGTCCGTGTACCCGTAGCCGAACTTCACCAGATAGGGGCTGCAGTTCTTGGTCGGCATCGTCGCGTCGAACACGCACTGCATGGCGAGCGGCAGGATCGAGGGCAGATCCGTCTGCGGATCTTTGAAGGCCACCTGCACGAACTTCACCGGTGCGGCGGCCTTGGCGTAGAACGAGATCCCGCGGTACTTCGAGGCGTCGTACGGTCCCTTGCCCACCTGGCCACCGTCGGCCTGCATCTTCGGCTCGAAGTCGGCCCCCATCGCGGCGCCCCAGTCCGCAAAGCCGGTCCCGGTCACGTGGAGTGAACCTGGGCCGGAGCAACTCGGGTTCCCGACGGTCATGTCGGGAACGACCGCGCCGCCCTCGGCCGGCACGAGGGTCCCGCGACCCGATGTGTCGCCGTACGTGTACCAGCCGCCGCTCTTCCCGTCGCCTTTCACGCCGTTGTCGGCCGTGAAATCGGAGATGAGGTCGTCGGGGTTGGTCGGACAGATCGCACCGGTCGACGAATCCGGGTGGTTCGTCTCGCCGGAGCTCTTCGAGCACCCGGAGGCTGACAGGACTGCGCCGACAGCGAAGCCGGCGACGCTGCACAATGACAGTGTTCTCATGCGAAGCTCCTTGAAAACGCCCGCGCGCGATGGGCTAGCGGGAATACGCGAAACATACAACGTCCGGCGCGATTCCGGCCAGCGCCCAGGGCACGCCGCCGCAGCACGCCTCGCTGACGCCTGGACCTACGCCCGCTTGTCGCGCGGCTTGGGCATCGCCTTGCGCTTCTGCCGGTGCGCTCGCAGCACGAGGCGGATCGGGGCGCCCTCGAAGCCGTAGGCCTTGCGGATCTGGTTCACCAGGAAGCGGCGGTAGGCGTACCCGATCGCGGCGGGCTGGTTGGTGCTGATGAAGAAGGTCGGCGGCGACGAGCTGGCCTGCGTCGCGTAGTAGAGGCGCACGTGGCGGCCTCCGGGGCCGGCGGGAGGCGGCTGGTGGGCGATGATCTGCTCCATCAGTTGATTGAGCGCACCGGTCGGGATGCGGCGCGCAGCCTGCTCGGCGACGCGAGTGGCGGCCGTCACGATCTCGGTGACGCCGGCGCCGGTGACCGCCGACGTCAGCAGCACGGGCGAGTGGGCCATGAAGCCGAGCTCCTCGCGCGTGGCGGTGACCTTCTTGTCGATCTCCGCGCGCCCCACCAGATCCTTCTTGTTCATGACGATCAGGCTGGCGCGTCCGGCGTCCTCGATCAGGCGCGCCAGCTTGGCATCCTCGGAAGTGGCACCGGTGCGCGCGTCGATCACCATCGCGGCGACGTCGCAGCGCTCGATCTGGTCGCGCGCCATCTTGGCGGCGACGTGCTCGGTCAGGGTTTCGATCGACCGGCGGCGCCGCATACCGGCGGTGTCGACCAGCACGTACTCGCGCCCGCCGTACGAGAACGGCGTGTCGATGGGGTCGCGCGTGGTGCCGGGCGCGTCGTGCACCAGCACGCGCTCCTCGCCCAGCAGGCGATTCACCAGCGACGACTTGCCGACGTTGGGCTTGCCGACGAACGCCAGACGCACCACGTCCAGACGAACCGGCTTCTCCTTGGTCTCGGCGGCCTCATCGACGTCACCGTCTTCAGCGTCGCCGATTGCATCCTCTCCGTCGCGCTCGTCCTCGGCGGCCGCCGCGGTACGCTGGCGCGCCCGCGCGCCGAACGACTTCACGATGGCGTCGAGCAGCTCACCGATGCCGCGCCCGTGCGAGGCCGAGATCGGGAACACCTGTTCGAACCCGAGCGCGAATGATTCGGCCGCCGACGCCTCGCGCCGCGCGGAGTCGATCTTGTTTGCGGCGATGAGCACCGGCTTGCCCGACCGCCGCAGCACGCGCGCGACGTCCTCGTCGACGGCGGTGATCCCTTCCATCGCGTCGACGACGAACACGATGAGGTCGGCCTCGTCGACGGCGCGCAAGGTCTGCGCGCGCATGGCCTTCAGGATCCCATCGGCCGACGGATCGAGCCCGCCGGTGTCGACGACGCGGAAATACGCGCCGTCCCAATCGCAGCTGCCGTAGCGGCGGTCGCGGGTGACGCCGGGCATGTCCTCGACCAGCGCCGGCCGCCCACCGACCAGCCGGTTGAACAGCGACGACTTCCCGACGTTGGGCCGCCCGACCAGCGCGCACAGCGGCAGCGTGCGGTCGTTGGCGAGGGTGGCCCGGGATCGTGCCCGCGCGCGCTTCATGGCGCGTAGCCCAGCCGCGCCAGCTCGCCGGGCGACGTGGTCCAGTCGGGCACGACCTTGACTTCGAGGCGCAGGTGCGCCGGCCGGTCGAGGAGCGCGCTGATCTCCTTGCGGGCGGCGGTGCCGATATCGCGGATCATCGCCCCGCCCTTGCCGAGGACGATGCCGCGCTGGCTGTCGCGCTCGACCAGGATCAACGCATCGATGACCACGTCGCCGCGGTCGGGACGCTCTTGCCAGGTCTCGACCACCACCGCGGTCGCGTATGGCAGCTCCTGCTTCAGCCTCAGGAACAGCTGCTCGCGCACGAGCTCGGCCGCCAGGAAGCGCTCGGTCCGGTCGGTCAGCATGTCGGGGCCATAGAGCGGCTCGCCCTCGGGCAGCATGCGGCAGATCTCCACCACCAGCTGGTCGACGTTGGTGCCGCGCGTGGCCGAGATCGGCACCATGGCGGCGAACCGCCCCCCTTTCTCCCAGGACACGAGCATCGGCAGCACGGCGGTCTTGTCCTTGACCTTGTCGACCTTGTTGATGGCCAGGACCACCGGCTTCTTGGCGTCTGCGAGCCCATCGAGGATCATCTTCTCGGCGTCGCCTGCGCCCGACTTGCCCTCGCTGCCGTCGACGACCAGGAGCGCCGCGTCGACGTCCGCGATGGCCGCCATCGCCTCGCCGACCATGTAGCGGTTCAGGCCCTTGCGCGCCCCGTGCACGCCGGGCGTGTCGACGAAGACGATCTGGCCGCCGTCGCCGTTCCAGACGCCGACGATGCGGTTACGCGTGGTCTGGGGCTTGGGCGTCACGATCGCCAGCTTCTCGCCGACGATGCGGTTGAGCAGCGTCGATTTGCCGACGTTGGGCCGGCCCAAAATGGCAACGGTGCCGGCGACGGCGCCGGCGGTGCGCGCCGGCTTTTCCGGAGCGGTCGCGCCGCCGTCCTGTGTTCGTTCTTTCATGGGCGGGCTTCTTATAGCTCAGATGTCGTGCTATCCCGAGGTCATGTGTTCGCCGGTTGTTCGAGGGGGACTCCGGACGGGACTGGTGCTTGCGCTCGCGGTGACATTGGCGGGCCACACCGCCGCGGCGGCTGGCGCCCAGCCGCCGCCGTCAGCGCAGGCGGCGCCGCAGCTCGGCACGACCCCCGACGGCTCGCTGGAGGTGCGCCAGGGCGCGTCGGTGCTGCTGCGGCTACAGCCGCGCACGGCGGCGCTTCGGCGTGGAACGCCGCGCGTGCACGCGGTCGACGTCGATGGCCACGCCATCGTCGACGTGCGCCTGCCGGTGCGGGGCAGCGCCTCGGAAGAGGTCTGGATTCACGAGTTGCCTCCTCCCGCCCCCCGGGCCACGAAGTCGTCGGCGGCGCCGTCGGCGGCGCCGCCGGTGCTGATCTGGTCCGGAACCACCGGGCCCCGCGACGCCGACGAGGAAGTCGGCACCGAGATCGAAGTGACGTCGGACCGTATCCTCGAGTATCAGACGGCGAGCCAGATCAGCCGCTGCGACGGCGAAACGCCGCGCCTCTTTCCGCGCGCCTGGGATTTCGCGTCCGGGCGCTTCCGGTCGGTGGTTTCGCCACTGCCTTCGCCCGCGCCGCAGAAGCTGATCGCCCGTCGCGGCGATCCGGCGATGCCCGCGGGCCGGCCCATCGGCGGATTCCACTGGATCGCGGCGTCCACCACGGCGGCCGCCGGCACCGACGCGCGCAACCTGACGCCGCCGCTGGCCGTCGACGACGGCGACCCGGCGACCGCCTGGACCGAGGGGCTGGGCGGCGACGGTCGTGGTGAGTTCCTGACGGCGCGCTCGACCTCGGCCGGCTACGCGGTGCGCGGCGTGCGCATCATCCCAGGCGATGCCTCGAGCGCGGCGGCCTTTCGCGGCAAGAACCGGCTGCGCCGCTTCCAGCTGCTGCTGGGTCCCAAGATCGACCAGCGCTTCGACGTCGAGATCCCCGACGATCCGGCGGCGGACGCCGCGCGCTTCGCCGATCCGTACTGGGTCGTGCTGCCCAAGCCGACGGCGGCTGCCTGCATGACGCTGGTGATCACCGAGGTCACGCGCGGCTCCGAGGCGGCGCCGCCGCGCAACTTCGGCACGACGGCGATCGCCGACCTGGCGATCTTCACCGACCTCGACGGGCCCGAGGGAATCGGCCGCCTGATCGACGACATCGCGTCGGGCCCCGACTGCCAGCAGCGCGTTCCCCTGCTGGTGAGGCTTGGCGAGCCCGCCGTCATGGCCACCGCGCAGAGCATCCTGGGCGCGAAGGGGATGGGCCGCGAGTGCCTGGTCGAGGGGCTGGTCGCGCTGGCGCCGGCGCCCGAGAGCCCCATCGTCACCGACGCGTTGACCGCGTCGTTGTCGGGAGCGTCCGACAAGGAAGAGCGGTTGGTGACAGCGGCATTGAAGATCGCGCCCGCGCCGCCCATCGGGACGTTGGCGCAGCTGCTCAACGGCAAGACGCCCAAAGGCGACGCGGTGGCGCTGCCCGATCGCCTGCGCGCGGCGCGCGTGCTCGGCGCGCTGCCACAAGCCGAGGCGGCCGGCGCGCTGGTCGGTGCCGTCGGCGACGGACCGGAGGCGCTGCGAACCGCGGTGGTGAAGGCGCTGGGCGACTCGACCGCCGTCGATCCGACGTTGCTGCTAGGCGCGATGGCCGAAATGGAGAAGACGTCGGAGAAGACGTCGGTGAAGACGTCGGTGAAGGCGGAGAAGCCGGTGAAAGGGGAGCCGCCGGAACCCCTGCGCTACGCCGATCTGGTGCGCGCGCTGGTGCCGTCGACTCACCGGCGTCCCGAGCACAACGCCGCGGTGCTGGCGGCGCTGCGGAGCGCGCTCGACCCCGCGCGCGAGTTCCAGGTGAGGGCGCGCGCGGTCATGGCGCTCGGCGATCTGCGCCTGCCCGAGTCGACCGGCGATCTGATCGCGTTGCGCGCGAGCTCCGACGAGCCGGTGTTGCGCTACCTGGCGGCGCGCGAGCTGTCGTCGATCGGCGGGCCCGACGGCATCCGCGCGCTGCGCGAGGCGCTGAACGACGGCGACCCGCGCGTCCGCGAAACCGCGGCGATGGGTCTCGGGCGGCTGCAAGACACCTGGTCGGGACAGGCGCTGATCGACGGCGCCAAGCAAGAGGCGTGGCCGTTCGTGCGCCGCGCCGAGCTCGAAGCGCTGGGCCACCTGTGCGTCGCGGGCACCGGGGATCTCATGATCCGCGCCACCGAGCGCGACGTCGATCAGGTGCGGCGCGCCGCGCTGGTGACGCTGGTGCGTTGCAAGGACACGCGCGCGCGCGCCGTCCTGCTGCGCACGCTCGGCCTGCGCAACGAGGCCGCGACGCTGCGCGAGCTGGCCGGCGCGCTGATCGGCGAGCTCGGCGACAAGAGCGCCGCGCACGATCTGGCGGCGGCGCTGCGGCGGCTGGTCAACGAAGGAGAAGGCGACCTTGCGGTCGAAGGCGTCGCCGTCGCGGTGCTGCGCTCGCTCGCGCACCTGGGCGGCCCCGAGGCGGTCTCGTCGTCGGTCACGCTCGCCAACGACACGCGCCATCCCTATCGGCAAAATGCGATCGAGGCGCTGGCCATGATGTGCGATCCGGGCGCGGGCGCGAAGACGCTGCACGCCATCGCCGCGAGCGGCGAGACCGCGGTCGCGTTGACGGCGCAGACAGCGCTGCACCACTGCGGCGTGCGGTAGGCTTCATTCTTCTTCCCTCTCCCCGTCCGCGCCGGCGAGCCGGAGGAGAGGGAGAAAGAAGAAGACCGTAGAACCCGTTGAGAGGGGCGCGCGACGTCGGAGAGGCGTGCGCGTCAGTTCGGCAGACTCGCCAGCGCCTGCCGCAGCTGCTCGTTCTTGGGGTCGTTCTCGAGGCCACGCTCGAACATGTTGCGCGCCTTCGGGATCTCGCGCGCCATCACGTGGATCTGGCCCAGCGCCAGGTAGACCTCGGCCTTCGAAACACCCGCGCTCGTCTCGTCGAAGTTCTGCAGCAGCAGTGACCGATAGAACTTCCGCGCGCGCTCGACGTCGTTCTCGCGCAGCGCGAGGCGGCCCAGCGCCGCCAGCGTGCCGGCGTGGCTCGGGTCGAGCTTGTAAGCGGCGTTGAAGCTCTCGGCCGCCGCCGCAAAGTCGCCCCGGCTCTCGGCGATGACGCCCAGCCGCTGCTGGTAACGCGCGACCTCCTTGCCCCGGCGCGCCTTCGTGAGCTGCTCGATGATCTGCAGCATCAGCTGCGCCGCCTCGTCGATGCGTCCCGCGCCCAGCAGCGCCTCGGACAGCTCCTCGCGCGGCGTGACGTTCGCCGGATCGAGCTCGATGAGCTTCTCCAGATAAGGAATGGCGTCGGCCGCGCGGCCGAGCGGCCCGCGATAGAGGGACGCGATCTCCGCGATGCGCGCCTTCCGCTCGGCGTCGTCGGCCGGCGTCTCCAGCAAGAGCTCGAGGATCTGCACCAGCCGATCCTGATCGCCCGCCGTGCGCGCCATCGCCTCCAGCGCTTGCAGCGTCGGCCGGTGGGTCTGGTCGCTCTCGAGCGCCTTCAGCAAGGCGGCCTCGATCTCCTCGGCCGGCGCCTCTCGCGCGCGCAGGATTTGAGCGCTGCGGAACTGAATCTCTGCCGCCTCGTGCCCCGTGGTCACCGCGGCCGCCGCCCGCTCCAGCGCCTGGGCGGCCTCGTCCCAGCGCTCCGCGCCCTCGTGGAGGCGCGCCAGCGACAGCAGCGCGCCGACGTGGTTCGGCGCGACCTCCAGGACCTTCTCCAGCGCTTCCGCCGCGCTCTCGACAGAGTCGAGCTTCTGCTCCCAGACGTCGGCGATGGCGACTCGCAGCGCCAGCTCGACCGGCTTTCGCCCCGCGGCGCCCTCGGCCTCGGCGTGCTTGTTGAGCACGTCGACCAGATCGTACCAGCGCTCGCCGTCGCCGAGCAGCCGCTCGAGCTCGAGGAATGCCTGTCCGTTGCCGGCGTCGACCTCCAGGATCTGATGCAGGAACCCGATGCTCTGATCGAGGTCCTTGAGCTTCTGCTCGGCGTTGCGCGCCAGCTTCAGCAGCACCGCCACCTGATCGCGGCCCGATGCCGCGCTCAATCGCCGCGTCAGCACGTCCTGCAACGTCGACCAGTCTTCGAGCCTCTCCGCGATCGTCTCCAGCGCCGCCAGCGAGGCCGGATCCTCGGGCGCGCTCTCCAGCGCCTCGCGGTAGGCGTCCGCCGCGCCCGACGGGTCGTTGAGCAACCCCAGCTTGAGCGCGCCGATGCGTGCGTACAGCGCCGCGCGCTCCGCCGGAACTTCCGTGAACCGGGCGCGCTCGCCGAGCACGTCAGTGAGATCGGCCACCTGGTGCGTCGCCTCGTAGAGCCGCCCGAGCTCGCCGAGCACGTCGGGATCGCCCTCCTCCGCCGCGCGCAATGTGCGCAAGGCGGTGATCGCCTCCGGGATCGCTCCCAGCCGCTCGTGCAGCCCCGACGCCTCCATCAGCAGTCGCTTTCGCGCCTGCGGATCGAACTCGATCGCCGCGCGCCGCTCGAGGATCGCCGCCGTGCGCGTCGGATCGGCCGCCGCGCGGTAGTAGCTCTCGAGCGCGGTGAGCGCGTCGACGTTTTCGGGATCGGTCTCGAGCACGCGCACGTACAGGCGCTCCGCCGCCGCGCCCTCGCCCGGCGACTGCTCGTAAAGGTGCGCCGCGCGCAGCGCCAGCTCGCGCGCCGCGTCCGGCTCCGCCCGATCCAGCACCGCCTCGATCAACCGCGCCGCCTCGAGCGGGATCTTCGCCGCGCCGGCGATGCGCTCGATCTCGTCGAGCGCCGCGCCCGCCGCCGGTTCCTCGGCGAGCGCGCGCCCCAGCGCTTCGATCGCGTGCCCCGAGTCGCCGAGCTGTCCGTCGTAGACCTCGGCGATCCGCCGCAGCCAGTGCGCCCGGTCCACGTGGTCCTCGTGCAGGCTCAGCCGGTGCTCGTAGAGCGAAACCAGCTCACGGTAGTCGCCGCGCGCTTCGGCCAGCGGCTCGAGGATCTCGAGCGCCCCCTCACGCGTGTCCGGCCGCTCGAGCAACTCGTGCAACGCTCGGTGCGCGCGCGTGTGCTCCGCGGCCCGCTCGAGCGCGCCGCGATACGCGACCAGAGCCCCCTCGGCATCGTTGAGCGCGCGCAGGCGGGTGTCGCCGAGGGCCGCGAGGAAGTCGGCCTGCTCGTTCGGATCGTTGGTCACCTCCGCCTCGCGCGACAGCACCTCGGCCAGCTCTTCCCAGGCCTCGAGCTTGCGCAACACGCGATCCAGCGACGCCAGCACGTCTTGCTCGTCGCCCGGCAAGCTCAATGCTTTTCGCAGGAAGTCGGCCGCGCGGCCGAGATCGTTCAGCCGATCCTCGTGCAACTCGGCCAGCCGCACCGCCAGTGACCGCTGCAGGCCGGCGTCGAAGGTCGCCTCCGTGCGCTCCTCGTAGACCGCCGCCAGACCGCGGTAGTCCCCGCTGGCCGCGGCCAGCCGCTCCAGCGCGTCGCGCGGCTCGGCCTCGGTCGCCTCTTCGGTGAGCGCGCGCGCCCAGGCCGTGAACGCCCTGCCAGGATCGCGGCGCTCGTTCTCCTCGATGCGCGCGATCTCCGCGAGCACCGACAGGCGCGCCGCCACCGTGTCCTCGACCTCGAAGCGCAGCTCGAGGAGCTCGACGACCGCGTCCCACTCGCGCCGGGCGCGCAGGATCGGATCCAGCGCCGCCACCGCCTGCAAGCGGAAGTCGCTGCCGCGCGCGATCGCCCACAGCGCCTCGCGCGCCTCGGCGTGCGCGGGCGTCCGCGCCAGGATCGCCTGGTAACGCGCGATCGCCGCCTCGCTGTCGGAGAGATCGACCTCGACCAGCTTGGCCGCGCGGAACGCCAGCTGATCTTGCGCCGCCGGATCGCTCTCGCCGACCATACGCAGGTCGAGCACCTCGAGCAGGTCGGCGTGGCGGCCCTCGCGCGCGAACACGCGGTCGAGCGCGTCCAGCGCCTCGCGGTCGTTGGCGCTCTCGTCGAGGATCGCGCGCAGCTGGCTCACGGCCTCGTTCGATTCGCCGAGCTTGTCGTCGTAGAGGGTCGCTGCCTGCAAGCGCAGCGCACGGCGGTCGCCGACCGCTTGCGTGATCTGGATCTTGCGCTCGAAGATCTCCGCCAGCTCGCGCCAGGACGCGCTCGTTTGATAGAGCGCCGCCAGCGCATCGAGCGCCTCGACGTCGCCATCGTCGATGCCGAGCACGTCCTGCCACGCGCGGATCGCGCGCTCCGGCTCCTTGAGCGCCAGCTCGTAGAGCACGGCGATGCGCTTCGCGATCAGCTTGCGATCCGCCGGATCGGTGGCGATCTCGAGGTGCTTCTCCAGCACCTCGACCAGCTCCTCCATGCGCGCCGCCGCGGTCAGCAGCCGCTCGAGCGCCAGGAACGAATCGAGATCGTCCGGCCGCGCCGCCAGCGCCGCACGCCAGGCTTCGATGGCCTGATTCGCGTCGCCGAGATGCTCCTCGATGAGGCGCGCGGTCATTCCCCACAGGCGCGCCTGCAGGTCGGGATCGGTCGCCTCGACGGCGCCCTTTTGCAGCGTCTCGACCAGCGGCCCGTACAGCCGCGCCGAGACCGCGAGCGTCTCCATCTCCGACAGCGCCTGCGTCGAGCCGACGTCGGCGAGCCAGGCCCGGCTGCGGCAGCCGAACGCGAGGTCGATGCGCGCGAGGCGCTGGTAGATCTGCGCCATCTCGCCGAGGATCTTCACGCGATCGTCGCGGTCCTCGACGGTGTCGAGCTCGGCGTCGAGCACCGCGACCAGCTTCTGCCAGTCACCGGCCTTGCGGTAGATCGGTTCGAGGATCACCGCCACGCGATAGCGGTGATCCGGGTTCTCGAGGATGCGCTCGAGCGCCGCGATCGCCTCGCGGTGCCCGGGCGTCCGCTCCAGGATCTCGGCGTAGCGATCGATCGCGCCCGACAGATCGTCGACGCGTTTCTCCAGCACGTCGGCCAGTCGCAGCGCGATCTCGTCGCGGTGCTGGACGTCGGGCGCGCGCTCCAGCATGAACGCCAGGTGCGCCGACAGATCGTGCCACTCGGCGTTGTCGCGCAGCAGGCGCTCGAGCTCGGCCGCCGCCGAGGTCTCGCCCTCCTCGAGCAGGCTCGTGTCGAGCTCGAGATCGACGATCTCGCGCAGCGTGCGCATCGCGCGTGTCTTGTCCTCGAGGCGCTCCTCGTCGAGCTTGGCGCTACGGCGCAGGAACGCCTTCTTCGCCGCCGGCTCGACGGCGCGTCCGGCCTGCTCATCGACCAGCTCGCGGAGCTCCAGCCACGACTCCCAGCGTTCGAGCGCGTTCTCGAACACCAGGGCCGCCTCGCGATCGTCGGGGCGGGTCTCGTGCAGGCGCCGGTAGTACTTGCGCGCCTCGTCGCGGTCGCCGAGCCGCAGGTCGAAGATCTCCGCCGCGCGGCGCGTGATGTCCACGACCTCGGGACCTTCGCCGAGCTCGCTCGACAGGTAGTCGGCGAACAGGTGACCGACGTCCTTCCAGCGATCCAGCTTGCCCGCGAGGCGCAGCAGCTGCTCCGATGATTGGTGATCGGTCGGCGCTTCCTGGAAGACCTTGCCGTACCAGCGAAGAGCGTTGTCGTAGTCCTCGAGCTGCTCCTCGTAGAGGCGCGCGATGCGCTTGGTCCAGGCCACCCGCTGCAGCGGATCCTCGACCTGCATGAGGCGGATCTCGCCGGCGCGGATCAGCGCGGTCCAGTCGCCGCGGCCCGCGTACACCGGCTCCAGCAGCTCGGCGGCCGCGCCCTGCACGGCGATGTCGTCGAGCATGCTCTCCAGCATCGCGACGGCGCCCGCGTGCTCGGGGTTGGCGCGCAGCACCGCGCGCAGCTGCTCGAGCGCGCTCTCCTTGTCGTGTCGCCGGTCGTGCGCGATCTGCGCCAGTCGGAAGCGGATCGCCACCACCTCGCGCTCGGGGAGCCCGCGCTCGATGATCTCCGACAGGAAGCGCGTGAGATCGCTCCAGCGCTCGGACTCGGTGTACAGGCGATCCAGCGCCTGCATGGCATCGCGATCGTGCGGCGCCAGCTCCAGCACGCGCTCGTGGGCGGCGATCGCTTCGTCGACGCGGCCCAGCGGCTTTTCGGCCAGCGCGCCGATCTGCGCGC
>Ga0265328_10000620_pt1 | contig 16424 bp, 11 predicted proteins | sample 41624metaG_FD_202086 | JGI IMG/M metagenome (GOLD analysis project Ga0265328, IMG submission 202086) | Rhizosphere microbial communities from Carex aquatilis grown in University of Washington, Seatle, WA, United States - 4-16-24 metaG | ecosystem: Host-associated > Plants > Roots > Rhizosphere...
GCTCGGCGCGGGCGTCCTCGAGCTCGCGCACACGGGCGCGCAGCGTTTCGATGGCCAGTAGCGCCTTCTTTTTGAAGTCGGCGTCGCTCACGAGCGTCTATCCATTTTGAGAACCGCGTCTATGCTACCCTCGAGCAGCGCATCCAGAGCGGCGTCGTCGAGAAGGTCGATCTCCTTCTCGAGCGAGGCGCCTTCCCAGGCGGTGGGAGGCGGCGGCTCGGGCTCGGCGGGCTTGGCCCCCAGCGCCTCATCGCGAATGAGCCGGGCGAGCGCCTCCACCGTCGGATGCTCGATCATCAGCGTCACCGGGAAGGTATGTTTGAAGGCGGCCGACAGCGCATTGCCGAGCTCGACGCCTTTCAGCGAGTCGATGCCGAGATCCATCAAGGGCGTTTTCCAGCTGATATTGTCGACGCCGCATTCGCGCTGCAGCCAATCGACGAGCTGGCGCTCCAGAACGCCCGGCTGGGTGAGCGGCTCGCCGGTGAAATCGATGGGCGCGACCTGCATGGTCGAGCGCCACTCGTGCAGCGCCGCGAGCGTTCCGTCCCCGAGCGCCGCGCGACAGGCGGCGCGCTGGACCTTGCCGCTCGACGTCTTGGGCAGGCCGAAGGATTTGAGCAGCACGATGCGATGCAGCGCGACCTGATGCTCGCGGGCCACCTCGCGCCGCATGGCCATGAAGACCTCCGCCGCATCGACGGAGCGCCAGGCGCTGCGGCGCAGCTCCTGCACGGCGACGAGACGCACCGCGTCGCCCTCCTCGACGCCGAAGACGGCGCAGGAGGCCGGCTGCAAGGCCGGATGGCTCGCCTCGATCGTCTGCTCTATGTCCTGCGGATAATAATTGACGCCGCGAATGACGATCACATCCTTGCGGCGCCCGGTGACGAAGAGCCGCCCCTCGCTGAGAAAGCCGAGATCGCCCGTGCGCATGAAGGGCCCCTCGCCCGCAGCCGTGCGCGCGCCGAACACCGCCGCCGTTTCTTCCGGCTTGTTCCAATAGCCCTGGCCGACGCTGCCGCCGCCCACCCATATCTCGCCGACCTGCGAGGACGACGCCTCGATGAACGTATCCGGATCGACGATGCGGACATCGACGCCGAACGCCGGCTCGCCGGAGCTCACCAGCGGCTTGCCGCGCGCATCCTCCGCGTCGCAGAAGACGACGCCGTCGCTGCGCAGCGCGGCCTCGTCGACCGCGCGAACGAGCGGCGGGACTCGGTTGCGCTTGCCGGTGACGAGCAGGGTCGCCTCGGCGAGGCCGAAGGCCGGCGTCAGGCTCTCCGCGCGCAAGCCGGCGGGCGCGAAAATCTTCGCGAAATCGTCGATCGTCGAAGCGCGAACGGGCTCCGCGCCATTCCAGGCGATCACCCAGGACGAGAGGTCGAGCCCCTCGACGCCATGCGCGCGGGCCGCCTCGACGCAGGCCTGATAGGCGAAGTTCGGACCGCCGCCGATGGTGCCGCGATAGCGCGTGAAGGCGCGCGGCCAGCGCAAGGGGCTCTGCACGAAGCTCGCCGGGCTCATGAGATAGACGGGACATCCGGCCCAAGTCGGCGCCAGCGCGCCGGCGACGAGCCCCATGTCGTGGAACAAAGGCAGCCAGCTCACGAAAACCGAGTCCGGCGTGGAGCCGAAGCCATCGTGCAACGCCATCAGATTGGCCGCCACATTGCCGTGGCCGACCATCACGCCGGCCGGCGAGCGCGTCGAGCCGGAGGTGTATTGGAGAAAGGCCAGATCGCCGGCGGCGCGGGGGGCGTCGCGCCAGTCGTCGCTCTCGTCGACGAGCCCGTCTACGGCGATGATCGGCGTCGCGGACGCTTCGCCCTCGGCGAGGCGACGCTGCAGCAGCTCGACATGCTTGGCGGTCGTGAGGACGAGCTTGGCGCCGCTGTCGACGACGATGAGCTCGAGCCGCCTGTCCTTGCCATGCGCGAGCGGCAGGGACGCCGGCACGGCCGGCATGCCGGCGAGGAGACATCCATAGAAGGCCGCGAGAAAATCGAGACAGGTCGGAAAGGCGAGCGCCACGCGATCGCCGGGCGCGGCGCGCTTCTGGAGAAAGGCCGCCATGGAGCGCGCCCGGCGATCGAGCTCGCCGAAGCTCCAGGATTGGCGGATCTCCAGATCGTCGTCGAGAAAGGCCGCCGCCAGCCGGTCCGGATAGGCGACGGCGTGACGCCGCAGCCGCTCTGTCACCAGTTCTTCGACTTCGCTCAAAGAATTCGTCGCGCCCATTTCGTCGCCCCCAACGCGCACGCGTCCGATCACGCCGCAGCTGCGGCGTGGACGCCGTGTCGAACCTCGCCCGGCATTGCGGTTCCGCCCCTCATCGCCCCCCGCGATACGCGCAGCCCGCCCGCCCTCTCACCTCACGCCGAAGCGACCATTTTCTTCAGCTTCAACGCGAGACCCATATCGCCATCGACTTTCAGCTTTCCGGCGAAGAACAGATCGCGGCTGTCCACCTCTCCCTCGGCCATGCGGACGAAGTCGACGGCGGCGACGCGGATCGTGCAATCGGCCTCACCCTCGCCTTCGCACACACAGGGATTGTCCGCTGTGAGATTGAGCACGAAGGTGCAGGCGCCGTCGCCCTTCAGCACGAATTTGTAGCGGGCGCCCAGAGAACTCGCCCGGTCTCTGTGCGTGTCGATCATCTGGGTGGCCCGATCCAATATGTCCCTCACCGTGGGCATGCGCCCTCCTCGAATTCTTGCGCGCGCGCAAAAAACATTGCACAGAGTCTTTTGAAAAAGCTGGATTTCGAGAAACCGGCTCCCGCTTTTTCTAAAATCCCGCTCAGGCCGGCTCGGCCTGAAATTCGTCGATATGCGCGAGCAGCCCCTCGTTCGGACCGGGAAAGGCCGTCGGCTGCTCTCCCTTCTCGATTCGAGACATTTCCCGCGCGTAGAGCTTCCTGAGCAAAATGATTGCCGCATCGGACCCGCCGAGGCGGTTTTTCGAACGATCCGGTATAATTCCTTGGCCTACCAGCACGATCCCGTCCTCGATGAGCAGGAGATCGGGCCGCGAGTCGATGTCCTCCCACCGTTTCTCGCCGGAGAGCACCGATTGGATGACCTGTTCGACCGGAGGCAAGGACGAAGTGACATAGCGCATGCCGGAACGCACGCCCTCGGCGACGTCGCGGCCGTCCTCGGGCGACAGATGCGCCGCGACGAGGAGAAAGAACATCTTGTGGCTGACGTCGTCGACCGGCACGTTCCACAGGAAGCTCTTGAAGCCCCGCAGCATGCCGGCGCCGGAGGTGAAATAGAGCATGTTCGGCATGAAGAGCGCGAGCTTGCGCAAATAGCCGTTGGGAAAGGAGGTGTATTGCAGCAGGCCGAATTCGGTCTCCAGCGCCGTGGCGGCCGGGATCTGCCCGGCGTTGGCGGCGTCCTGATAAATGCCCTCGGCATGCACCCAGCGCTGATGCACGTCGTCGACCGTATTCTCGAGATCGTGGAAATAGTTCCATTTGCGCAATTCGACGACGTGGAAATAGCCGCATTGCTCGAGCGAAGGCCAGCGCGGCAGAGGCGGCGTCGGCGCGGGGCCGAAATAGACCCAGATCAGGCCGAAATATTCTTCGACCGGATAGCTGCGCACGCGCACTTTGGCGGCGAAGCTCTTGGGCTCGAAGGGCTGCTCGACGCATTGGCCGGTCGGATCGATCTTCCAGCCGTGATAGCGGCAACGTATGCTGTCGCCCTCCACCTTGCCGACCGACATGACGAGCCCACGATGCGGGCAGCGCCCGTCGATGACGCGCGCCACATTGTCCTCGCCCCGATAGAGGGTGAATTCTTCGCCCAGAATTTTCAGAGGCTTCGGATGCGCGACCGGGAGTTCCTCGGACACGAATACGGGCTGCCAATAGCGCCGCAACAACTCGCCCGCCGGGAGTCCGGGGCCGGTGTGCTCGAAGTCGACATGCGTCGATCCGTTCATTCTACTTGTTCCCAGAGACAGTTGGACAGAAAAACTCGTCGTCGCTCGATGCGAAATAATGTCGTGGCGCGTCCGCGCTCAAACTCTAAGTAGACCGCCGAACGTATCCGGCGTTCCATCGTTCATTAACCGTAACGCACGACGCGTCGAGCGTTCCCCACTCCGTCCGCGACGGCAGGATGCCGTTGCATCCCTTTGGACCGTAGCGTAAAAAGCAAAGGTAGCCAAGCGCGGCGTCGGTGCGCTGCGGCGCGAAATATTGCACTTACAATCGAGCGCGCGGGTGGTTTCATTGATCGACCCTTCGGAGTCTGTCACGACTTCTTCGATGTCTATTTCGATAGCAGATGCTGTCGCAGCGCAGTGTGCGTTGCAGCACATCACGTTCGGCCGCGACGACGCATGAACGAGAGCAATCCGACCGCGCATGATTGGCTGAAGCGTATGTCCGCCGACGATCAATCTTTAGTGACGATGATCTGCTTTCCGCCCGCTGGCGGCGGCATGATGGGGTTTTGGCCCTGGATCGCGCCGCTGCGCGGCCGCGCGAATGTCTATGGGGCGTCTCTGCCCGGCCGCGACCAACGGCTGCGCGAAGAGCCGGCGCGCGCGCTGGCCGCCCTCGCGGCGCCGCTCGCCGAGGCGGTCGCGGCGCTCGCCGATCGGCCTCTGCTCGTCTTCGGGCACAGTTTCGGCGCGCTCGTCGCCTATGAGATCGTCCATCGCCTCTTCGCCGAGGGGCGCGCGGCGCCGGAGCGCGTGCATTTCCTGGCCTCGGGCCGGGTGGCGCCGCATCTTCCCTCGCGGGCGCCGCGCGTATCGCATCTCGCGCCGCGCGAGGTCGTGTTCCGCGTCGCGGAGTTGCATGGCAATATTCCGGTCGCTCTACTCGAACAGCCCGACTATGTCGCGATGATCGGCCGAGCGCTGCAGGCCGATCTCTTCATCAACGAGACTTATAGTTGGGCCGAGCGTCCGCCCCTGCCCTGTCCGGTGACGGCCGTCGGCGGCGTCGGCGATCCTGTCGTGTCGGAAGCCGAGCTCGACGGCTGGGAGCGTCATGCGGGCGGCGGCTTCGAGCGGCGCCTCGTCGACGGCGATCATTTCTACTTTCGCCCGGCGACCGGACAGCGGACGCTGATGGAGATCGTCTCGGCCTGCTGCGAGAAGCTCGCCGCGACGACGCAATAAACGCGCGAGACCCCATATGAGCGAGCTCGAATTCAAGAAAAAGGCGATCGTCGCTCTGGAGACCCTCCGCCGTCGCGTGGCCGAGCTCGAAGGCGCGACGCGCGAGCCGATCGCGATCATCGGCTATGAGGCGCGCTTTCCCGGCGGCGCCGACGCCGAAGCCTTTTGGGAGATGCTGCGGGACGGCCGCGAGGGCGTCGGCGAGGCGCCGCTGTCCCGTTGGGACGCCGCCGCCGTCTATGACGCCGATCCTGACGCGCCGGGAAAAACGGTGACGCGCCGCGCCGGACTCTTGGACAGCATCGATGATTTCGACGCGCAATTCTTCGGCGTGGCGCCGCGCGAGGCCTCCTGCATGGATCCGCAGCATCGTCTGCTGCTGGAGACGAGCTGGCGCGCGCTCGAGCATGCCGGCGTCGCCGCCTCGGAGCTGGAGGGCGCGCGCGCCGGCGTCTGGATAGGCGTCAGCACGCATGAATATCTCGGTCTGCTCATCAACAATATGACGCCCGAGACCATCGACGCATACTATGCGACGGGAACCTCGCCCGCGGCGGGCGCCGGACGCATCAGCTATCGTCTCGGGCTCGAGGGTCCGGCGGTGACGGTCGACACGGCCTGCAGTTCCTCTCTGGTGGCGATCCATCAGGCCTGTCAGACGCTGCGATTGCGCGAATGCGATCTCGCTCTCGCCGGCGGCGTCAACGCGATCCTCACGCCGGCCTTGATGATCAGCATGTCGCGCGCGCGCATGCTGGCGCCGGACGGCAAGTGCAAGACATTCGACGCCGGCGCCGACGGCTATGTGCGCGGCGAAGGCTGCGGCGTCATCGTGCTGAAGCGCCTCTCCGACGCGCTTCGCGACGGCGACCGCATCCGCGCCGTGCTGCGCGGCGGCGCCGTCAATCAGGACGGCTCCTCGGGCGGCCTCACTGTCCCCAGCGGCCGCGCGCAGCAGCGAGTCATTCGCGCGGCGCTGGATCAGGCCGGGCTCACGCCCGCCGATGTCGATTATCTCGAGGCGCATGGCACGGGCACCTCGCTCGGCGATCCGATCGAGGCGCAGGCCGCCGCCGCTGCGCTCGGCCCGGGACGCGCGCCCGACCGGCCGCTGCTGATCGGCTCGGTGAAGACGAATATCGGCCATCTCGAAGCGGCGGCCGGCGTCGCCGGCGTCATCAAAGTGACGCAGTCGCTGGAGAACGAGCTGCTGCCCGAGCATCTGCATTTCCGCACGCCCTCGCCCCATATTCCGTGGAAGCAATTGCCGCTGAAAGTCGTTTCGTCGGCGCGGCCCTGGCCGCGCGGCGAACGCGCGCGGCGCGCCGGCGTCAGCTCTTTCGGCTTTTCCGGCACCAACGCCCATGTGATCCTCGAGGAAGCGCCGGCGCGCGCCGAAATCGCGCGCGACGCGGATGCGTCTCCGGCCGAACGTCCCTGGCATATGTTGCCGCTCTCGGCGCGGAGCGTCCCGGCGCTGAAGGCGCTGGCGCGATCCTATGTCCAGCGCGTCGAGACGCTGCCCTCGGCGAGCGCGTTCGCCGATGTCTGTTATTCGGCCGGCGTCGGCCGCTCGCATCTCGAGCATCGCGCGGCGATCGTCGCGCGCGAGCCCGCCGAGGCGGCGCGCCTGCTCACGGATTTCGCCGAAGAGCGCGCCGCTGCGGGAATCTACACGGGCTTCGCGGCCGATCCGCCGAAGACGGCCTGGCTCTTCACCGGCCAGGGCGGCCAATATCCCCGCATGGGCCGCGAACTCTACGAGACGCAGCCGCTGTTCAAGGAAACGCTGGACCAATGCGCGGCGGCGATCGCGGATATGCTTCCGCGTCCGCTGCTGGAAGTGATGTTCGCCGAGGACGGCGCGGTCAATCATACCTCCTATGCGCAGCCGGCGCTTTTCGCGCTCGAAATGGGTCTCGCGCGTCTTTGGCGCAGCTGGGGCGTCGCGCCGGATGTCGTTTTGGGCCATAGCGTCGGCCAATATGCCGCCGCCTGCGTCGCCGGAGTCTTCACGCTCGAACAGGGCGCGCGTCTGCTCGCCGAGCGCGGGAGATTATTCGGCGCCTTGCCGGCGGGCGGCCTCATGGCCGCGATCTTCGCCGAGGCGGAAGCCGTCGAGGCGCGGCTCGCCTCCTTCCCCCATGTTTCGATCGCCGCCTATAATGGCGCGCATATCGTGGTCAGCGGCCCGCAGCAGGATGTGCGCGCGCTGGCGCAGATTTTTCGCGACGAGGGTCGCCGCACGGAAGAGCTCGAGACCTCGCACGCCTTTCATTCGGAATTGCTGGAGCCGGCGCTCGACGCTTTCGAGGCGTTTGCGGCGCAGACGCCTTTCGAAGCGCCGACGCGCACGCTGATCTGCAATCGCACCGGCAAGCCGCTCGCCGCGCAGACGCCTCTCGACGCGCAATATTGGCGGCGCCATTCGCGCGAGCCGGTGCGTTTCGCGCAGAGCGCGCAGACGCTCGCGGAATTGGGCTGCCGCGTCCTGCTCGAGGTCGGCCCGCAGCCGGTTCTCGCGGCCATGTCGCTCCGGTCCTGGCCGGAGGGACGACAGACGCCGCAGGCCGTCGCCTCGCTACGCCGGGATGCGTCGGACGCGCGGCAGATCGAGGAGGCCCTGGGCCAGCTCTACGCCGCCGGCGCACGCGTCGATTTCCGCGCAGTCGACGCGCCGTGGAAGCGCAGCAGAGTCGACCTGCCCAAATATCCATTCCAGCGTAAGCGGTTCTGGTTCGAGGCCATGCGGCAAGACGCCCATTCCTTCTCGGGCTCCGGCGCGCGCGCGACGAAAGCCGATGCTTCTACCGCCCCAGCCGCGGCGGCCGATACGCCCCCGGCCGACGCTCCCGCGCCAGACTCCTGGCTCGCCGAAGCGCCGCAGGAGGAACGGTTCGGCCTCGTCGTCGAGCGTCTGAAGGCGGAGATCGGCCATGCGCTGCATATGAGCGCCACGGACGTCGATCCGCATGCGGCCTTCGCCGCGCTGGGCATGGATTCGCTGACCGCCATGGAGCTGCGCAGCCGTCTGCAGGCGGCGCTCGGCGCCGCCATTCCGGTCGCGCTCTTCATCGAGAGCCCCGACGTTTCCACTCTCGCGACGCGCCTCATCGATTGGTGGGAGGAACAGCGCGGAGCCGCCGCCAAACGCCAGCCGCCGATGACGCGTCGGCCGCGCGATGCTTCGCCCCTGCCGCTCTCCTTCAATCAGGAGGCGCTGTGGTTTCTCCACGAGCTGGCGCCGGGCTCCAGCGCCTATAATGTCGCGGCCGCCGTGCGCATTCGCGGCGCGCTCGACGCCGCGGTGATGCAGCGTAGCCTCGACGCCATCGTCGCGCGGCACGAGTCGCTGCGCACCTCTTTCCGCAGCGAATACGGCGTCGCGCAGCCGCAGATCGTCGGCTCGCTGCGAGTTCCCCTGCCCGTCGAGCCCGTGCGCGACGAGGACGCCGCCGCCGAATGGGCGCGGCGCGAGGCCGGCGCGCCTTTCGATCTCGCGCAGGCGCCGCTGTTTCGCGCGCGCCTGCTGCGCTTCGACGAGACGCATCACATTCTGCTGGTGACGATGCATCATATCGTCACCGACGGCTGGTCCTTCGCCGTGCTGCTGCGCGAGCTCTCGGCCGTCTATCGCGCATTCGAGACCGGCGAGCCCTGGCTGCTTCCCGAATTACCGATTCAATATGCCGATTACGCCGCCTGGCAGCGCGACTGGCTCGCCGGCGAGACGCTCGACGAGCTGCTCGCCTTTTGGAAGGCGGAGCTTTCCGGCGTCGCGCCGCTGGCGCTGCCGACCGACCGGCCGCCGCCGCGCACGCCGAGCTTCCGCGGCCGTCGTCTGCGCTTCTCGCTCGGCGCCGAACGCGCCCAGGCCTTGCGCGCGCTGGCGCAGGCGGAAGGCGTGACTTTGTTCTCGCCGCTGCTCGCCGCGCTCGCGGCCGTGCTGCAACGTCACAGCGGCCAGGACGAATTCATCGTCGGCGCGATGAGCGCCAATCGTGGCCGGCTCGAGATCGAAGGATTGATCGGCCTCTTCGTCAACGCCCTGCCGGTGCGCGTCGTTCTCGACGGCGATCCCGACATTCATGAGCTGATCGCGCGCCTCGGCGCGCGCGTGCAGGGCGCGATGGCGCATCAGGACGCGCCCTTCGACCATGTGGTCAACGCTGTCGAACGCGAGCGCGACGGATCGCGCAATCCGCTCTATCGCGTGCAATTGCTGCTGCAGGGCGGGCTGCTGCCGCCCGCGCTGCCGGGCCTCGAGATCGACGTGCAGGAAATCGACACGCAGACGGCCAAGCGCGATCTCACCTTCACGATATTCGACGACGCGGCGATGGCCGGCCATGTCGAATATTCGACCGATCTCTTCGACGCGCCGCGCATCGAGCGGCTGCTGCGGCATTTTCTCACCGCGCTCGACGGCATTCTCGCAGATCCGTCGCGACGCCTCTCCGCGCTTCCGCTGCTGACGCCGGAAGAGCTCACCGCCAGCCGCATCGCGGCGGCGGCGGCGCCCGGCCCGCTCACAGTGGCGGAGCTGTTCGAATCCGTCGCCGCCACGCGCGCCGACGCGGTCGCTTGCGAGGACGGCGAGCGCCGTCTCACTTACGCGGAGACGCGATCGGCCGCGCGGCGGCTCGCGCGTTGGCTTCAGGAGAAAGGAATCCGCCCAGGCGCCGCGGTCGCGATGCGAACGGGGCGCAAGGTCGATATGATCGTCGGCATGCTCGGCGTCATGAAGGCCGGCGCCGTCTATGTGCCGATCGACGAATCCTATCCGCAGGAACGCATCGCGCATATGCTCGCCGAGGCCGATGTCGCGCTCGACGTCTCCGCGCCCTTCGACGCCGAGGTCGCGCGCCAATCCGACGCGCCGCTGGAGACGATGGTCGGACCTTCCGATCCCGCCTATATCGTCTTCACCTCGGGTTCGACGGGCCGGCCGAAAGGCGTCGTCATTCCGCATGGCGCGGTCGCCGAATATGCGCAGACTCTCGGCGCCGAGCTCGGCGTCGCCGCCTCCGACGCCTGGCTGCATACGGCGTCGAGCGCTTTCTCATCCTCCATGCGGCAGATTCTAGCGCCGCTCGCCGCCGGCGCGCGCATCGTCATCGCCGGCGACGACGAGCGCCGCGATCCTTTCGCTCTGCTCGCGCGCATCCGCGCCTCCAAGGCGACGATCATCGATCTCGTGCCCTCCGTGCTGCGGCAGCTCGTCGACGCGCTGGCGAGCCTGCCCGCGGCCGAGCGCGAAGCGCTGCTCGACAATGAGCTGCGCCTGCAGCTCACCGCGAGCGAGCCTTTGCGCCACTCGCTCGCGCGCGACTGGCGCGCGCTCGTCGGCGACAAATTGCGCTGGGTGAACCAATATGGGCAGACGGAGACCGCGGGCATCGTCAGCCTGCATCCGGTCGGGCCGCAGACTCCCGATGACCCGCAGGCGATCGTGCCGATCGGGCGCCCGCGCGCCAATGTCCGATTGATCGTGCTCGACGCGCAGAGGCGGATCGCTCCGATCGGCGTTCCCGGCCAATTGCACATCGGCGGCTCCTGCCTCGCGCTGCGCTATCTCGGCGATCCGGCGCCGACGGCGGAGCGCTTCTTCGATTTCGACGATGGCGAAACGACGCAACGTCTCTATGCGACCGGCGATATCGTGCGGCTCGATGAGGATGGCGTTCTCGCCTTCGTCGGCCGCGACGACCAACAAGTGAAGATTCGCGGCGTGCGCATCGAGCCCGGCGAGATCGAGCGCGCGCTGCTCGACCATCCGCAGGCGCGCGCGGCGGCGGTCGCGGCCTATGACGTCGACGGCGAAGCGCGGCTCGCGGCCTATCTCACTTTCGACGGACCGCCGCCGAGCGTGCAGGCGCTGCGCAATCATCTGCGCCGCCGTCTGCCGGACAATATGATTCCGTCCGCCTTCGTGACGCTCGACAAAATGCCGCTGACGGCGAATGGCAAGCTCGATCGCGCCGCCCTGCCGGAACCGCCGCGCGTCGCCGCGTCCGACGCGGCTTTCGTCGCGCCGCGGTCGGAGGACGAGGAGAGCCTCGCGGAGATCTGGCGCGATCTACTGAAGCTCGAGCGCGTCGGCGCCAATGATAATTTCTTTCTGCTCGGCGGCCATTCCATGCTGGCGGCGCAATTGCGCGCGCGCATTCATCAGAGCCTCGGCGTGGAGCTGCCGCTCGGCGCCATTTTCGAGGACCAGACGCTCGCCGCATTGGCGGCGCGTCTCGACGGCGCGCGCCGCGGCGCGACCATCGCTCTGCCGGAATTCGTCGCGGCGCCCACAGGCGTCGCCGCGTCGGCCTCCATGGCGCAGCTCAACGCTCATGCCGCCGAACAGGCGTCACCCGGCGCGCCGGGCCATTGGATCGACGTCGGCGTGCGCATCGCCGGTCCGCTGGACGAAGAGCGCCAAGTCGAGAGCATAAAGGAGGCCTTCCGGCGCCACGCCATTCTGCGCACCATCCTCGAGCCGATGGCCGACGGCGGCTCGACGCAGCGGATCATCGACGCTCTGCCGGAAGTGGCGCTGCTCGGCCCCGAGGACGCGACCGATCCTCTGGAGCCGGTCATCGCCGATGGGCGTCCCGCGATACGCGTCTCGCTGCAGCGGCTCGGCGATCGGGAACGACTGCTGCGTTTGCGCTGTCATCGCTCGCTCGCCGATGGCGCGACCATTCGCATGCTGTTCGGCGAGATCGGCGCGCTCTACGCCAATGGCCTGGAGGGCATGGAGCTGTTCCCGCTCCTCGATCGTTCGCTCTCCTATGCCGATTACGCCCATTGGGAGCGCCAATGGCTGACGCCGGAGCTGCGCAGCGGCCAGACGGCGCATTTCCGGCGGCTGTTCGCACCCGGCCTGCCGGCGCCGATCCGAACCGACCGGCCACGAGAGCCCGGTCCTCTCGCGCCGGAGGGCGCCGTCTACCGCTTCGATTTTCCGCAGGCGGCCGTCGACGCCGCCGACGCCCATGCGGCGAATGAGCGGGCGACTCTCGCCATGACTTTGACCGCGGCCTTCGCCTCCGCTCTCGCCGAGCTCGCCTCGGACGATGCGCTCGCTCTGACGATTCCGGTCTCGCTGCGGCATCATGCGGCGACACATCGCATGCTCGGGCCGTTCATGAACGCTCTGCCGCTGCGCATAGAACGTCCTGGCGACGGCTTCGAAGAGCTGTTGCCGCGCATGCGCGACGTGACGCTCGGAGCGCTCGCCAATCAAAACGCGCCCTGGCGCGACATCATGGCGGCGCTGCGCGAGGATCACGGGCCGGACGCCGAGCGGCTCGGCGACGTGGCCCTGGTGATCGAGGACGCGCCGCCGCAGAATGTGCAATTCTCGGGGCTCACCCTCTCTCGCGCATCGGCCGATCGCGTCGCCGTGCGTCGCCCGCTCACTCTTTCCGTCTCTCTGGACGAAGGCGAGATCAAGGGCAGCCTCATCTATGCGACGAGCCTGTTCGAACGCGACACGATGGAGAAGCTGGCCGAGCGCGTCATCTTCGCCCTCGCGCCGCGTCGAGCGTGACCGGCGGATTCCGCTGGCGGACGCCCGCCTCCGTCTCCCCTCTCGGCTCCAGCGGCGCGCGGACGGAGGCTCCTTGCGCTTTGCGGAAGCGCCGCGCGTTGCTCTTCTTCCACCAGATGTAGACGCCGGTGGCGGAGAGCATGGTGATGACAAGGCCGAGTGCGCAGACGAAGATTTTATATGGGCAGGCCGAACACGCTCGCCATATGCAGCGCGACGAGCCAGCGATCAGGCTGAGCTCCGGCGCAATGTGTCGGTGCGGCAGGCCACGATTTCCACGCTGGAGGCGGGGGAGCCTGCGACACAGATCGACGCGGCCGGCGCCGATCCGAACGCCTGATCGTATTCCTCTGGAGACCCGATCGGACCTCGCTGAACGATGAGCCGGGCCGCTTTCGCATGAACAGCACGTTTTGCAAAGGCGTCCATATCGAAAAGCGGGATGGCGTCCCGCGCGTCTCTCGCCATCCGTCACGCGCCGAAGATTTCGCTCGCGTCAATGCGCACCGCCCGCAATGCGCGGCAGGCGTCGAATTCCGCCTTTGCGCTTTCGATGGCGTAGGAGATCAACATCGATCGACGCGGAGCGCCGCTGATATTTCGCGTCGCGCCGTGGAGCACATTCACATCGAACACGACAATATCCCCGGCCTCCCCTTCGACGATCGTGGTCGGCGGGAGATCCTTCTCGCTCGTCGCGAGTCCCGAGCCTTGATGTGTTCCTGGCGAGAAGCATGTCGCCCCGTTCGACGGCCCGAAGGGATCGAGAAATGCCAAGGCGGACACGATTTCGACCGCGCTGGCCGACGGCGCATCACGGTGGATGGACTGCTCCCCGCGACCAGCCCGCGGCTCACGCCCTTCGACCTGGAGCAGAAAAAACGGGCGCTGCAAGACATGATGAGCCGCGGTGAGGAGGATCGGCAGACGGCAGGTCGCCTGGACGGTCGGATCGAAATCCAGCATCGAATGGCGCCAATCGTGACCGCGCGGGACCGGCCAGTCCTCCGGTGCGCGCGCGCCGGCCTCGAAGGCCACGCGGAGCGGCTCGATCCAGGGCGCCGGAACGGCGCCGCGGAGCAGCACGAAGCCGTCTCGGTCGAGCCCGGCGGCGGCGCTTGCGGCGAGCCGGTCCGAGCTTCGCCAGGATGCGAGACCGTCCATTTTCTCTCCTCAAAGCCGGTCGCCTTCGTCCTACCGGCCGCCTCGGCTCGTCGCCTGCCTGAGGTCGACGCCGATCGCGATCCACAACCCTCTGCTTCGCGTCTCCGAAACCGGTGCGCCCGTTCTTCCCGCACGAGCAAGCTGCGTTTACCGTCATAGGCGCACGCCGGCCGCAAATCTGAATTTTCTATCGCGCGCTGCAAAACATAAGTCCCAATTGTGTCCAAGGTTCCGCAAGCACGGGCCGTAGCGTCGTCTCTAGAAGTGGTCCGCCGAATTTGGGTCGCCGGTCACAAAGGAATGGTCGGCTCGGCCGTCACGCGACATCTCGAGGCGCGAGGCGACAAAGTATTGAAAGCCGATCGCGCGGTGGTCGACCTTCGTAATCAGATCGCGGTCGAAGTCCGGCTGAAACAAAATCGGCCCGACGCCATCGTCTTTGCAGTGGCGAAAGTCGGCGGCATCTACGCCAACGATACTTACCCCGCCGAGTTTCGGAGCGCCCGAACAGGTCACGTATGTTTTCTTCTCAGACATCCGCCGGCGCCCGCGACAGTCACGACTCGCGATGCGCGGTCGTCGAGACCGGACCTGAAAAATCAGGGTGAAAGCGTCGATCAGCGGATCGATGGGCGCGCGAACGAGGACGAATAGCTCGAACGGCCGGTGAGCGCGCCAGCTTGCTCGCGATCGCCCGACGACAGCTGTCCCCTGTCGAAGCGCGGCGCGAGCGCGGTAAAAAGCATCGCGAGAAGTGCGGCAGGCGCCGACTTTCGAGGACAGGAGCAGAGCGCGCAATGAGGGTTACGGCCGCTGTGCTTCGCCGGCCCGCTATCGTCCCTGCGAGCGTCGCATCGCTGGCTGGCCATCATCCTCGCTTGCGAGTAACGCGACATTCGCAAGCGGCGGCCGCGGTCTTGTCGGCGTCGGGAAAAACCATGTCCAGGTCGAGAACGGCTGGTTGGCGGTGATGGCGATGCTGTGTCGTTCGTATCGATGCGCGATGTTCGAACAGGACGCTGGTCTCGGCCTGATCCTTGCGGACACTCAGCGCCACGGATTGTAGATCGGGACGCCCATCGGTTCGAAATCGGCGACATTGCGCGTTACGATCGTCATACCGTGAACAAGCGCGGTCGCGGCAATCAGCGCATCGCGCTCGGCGCGCGGATCAGGCACATGCAGCCGCGCGCATCGTTGTGCGATAGCGGTATCGATCGGAAGGATGCGCCCTTCGAACCGGGGTAAAATCTGCTCGTCGAGCCATGAGCGCAAAATACGCCCTTGCAAATTATCTCTCCGCTCGATCGACACCACGCCGAATTCGATTTCGAGAATGGTGATCGCCGAAAGAAAGATGCTGGCGAGTGGAACGGACGTCGCCCATGTGGCGACGTTCTGATCGGCCTTGTCGGGACGGCGCAGCTCGGAAACGACGTTGGTGTCGAGAATGAACATCAGGACAAATCGGCAGTGCGGAAAATCCCGCTCGCGCGCGGCGCGGTGAATTCAAAATCGGGAACGCCGGGCTGCGCGAGCGCCTCGGCAAGGCTCATCTGCCCGCCTGCCAGCCTGCGGTATTCCTCGATGCTCAACAGCACATGCGCGGGTTGACCTCGATCCGTGATGAACACGGGACCGTTGCTTGCCGCTTTCTTGGCGCGGCTGGTGTCCTGATTGAACTCCCGGCTCGTGAATGTCGTGATTGGCATGGCCTCGCCTCCATCAATGTAGAAATGTTACTACATAAATGGGCCGGAAGGCAAGGAAATCTAGCAGGGTCAGGAATCGACCGGCGAAACGTGGCCGAGCCAGCGCCGCATCAGTCAGTCGATCGTGTTGTCGGTTTTGGCGGCCAGCACCATCGAATCGCGCACCTCCGCCTTGGCCTGTGCTGGGGCGACATGCGATTGCGAAGCTCCGCGAAGGAACCTACCGGCCATCGCTCTTCTCCTTCTCCAGCCCCGCCAAATGCTCATCGTAGAGTGCATCGGCGATCGGGATCATACGTTAAAGCCGCGCGCAGCCCACGATGCGTTTCGTCGCGTCGAAAAGCCATGACGACTATACTTGGGCATTATACAGAACTCTGTTTTAAAAGTCAGGGGCTCTAAGAGATTCCGTGGGGCAACGGGGCTCGAAACATGGTTAAAAAAGCCATATAATGCCTTATGTTAAGGCGAATGTCCTTATACTGCGCGCGTCAGCAGTGCTCTGACGACTGTTGCCCCAGCGTTGCCCCAGCGTTGCCCCCGACGGAGCTTGTCCCATGAAACTGACCGTGAGCTTCTTTGAGCGGATCAAAAAAACAAAGAACCCGGACGAGTTTAAAGAATATCGCGATGACGCATGCCCGGGCCTCGTCCTTCGGCGCAGGAAAACATCCTGGCGGTGGGAGGTTCGGTGGGCGCCGGGCCGAGCATTCCCGCACGAGCGCATCGATCTCGGGAACGACGCCAGTCTAGCCCGGAAAATTCACCGCAGGTTGGCGGGAGTGGTACAGCCTTTTGATTTAGCGTAGAGTTCGGGTGTCGAATCCAACTCGCGCCATTTCGAAGCC
>Ga0265328_10000625_pt1 | contig 16392 bp, 13 predicted proteins | sample 41624metaG_FD_202086 | JGI IMG/M metagenome (GOLD analysis project Ga0265328, IMG submission 202086) | Rhizosphere microbial communities from Carex aquatilis grown in University of Washington, Seatle, WA, United States - 4-16-24 metaG | ecosystem: Host-associated > Plants > Roots > Rhizosphere...
CGTGTCGCTCGGCGATCTGTTCCGGGGACAAGCCTTCGGCGACTCCGCTCGCGACATTCGCTTCGGCGGCGGTGAGATCGAAGAGGCCGCGGATCAGCGCCGCATCGGGAGCGCGGCGCATGGCGACCGGCGTGACGGCCAATAGGCCGCACCCGCCGTCGAATAGATCGCGCGCTTGGCCCGTCATCGGAACGAGATGGACGATGACCGTATCGTCGGCCCGACCGCGTGCGGGAAAAGAGCGCACTGTCGCCGCGGCGGTATCGGCAATATCGGCCAGAGCGCGCCGCAGCATGCCATTGGCGGCGGAGTCGGCGAGAGCGATGCGATCGTCGGGCAGCCATTTGATGTGCCGCGTCATCTTCTCGACGAGGGCGTTGGCGGCCAGCACTTTGCCGTGCGGATCGAGGATGACGGCGGGAAGCCCGATCAGCGCGAGCGCCTCCGTCGCTGCGCGCAGGCGCTGGAGGCGCCAGCGCGCAGCGAGGAAGCCGGCCCGCGCGAGATGGGGGCGAAACGCATCCAGACGCGCGATATCGACGGGCTCGAATCGAGACTGGCCGATGCGGCGATTGACCTGGATCACCACGAAGTCCTCGGTCGGCATGGCCATGGCCGCGGCGGCGGCGTGGAGCAGGCCGGCGGGGGTGCCCCATTGCGTCATCACCGGATCGGCGAGCCACTCCTCGGGCGTAAAGACGTCATAGGCGTCGACGAAGCCCGCCCGGTCGGCGGCGAGGAGCCGGGCGGTCGCCTGGCTCGTCGCGACGGCCGGCGAACCGAGATAAGCGTCGACCCCGATCATGGCCGAGGAATAACGCCAGCCGACCCAAGCGTCGCTGCGCCTCGTGAGGATGATGCCGCCGGCCGCATCCACCGAGGCGGCGAGATCCTGCATCACCTGCGGCCACAAATCGGGATCGGTGGCGGCGCGATAGATTTGATCGACGAGAGTCTCGAATTCGGCCATGGGGGCCTCATAAAAACCATGTCTCAAAATGAGATTTAAAGATCTTGATAAGGTTTCTTAGCAGTTTCCAAGCCAGCTCGATGCGGCCGCCGACGACGTGTCGGCGCCGGCGTCGTCTTGCGGGGAGCGGCGGGCTCGACTAACTTCGTCCGCGCGTTCGGCGAAAGGCGCCGACGGTGCGGCTCGGGTCTTCACTCCTTGGCGTTCTTTTCTTTTTCAGAGCTCGGCGCGCTGGCGGTCGGCTATCTTCTCGGTTCGATCCCCTTCGGCCTGCTGCTGACGCGGCTCGCGGGGACGACCGACATTCGCTCGATCGGCTCGGGCAATATCGGCGCGACCAATGTCCTGCGCACCGGACGCAAGGATCTCGCCGCGGCGACCTTGCTGCTCGACGCGCTCAAAGGCGTCGCCGCCGCGCTCGTCGGCGCGCAGATTTCGCCCGACGGCGCCGTGATCGCCGCGGCGGGGGCCTTCATCGGCCATATCGCTCCCGTCTGGCTGCGCTTTCGCGGCGGCAAGGGCGTCGCGACCTTTCTCGGCGCGCTGTTCGGCCTCAACTGGCCGGCCGGCCTCGCCTTCGCCGCCGTGTGGCTGTCGATGGCCGCAGTGTTCCGGTACTCCTCGCTCTCGGCGCTCGCCGCCAGCCTCGCCGCGCCGCTCGTCCTCGCGGCGAACGGCCATGGGCGCGAGGCCGTCGTCTTCGCGGCGATGGCGGCGCTCTTATGGTGGAAGCATCGCGACAATATTCGTCGTCTGCTCGCCGGCAGCGAGAGCCGGATCGGGCAGAAGGCATGAGCGAGCCGTCCTCCGCTACGCGATTGACGGAGGAGCAGCTCTTTCATTGGTTGCGGCTCATACGTTCGGAGAATGTCGGGCCGCGCACCTTCCGGCAGCTCGTCAATAAATTCGGCGGCGCGCAGGCGGCGCTGGAGGCGCTTCCCGATCTGCTCGCGCGCTCTGCTCATGGGCGGATGATCCGCATCGCCGAGCCGGACGATGTGCGCGCCGAACTCGAGCGCGCGAAAAAATTCGGCGTGCGTTTCGTTTCGCTCGGCGACGCCGATTATCCCCTGCTGCTGCGCCAGATCGAGGCGGCGCCGCCGCTGCTCGCGATCCGCGGCGCCGCGGAGATATTGTCGCGGCCTTGCGTCGCTATCGTCGGCTCGCGCAACGCCTCGGCCGCCGGGCTCACTTTCGCCGAGCGGCTGGCTCAGGGCCTGGCGCGGGAAAATTACGTCATCGTCTCCGGCCTCGCGCGCGGCGTCGATCTTTCCGCTCATCGCGCGAGCCTCGCCGCGGGGACTATCGCCGTTCTCGCCGGCGGCCATGCGCGGCCCTATCCGTCCGAGCATCAGCCGCTCATCGAGGAGATCATCGCCCGCGGCGGCGCGGTGGTGACGGAAATGCCGCTCGAATGGGAGCCGCGCGGCCGCGATTTTCCACGCCGCAACCGCATCGTGTCCGGCCTTTCGCGCGGCGTCGTCGTCGTGGAGGCGGCGCGTCGCTCCGGCTCTCTCATTACCGCGCGATTTGCTGTGGAGCAGGGCCGCGAGGTGTTCGCCGTTCCCGGCTCGCCGCTCGATCCCCGCGCCGAGGGAACCAATGATCTCTTGCGTCAGGGCGCGACGCTCTGCGCAGGGCCGGACGATGTCACGCGCGCGCTCGCGGCGAACGCCGGACGGCAGGGCGATCTCTTCGGGGAAGCGGAGGACGTTCGCGCGGAGGAGCCGTTCTGGGAAGAGTTGGACGATTTATTCTCCCTGCAAGAGCGGCCGACGAATTTCGCGCATGATCGCGAGGCGCCGCTTGCGCAGGAAGAACGTCCGACGACCGTGTCGCGCATTTTGTCGCCGACCGTCGGCGAAGAGACGCGAGCGGTCGATCCGGTCGCGCGCGTCATGGCGTTGCTCGGTCCGGCGCCTGTCGCTGTCGACGATCTCGTTCGCGCCGCGGGACTGCCCGCGCGCGAGGTCAACGCCGCACTGCTGGAGCTCGATCTCGCGGGGCGCCTCGCGCGGCACGGGTCGAATCTCGTCTCGCTGGCGTGAAGGGGGATTTCGTCAGGCGCGGCCGCGCGCGTCGGCGACGATGGAAGCGGTGAGCTCGCGCGATTTCGCCTCCGCTTCGACGCGCGCCAGATTGAGGAAATAGGCGAGCATGGTGAGCTCGGATCGATCCGCCATCGTCGCCAGCTCTCCCGCCATTTCCGCAATGTAATTGGCGAGAGAGGCGGTCGTCGCGTCGCTCGAGTCGGTCTCGACGGGAAGGGCGTCTCGGATCTTTGGCATCGGTTCCTCGCGTCGGCGCGAGGCGGCGCCGGCAATTCAAATTTTCAACCTATAGTCGTAAAATGCCTCTTGGCCTTTGACTTGTCAACGCAGCCGGAGCGTCGTTTTCGCGTCGCGCGTCGGCGGGACGCCATGTCTTCACAGGACGTCTTCGCGAGCGGAGGCCGAAGTCGCGGCAGGCGTCCAAAATGCGGCGAGATACAACCCAGGGTAGGTTTCTTTCGGACGCGCCTGTGGAGGCGGGAGCGTTAACGGAGGGTTTTTTTTGACCCTCGACGGTCTAGACGGAAGGTAAGCGCGCCTTAGTTCCCCTTCACCTGTGCCGCGCTTCTCTCATCGGAGCGGCGGCGTAATTCGAATTTTTCTCGACGCGCGACTTGGGGACTGATGCTTGGGGACTGATGCTTGGGGGACTGGATATGTGCGTTGGCTTCCATTTACCGACCGCGCCCCTCCCTGCGCAGCCGCTCGTCTGCGCCGTCGCGACAGCCGTCACCACGAAGATCGTCCGCGCCGGCGCATGCCGACGCCGAGCCGGCGCGCAAGTCGCGCCGTGACGAAAGGTTCCGGCCGCCTCGTTCGGGCGGCGGGAAAGGGGGGCGAGAGCCACGAGGAGGCTTGGGTCATGAGTAAGGTTGTGAAGTTGTCTCTACTGGGCGCTGCGAGCGTCGTGATCGGCTTCGCCGCGCCTATCGGCGGCGGCGCCGCTTTGGCCGGACCGGTCGGATTGGCCGATGTCGCGTCGGTGTCTGTGCCGGCCGCGACGGAGCAGGTCCATTTCCGTCGTCATCACGAAGGCCGTTCCGCCCATTACTGCCCGCCGCGTCGCATCGAGCACCGCACGGTCTATGTGCGTCGCATCATCGAGCGCCGCACCGCCTATTATCCGTTGTATGAGCGTCGCACCGCTTATGTCGCGGCTCCGGTGGCGACGGCTGTCGCCGTGCCGGTCGTCGCGGCTGCCTACGCCTATCCCTCCTACGGATATGGCTATGGCGGCGGCCCCGGCATCATCGGCGCGGGCGCCGGTCTTCTCGGCGGCGCGCTGAACATCGGTTTCGGCGGCGGCGGCTGGGGCGGCGGCGGCTGGGGCGGCGGCTGGGGCGGCGGCTGGGGTCGTCGCGGCTGGTGGTGAGCCGGTCGTTCTAGCCTCCCGTAGCGAGGCGCCCCAGCCTGTCTAGGGCGCCTTGCAGAATATAGGCCGCGGCCATGCGATCCACGACCTCGGCCCGTTTGGCGCGTGAAACGTCCTGCGCCAGCAGCTCTCTGGTGACGGCGGCCGTCGAAAGCCGTTCGTCCCAGAAGGCGTAGGGCGTTCGTCGCGTCGCGTCGAAATTGCGCATGAAGGCCCGCGTCGCTTGCGCTCGCGGGCCTTCAGACCCGTCCATGTTGAGCGGCAGCCCGACGATCAGCGCGCCTATGTCGAATTGCGCGAGGAACGCGGCGAGTCGTTCGGCGTCCTTGGTGAATTTCACACGGCGTATCGTCTCGAGCGGCGTCGCCAGCCGGCGCTCGACGTCCGACAGCGCCAGGCCGATGGTCTTCGTGCCGATGTCGAGCCCTATCAGCCGGCGCTTCTCCGGCAGCAGCGCGGCGAGTTCTTCGAGCGTCTTTTGTCCGGCTGTCATCGCATCCGCCTAGCACGGCGCGGCGTCTTCGGGAAATCCGGCGGGGAATTCCGGCGCGGCCGTTGCATGGCCGAAAGCGGACGTGCGCATTGCGCCGTCGAAGCCGCGAGTGGTATAGCGCGCGGGACGAAGTCGGAACGGAGCTCCACAAAATGTCCGTCGATCAGGCGACTGTCCGCCGCATCGCCCATCTCGCGCGCATCGCCGTCGAGGACGAAGAGGTCGAGCGCCTCGGCGCGGAGCTGAACGCCATTCTCGATTTCGTCGCCGAGCTGACGAGCGTCGACGTCGAAGGCGTCGAGCCTTTGACCTCCGTTCTGCCCATGCAAATGAAGAAACGGCGAGACGTCGTCACCGACGGCGGCTTCGCCGACGCCATTCTGGCCAATGCGCCGGAGCGGGAAGACCATTATTTCGTCGTGCCGAAGGTCATCGAATAGCCGCCCTTCCGCAACGACGAGCGAGCGCCCGCGCGAGACGCGGGCTCAAAGACCGAACGAGCGAAACGCATTCATGTCCGATCCTACGCATTTGTCCCTCGCCGAGGCGCGCGACGCGCTCGTTTCGAAGAAACTGTCGGCGGTCGAGCTGACCCGAGCCCATGTCGAGGCGATCGAGAAGGCGCGCGCGCTCAACGCCTTCATCACGGAAACGCCGGAGCTCGCGCTGGAGGCGGCGCGCGAGAGCGACGCGCGCATCACCCGCGGCGAGGCGCGGCCGCTCGAGGGCCTGCCGCTCGGCATAAAGGATCTCTATTGCACCAAAGGCGTGCGCACCACGGCGGCGAGCCGCATCCTCGACGGCTTCACCCCCACCTATGAATCGACCGTCTCCGCCAATCTCTGGCGCGACGGCGCGTTGATGCTGGGCAAGCTCAACCTCGACGAATTCGCCATGGGCTCCTCCAATGAGACGAGCGCCTTCGGCCCCGTCGTCTCGCCCTGGCGGCGCAAGAAGGGCGATGCGTTCGACGACGCCAAGATCGTTCCCGGCGGCTCGTCGGGCGGCTCCTCCGCCGCTGTGTCCGCGCGTCTCGCGCTCGGGGCCACGGCGACCGACACGGGCGGCTCCATTCGCCAGCCGGCGGCTTTCACCGGCACTGTGGGCATAAAGCCGACCTATGGCCGCTGCTCGCGCTGGGGCATTGTCGCCTTTGCTTCCTCGCTCGATCAGGCCGGCCCGATCACGCGCACGGTGCGCGACGCGGCGATCATGCTGCGCTCCATGGCCGGCCATGATCCCAAGGACACGACTAGCGTCGATGCGCCCGTGCCCGATTACGAGGCCGCGATCGGCGCCTCGGTGAAGGGGCGCCGCATCGGCATTCCGAAGGAATACCGCATCGGCGGCGGCGCGGAGATCAATGCGCTATGGGACCAGGGCGTGGCCTGGCTGCGCGACGCGGGCGCGGAGATCGTCGAGATTTCCCTGCCGCATACGCGCTATGCGCTGCCGGCCTATTACATCATCGCGCCGGCGGAGGCCTCCTCCAATCTCGCGCGCTATGACGGCGTGCGCTATGGCCTGCGCGAGAAGGGCCGCGACATCGCCGATATGTATGAGAAGACGCGCGCCAAGGGTTTTGGAGCCGAGGTGCGCCGCCGCGTGATGATCGGCGCCTATGTGCTCTCGCATGGCTATTACGACGCCTTTTATGTGCGCGCGCAAAAAATCCGCAGCCTCATCAAGCGCGATTTCGACGAGGCTTTCGCCGCCGGCGTCGATGCGGTGCTGACGCCGGCGACGCCCTCCACCGCCTTCGCGCAGGGCGAGAAGGGCGCGGCCGATCCCGTCGAAATGTATCTCAACGACATTTTCACCGTGACGGTGAACATGGCCGGCCTGCCGGGCATAGCCGTGCCGGGCGGGCTCGGCGCCGACGGCCTGCCGCTCGGCCTGCAGCTCATCGGCCGCCCCTTCGACGAGGCGACCTTGTTCTCGCTGGCGGCGGCGCTGGAGAGCGCCGCTCCGAAGATCGACTTCCCGCAGCCCTGGTGGACAGAGACGAAATGACGCGCAGAGCAGAGGCCGCAAAGCTCGAACCGCGCGACGAAATGTCGGACGTGCGCGCCACCATAGACGCGCTCGACGACGAACTCGTCGCTCTGCTCGCCCGCCGCCAGCGCCAGATCGAGCGCGCCGCCGCGGTGAAGCCGTCTCTCGGGATTCCGGCGCGCGTGCCCGAGCGCGTCGACGAAGTGCTGGCGCGCGTCGCCGCGGCGTCGCAGCGCGAGGGGCTCGAGACCGAGCTGGGGCAAGCGCTGTGGCGCGCGCTGATCGAATGGTCGATCGGCTATGAGGAGCGGCTGATGGGCGATCGCGGGCAGAGCGAGACGCCGTCCGGCGCCTGAGCGAGGGATAACGTCGCGAACAGAATCTCCCTCATGCTGAGCCCGCATAGCGGGCGTCTCGAAGCGCGCCGAACCTTTCGGTTCCTCCCTCTGGAGCCCTCCTGCTTCGAGACGGCTCCTGCGGAGCCTCCTCAGCATGAGGGAATTGCAGATATTCGCCAGGGACGCTGGCAATGACGGGCGCATGTCCCTGATGTAAGCTTCCCTCAACGATAGACACGGTTCGAGGACGAAGAGACATGAACACGCGCGAGACGCAGCCGAGTAAACTCATCAAAGGCGCGACCGGCGATTGGGAGATCGTCGTCGGCATGGAGATCCACGCCCAGGTGACGAGCAAGGCCAAGCTCTTCTCCGGCGCCAGCGCCGAATATGGCGGCGAGCCCAATGACCATGTCTCGCTCGTCGACGCGGCCATGCCCGGAATGCTGCCGGTCATCAACGAGGAATGCGTCAAGCAGGCCGTCCGCACCGGCCTCGGCCTGCAGGCGAAGATCAATCTGCGTTCTGTGTTCGATCGGAAAAATTATTTCTATCCCGACCTGCCGCAGGGCTATCAGATTTCCCAGTACAAGCATCCCATCGTCGGCGAGGGCGAGGTGATCGTCGATGTGACGCCCAGCGAGCGCATCACCGTCGGGATCGAGCGGCTGCATCTCGAGCAGGACGCCGGCAAGTCGATCCACGATCTCTCGCCCAGCGAGAGCCATGTGGATTTGAACCGCTCCGGCGTCGCGCTGATGGAGATCGTCTCCAAGCCGGACATTCGCTCGGCGGTGGAGGCGCGCGCCTATGTCTCCAAGCTGCGCACCATTCTGCGCTATATCGGCTCCTGCGACGGCAATATGGAGCAGGGCTCGCTGCGCGCCGACGTGAACGTCTCCGTGCGCAAGCCCGGCGCGCCCTTCGGCACGCGCTGCGAGATCAAGAACGTCAACTCCATCCGCTTCATCGGTCAGGCGGTCGAGGTGGAGGCGCGCCGCCAGATCGGCATCCTCGAGGATGGCGGCGTGATCTTGCAGGAGACGCGCCTCTTCGATCCCGGCAAGGGCGAGACGCGCTCCATGCGCTCCAAGGAGGAGGCGCAGGATTACCGCTATTTCCCGGACCCCGATCTGCTGCCGCTCGAATTCGACCAGCCCTTTGTCGACGCGCTGAAGTCGGAACTTCCAGAACTGCCGGACGACAAGCGCGCGCGCTTCGTCGCCGATTACGGCCTGCCGCCCTATGACGCCGGCGTTCTCGTCGCCGAGCGCGCGAGCGCGGACTTCTTCGAGGAGGCGGCGAAAGGCCGCGACTCCAAGCTCGTCGCCAATTGGGTGATCAACGAATTGTTCGGCCGTCTCAACAAGGAAGGGCTCGACATTACGCGTTCGCCGGTGTCCGCACAGGCGATCGGCGCGATCGTCGATCTCATTTCTCAGAGCGTCATCTCGGGCAAGATCGGCAAGGATTTGTTCGAGATCGTCTGGCAGGAGGGCGGCGATCCGCGCGAGATCGTCGAGGCGCGCGGGTTGAAGCAGGTGACGGACACCGGCGCGATCGAAAAGGCGATCGACGAGATCATCGCCGCCAATCCGGACAAGGTCGCACAAGCGAAGGCGAAGCCGACAATGCTCGGCTGGTTCGTCGGCCAGGTGATGAAAGCCACTGGCGGCAAGGCCAATCCGCAGGCTGTCAACGAGTTGCTGAAGAGCCGCCTCGGCGTCTGAGACGCTTCCGACAGAGCCGAAAGACGAATCACTCGAGGCGTCGATTCGAGCGAATCGGAGCCGCACGAAGGCCGCAGCGAGGCTTTCGCGGCGCTCGGCGCGCGCGCTGCGCACAATTTTTTTTTCATGTGGCTTGCGGCGCTCGACGAGCGTGCGCGACGGCTTCCGAGAGCGCGGCGCCGTCGCCGTCGCGCACGCGTCGAGACATGCGATGCGATCGGCGCAGAGCGTCGGCGACAGCGTGAAACGAAGCTCGAAATGTCGATCCATCACGCGGCCGATGTCGCGCGAATGCTTGTCGCGCAATTGCGCGCGCGACGTAGTCTTTGAAGAAAAACAATAGATTGAATGGTCTCGCCGATGGGTGCGCGCTGCGCGTCGACGAGATGCCGGCGCATCTTCGCCGATGCGCTACGCGCGTTTCCCACAATGTCGAGATCGATGTCGCGATGAGGCGCGCGCGTTGCGCCTCTCGCTTTTGCGACGCGCGTTTCGACATGTTTCGCGTCGCGCATTCGCTCGTGTTTCGCGATATGCGACATCGCATTCGCGAGCAATTCGTGAAAGCGCCACTTGAACGACTGGTTAACCACGTTACGCTATTGCGGCCTATTGTCGGTCATAGCGACATTCCGACGATATGGATCAAGGGGACTGAAGATGGCGAAACCAACGACGAAGCGTAAGCCTGCGAAAAAGGCGGCCGCGAAGAAGGGTGCTCGTAAGACTGCGACCAAGAAGACCGCGACCAAGAAGGCCGCGACCAAGAAGGCCACCGCCAAGAAGGCTACGCGGAAGGTCGCGCGCAAGGCCGCTTCGAAGAAGGTCGCCCGCAAGACCACGCGCAAGGTGGCTACGAAGAAGCGCGTCGCTACGAAGAAGCGCGTCGCTACGAAGAAGCGCACTGCGACGAAGAAGACCGCCACGAAGAAGACCGCGCGCAAGGCGCCCGTCAAGCGTCGCGCTCCGCGCAAGCCCAAGGAAACTCCTCCGGCGCCGGAAAGCTCGGAAACGGTCTGACGAAAGACCAGCGGCCGAACGCGTTCGCCATGCGCAGCCGATCCACCTCGCATCGTGAACGCGTTTCGCAGCAATCTTCCTGCCCGGGCCGGTTCGGCCCGCGCTCCTCGACCGCCTGACGCGCTTCCTCTTCGGACCTCGACGCGATGGTCTCGGACAGACGGCGGAGCGGTTCTTCAGGCCTTCAACGGGTGAGACACCGGGTCGCGAATTCGCGCCAGCTCGTTCCACCCGCGCGACCTTCCTGCTTGATCTTCATCCATTGCATGGCGCATTGGCGCATGCGTTCGCGCGACGCGCGCGGCAACGACGGCGGCGGCGTCGTTGTGTCGAGCGGCGGCAGCTGCGGCGGAGCGGCGGGCGGAGTCTCGGCTGCGGGCGGCTGCGGCGCGCGCTGCTCCGGCGGACGCCGCGGCGGCGCTGGCGTGCGCGGCGCGCGGCGCGCGGCGACATGCGGCGGGCGATCGCTCGACGGCGCAGGTTGAGGCGCGGCGACGACGGCGGTCGCGAGCGCGCAGAGCGAAGCGACGAGCGCCGCGCATGCGCTCCGCGGCCGAGAGGGAGCGCCGGGGTATCGCGCGATCACACGTTCCGCCATCGGCTCCCATTGCTGCGTCGCGCCGCGTCCGCGAACAAAAGCGCGGCGTCGGGCCAGACGACGGCTCTAGACCGGAACGCTGCGGGGCGTCAACGTTCGGAGGCTTCGCAGTCTTCCCAATCTGGCGAGCGGCGTGTTAGGCACCCTCCGCCGCAGCGCGCGTTCTCTGCTCACGCGGCTGCGCTGGAGGTCGACATTCGAAGGTCGACTTGGAGGTCGACATGGAGTCTTCCGGAAACAAAATCAGCGCCTCATCCGCGCGGCTCACGCTCGCGACGCGCCCGCGCCGCAATCGCAAGAGCGAATGGGCGCGCCGTCTCGTGCGCGAGACGCGGCTCACCGCCGACGATCTGATCTGGCCGGTGTTCGTGCTCGACGGCGCGGGGCGATGCGACGCAGTCGCCTCCATGCCCGGCGTCTACCGCTATTCGATCGACACTGCGCTCGAGGCGATAGAGGAGGCGGCTTCGCTCGGCGTGCCTGCGGTCGCGCTCTTCCCCAATACCGATCCGGCGCTGCGCGATCCACATGGCTCGGCGGCGCTCGATCCCGAAAATCTCGTCTGCCTCGCCTGCCGCGCGATAAAAAAAGCGGTTCCCGACATAGGGATTATTACTGATGTCGCACTCGACCCCTATACGAGCCACGGCCATGACGGGCTTCTCGTCGGCGACGAGATCGTCAATGACGAGACCGTCTCCGTGCTGGCGGCGCAGGCGGTCAATCAGGCGCGCGCCGGCGCCGACGTCATCGCGCCCTCGGATATGATGGACGGCCGCATCGGCGCGATCCGCGCCGCTCTCGACGCCGAGGGCTTCGAGAGCGTCCAGATCATGAGCTACGCCGCCAAATACGCCTCGGCCTTCTATGGGCCGTTCCGCGACGCCATCGGCACCAACAAGACTTTGCGCGGCGACAAGCGCACCTATCAGATGGACCCCGCCAATTCCGACGAGGCTCTGCGCGAGGTGGCGCTCGACCTCGAGCAGGGCGCGGATATGGTGATGGTCAAGCCGGGCATGCCCTATCTCGATATCGTGCGGCGCGTCGTCGACGCCTTCCACGCGCCGACCTTCGCCTATCAGGTGTCCGGCGAATATTCGATGATCGAGGCTGCGGTCGCCAATGGCTGGCTCGACGGCGAGCGCGCGATGATGGAGAGCCTCACCGCCTTCAAGCGGGCGGGCGCGGCCGGCGTTCTCACTTATTACGCGCCGCGCGCCGCCGCCTTGCTGCGCCGCGGCTGAGGCCGCGGGGCCGTCTCACCAGACGGACTTCACCAGCGGCAGCTTCTGCTTCAGCCGCGTCAGCAGATCCTTCAGGCTCTGGCGATTGTCCTTGTCGCAGAGCTGCGCGTCGAGATCGGCCTGCACCGATTGCGACAGCCACCAGCTCATCGACACTTTGGACATTGAGAGCGTCTGGCCCTTAAAGCGCGCGCAGGTCTTGTCGAGCAGCGGATCGTCGCCGCCGTCGGCGACGAGCGTCGGCTGCACGCGCACGCCGATCTGGAAGAAGCTCGCCGTCATTCCGCCGGCGTAGCGGTCGGTGTCGGCGTTCATCTCGACGAGACTGCGCTGGGCGAGCGCCGATTGCTCCGCCGAATGGCCGGCGCGCGTCGCCAGCAGCGCGTCGACGGGCGTAGCGACGAGGCCGAAGAGATCCGACAGGAAATTCACGCCCGTCACGCCGAGTCGCGGCGTGCCCGCGGCGCGTGGCGGCAAAGTATTGTCGACGAGCACGCCGACAGGATCGTTCTGCACCCACAGGATCAGCGGCGTGATCCCTTCGCCCTTGAGCGCGCGCGCGACATCGAGCGCGGAGGTGAGGCCGGCATTGTCGAAATAGCCGCCGTCGACGATGCGGTCGCCATGTGTCGCGTCATCCTTGGTGCGCAGCGCGCCCGCCGGCGAGATCACGGGGAAGCGCGCGCTGAGCAGCGCCGCCGTCGACAGAAGAATGTCGGGGCCGTTGCGCAGGGCCGGGACATCCTTGTCGCCATGCGCCGCCGCCGGGCAGATGTCGCCCTGCGGCGTCTTGCAGGGCGTCGAGATCATCTCGAAGAAATCATAGGCCGCCGGATAGAGCGGCGCGCGCGAATTGGATGTGGGGGCAGGGCGCGTCGAAATCAGATCGGTTCCGATGACGCGCGTTCCGCTGTCCACGGACGTGCCGTTGAGCAGCAGCAGCGGCGCCCATTTGCCCGGCGGCGTCGCGCGCGCATAGCCCAATCGGCGGCACATGCCTCGAGTCGCGTCGCTCGCGCAGGCATCGCCGGTCTGGATCAGCTCGCCGGTCCAATAGTCTTTCTTATAGGCGGCGTTGGTCACGAAATCATAATGGCGCTCCCACGACTTCTCGAGCAGCGCGGCGCGATCCTCCATCCAGCTCTCGTCGAGCACGAAAAATTTGCGCGGCGAGAAATTGTCGCGAAAGCCGAGGCCGACGACGGTCGGCGAGAGATAATCGCCGGACACCAGCAATTGCAGACAGTCGCGCCAGCTCGTCGTCGGGTCGCGGTGCTCACTGGCGCCGACCCAGACGCGCGCGGTATTGACGCAGGGCGGCGTCGCGACGCCTTTTTCCGCCGCGTCCGAGAGCGCGGCGCGGAAGATCGCCGAGCCGAAGGCGCCGCCGGAGACGCCGGAGAAAGCGAAGACGCGCCGTCCGGGCGAGGTCAGCTCCGGCTCATCGCCGAGATCGCCATCGCGATCGATCAAATGGCCGATGACCGTCGCCGCCATATAGGCCGCGCGGCTGGCCCCGCCTTCGGCCGCGACGATGAGCGCCGGCGGACATTCGCTCTCACTGCAGCCATTGGCCGCCTTCCAGTTCCGCACGGCTTCGGAAATATCGATCTGCCGATCGTCCTTGGCGGGCCCGCCGGCGGCGTCAGGCAGGATGCGCACGTCGTCGAGCCGCGTATTCGCCGCCGTGATCACGGCGGCGAACAGGATCGTGATCAAGAGCAGGGGCCTTCCGGTCTGATAGCCCTTGCGCACCAGCCAGCTCGCGCCGAGCACCAGGCTGCCGAGCAGGAAGGGAACGATCAGCGCGCGCGGCGCATGGTCGGACAAGAAGAAAGGCCAGATCAGAGCCGAAACGAAGACGGCCATCGTCGCATAGAGAGAGGCGTCGGTCAGCAATTGCAGATCGACGCTCGCGCCGACGAATTTGGCGATGCGCTGACGCTTCACGACGAAATAGACGAAAGCGGCGGCCGTCGCGGCGTCGAGCGCCAACAGCGCCCATATCTGGTCGCGGGTCGCCGTCGCCTCCGGAAGGACGGCGGCGTTCTCGATCGAGGCCTGCGCGCCCAGGAGGCCGAGCGCGACGGCGACGAAAGGCGTGAGGCCGAGAAGGCGCGGCGTCCAGGCGATGACGCGCCCGAAGCGTCGGCGGACATGGTCGCGGACCGAGCGAATGTCGTTGTCGCGCATCTCGATGCGGAGAAGATAGGGGATCATCCAGGCCGAATCGGCGTCCTCGAGCACGCGGCGCGCGCCGTAATGGACCGGGAAAGCCCAGATCAGGAAAATCGCGGCGAAGACCGAGAGCCAATAATGCGCGCCGAAGAGGATGGCGTCGAAGGAGCGGTCGGCGAAGAGATTCTGCGCCTGATCGACGTGGCCGAACAGCAGCAGCCCGGCGAGGGCGCTCGCCACGCTCACGCGGCAGGCCCAGAGAATGCGGCAGACCCAATAGAAATCCGTCTTCCACTGCGGAGAGGGCGCAGTGACCTCGTCCTGAACCTCTGCTTTCGTCTCGAGCAATTGCGACATGATGCGCTCCATCGAAAAGTCTTGCCCGGACCACTACGGTCCGTCGGAAATCCGGTTTGGAAGTCTACGCTAGGTCCAGACGGTGACAAGACGGCCACGCCTGCGACCGGCTTCGCGCGGCATGGCGTCGTCGGGGTGGCGTCGTCGGGGTGGACAAAGCGGCCGTCCCGTGGTTTGGCTGTGCGTGCGCCGCTCCGGGCCGCCTGCCCGCGACGCCGCTCTTCGACCCTCTCGCGACTGTCCTCCGCAATGTCCGGCCGCTCGACTCTGTTTGTGATCATTTCGTGTTGTCTTTGCGCTATATCCGCCGCGAGAGCGGATTTTCGGCTGTGCAACAACACGACGAACCGCGTGAGCGTGGCCTTGGCCTATACGGACGGACGCAACTGGCTGGCGGAAGGGTGGTGGAATTTGCGCTCCTCCGCCTGCGAGACGCTGTTGCGCGGACCGCTCGCGGCGCAGTACTACTACGTATATGCGATGGACGAACGCGGTGGAGAATGGAAGGGCAAGGCGTTCATGTGCACGCGCGATCGCGAATTCCGCATCGACGGGCGCGAGGATTGCTTCGCGCGTGGCTTCGACCGCACGGGCTTCTTCGAGATCGACACGGGGCGTGACGCCAAGAATTGGACGGTGCAGTTGACCGATCCGACGCCGTCCTCGACGCAGTGACGAGGGTGGCCGCGCGGCTCCGACAAACAGGATTGGGCGAGAAAATGAGAAGGTTGCGGCGCGTGAAGATCATCGCGACGCTCGGTCCGGCGAGCGTCGAGAAGACCGTCGTGGCCGGCCTGTCGACGGCTGGCGCCGATGTGTTTCGGATCAATATGAGCCACACCGACCACGCCGGGCTCGCCGCCTATGTGCGCATGATCCGCGAGATCGAGGCCGAGACCGGCCGCGCCATCGGCATTCTGGTCGATCTGCAGGGCCCCAAGCTTCGTATCGGCGCCTTCGCCGAGGGGCCGGTGCATTTGCGCAAGGGCGATCATTTCGTGCTCGACGCCGACACGACGCCGGGCGACGCGACGCGCGTGCAGCTTCCGCATCCGGAAATTCTGCAGGCGCTGAAAGTCGGCGACTCGATCCTCATCGACGACGGCAAGGTCCGCCTGCATGTCGTGGAGACGTCGGACGATATGGCGCGCGCCGTCGTCGACATCGGCGGCCGCGTCTCCAACCGCAAGGGCGTGAGCCTGCCGGACACCGACATTCCGATCACCTCCATGACGCCGAAAGATCGCGCCGATCTCGACGCGGCGCTGATCGAGGGCGTCGATTGGGTGGCGATCTCCTTCGTGCAGCGTGCGGAGGATGTGCTCGAGGTCAAGCAGGTCGTCGGCTCGCGCGCGCTGGTCATGGCCAAGATCGAGAAGCCGCAGGCCATCGCCCGGCTGGACGAGATCATAGAGGTGGCCGACGCGCTGATGGTGGCGCGCGGCGATCTCGGCGTCGAAGTGCCGCTCGAGAAGGTGCCGAGCCTGCAAAAGCGCATCACCCGTGCGGCGCGCCGGCTCGGCAAGCCGGTCGTCGTGGCGACGCAAATGCTCGAATCGATGATTTTGGCCCCGCTGCCGACCCGCGCCGAAGTCTCCGATGTGGCGACGGCCGTCTATGAGGGCGCCGACGCCGTGATGCTCTCGGCCGAGAGCGCCGCCGGCCAATATCCGATCGAGGCGGTGGCCACGATGAGCCGTATCGCCGAGGAGGTCGAGAGCGACGGCGTCTATCGCTCGATCCTCAACGCCCAGCGCAACGCTCCGCCCAATCCCACCGCCGCCGACGCGATTGCGGTCGCCGCGCGCGACGTCGCCGAGACGCTGGACTCCATGGCGATCTGCGCCTGGACCGCTTCCGGCGCGACGGCGCTGCGCATCGCCCGCGAGCGGCCGCGCCCGCCGATCCTGGCGCTGACGCCCAATCGCGATACGGCGCGCCGGCTGGCGCTCGTCTGGGGCGTGCATTCGCTAGAGACGCAGGACGCGCGCGATGTCGAGGACATGGTCGACCGCGCCTGCGTCAATTCCGCCGGCGAGGGCT
>Ga0265328_10000628_pt1 | contig 16357 bp, 17 predicted proteins | sample 41624metaG_FD_202086 | JGI IMG/M metagenome (GOLD analysis project Ga0265328, IMG submission 202086) | Rhizosphere microbial communities from Carex aquatilis grown in University of Washington, Seatle, WA, United States - 4-16-24 metaG | ecosystem: Host-associated > Plants > Roots > Rhizosphere...
GACGCTGCCGTTGCTACGCGAGCGTGCCACCAGCGACGACACCTGGGATGTGCGGCAGGTGGCGGTGGAGGCGATCGCGGGTGGCTTCGCCGAGGACCCGGGGACGCTGCCGTGGCTACGCGAGCGTGCCACCAGCGACGACAACGAGGATGTGCGGCGGGTGGCGGTGCGGGCGATCGCGCGGATAGAAAGAAACGATCTGATCACTACTTCCGATAACTTCAGATTATCTGAAGCCGGCTCCGGGCGTAGCTTCAGATAATCCGGCCCAGACCAGGGCTGACACCCACGATCGCACTTCAGATAACAGGCCGACCCACGGCCTACGGCGGGTCCCAGCCGTATCCCGCTCATACCCGTGGTTGACGTTCCTGCGTTGGGTGTCCGGTGAACACACGGTGAGATCTCAGAACGGTGGCGTGCCAGCGCAGCTGGTACGGCGTCGGGCGCCGCAAGCACCGCGGAGCCCGACCGCGTCAGCGCCCGTCACGGCCGCATGGCCTCACCGTTCCGGGTCGTGGCTGACCGCAGCGCTACGGTCGCGGCGCTGGCTGGTCGCGGCGTTGCTCGTCGGCTGTGGCGAGGGCGATGTCTGGCTGATGGCCCGGCTGGTGGCCACCGGGTACGCCTGGCTGGCCAGCTGGGCTGGCGTGCTGTGGCCCCCCGGCGCCTGCAGGTGGGCCAGGCCCCGGGCCACCGCCGCCTGGAGCGCCGGTGCGATGACCTCGGAGACGCGGGTGGCGAGGGCGGCAGCCCGGTCGTGGAAGTCGGTGGTCTCAGCTGCGGTCCACGGCCGGGCCCGCTCGGCCTCGATAGCCTGGCGGATGCCCGGGGGACGCTCCCACCCGTCAGCCGTGCGCTGGTTGCTGTGGACCACGTCGCCGCCGCGGCGTACCACCAGGACGGTGTCGGCCAACCGCTCGGCGTCGACGCGGTCGGCGGTGGCCAGGACACCGGCGTAGGACCGGTCATGGTGTTCGGGCTTCACCCAGCGTCCGGCGCCGTTGGTGTCGTGTTCGCGTTGGTAGCGGTCGACCACGCTGAGCAGGCTGCGGGCCTCGTGCACCGCGACGAAGGCGACCTCGACCCGGTAGCCGGCATCCCGGAAATCGATCATCCGATCGCCGGCCCAGTCGGCGTTGCCGAACGGCACGGTGATCACCACATCGAGCCGTTCGCGGCGGATGTGCTCGACCGCCATCACCCACCATTCCTCAGCCGCATCGGAGACCAGCACCGAGGCGTTCAGGTCGTCCTCGCGGGTCAGCCTCTGGTAGTCGGGGTGAAAGTCCAGCAGGTCGTCGCCGTCGAGCGGGACGGCCCGGTCGCGGCCGAGCAGGGCAACGACGGCGCTTTGGATGGTGGTCTTGCCAGATCCGGGCTGGCCGCCGATCAGGACCAGGGTGGGCTGGTCGCTGGGGGTACCGGTCAGCGTGGGCGCGATCTGAGTGTCGAAAATGTGCCGCAGCTGTTCCGGGTTCAGGGCGTAGGCCGCGCGATCCGGATCGGTCACCGCCGGTCCTCCCCGGCGTCCAGGGCCCGTACCAACGGCGGGTAGTCACGCAGGACGCGCCCGACCGCGTCGTCGTCGCCGACGGTCAGCATCCGTCGCTCGTGGACGTACCGGGCCTGCGCCGCCCGCAGTTCGTCGATCTGGTCAGCGTCGGCGGTGGCGATCCGTGCGGAATATTCGGCGACCAACGCCGACAGCGTGGCCCGCGCGAGAGCGAAGTCGTCAGCCTGCTGCTGGCTGTACTGCCCGACCTTGGACAGGCCGGCCAGGCTCTGGTCGCCAGGGGTGCGGTCATCGGTCACGGGTGCCATCCTTTCGAGGTCAGGGCCGCTGCCCCAGGCGTGCGACCATGGGGATCAGGTCGTCGACTGGTGGAGGCATCGATGCAACACCAAGATCTGCGTGGGGCGGTGTGGCGCAAGAGCAGCTACAGCGGCAATGCCACCGCCGCCTGTGTCAGCATCGCGCATACCGACATGGTGATCGGAGTGCGTGACTCCAAGAATCCCGCGCTCGGTCCGCTCGTGGTGTCCCACCCGCAGTGGGCGACGTTTGTCGCTGCGGTGAAGGCCGGCGTCTTCGACCGGTAGCCGATGCAGGGACAACTGCGGGGACGGAGCACCGTGGCGCCGGCCGCCTGGAGGGCTGCCGGCGTCATGGGCTATCGGGAAACTGCTGGAGGACCTCGGGGGGCATTGGCTCGCCGGGCAGCGGCTGGGGGTCGTAGTGGCGGGCGGGTCGGCCGTCGCTGGCCGGCTGACAGCGACCGAACGGGCCGTATTCGCTGGTCAGTTGGGTCAGGTGCGGGTCGAGGTGATCGCGCCACCACACGCTCATGCCGAATGCCTCATCGTTGATCCGTAGGGCTTCCCAGGCCCGCCACAGCGCGTAGATCCGGCTGAGGGCTTCCGGGTGGGCCCACCACCGGGCACACCAGTGCACTCCGGCGACCGCGCCGCTGGCTATCCGGCGTTCGACTACGGGGCGCAGGTACTCGTCAACGAACGCCGCGACGGTGTTGTACAGCGGCTGCACTGCCGGCGTGGCCTCGTTGACGTCGTCGCCGATGGTGTCGTTGGTCGGCGGGGTGCCGGTGAGTTCGTCCAGCAGCGCGGCGAGGTCGGCCACCGGGTCGGCCGGGTCATTGACCGGGGTGGTCATCGGGGTGCCGCCAGCGGTGGCGGGGTGTCGGGGCCCGGGGCGGGCAGGGCCCAGTCGGTGCGGTGGTCGGGATCCCAGCGGGCGATGGAGGCCCGGATGGCCGCGGCGTACGGGCCGGTCTGCCACGGCGCGGTGCGGGCGAGCACCGGCGGGGCGCCGGAGGAGTAGACGACCATCCGCCCTCGGGGCAGGGCGTGCAGGTCGGAGATGTCGAGGATGCGTTGGCGGCGCGGCTGGTGGGACACCGACCGATCGCCCCAGCCGATCCCGGACGTCGACGTCGACCGGGTGGTCACGTCGTGTTCGCCGATGAGTTTGGCCAGCTCATCGAGGAATTCCGGGTCGGCGACCCCGCCGCCGAAGGTCCGCACGTTGGCCGCCGACCACAGCTTGCGCATCCCCTCCCGGCCCCAGACATCCACCCCCTGGGCGTAGCTCTGCAAGATCGTGATGATGGGCAACCCGTGACTGCCGTAGTAGGAGTACAGGTTGGGTAGTTGCCGCATGCGGCAGATGTTGGCCGCCTCATCGAGCACGGCCAGCAGCGCCGGATCCAGCCGCCGGCCCCGGCAGCCACGGGCCCGGATCTCCCCGGCCCGCAGCACCCGATCGGTCAACGCGGCGATCAACGGCGCCGGGCTGCCCGGCCCGCCCTGGCTGAGCAGAAACAGGGTGTCGGTGCTGGCCACGAACGCCGCCGGGTCGAATTCGAGGATCCGTGCCGTGGCGGGTGGGGTGACCCAGGCCGTCACCGACGGCTCCGTCAGGCACAACATCGCCTTTTGCGCGCCAGCGTAGATGCCGCCGCGGGTCTTGTCGGGCATGTTGATGACCCCGTCGATCGAGTCGGCGGGCAGGCTGAAGCCGTGCTCCCGCAGCAGCATCGCCGGTTGGTCATCGCGGGAGTTGACCGACCAGCGGTAGGCGTCGAGGATCGTGCGGTCCGTGACGGCGGCGGCCAGCAGCAGATTCGCCACCAGTTCCTCGCTGGAGGGGTCGAAGAACGCATCCCTCTGCACACCGGGATCCCTCTCGGCCGCGGCGAAGTGCTCGCTCAGCCGTCTGGCGTCGGTGATGGTCTCCACCCCGCGCAGCGGGTTCCACCACATGTCCTGGTGCGGGGCCTGGCCCGGGTCGCCGAGGATGTGCTGCGGATCGAACACCCACACCGTGCCCCGGGTGGCGCGGGGGCCGCGGGTGGCGTCGACCAGATCACCTTTCGTGCTGGTCACCAGCACCGGTCCGGGGCAGGCGACCACCGCCGGGATCGCCCGGCTGGTGGTGTTGTGGGTGACCACGCAGTCGGCGATGACGAACAGCCCGTCGGCGGCGGCCACGGAGATGCACACCATCTCCGTCTGGCCGGCAGTCTCGATCGCGGTGATGGTGCGTACCGGGGTGGTGACCCGGCGTCGGGTGGCAGTTGCCTGCCAGCGGGCGTGCTTGCGGGCCAGCCGGAACGGCGTCGTCGTCGCGGGGAGCCGGAGATGGAGCCGGTAGCTGGGGGCCTTGAGGGTTTCTCGCCGGGTGGTGGGGGCCAGGCCGCCGAGGGATTGGACCAGGAACCGGACGTCTTCGGCCAGCTGGGGCGAGGACGTGGAGTACTCCACGTACCCGACCGTGTCGATGCTGCCGTCGGTATCCAGCAGCCCCTGCAGCAACGCGATCCGGACCGTCTCGGGGGCGAGCAGATAGGCGGGGGGGATGAACTTGTGCAGCGACGTGCACCCCATCAGGCCGAGATCCCGCAGCGCCTGTATCAGGGGGTTGCCGCCCGCAGTGTTGTGGCCGACGGTCAACGACCAGTCGTAGGCGCTGCCGGAGACCGGTTTGGCCGTGACCCCGGCCGGCAACACCGGGGCCAGCAACGGCAGCAGGTCACCAGCCTCGGCGGTAGACAACCGCACCGATCTGCCGCTGAGCCCACCGTCGCCGAGCAGCACCCCGAGCAGGTACCCGTCCAGGGGCAGCGCCGGTGGCGACGGACGCTCGGCGCGGGCCGGGCCCCGATGCGGTGGCAGCGGGGGCGGATAGGGCTGGCCGTCGGGCAGGACACCGTCGAAGGCCACGGCGTCGACCAGCGGCAGGTAGTACTTTGCTCCGCCGCTGGCCCGGCGCAGGCCCCGCTGCAGCAGTTGGGCGGTGGTCCAAGTCCGCCACGCCGTCGGGTGCTTCTTGTCGGCCCGCAGTTTCGGACGCACCGTCCACAGGTGCTCGCCGTCGCACACCACGGCCGCGCCATCGCTGAACCGCATCCGGTAGGCCGGGCGTGTGCCCTGCGGGAACACCCCGGTCACCGTGGTCGGCCGCCCGTCGCGGCCGATCACCCGGCAACCGCGGGCCAGATCCTTGATCGGCACCCAGCCGTGCGGGGTGAGCACGGGGGTGTCCATGGCCAGCGCTTTGCCGGTCCGGGGCCCCCACACATCGACAGCCATATCTTCCCAGGATTGGCGTAGCGGCATGCCGCCGGCGACGGTGTAGCCGATGAGGACCCCGGCCTGGTCCGGGTCGACCCGCTCGGCGTCGGCCAGCGACGGGCGCAGCCGCCGCGCCGCGGCGGTGACCGCCTGCGGGCCGAGGTGCGCGACGTCGCGGCGGCTGGCCATCCGCTTCGCCGAGGCATCCACCCGGGTCCGTCGGCGTCGCCACCGGGCGGCAAGCCACCACCCCAGTGCCCCGAGGCACCCCAGGGCGACCAGTTCGGCGCCCAACCAGGCTGTACAGGCCCCGGTCCAGCGGATGCGGCCTTTGGCCAGCTCGATGGCAGAGGTCAGCGGGCTACCGCCGTGGAACCCGGGCGGGTGGGCCAGGGTGAACACCAGCCACAGCCCCCCGGCGAAGATGGTCACGGTGGCGATCATGGCCAGAAACAGCAGCTGACCGTCGGTATCAGTGTTGCGTCCGGGGCGGGCGGGACGGTTCATGGTTACCGCCCGACCCGGAACCGGGCGTCGGTGTCCCCGAGCTGTTTTTCGACCTCGGTGGGGTTGAGGTACACCGGCAGCCCCGGCCGGGAGCCGATCTTCAGGAGGAACTTCCCGACCCCGGGGCTTTTAGTGATGGACCGGGCCGGGCCGGCCGCCAGCCGGGTCCAGCCTTCCTGATCGGCCCACGAGGTGACCTCACTGATCTCCGATTCGCTCAGCTCGACGATCTGCCCGAACCGCAGCAGCTGCTCCCGGGACAGGCCCCCGAGCAGCTTCGCCGCGCAGCGCTCGGCGATGCCACGGGCTTTGGCCCGGTCGGCCTCGTGGCCCAGGGCCTCCAGGTCATCGAGGCTGTGGGTGATGTAGGCCAGGCCGGTGCCCTGCGCCCGAGACAGCCGGGTGAGTCCGTCGAGCCGGTCGACCAGGCCCGGGGCCCGCAACGCCCGCCACAGCTCGTCCATGACCGCGAAAAACCGCCGTTTGGGGGCCAGGCCCAGGTCGGCGAGCAGATGGGCGGCCTCGACCTGGGCGAAGCCGTAGGACCAGGACGCCAGCAGGGCGCCGGCGGTCAGCTGTTCGTCGGTGACCCCGATGTGGGAGATGTCCACACACACCGCGACGGTGTTCAGGTCGATGGGGGCGGTGGTCTGCCCGTCGAAGGTGGCCCCGAGCGGGCCGTCGAGGACGGCAAGCAGGGTACGCATCAACGCGTCGGTGGCGGCCTGGTAGCGGGTGTCATCGCCCCGGTCGAGGGTGACCCGCCGGACCTCGGGCGGGCCCTGGCCGATGACGTCCACGACGTCCTGCAGGGTGGGTTGGACGTCGGTTTCGTGCGCGGCGAGGTGCCGCACGGCGGCCGAGAGCACGGCGGCTTCCCCGTCGTCCAACGGCCGACGGCGCACCAGGGTCCCCAGGGCTTCGATCATGTTGCGGCGCCGGGAGATGACCGCGTTGCGGACCAGTCCGGCGGCCCGCTCGTCCAGCAGCGGCAGCGCCTGGCGCCACGGGCCGGCGTCCAGAGGGTTGATCCGGTCGCGGCCCGGGCCGATCCGGATCACCTGCCCACCCAGGGCGGTGATCAGGTCGGCGTAGTCGGGCTTTAAGTCCCCGAGCACCAGGGAGGTGACGCCGGCGTAGGCGTAGCCGAGGACCATTCGCCGCACCGACTGACTTTTCCCCAACCCGGGTTGACCGGCGATGAACAGGTTCGGGTTGCTGGTCAGGCCGGCTTCAAACCAGCGGATCGGGTCGAAACAGATGCTGCCGCCGTTGCGCTGATGCTGGCCCATCGGGGTGCCGATCAGGGGGGCGCCGGCGGAAACCGCGAACGGGTACAGGCCGCAGACCTGGTTGGTGGTGCCGCGGGCCTCGGTCGGCGAGGCCACGTAGGGCATCCGGCCGCCGCCACGGATCCCGCGGGGACCGTAGCGGTCGGCGCGGACAGTGGCCCGCTGGGTGTCCTCCCAGTCGGCGGCGCGGGTGAGGTCGTCAACGGAGGTGTCGACCGGGGGCGCCATGGTGACCTCCATCAGGACAAGGGGATGTGGGCCATGCGGGAGAGCACCACCCCGACGGGCAGCCCAGCGGCGAACCCGGCGGCCTGGCTGCCATACAGCGGCCGCAGCCGCAGCCGGGTGGCCTCGGACTGGTCGCGGATGGCGTCTTCGGCCAGGTCCAGGTCGTCGATGCTGCCCACGGTGGCGGTGTAGAGCAGGGTGAACAGCACCAGGCCGGCGCCGGCGGCCTCTTCGGCGGCGGTGGCGCGGGCGGCGTGGACGTCGGCGAGGTCCCGGGCGCTGGGCCGGCCCTTCTGCGCGAACCGGAACTGGCTGTCGCGCACGTCCGTGTCGACGGCGCGGGCGGTCTGGGTCGGGCTCAACGGCCGATAGATGATCGTGACCCGTTTGCGGCGCAGGCCTGCGTCCGGGGCCATCAACCGGGCCAGGACGGTGTCGTGGACGACCCCGCGCGGCGCGGCCGCCATGCCCCAGGTGACGCTCACCCCGGAGTCGTGGCGGTAGTGGTCCCAGCGTTCCTCGGCGGCGACCGGGCCGCAGTCGGCCCACACCACGCTGTCGCGGGGGGCCCGGGAGAGGTCGGCGGCCGCCACCGGGTCGTAGGCGCTGCGGCACGCCGCGGCCAGGTCGGCCGCGGACATCGGCACCACCGCGCCGGCGCCGGTGGACCGCAGGGTCTGGGCCAACCCGGGCAGCCGTGCGGCGATCCGCCGGCACATCTCCTCATCGGAGACCCGCCGGACCGGGCCGCCACCCCGGGGGCGGCGGGCCTTGGGAGCGGCGAACACCAACGTCACCCGGGTATCGGTGGTCGCCGCCGCCCGGGGGTAGGTCTCCACGACGTCGGCCATGACCTGCTGGGCCAACGTCGGGGCGCTGGGGTGGCGCAGGTCAGCCACGGTGCGGGCCAGGGCGGTGCCCGGATCGGGGGCGCTTTCCACCGTCACCTGCGCCTGGACCAGGTCCGGTTCGCTCCCGAGGGCCTGGAGCCAGGCGCCGGTGGCCGCGACCCAGTAGTCGACGGTGGCCTGGTCGACCAGGTCCAGGCCAGCCGGGTCGCAGCGCACGGTGATCGCGAACAGCCGGTGCGGGGCCGGGTAGATCACCACGCCGAGGGCGGGCCAGCCCGACCGGCCGGTTTCGACGTCGGCGACCCGGGTGCGCCACAGCAGACCGGGCAGCCGGTGGCCGCCGGGCAGCCGGGAGACCACCCCGGAGCGGTAGATGGTTTCCCCGCGGCCCCGGCCCCGGGCGACCAGGGCCCGGCGCACGATCCGGTCGGCGAGGGTGTAGCCGCCCAGCTCCACGCCCAGCGGGGCGACGATCACGGCCCCGATCAGTCCGACGGCCAGCCCCGCGGCCAGCCCGGCGGCCACGACGGTCAAAAACGCCGCCCCCAGCGCCACCGCGGCCGCGGCGACCCCGGCCGGTCCCAACCCGCCGATCAGTCGCCGGCGGGCCGGTTTCAGGTTGCCGTAGGTCCGTACCGCCCGTCCTGCTGCGACAGTCACTGCTGTTCTCCCTCCGCGCCGGTGGCGTCCTGGGCGACGGTCTGCGCTCCCCGCGCGGGAGCGGTGGCGATCTTCTTCGCGGCGCCGGCCCCGGCGGCGGCGGCCATTCCCCACGGACCCGCGGCGGCCCCGGCGCCGGCGCCGGCGGCTATCCCGGCCTGCCCGGCCTCCTGAGCCCCGACGGCCGACGGTGCGGCCCCGCCCGGTTCAGCGCCCGGCGGCTGACCGGCACCGGAGCCGGGGGTGTCGCCGCCGGGTTTCCCGGCCGAGGCCGGTGGTTCGGATCCGGGTGGGGTCGCCCCCGTGCCGGGGGGAGTGCCCCCCGTCGGGGCGGCACCGGAGGGCGATGAGCCGTGGGTGGCGTCGCGGACCGCCCCACTACCCGAGGTGGGGTCGCCGGTACTGGATGATCCGACTGCGCCGGCGAGTTTGACCGCGCCGTCGGCGATTGGCCCGGCAAGCCCTGCGGCCGCGGCCGCCCCCGACCCGCCGCCGCCGACCCCGGAGACCATCGGGTTGATCAGGCGCATCAGGGCGGGCAACGCGAAGACCGCCATGATGATCGCGCCGAGGCCCGCGATGAACGACAACGCTCCGCCGGTGCCCATCATGAAAAACGCGCCGGCGTAGATGGTCGCCGCGACCGGCTTGTACAGCAGCCACGCCAGCCCCCACGCGATGTAGCGGTCGAGGATCGGCCGGCCGCGACGGGTCAGTCCGGCGGCGGCGGCGACCGGCAGCAGCCCGGACAGCAGCACCAGGATGATTGCCCTGGCGTAGATCATGATGATTTGGATCAGGCCGGCGATCGACACCAGGAAACACATCAAGACCACGATGGTGCCCTCCACCGGGAGGGTGACGACCGCGCCGGCGGCGGTGGTGATCCCGAGCAGGGTCAGGATCCGTTCGCCCATGGTGTTCCCGGTGGCTCCGCTGGTGGAGGCGTTGAGGATCCAGTCGGCGTAGCCGTTGCCGACCTCGGTCAGCAGCGCCACCACCGCGACCCCACCACCGGAGATCACCACGAACTGCACCACCCCCCGGGCCATTTCCCGGAGGTCTTCGCCGCGCTGGGACCAGGCCAGCTGCCCGGCCTGAGCCATCAACGCCAGGGTGAAGATGACGTAGGTGATCACACGGGTGTAGGCGGTGAGGTAGGCCACCCCACCGTTGGAGGTGGTGACATCCGGGGACGGCACACTGATCCACCCGGACACCGACAACCGCACGGCGGTGGCCGCCCCGTGGGCCATCCAGTCTTCCAGCTGTTTCCAGATCCCCGTGGAGAGCGTGTCCGAGACCTTCTGCCCCGCCCAGCAGAACGGGTCGTATCCGCAGTCGGCCATCACGGCCCCCAGGCGGTGAATCCCGGCAACTCGGTGAGAGCCTCCCCGGCCCCGGACCAGGTGCCCGCCAGCGGGGGCACCATCCGCCAGTCCCCGTCGAGCCACTGCACGACCAGCCGCATGGCCACGTACTGGCCGGGCAGCGCATCCGCCCGGTAGGCCACCGACAGGCTGGCGGTGTCCGGGGTGTACGCGCTGACCTGGTAGGCGGCCACCCGTCCGACCCGGTCGGGGCTCAGACTCTGCCGCGGGCTGGTCTTCGCGCTGTTGAGCAGGATGTCACGGTCGGTGGTGTGGATGAACTGCCCCTGGACCGTCGCGACGGCGACATCGACCGGCGCGGACGTGGTCGACCGCGCGAAGATCTGCACGGCGGCGATCAACGCCCCGCCCGGGGTGTGGGCGTAGCCGGTCGCGGTGGTGGCGGTGAGCTGGCAGGGCCCATACACCGCGCCGCCGGTGGGCAGCGTCATCTGTCCCAGGGTCTGCCACTGCACGACCGGGGCGGCGGTGAGCACCGTGGCGGTGTCGGTGGGACACCCCGCAGCGCTGGCCGCGGCCGTCGGCGAGGTCGGCGGGGTGGTGTGTTGCGCCGTTGGGGGGGATTTGTGGCTGGGTAGCAGCGAGGCCACCCCCACCACTGCCAGGGCGAGGACCGCGACCACGAGGACCGCCAGGGCCGCGATCAGGCTGACGTTCCGAGACTTCGGCCTCGGATCGGTGTCCATGCTCATGCCACCCACCTAGAAGATCAATGTGTCTGCGATGGCCGCCGCGCTGCCCAGGATCAGGCAGGCCGCCGCGGTGGTCCCCAGGCCCACGAAGTTGACCTCTTCGCCGCGCTGGTGGCTGATGGCCATCCGTCCGGCGCAGTAGAGGAACCCGAAGAAACACGCGACATAGCCGATCCGCAGCCCCCAGCCCATGAGATCGCCGAGTTTGCTGTTGAGATTGCCGGGCAGGTCGGCGTTGCCGGGGGTGGGCCGGTTGCCGGGCGAAGGGTCGGCCAGAGGCTGGGCCAAGATACGCACAGCGAGTGCGGTGAACATCAAGAACTCCTTGTTGTCGCGGTTGTCGCGTGAATCAGATCGATCAGTTCCCGGGGAATCGCGCGGTGCAATGGTTCGCATCGGGCCACGTTGTCGGGGTCGACGCCCAGCGCCAGCGCCACCCACGGCATGCGGTACACCGCCGGCACCCACCCAGCCACCAGGTCCAGGCGCTCCCGCGCGAGCTGCGGCACCCGGCGACCCGGTTCGGCCGCGACCACCACCAGCCCCAGCAGCCGCAGCTCGTGGGGCATACGCGGGCTCAGACACGTCTCCGCTGCGGCTGCGGCGGTGCGCATCCCCCAGGCCGACAGCCGTGCCACCAACAACAACCCCGCCGGGCCTACCTGCACTTGGGGCCAGCGCCGCCAACCCGCATCTGTGCCGAGGCCGAGATTGGCCAGGGTCGTTACCCCCGCACCACCGTGACAGCCCATGAGAAACACACCGCCGGGCATGCGGGGTTGGCTCGTCGCCGGAACCGGCCCCCGATAGGGGGCGGCCCCCATGGTCTGCCGATTTGGACCCATGCCAGAAAATCCCCCTTGTCAATGATCCGCAATGATCTTTATTCATTTGCATGGACCTTGGATATTGAATTTCGGTAATCAGACACATCTGCGGACAGTGATGTCCGTCGTGAGTGGTGAGTCATTGGCGACGATACGACCCGGGGGCGACATGACCAGGACGCCAAAAAGGTGGATCACGGGCATCTGGGGCATCACGGTGATCGTGATCCTGACCACCGGCTGCGGTCGATTCACCACACCCAGCCACCATCCCCGCAGTGGTGTCCCCGTTCCCTCGGCGTCCTCCAGCGTGCTCGACGACGGGGCCAACCTCTACACGCCGGGGCCGACCCTCACCGCCGCCCCCGACGACGCCGCGGCCGCCGCGGCCGCGTTCGCCCGCGCCTGGGCCCGGCCGACCCTGCCGGCCAGCGACTGGTGGGCCTCGATCGCCCCGCTGTGTGAGGCGGGCCTGGCCGAGCGGCTACGGACCACCGATCCCACCAACGTGCCCGCCACCACGATCACCGGGGCACCCGCCCTGACCGGCTCGGCCACCACCGACGCGCTCACCTTCGCGGTGCCCACCGACGCCGGCGTCCTGACCGTGGGCCTGATCCGCATCCCGGCCGGATGGCGGGTGGCCAGCGTCGACTTCACCGCGAACGTGGCGAGCGTGCACTCGTGAACCGCGCGATGGTCGCCGTCGCCGGGGCGGTGGCGCTGCTGATGGTGGTGTGTGGCCTCATCGCCCTGCCCCTGATCGGCACCGACGCGTATGCCTGCGGCAACGACGTCCCCGCCATCACCCCGTCGGTGAGCGGCGCATTCGACCAGTGGTCGACCGTGCAGGTCCAGCACGCCGCGGAGATCGTCGCCGCCGGCAAGGCCATGAGCATTCCGCCACGGGGGTGGGTCATCGCCCTGGCCACCGCGATGCAGGAAAGCAGCATCCGCAACCTGGCCAACGACAACCCGCAATATCCGCTGGTCGTGGCGCACAGTCTCGCCATCCCCCATGACGGGGTCGGCCACGACCACGACTCGGTCGGGCTGATGCAGCAGCGCCCGCTGCCCCCCGAGGGCGCCGGCGGCTGGGGCACGGTCGCCGAGCTGATGACGCCCTCCACCTCGGCGCACAAGTTTTTCGCGGCGCTGCAACGCGTCGACGGCTGGCAATCCATGTCGGTGACCAACGCCGCCCAGGCCGTGCAGCACAGCGGTGTGCCCGACGGATACGCGAAATGGGAGACCCCGGCGACCCGGCTGGCGGCCTATGTCAGCGGCCTGCCCGACATCGCCGCCATCGGCGGCGGCCCACCCGGCGCCGAGTGCGGTCCCGGCGATGGCACCGCCAGCATCTCCGCCGACGGCTGGACCCAGCCGGTGCACGCCCCGCTCTGGCAGCCCTTTCACGGCGCGCATTACGGTGTCGACCTCGGGGCCCCCCGCTACACCGACATCCACGCCGCCGCCGACGGCGTGGTCATCACCTCCCGGTGCAACTCGACGATCGGTTGCGACGTCGACGGCAGCCCGGACGTGCACGGCTGCGGCTGGTATGTCGAGATCAACCACGGGGGTGGCATCACCACCCGCTACTGCCACCAGGTCCACGAGCCCTACGTGCACGTCGGCGACCACGTGGTCGCCGGGCAGGTCATCGGCCAGGTCGGCAGCACCGGCAACTCGTCCGCGCCGCACCTGCACTTCGAGGTCCACGTCGGTGTTCCCGCCGGCGTCGGCGGCAGCAACGCCGACGCGGTCGACCCCATTCCGTTCATGATCGATCGGGGGGTGCCGCTCGGGCAGTGACCCGCTGCAGCCGCCGACCTTGGGATCATCCCGATCGACGGTGCCCTGGCCGTGCCGTGGCTGCGGCAGGGTGCGTTGAGGGGGTGTCGGCCGTGTCGACCCGCCTCGTACGCCACGGCCGACACCATGCCGGAACGCCCGTCAAAAACAGGCTCTGAGCAGACCATGACGGACGCCCGCTCCGCCGGGACGGGCGTCCGTCCCCTGTCCGGCAGCCGTAGACCCCAAGATCACCGTTAGCGTGGCTTTCCCTCACCAGTCCGGGCCGAGCCGTGCCAACTTGAACTCCGCAACGACCAGGCCCGCGAGCGACGAGGCGTACAGCGACGTCCGCGTCAGCGTGGCGTAGACGAACTCGCGCAGTTCTTCCTCGCGTGCGGCACTGAGGCGATACCCAGCCAACTCCCGGCCGTTGACGCGGACGAAAGCAGCAACCTCGTTGGCGACTACCTCGGCGGTCTCGTCGAACTGGGGATGGAGGCTGCGAATGTGTTCGGTGAGTGCGGTACGCATGTCGGTCACCCTCCGGATCCGAGGAAGTGGCGTTCGTAGTTGGCGCTCTGTATCGGTGGTGCCGGATGAGGCGGACAGGTCGGTGTTCGCCGTGCTCGTGGCGACGTACCTGGTGGGCGATCCGGATCGGCCGACCGATTCGGTCGCGTGGGAGCGGATGCGCTCCAGACTGGCGGCGTATTCGTCGTCGGTGAGCCACCCGTGCTGGTGGTCCTCGTGAAGCTGGGCCTCGACCGCGGCCACGTATTCGTCGTCGGTGGCGGAAGCGACCAGGTCGACACCGCGGGCCCGGCAGCCGTCCCAGACCTCGGTGTCGTTTTCGGGTGTGCGCCGCAGACCCAGCCAGACCCAGCCGTCGTTGCCGTCGCGGATGTCGCGGATGGTCCACACGGTGCCGTTCGGGTCGTCGGTCTGGCGGACCTGGTCGCCGGGGCGCAGCGCGGCGACCATGCGGTCGATCTCGACGGTGCGGGCGCGCAGCGTGGCGGTGACCGTGCGGTACCAGCGCGAGGTGCGCTGTCCCTGGTGGACGAGGTCGGCCCGGTCGTCGTGTTCGAGCTCGATGCGGCGCTGCTCGGTCTGCCGGGGGAGGAAGGGCAGGGACGCGTCGAAGTGTTCCCGACGTACGGCGGCGACCTGCTCGGCGGTCTCGGCCTGGAACGTGATCCCGGACATTTCACGCTTGTCGCGGAAGTGGACCCGCTCGGTGCGGCCATTGCGCCATGCGATGTCGGCGTAGGTCTTGCCGACCTTCACCACATCGCCGGTCAGAATGCTGCCGGCCAGGTCGCCCCAGGTCTCGTCACGGGCGTACTCGGCGACGGTTCCGACGTCGATCGTTGCGGCCATGGTGGTCCTCCCGAGAGCGTCTGTGAACCAGTCGTTTTATTGGCTTGCCATTTAGCTTGCGCGCCGAGCTAGAAAATGGCAAGCCAATAAGGCACGATTCTCTTATGGCCCGACACCCCACCCGGAACTTCCGGCCCAACCCCGACTACTACCTACCGGTGGAGTCCGCGGCCGCCGAGGCCGGCGTGAGCATGAACGTGCTGCTGCAGGCGCTGCTGCGGGAGTTCCTCGCCGACCCGACCGGCCGGCTGGCCGCCCTGGCGCCGCACCTGGACGTGATCGCCGCGGAAACCCAGCGTCGGGGCCGGCCGCCGACGGCTGGTCGCCGCGCACCGCGCACTGAAGTCCCTGCGGAAGCGCCGGCCAATCCATAAGACGTGCCAACCCGGGATGGCCACGACCGCTGGTAGTACCACGGTGCTACCAGCGGCTACCCTGAGGTCATGACCTCGACGAAACTCAGCGTCAGCGTCCCCGACGACGTCGCCGCGTGGCTGGCCAGCCAACCCAACGCCTCGGCGGCCATCACCGCGGCGGTGCGGGCCAAGATGGCCGGCGCCGACCTCGGCGCACTGCTCAGCGCCCACGGCGTGGCCATCACCGACAGCGGCAAGGCGAGCTGGCGCGAGCGGCTGTCCCAGCCGATCCCCGCCGACACGGTGGCGGCCGCCGACGATCTGCTGCGACGGGTGCGGAGCCTGCCGGGTGTCTGACGATCCCCCCGTGGCGGTGGTGCTCGACACCTCCGCGCTGCTGGCCCACGCCGCCGGGAGCGTGGCCGTCGGCGAACTCGTGGCGGAGGTCTCCGACGAACACCGGATCATCGGCGTGCCGGCCACCTGCCTGGCCCAGGCCCACGCCGCCACCAGCGACCAGTTCGGCGCCACCCAGCTGCTGTTGCTGACCGCCGCGACTCAGGTCGCGATCCTGCCCCTGGCCGCCGACGACGTCTGGCCGGTGGGGCAGTTGGCCCGGGAGGTCGACGGGGACATTCCGCTGGCCCACGCCGTGTATCTCGCCGCCGAGCACCGCGCCTACTACGTCACCGCCGATCCGGCCCGCGCGGTGGCCGTCCTCCCGTCGGACTGGCCCATCCTCGACGTCGGCTGACATGGCTGTCGACTCAGGTCAGGTCGATCGGTCAGACCGTGGACGGGGTGGCCTCGGGCATCCTTGGTTCGGTCTCGGTCCTGGTGGCCGGTGTGGAGGCCGGCAGGCTACCGACGCCCAGGGGATATGGGGGCGACAGCATACGCTACAGACGTGGGCCGGTTCCGTAAAAAGTGCGTTCAACCGAGCCGGGGAATCACCGCAAATCGGACAATTTTCGATTCTTTTGCCTGATTATTGGTTGCGATTTTTGCGAGTTTTTGCCGGCTTCCATCATTCGTGAAAATCGCGGGATTCTTGTTTCGGCGGGTCAGTGGTTTGTTTGTCGTCCCGCGTTGCGCAACATTGCGCGCAGTTGCTTTTCGTGTGGCAGTTCTTTGGCTAGCCCTACATACTGGACCTCGTTCACCAGGTGTCTGTGAAACACAGATTACGAAGGCTGGGGGACATTTACAACTAGCCGTCTTGTCTGGTTGGCCCTAGGCATTCGGCTGTGCCTCTGACCTGCTGTGGTGGCGGGGATGAGGT
>Ga0265328_10000631_pt1 | contig 16315 bp, 15 predicted proteins | sample 41624metaG_FD_202086 | JGI IMG/M metagenome (GOLD analysis project Ga0265328, IMG submission 202086) | Rhizosphere microbial communities from Carex aquatilis grown in University of Washington, Seatle, WA, United States - 4-16-24 metaG | ecosystem: Host-associated > Plants > Roots > Rhizosphere...
CGGATGCACCGACAGCACGAAAGAGATCTTGCCCAGCAAGGTCACCGGCGCGAAATCGCGCATCAGGTCGTACGTGAGCTTGAAGAAATTCGGATTCATCGTGTGCGTGGTGGTCGCCAGCAGCAGCGTGTAGCCGTCCGCCGAAGCTCGCGCGACAGTTTCACCCGACAAGATCCCCCCGCCGCCGCGCTCTTCGATCACGATCTGCTGGCCCCACGTGGCAGTCATTTTCGGCCCGAGAATGCGCGCCATCGCATCCGGCCCGCCGCCGGTGACGAAGCGAATCGGTTTCACCGGATAATTCTGCGCAAGCGTCGACGTTGCGCTCAGCGCAGCAATGGCTGCGAAAATCCATATGCGCAAGGGCGTCGCACTTTTCGTTAGCTCCACTCCTTACTCCTCACCCATCGCCCATCACTCATCGCTCATCGCCCATCGCTGCTTACCGCGTCGCGTCGCCGCTTTCGACGATTACCTGCTCGACCACGCCGCCGCCGTCGCGCCGGAAAGCGGCCGCCGCCTGATACTCGGGCGACGCATGGCAGGCCGCCGCCTGTTCGAGGTTCGGAAACTCGATCACGACGAAGCGCTGGAAATTATCCGGGCCCTCGACGATCTTGTAGCGGCCGCCGCGCGCAAGCACCTTACCGCCGAATTTGGCGATGATGCCCGGCACGAGGTCCGTGTACTGCTTGTATTTAATGGGATCGTCAATCCGGCAGCGGGCGAGCCAGTAAGCAGGCATTTTATTTTCTCCTCTGTCTTTCTGCCGCGGATAAACGCAGATAAACGCGGATAATTCAAAAACCAATCATGAATCAAAACTGCTCCGGGCCCTGCTCCGGTTGTGCTCTCGCTTTATCTGCGTTTATCTGCGGCTCGATTGGGTTTGCTTGAATACTATTTTCCGCCGAACTCCTGCTCGATCTTGCGCCACTTCTCGATGCCGACGATTTTGGTGTATTCCTCGAACGGCGTGCCGGTGCCGACCAGCTTCAGCTCGCCGCTCTTGAGATCGGCGAGCGCCATCTGCATGGTCTTTGTGATGCGCAGCAATAACGTGATGCCGTAGAGCGCGATGCCGTAGCCCATCTGGCCGAGCACCGACGGCTTCAATATCGGCGTAATGCCGCCTTCGAGCATGTTGGCGACATGGCAGGTCTGCACTTCGCGCACCGCGCGCGCGATTTCGTCTTCGTTCAGCATCGACTCGATGAACACGCCGTCGGCGCCCGCGCGCACGTAGCGCTCGGCGCGCCGCAGCGCCTCGTCCATGCCGTAGATCGCGCGGGCATCGGTGCGCGCCACGATGAACGTGTCGGGATTCATGCGGTTCGCCGTCATCGCGCGCAGCTTCGCTTCCATTTCCTCGGTCGACACGACCTGTTTGCCGGCCATGTGGCCGCAGCGCTTGGGCGAGACCTGGTCCTCGATGAACATCGCCTGCACGCCCATGCGTTCGTAAGTGTGCAGCAGATGTACGGCGTTCTTCACGTCGCCATAACCGTTGTCGGCATCGACCAGCACCGGCAGGTCGCACGCGGAAATCATGTCGCGGAACGCCGCCGAGAATTCGCCGAGCTGGGCGAGCCCGATGTCAGGCAGGCCGTAGCGCGCGCCCGCGGTCTGGAATCCGCCGATGAAAAATCCCTTGAAGCCCGCCTGCTTGATCAAAAGCGCGGACAGCGCATCGTGCGCGCCGGGCAGCACCAGCGGCTTTTCGGTGCGGGCGAGCTCGCGTATGGTCGGTGATTTCACTTGAGAAATTCCAGTGGAGAAAATTAGAACCTATCCCAAAAATTCAAAAACGACAATCGGCCGCAGATAAACGCGGATAAACGCAGATCAGGTCAAGAGACATACGTCCGCCGGAGGACGCCTTGGATCTCTATCTGTGTGTATCTGCGTTTATCTGCGGCTCCAAACTGTTTTTAAAAAGCTTCTAAACTGCGCGGGCGAATATAGCAGCCCGTCATGGCCCCCGCAATTGCGGACACGGCCGGTAAGCAAGCTCCTTGACAGCGGTGCGCGGACTCATCACGATGCATTCTCCCGGCTCACTCGCGCCGTCAATAACAATACGCATGAAAGCGCCGCCGTTCGCCTACGTCAAAGCCCGCACGCTAACCGAGGTGTTTCATTTGCTCGAAACCCGCGGCGACGACGCACGCCTGCTGGCCGGCGGCCAGAGCCTGCTCGCGGCGCTCAACTTAAGACTATCGTCGCCGGAAATATTGATCGACATCTCCGGCATCCCCGGACTCGCGGGCATCACGGTCGCCAACGGCAAAGTCACGCTGGGCGCATTGACGACACACGCCGAAATCGAACGCTCGCCTGAAATTGCGAAGGCCCTGCCGCTGCTTGCGCAGGCGGCGCCGCATATCGCGCACGTCGCGATCCGCAACGTCGGCACCATCGGCGGCAGCATCGCGCTGGCGGACCCCGCGGCGGAATGGCCGGCGTGCTGCCTCGCGCTCGGCGCGGAGTTTGTTATTGCGAACAAGGATGGCAGCCGCAAGGTGCACGCGAGAGATTTTTTCCAGGCGCTCTATACGACGGCCATCGGCCCCGCTGAAGTGTTGACCGCCGTCGAAATCCCGCTGCCGGCCGCGGGTTCCCGCAGCGCGTTCGTGGAATTGACGCGGCGTCACGGCGATTACGCGATCGTCGGCGTAGCGGCGATGGCAAACAATGCGCAAGGCACCTTGTCCAACGTGCAACTGGCCTTTCTCGGCGTCGACCAGACGCCGGTGCTCGCCCAAACCGCCATGTCGGAAGTCGAAGGCAGGCGCTTGTCGCCCGCCGTGATCGCCGCCGCCGCGACGGCGCTCGCCGCCGATCTCGACCCGAGCGGCGACGCTTACTCGACGCCGGCGACCAAACTGCATCTCGCGCGCGTGATCGCGGGCCGCGCGCTCGCCGCACTCGCAACCTGAGACCATCATGGACCGCTCGATCGAAACCACGCTCATCGTCAACGGCACGCCGACGACGCGACGCATCGAGCCGCGCCAGCATCTGATCGATTTTCTGCGCGAAGACCTCGGCCTCACCGGCTCGCACACCGGCTGCGAGCACGGCGTGTGCGGCGCGTGCACCGTGCGCGTCGACGGCAAAATCGTGCGCGGCTGCCTGATGCTGGCGGTACAAGCAGCCGGCAAGCGCGTCGACACCATCGAAGGCCTGTCCGACTCCGGCGAACTCGCCGAACTGCAGCGCGCGTTTCACGAGCGCAACGCGTTGCAATGCGGTTTCTGCACGCCGGGCATGCTGATGGCGGCGCAGGATCTCATACTGAAAAACCCGCAGGCAACGCGCGACGAAATCCGCGACCACATCTCCGGCAACTACTGCCGCTGCACCGGCTATCAAGCCATCGTCGATGCGATTGAGACCGTACTTAAAGACAAAACTGCCAGCCGCCGATAAACGCAGATGAACGCAGATAAACTCAAAATCCGCTGTGCGTCCGCTTGTTTCTATCAGCGTTCATCTGCGTGTATCTGCGGCTGCAAAACAGTTAAATATAAATGCCAATGAACGCCGACAAGTCCAAATCGCCTTACATCGGCCAGAGCGTGCCGCGCGCGAACGCGAAGCGCCTCCTGCAGGGGCGCGGCGTGTATACCGACGATCTGCGCCTGCCGCGGCTCGCGCACGTCGTGTTCTTTCGCAGCCCGCACGCGCATGCGCGCATCGTGAAGCTCGATTTCACGCGCGCGCGCGCAATGCCCGGCGTCATCGCCGTCGTCGACGGCAAAGCAGTGGCCGGGTTTTGCAAGCCGTGGGTCGCGGTGCTCGCGCATCTGAAAGGCATCAAATCGGCGCCGCAGCATGCGATCGCGATCGACCGCGCGTGCTGGCAGGGCGAAGCCGTTGCGGCAGTCGTTGCGGAATCGCGCGCGCAGGCGGAAGACGCCGCCGACCTGATCGAAGCCGAATGGGAGGAACTGCCGGTCGTCATCGGCATGGATGACTCGCTCGCCGGCAAATACGTGATACACCCGGAGCTCGGCGACAACGTCTGTTTCACGCGCGCGCTCGATACCGGCGAAGTCGACGCCGCGTTTGCCAGGGCCGACGTCGTAGTCGAGGAAACCTACGAGTTCGGCCGCCACACCGGCGTCACCCTCGAAGGCCGCGCGCTGCTCGCCGATTTCAACGCGGCAGAGAACGCGCTGACCGTCTATCACTCGACGCAGGCGCCGCACATGATGCAGGACATCATCTCGCGCCATCTCGACATTCCCGAAGGCAACGTGCGCGTGATCGCCAGGGACGTCGGCGGTTCGTACGGCATCAAGGTGCACGTCTATCCCGACGAGATGGCGACCGCGGCGCTGTCGGTGATGCTCAAGCGCCCGGTGAAATTCATCGCCGACCGGCTGGAATCTTTTCTCACCGATATCCATGCGCGCGAGCACAAGGCGAAACTGCGGATTGCATGCACCAAGGCCGGCGACATTCTGGCGTTCGATCTGGACGATTTGACAGGCATAGGCCCTTACTCGGTTTATCCGCGCACCAGCGGCATCGAAGGCAACCAGGTCGTCAATCTCACCGGCGGCCCGTACAAGCACACGCAATACCGCGCGAACCTGAACGTCGTGTTCACCAACAAGAATGTGACGTGCCAGTACCGCGCGGTCGGGCATCCGATCGCGGTGTCGATTACCGAATGCATCGTCGACCTCGCCGCCGAAAAGCTCGGCATAGATCCGGCCGAATTCCGCCGCCGCAACCTGATCGCGGACGATGCCTATCCATGCACGTCGGCGGCGGGCATGAAGTTCGAAAAGCTCTCGCACCACCAGACGCTCGACAAGCTGCTCGAGCTGATGGACTACCAGAAGCTGCGCGGCGAGCAGGAAGCGCTGCGCAAAAAAGGCGTTTACCGCGGCATCGGGCTCGCCGCGATGATAGAAGTGACGAACCCGTCGCCCGCGTTTTACGGCGTCGGCGGCGCACGCATTTCGGCGCAGGATGGCGCGACGCTGCGGCTGGAGCCGACCGGCATGGTCACCTGCATGGTCAGCGTCACGGAACAAGGCCAGGGCACCGAAGGCATCTTCGCGCAGATCGCGGCCGACGCAGTCGGTGTCGGCATCGACAAGGTGCGCGTCATCACCGGCGACACCGGCACCACGCCGTACGGCGGCGGCACCTGGGCGTCGCGGGGTGCCGGCATCGGCGGCGAAGCGGTATTGCAATCGGGCAAGGTTTTGCGCGCGCATATCCTCGAAGTCGCCGCCGCGATCCTGCAGACCGGCGGCGAAATGCTCGACGTGCGCAACGATCATGTCGTCGACGTGCGCACCGGCGAAGTGAAGCTCACGCTCGCCGAGCTCGGCCGCATCGCTTATTTCCGCCCCGACACGCTGCCGATGGATTTCCAGTCGGAACTGATGGTCACGCGCCACTACACGCCGCGCGGCTACGGTTTTGCTTTCACCAACGGCATGCAGGCGTCGCTCGTCGAAGTCGATATCGAAACGGGCTTCGTCAAGCTGCTCAAACATTGGTGCGTCGAAGACTGCGGCACCATCATCAATCCGCAGCTCGTCGACGAGCAAATTCGCGGCGGCATCGTGCAGGGCATCGGCGGCGCGCTGTTCGAGCACTGCATCTACAGCCCCGAAGGACAGTTGGTCAACGGCAACATGGCGGAATACCTGGTGCCGATGGCGGGCGAAATGCCGGACATCGAGATCGGCCACGTCGTCACGCCAACCAAGACGTCCGAACTCGGCGCCAAAGGCGCGGGCGAAGCGGGCACCGCCGGCGCGCCGGGCGCGGTGATGAATGCGATCAACGATGCGCTGCGCCCGTTCAAGGCGCGCGTCACCGCGCAGCCGGTGACACCGGAACGAATTTTGAAGGCCCTGGGTAAAGTCTAGTGCCGGCATTCGATTCAGCGGCTTTCGGCAAGCGCTTCACGCATCGCACGGCCGCCGCGCGCGACATCCGGATGCACTATGTCGAAGACGGCAGCGGCGAGCCCGTGCTGCTGGTGCCCGGCTGGCCGCAATCATGGTACGCGTGGCGGCACGTGATGCCGATGCTGGCGGACAAGCACCGCGTGATCGCGATCGATCCGCCGGGCCTCGGCGACTCGGGCGCACCGGCGGCGTACGATACCGCGACCATCGCAGACTATATCGGGGCGCTGCTCGACACGCTGGGGCTCGAACAGATCGCATACGTCGGGCACGACGTCGGCGCCTGGATCGGTTATGCATTCGCGGCGCGCCATCCCGACAGAGTGCGCTGTCTCACGCTCATCGACGCCGCGATTCCCGGCATCGCGCCGGCCGACGCGTTTGCGCTGACGCCGGAACGCATCAACAAGACGTGGCATTTCTCGTTCAACGCACTGCGCGATTTGCCGGAAGCGCTCGTCGCCGGCCGCGAACGGCTGTACCTCGAATGGTTGTTCAACGCGCGGTCATTCGACAAAACCGCCATCGATGATGCCGCGCTGGCCGAATACACGCGCGTTTATGCGGCGCCCGGCGCGATGGGCAGGGGCTTCGCCTATTACCGCGCGATATTCGATTCGATGGCGCAGAACAAAACGACCGCCGCGACGAAGCTCTTGATGCCAGTGCTGGCGCTCGGCGGGGAGCACTGGATGGGACCGCTGATGGAAGCGATGATCGCGCCCGTCGTGCGCGATTTGCGCGTCGAAATCATCGCCGGCAGCGCGCATTTCGTGCCGGAGGAAGCGCCCGCGGAACTCTGCCGGATTGTGCAGGAAGTCCTCGACAAAACCTGATCCCGCGGCGAAGCTTGGCGTCACGGTCTCCGCACGACGGTGGAATTGCGGGCGGATTTACGGGTAAACTTCGTACTTATGAATGACAAGGCAAAAATCGCCCCCGACGAGCGGTTCATGACCTACACGGTCACCGCGTTGGGCCCCGAAAGCTGGTTCGTCGACAGCACCAAAGGGACGTCAGGCTACTCGTTCCGCTCGCTGCCGGAGGCGGAGCGCTTCGCCATCACGCTGGCGCAGCGCAATGTGCCGAGCCGGGTCTGCATCCTGGGCGCCGACGGCGAAATCGTCACCGAGAAGATCTTCGACCAACCGGCCGACGCCGCCGGTTAAAAACGCCTCGCGCCACCTACACCGCGCAATACCGGTCCTGGATCGCCTGGTCCGCGAGCAGGTTGGCGGCGCTGTCGGCATGCACGATCAAGCCCTGGTCCATGATGTAGGCGCGGTCCGAAATCGACAGCGCGCGCTCGACGTTCTGCTCGACGAGCAGGATCGTGGTGCCGGCGCGCTTCATGTCTTCGAACAGTTGGAACATTTCGTCGACGAGGATAGGCATGATGCCTTCCGACGGCTCGTCGAGCAGGATCATTTTCGGCTCGGCCATCATCGCGCGCGCGATCGCGAGCATCTGCTGCTCGCCGCCCGAGAGCGTTTCGCCCAGCTGCCCCAGCCGCTGCTTCAAACGCGGAAAAGTTTCCGCAATCCGTTCGATGATTTCGCCTTCGCGCTTGCGGTGCCTGGATGCCAGCAGTCCGAGCTGGAGGTTTTCCAGCACCGACAGTCCCGGCACGATGCGCCGTTCTTCGGGCACGTAGGCGAGCCCGCGGTGATAGCGCCGGAACGCGAGCTCGGCGAGCAGGTCCGCGCCGTCGAACATGACGCCGCCGCTTTTCTTCGCCACCAGTCCCATCACCGTGCGCAGCGTCGTCGTCTTGCCGGCGCCGTTGCGGCCGATCAGCGTGACGATTTCGCCCGCGTTGACTTCGAGCGACACGCCCTGCAGCACGTGGCTGTGCCCGTACCACGCATTGAGGTTGTCCAGCTTCAGCATTGCCGCCATCAGTGCTTCCCCTGCCCGAGGTAGACGCGCTTCACCTCGTCGTTGGCGCGGATGTCGTCGGGCGTGCCCTGCGCGAGCAACTCGCCGTGGTGCAGCACCACGAGCTGCTGGCAGATCCCCATCACGAGTTTCATCTTGTGCTCGACCAGGATCACGGTGCGCTCGGCGGCAAGCCGCACGATGAGATCCATCATCTTGACCGTTTCCTCGGGCGACATGCCCGCAGTCGGCTCGTCGAGCAGCAGCAGGCGCGGCTTGCAGGCGAGCGCCATCGCGATTTCGAGGCAGCGCTGCTCGCCGTGCGCCATGTCGCGGGCGACCGAATTGCGCTTGGCCGCAATGCCGACGCGCTCGAGCAGATCGTCGGCCTCCTCGATCGGTGCGCGGATGGCCGCGCGCGGCGTCCACAGGTTGTAGCGCGTTTTCTGCATCTGCGCCGCGACGCGCACGTTTTCGTGCGCGGAGAGCTGCGGGAACAGGTTCGTGATCTGGAATGATTTCGCGATGCCGCGCCGCGCGTATTCGTGCGTCGGCAGGCCGGTGATTTCGCGGCCCTCGAAGCTTACGCGCCCGCTCGACGCCGGAAACGCGCCCGAGATGACGTTGAAGAAGGTGCTTTTGCCCGCGCCGTTCGGCCCGATGATCGCAGAGAGCTTGTCGCGCGCAAAGCTGACCGACACGTCCTTCAGCGCGACGAAGCCGCCGAATTTCTTGCCGACGCCTTGCGCGATGAGGATATCGTTTGTGTTTGGATTCATCTTGAAGTTGTTGGGAATAAGTTAAGGGGGAAGAGAAGGGTGAGCCCCTCACCCCAACCCTCTCCCCGGCGACGGGTAGAGGGAGATTTTGCTTACCTCCTTCACCCTTCCCCCCTTCACGCTTTTACCCCCAGCCAGTGCAGGATCGAACCCCAGATCCCGCGCGGAAAAAACAACACGAACAAAATGAAGGTGGCGCCCAGGTACAACTGCCAGTGGGTGGTCCACAGCGTGAGTACGTCGCCGAACAATTGAAACACGGCAGCGCCGATAAACGGACCGAAGAAAGTGCCGAAGCCGCCCAGGAGCGCCATCATCACGACGTCGCCCGAGGTCGAAATCTGCAGCACTTCGACAGGCACCGTCGACAGATGCAGGGCGCGCAGCGCGCCGGCCACGCCGCAGAACGCGCCCGACAGCACGAACGCCATCAGTTTCGTGTTCGCCACGTTGTAGCCGCAGGCGGCGGCGCGCACCTCGTTCTCGCGGATCGTTTCGAGCACCGCGCCGAACGGGGACGCGAGTATGCGCGAGAAACACCACAGCGCGATCGCCACCACGCCGAGCATCACGTAGTACTTGTTGACCGGGTCGAGAAAATCGATCTCGAAGCCCAGCAGGTTGATGGTCGAGACGTTGATGCCGCGCAGGCCGTTTTCGCCGCCGGTGACGCTTTCCCACTTGTAGAAAATGTAATACACGCATTCGGCGAGCGCCATCGTCACCATCGCAAAGTAAATGCCGCGCGTACGGATGGCGAGAAAGCCGATGACATAAGCCACCGCGGACGCGAAAGCGATGCCGGCGAGGATGGCGGCGTACCACGGCCAGCCGAGATGCACGATCGCAATGCCGCAGCCGTAGCTGCCCACACCCAGGAGCGCCGCGTGGCCGAAAGACAACAGGCCCGCGTAGCCGTACAGCAGATTAAAGCCGAGCGCGAAGAGGCCCCAGATCAGGATGTTGATCGCCAGCGCGTGATATGGCACGAGCCACGGAAAAATTATCAGGAAGAGTATCGTCGCGGCGACGCGGTGACGCACGATCGCGTCCAGCGTTGCGCGCCAGGCACCCGCCGCTTGCGGTGAGTTTTGCCCGTTCATCAACTCACCCCATCGCGCCGGCGCGGCCGAAGAGTCCCTGCGGACGCACCAGCAGCACGACCGCCATCAGGACAAAGATCGAGACGCGCCCCGCTTCCGGCGACACCAGCGACGTGAGGCTCACCACCACGCCGACCAGTACGCCGGCAAACACCGCACCCTTCAACGAGCCCATGCCGCCGACCACGGTGACGACGAACGCATCGGCGAGCAGCGGCACGCCCATCTCGGGAGCGACGGCCTGCAACGGCGCGGACAGTATCCCCGACAAGCCAGCAATGCCGGTGCCGATGCCGAACACCACGAGCCACACTTTGGACACGTCGATGCCGAGCACGCGCACGATCTCCGGGTCGCGCGCGCCGGCACGGATGACCAGGCCGTACGAGGTTTTCTCGATGAAGAAATAAAGAAACGCGACGACCACCGCCGCCGCGCCGATCAGGAAAAGCCGGTACAGCGGAAAATGGCCGATGCCGAGGTTGACCGCGCCGGTGAGCCCGCGCGGCGTGGAAAACGGGATGCCGTCGAGGCCGAAAGTCATGCGCACGATTTCGACAAACATGATCGACAGCCCGAAGGTCAGCAGCAGCGGGTAATCGATGCCGCGACCGTAAAGCGGGCGCACCAGAAAGCGCTCGACCACGAGGCCGACGCCGCCGACGCCAAACGGTACCAGCACGAGACATACCCAGAAGTTGCCGGTCTGCGCGAAGAGCCACACGCCAAAATACGCACCGACCATGAAGAAGGCGCCGTGCGCGAAATTGACCACCGTCAGCATGCCGAAGATCAGCGACAGCCCGAGTGCGAACAGCACGTAGACCGCACCCAGCGCAATGCCGGTGACGATTTGCAGCAGGAGAAGGTCGAGCGTGATGCCGCTCATACCGCAATGCTGCGCGAAGCGCTGAACTCTCCTTCCCCTTCAGAGGGGGAGAGCGAGCGCAGCGGCGAGGGGGCCGTGGGATGGGGATGGGTCGTTCGAATTTCAGCGCGAAACACTTGCTCTTGCACCCATCCCCTCCTCTATCCTCCCCTTGAAGAGGAGGATGAATCCATTCCCTGACGCGCTCGCCGGATTGAGCGACGCACCCGCGTCCGCTCGTATCCGGCGAGTTATCCGGCCGCTGCGCGTGCCGGATAACTAAGCTTTGTGCCCAAGCTCCTGGCAGGTGCGCAGGACTTTTTCGTTCGCGTTGTCGACATTCAGGATATCGAACACGTCGTTCTTGTCCTTTACCTGATTGGCGGGTTTCGACTGCAGCATGATCATCGACTGCACCGACTGGTGGTCGCACTTGCGATAGTACTGCGGCCCCTTGTAAAAATCGTACTTGAGGTTTTCCATCGCGGCGATCACCTTGTCCGTATCGGTGGTCTTCGCATTGCGCGCGGCGGTCAGCACGCTGCGCACGCCCGCGTAGCCGAGCGCGCCATAATCGGTCGGCACGCCGCCGTTATGCGCCTTGCGATAAAGATCGTTGAACGACTTGGCGCTCGCCAGCGAGTCCTCGAACTTCCAGTAATACGAGGTCGCACCGACCACGCCCTCGAAAGCTTCGGGCCCGGCGGCCTGGCGCGCGCTGATCAGGAGGATAGGCGTGATGATTTTGGTCTGCTGCTTGATGCCGAAGTCGTACGCCTGCTTCATGCCGTTGACGAGATCGCGGCCGAAGTTGAACATGCACAGAATATCGGGCTTTGCCGCCTGCACGCGCGGAAAGAACGACGAAAAATCGCTGGTGCCAAGCGGATAGCGCAGGTCGCCGAGCGTTTCGAGTCCGAACTCCTTGCCCGCGCGCTGAAAACCGCGCAGCATCTCGTGCCCGTACGCGTAATCGGGCACGAAGAACACGACGCGCTTGCCGAACTTCGGCAGCGCATAGCGCGCGAGCGCGCCCGAAGTCATGTGCGGATTCAGCGCTTCGTGGAACGTGTACTTGCTGAAATCCTTGGACTCGCCGATCGCGTCCGACTGGCTGATCGAGTTGAAAATGACGCCGCGTTCCTTGCACACGTTGTTGATGGAAAGCTGCACCGCGGCGGACAGCGAGCCGACGACGAAATTGACTTTTTCCTTTTCGATCAATTCGAGGGTGCGCGTCGCGCCCTCGCCGGGGTTCAGCTTGTCGTCGCGCACCAGGAGTTCCGCCATGCGGCCGTTCAACCCGCCGGACGCGTTGAATTCCTTGATCGCGATCTCGGCGCACTTGACCTGCTCGTTCGCCTCGGTGCCGAACGGCCCGGTCAGCGGCACCGGAAAGCCGATCTTGATCGGCGCCTTGGTCTGCGCATGGACGATGTTGATGCCGAACGGCGAAGCCGCGGCAACCGCGGCGCCGCCGGCGCCGAGCACCAGTTTGCGTCGAATGGAATTCGCCTGCCGGCTTTTTGCGTCGTGTGTCATGTTGCTCCTCCGTGCGATAAATTTTAACTCGTGTGGATCGCCGCGCTGCCGCCGGTGCGCCGGCTTATTAAGGCGCCGTTTGCCCCGGAAGCGCTATGCTACACGAAGCCCTATCGCACGCAATAGAATGTCGCGCGGTTCCTCCGTGCCCGGCTTCCGGAGACGGGGTCTGCCTTGACAATTGGTGTCGCCCTTTCATAATCGCAGGCAGGCGAGGCGTGGCCCGCGGCGGTCCCGGAGAGAGGCAATGACGATACGTTCCCTGCAGCATATCGCGCTGACGGTGCCGGATGCCGTGACCGGCAGGAAATTCTTCAGCGCTTTCGGATTGGCCGCGCGAGAAGAAGAAAAACGCATTATCATGCGCTGCCACGGCCGCGATCAGGACCAGGTGGTCCTGGTCGAAGGACCGAAGAAACGCCTGCACCACCTGTGCTTCGGTGCGCGTGCCGAAATGCTCGCGGACATCAAGACGCGGCTTGAGAAAAACGGGACCAGGATATTGGATGCGCCGCCGGAAACGCCCGGTGACGGGCTGTGGTTTCACGATCCGGACGGCGTGCTGCTTAATGTCCGCGTTGCGGACGCTGCGCCGTATGCCGGCGCGCCGGAATGGAAGATCAATCAACCCGGGCATCTGAACCGCGTCGGCGTGCCGGGCCATCCGCCGCGCAGTCTGCCGGTGCAACCGCGGCGCCTCGGTCACACGCTGCGCTTCACGCCCGATCTCGAGCGGCAAATCGATTTTTATACGCGCGTCGTCGGCATGCGGCTGTCGGACCGCGCACAGGACATCATCGCATTTCTGCGCAGCGGCGAAGGCGGCTGCGACCATCACCTGCTGGGATTCATCGCGGGCGACCGCCCCGGTTACCACCACGCGAGCTTCGAAGTCGCCAACATCGACGAGATCGGCATCGGCGCGTGCCACCTGGTCGATCAGGGCTACCGCAACGGCTGGGGTCTCGGCCGGCACGTGATCGGCTCGAATTTCTTCCACTACATTCGCGACCCTTGGGGGAGCCTCGCCGAATATTTTTGCGATATCGACTACATTCCCGACGGCACGAAGTGGCGGCCGCAGAATTATCCGGTGGCCGATTCACTCTACGTGTGGGGACCCGAGGTACCGCAGGACTTCGGCGCGAATACCGAGGAAGCCGGCTGAACTCCGTTTGACCGCGCATGCGCGAATCTCACCTTCCCCTTCAATGGGGAGAGCAAGCGCAGCGGCGAGGGGGCATGTGGGATGGGGATGGGTTAAATGACGCGCAACTATGCCCCATCCCCACCTCGATCCTCCCTTTGAAGGGGAGGATGAGATTAGCGCGGCGCGATAGTACGATCCGCCCAATCCGGGACCGCGATTTCGCGCATGACCACCTCCGGCCGGCGCAAATGGGCGATCAGCGCTGCCTGCGGGCCGGCGATCTCGGGCGCCCCCACGCCCAATCCCAGCGTGCGCGCATGCGCGACGATCGCCTTGCCGAATGCAAGCCGCTTTGCCGCATACACATTCAACGCTGCGGGAACATCGGCGGGGTTCGCGTCCAGTGCATCAACCAGGGCAGCTGCATCGCCCGCCGCCTTCGTCACGCCTAACCCGACGTGGGGGCGCGCGACGAACGCGGCATCGCCGAGCAGCGCGACGCGGCCGAACGCGAGCTCACTGGACTCGAGATCGTAAATCGGCTGGAACAGCGGCTCGTTCGTCGCCTTGACCACGTCGACGAACACGGGTGCGAGCAGCCGCTCCGCCGTCGCATGCATAGCCGCGATCACCTCCGGCCGGATGCGGTCGGGCGGAATGTTCTGCTCGTAGTGGCGGCCATGCGCGTCGGTGAACAACGCGCGCAACTCGGTGTGCTCGTCAGCCGGGCGATACCACACGAAATTGAACCGCCGCTCGCCGGGTGTCGTCGAATTGTTGCGGCCGGCGACGAGGTAAGTCAGCATCTGCTCGCCCGGCGGCAGGCAGAATCCCATGCGATCGGACAAGACGCGCCGCGTCTCATCGCTTACCGCGCTTTCGTCGGCGAGCCCGCGCCACGCGAGATAGCCGACATACCCCGGGCTCGCTGCCGGCAGAAACTGCGCGCGCACCGTCGAGCGGATGCCGTCGGCGCCGATCAGGAGATCGCCGTCCACCTGCGTGCCGTCCGTAAAATGCGCGGTGACGGCAGAAACCGTTTGTTCAACCTTCGCGAGCGATTTGTTGAAATGGTAGCGCTGCCGCGGAAACACATCTTTCAACAGGCGGTAGAGCCGGCCCGACGCCGTCAGGATCTGATCGAGCGGCATCTCCGCGACGACTTTGCCGCTGCGGTCCAGCGTCACGCGCGAATGCGTGGCACAGCCTATGGTGTCGTCGATCGCCGCACCGGCGCGCCGGATGACGTCGAACAATGCATCGTGGGTCACGATGCCCGCGCCGCGGCCGGCCAGTTCGATGCCGACGCGCTCGTACAGCTCGACGTCCCAGCCGGCGCGCAGCAACAGGTTGGCGGCGAACAGCCCGCCCATCGAACCGCCGATGATCAGCGCCCGGCGCGGCCTGCTCACGTCGTTACCGGGGACAGGGTTAAGGGGAAAATTTTAATGCGTCGGGTAATTCAACTCGATCACGACCCCGCTCGGATCGTCGAGGAACACCTGGTGCAGGTTGAGGTCCGGCACCATGCGCTCGCGGAACGGCACGGCTTTTTCCTTGAGATGCGTCAGCATGCCCGCCACGTCGGTGGCCGCAAACGCGATATGGTCGAACGTGCCGGTGCCGCCCTTCAGGCTGTCGAGGCTGCGGTCGCCGAGATAATCCTTGAGTCCCTGCGGATCGTTCGGATCGATGCCGATGATGTGGACGACGGCATTGTCGTAAGAGTCGTGGCTGCCGTTGTACAGCCACAACCCCGGGAACTTGAACGGCGGGCGCGGCCCGACGGTGAGACCCATCACCTCGGTGTAGAACTTGCGCGTCGCCTCGAGGTCGAGCGTGCGGATCGAATAGTGGGCGATCTTGGAAAGCGGCATGACGGCTCCTGCGAAAAAATAGCGGCTTGAGATCAATCTGCAGCGCTTAACTTCGTCTATTCGGCGCGCGCTGTCAATAGGCTATTGCCCGTTCGAGAGCGGGTGCTATTATGCCAATCGCTTGCGGCATCGCAGCCGCCTTGCGACATTGACCGGTGCACTCAAGCCGGCGAAAAAGCAGCCCAACATAATCGGAGGGGGTTATGACCAGGTTCAGGCTCGCGCTCGTTGTTCCCGCTGTCTTCGCGCTGTTCGCCGCGCTGCTTTCATCCGCCGCATACGCACAAGGCGAACCGCTGCGGCTCGGTTTTCTGACCGTGCGCACCGGCCCGCTCGCCGCGGGCGGCAAGCAGATGGAAGACGGCATCAACCTGCTGCTGAAGGAGCGCAACAACATGTTCGCGGGACGCAAGGTCGAAATCTTTTTCGCCGACACTGCCGGCCAGCCCGCGCAGACAAAAGCCAAGGTCCAGGAACTCATCGAGCGCGACAAGGTGCACGTCATCATCGGCCCGCTGGCGACGTTCGAAGCGCTCGCGATCGACGAATACATCCTGCAGTCGAAAGTGCCGCTGATCACGCCGACCTCGGCGGCGCAGAACGATCTCGCGCAGCAGAAGAAAAGCGATTACGTCGTCCACGTCTACGGGACCGCCGCGCAGCCCATGCACGCGCTCGGCAATTACGCGGCGAAGAAACTCGGCTACAAGCGCATCGCGATGATCGCCGATGATTTCACTTACGGCCACGAAGGCGCGGCGGGCTTCCAGCACGTTTTCGAGGACAACGGCGGCCGCATCGTGCAGAAGCTCTGGCCGGCGCTCAACGCCCCCGACTACGGCTCTTTCGTCGGCCAGTTCAAGACCAATGTGGACGCGGTCTATGCGGGATTCGCCGGCAGCAATCCGCTGCGCTTCCTGCGCGCCTACAAGGAGTACGGCCTCAAGATGCCGGTGTTCGGCAACCCGACGCTCGTCGACGAGGGCATCCTGAAGAACATGGGAGATGAAGCGCTCGGCGTGTACTCCGCGAGCTGGTACGCAACCGACCGCGACGCGCCGGACAACAAACGCTTCGTCGAGTCGATTCAGCGCGAATACAAGGTGACTCCGGGTTTTTATACTGCAGGCACGTACACCGCTGGGTTGTGGCTCGAAGAGGCGATGAAGTCGGTCA
>Ga0265328_10000632_pt1 | contig 16290 bp, 8 predicted proteins | sample 41624metaG_FD_202086 | JGI IMG/M metagenome (GOLD analysis project Ga0265328, IMG submission 202086) | Rhizosphere microbial communities from Carex aquatilis grown in University of Washington, Seatle, WA, United States - 4-16-24 metaG | ecosystem: Host-associated > Plants > Roots > Rhizosphere >...
GTCGCGGCGGCTCTCGACGATCTGCAGATAGGCGCGTCCGCCCGCGGTCTTCTTTCGGAAATACATCGTCCCGCGTGCGTCCTCGACTCGTTCGTGGTGCGCACACGATTCTATGCAATGACCGCTATGTCAAGCGATTTAAAACAAAACGTGGCACTACATTCCCGGCCTCGCCCACCCTCCGCAGTCGGAAAATCAATGGCTTACACGGGCCTCGGAGGCTCGAACTGTAGAAGATCAGTCTGACGCCTGCGCAGCCGCCTGAAAAGCTCTAACCACTCCCGGAACAATCGGCGGCCGAAAAATCTCACCGCAAACAGAGCGCAGAGACCAAAACGCGCAACACCCCGAAAAGCGCTGGTCAAGCTGATACTCAATCCCAGTCGGCCTCGCGCTCCTTCGACGGCGCGTTCATCGTCTTCTTCATCGGCGGCATGACGATCGTGACGTTTTCCAATTTGCCGGTGAAGGCGAAAGGAACGGCGTAGGAATGGCTGACCGGCGTCGCCGTGTTTCGACCGATCTGCAAGCCATAGCCGGTTATCGCGCTGTATTGCCCGGCGACTTTGATGTCCTTGAGCTGTTCGACCGGCTTCCCGTCGATCGAAAGCACGACGTCCCCGGTATAATAGGCCGGCTGTTTGGACGCCCCGGTCGGATTGAATTGCACACTCAACTTGTGTTTGCCGACCGAAACCGGCACCGTCGAGGAAACCGTATATTCCTGCAACTTGAGGTAATTGTGCGTGTAGAACAGCTTGCCGCCCTTGAGGTAGAGGCTCCACCCGCCGAATTCGCCGCCGCTACAGGCCAGCACGCCCTCTTCAAGCGGCTTCGTGATCTCCACGTTCGCCGTGATCTTGTGCTCCACGCCGAGAATTTGCGGCGCGGCCAAAGGATGCAGGATCGACGTTCCGGAATAATAGACGTACTGGCTGCGCGGCTGCGCGGCGACCGGACGCGTCGGATCGGCGACGCGTTCGTAGCGCCGGTCGTCGAGCGGAAGGACGCCGTTCTTCTTCGCCTCCTCGAACCAAAGCGTCTGCAATTCCTTCAGCTTTTCCGGCCGCTTTGCGGCGAGATCATTGGCCTGCGAGAAGTCCTCGTCGGTGTCGTAGAGCTCCCATTTGTCGGCTTCCCAAGCCGCACCCTTTTCGTGCCAGGTCACGGCCGTCCAGCCTTTCGACCAGATCGCACGGCTGCCGAGCATTTCGTAATATTGCGAGGTCTTGCGCGTCGGCGCCTTCGCGTTGTCGAAGGTGTAGGCCATCGACACGCCGGACAACGGCATTTGGGTCACGCCATTGACCGATGTGGGCGCTGGCAGTCCGATCAACTCCAGCAGCGTCGGAGCGATGTCGACGATATGGTGATATTGGTTGCGGAACGCTCCCGCGTCCTTGATGCGCGCGGGCCAGGAGACGATAAAGGGATCGGTGTTTCCGCCCGCATGGGTGTCCTGTTTCCAACGCTTCAAGGGCGCGTTGCCGGCCATTGACCAACCCATCGGATAATGAGGGTCGGTCTCCGGGCCGCCGAGCTTGTCCAGTAGCTTGCTCATTTCCTCGACGGTGTCGGGGAAATAATTTCGATAGCGGTCGGTGTTGGCGGTGCCGCTCTTTAGCCCTTCCTGCGACGCGCCATTGTCCGACACCACCATGATCAGCGTATTGTCGCGGATGCCCATCGCGTCTAGCGCCGCCGTCAGCCGTCCGAGCTGAATGTCGGCATGATCGAGGAAACCGGCGAAGACTTCCTCCAGTCGCGCATAGACCTTGCGTTGCGTATCATTGAGATCGGACCAGGCCTCGACGCCCGGATTGCGCGGCGGAAGTTCGGCGTTCAGCGGAATGACGCCCATTTTCTTTTGGCGCTCGAAGGTCTCTTCGCGCGCCTTGTCCCAGCCCTGGTCGAACTTGCCCTTATATTTCTCGATGAAGGATTTGGGCGCATGCAGCGGCGCATGGGCGGCGCCGAGCGCCAGATACAGGAAGAAAGGCCGGCCCGTGTTGGCCTGCTGCTGATCGCGGATCTCGGAAATCGCGTGATCGACGAGGTCCTCGGACAGATGATAGCCGGGGCGCTTGGGCGTCTCGATGAAGTGATTGTTTTGCACGAGCAGAGGCGCCCATTGGTCGGTCTCGCCGCCGAGAAAGCCGTAATATCGCTCGAAGCCCATGCCGAGCGGCCAATGATCGAAGGGGCCTGCGGAAGTGTAGGCGGTGTAGGGCGCGAGGTGCCATTTGCCGAGCGCGATCGTGTTGTAGCCGTTCTGTTTCAGAACTTCGGCCAGCGTCGCGGCGCTCCTCGGGATCGTGCCGTTGCTGCCCGGATAGCCCGTCGCCGCTTCGGTGATTGCCGCGAGACCGATCTCGTGATGGTTGCGCCCCGTCAAGAGAGCACCACGCGACGGCGAGCAGAGCGCGGTGGTGTGGAAATTATTGTAACGCAGCCCTTCCGCGGCGAGCCGGTCGATGTTGGGCGTGTGAATGGGACCGCCGTAGGAGGAAAGCTGCCCGAAGCCCACGTCGTCGAGCACGATGACGACGACGTTCGGCGCGCCCGCGGGCGCCGCAAGCGGGATCGCCGGGCCAAAATCCGGGACCGAGTCCTTGTAGGTCGTTCCGATCTTGCCTTTGAATTCCGGCGTCGGCGGCGGGAGGATGTCGCGGCGGGCCACCGACTCCGCCGCTTGGCCTCCTGCCGCCGCCATCAGCCCGATCGCGAGAGTCAGGCCAAAGGCGGCGGTCCGCGCGATCGTCAGCCGCGCCCCTTTGGCGGCGAGGACGCGCAAGAAAGTTGCGAGCGCGTGGGGAAGTCGAACGAGCGGATCGAAGTTTTCCATGGCGCGCCAGCCTCGCTTGGTTCGGGCGACTCTATTGCAGGTGGAACGTCACCGTTCCGATTTTCCCGGTGAAAGGGAATGTGCCCGTGTAAGTATCCGCCGCCGGAGTGCCGGTGTCGATCCCGACATCGAGAGTTTCGTCGGCAGAAAAGCCAAGCGGCACGGTCGCGTCGATATGTTTCTCCGCAACGAGAACGTCGTTCGCATAGAGCTTGGCTACGCCACCCTTGCCGAGGCCGCCGCCGTCATAGGCGAACTCATAGCGAAGGTTGGCCTTGCCGACGGGCAGCGCCTTCTTGCCTTCCAGCGTCGTGTATTTCGAACCGAAGTAGTTGTAAGTGAACTTCGGCTTGCCCTGCTGAAGATACATGGAGAAGCCGGCGAAATAGCCGCCCGATGCGACGATCACTCCCTCATTGGTACCTTTGGCGGGAACCTCGATGTCCGCGGCGATGCTGTAGGACCGATTGAAGGTCGTGCGCACGATGTCTTCCGGCATGCGAACCGATCCCGCACGGAAGCTGAAGCTCCTGCGATCTCCGACGATCGTCGGGCGGGCGTCGACGACGCGGGCGGGTCCGCGATCGTCGAGCGGCAGGACGTGGTTGCGCGCCGCCTCGGAGAGAAAGAGCCTCTTCATCTCTTCCAGCTTCTCAGGATTCTTCGCCGCCAGATCGACCGCCTGGCTGAAGTCCTGATCAAGATTGTAAAGCTCCCAGCGATCCTGATCGAAGGGCGGAACCGGGCCCGGCTTCCACGGGAGCTTGTCGTGATAGGTGCTGGCCAGCCAGCCATCATGATAAATGCCGCGCGTGCCCTGGATCTCGAAATATTGCGTCTTCCGCGGGCTCGCCGCCGTCGCGTCGGTGAAACTATAGGCGAAGCTGGCGCCGTCCAACGGTTGCTGTGTCGCGCCATTGACGATGCGCGGCGCCGGTATGCCCGCGACCTCATAGAGCTGCGGCGCGATGTCGATCACATGGTGGAATTGCGCGCGCAGACCGCCGTGATCCTTGATGCGGTTCGGCCATGTGACCACCATCGGATTGCGGACGCCGCCGAGATACCCCGCGAATTGCTTCGTGAACTGGAACGGCGCGGCGAGCGCCCAGGCGAAGCCGACGGGGTATTCGTTGTTCGCCTTTGGACCGCCAAATTCTTTGAGTTTCGACATCACCACGGCAGGGTCTTCCCGCAGGCCGTTCAGCGACACCATCTCGTTGAAGACGCCGTCGACCCCGCCGGCGGGCGCAGGCCCGTTGTCGCCGACGATGTAAATGAAGAGCGTGTTGTCCCACACGCCCAAATCCTTCACGCCCTTGACGAGACGGCCGACTTCGGCGTCAGTTTGTGCAAGGAAACCAGCGTAAACTTCCATCAGGCGCGATGCGATCTTCTTTTTTTCCGGGCCGAGGCTGTCCCAGGCGGGGATGGATTCATGCCGGGGCGTCAGCTTCGCATCGGCCGGAATGACCCCGAGCGACTTTTGCCGCGCGAAGATTTCTTCGCGTAGTCGGTCCCAACCCTGATCGAACTTGCCTTCATATGGCTTGATCCACTCGGGATAGACGTGATGCGGCGCATGGGTGGCGCCGGGAGCCCAATAGACGAAGAACGGCTTATCCGGCGCGAGCGCCTTTTGAGCGTTCATCCAACCAACCGCCTGGTCCACCAAATCCGTGGTCAGATGATATTTGGCCGCGTGTTCGGGGCGTTCGATCGGCGTCGTGCCGTCGAAGAGGCCGGGATGATATTGGTGGGCTTCACCCCCCATGAAGCCGTAGAATTTTTCAAATCCCATGCCCGTCGGCCAGCGGTCGAAGGGGCCGGCGCTGCTCGTTTCCCAGACCGGGGTGTTGTGCCATTTGCCGAAGGCCGCCGTGTTGTAGCCGTTTTCTCGGAGCACCTCGGCGATCGTCGCGGTCGCCTTGGGGATGATGCTGTTATAGCCGTCGAATCCGGTCGCATATTCGGTGATCGAGCCCGTGTTTGCGACATGATGATTGCGGCCCGTCAGCAGGGCCGCGCGCGTCGGCGAACAGAGCGCCGTCGTATGGAAGCGATTGTAGCGCAGCCCTTCGGCGGCCAGTGCGTCGATGGTGGGCGTGGGCACCGGCCCGCCGAATGTCCCCGCGGCGCCGAAGCCGACGTCATCCAGCAACACGATCACGATGTTCGGCGCGCCCGCCGGCGGCCGGATCGGTTCGATGCGCGGCATCTGCGATTCTTTGACCGTCAGCCCCACGCGACCGCCGCTCGGCGTGTCGGGGAGAGGCAGCACAGTGCGATCAGGCGCCGATTGCGCCAATGCCGGCGTCTGCGACGCAAGCAGTATCGCAGGCGTCAGCAACGTCGTCAGGAAGAGCCCGAACAAATGCGTTCTCATGACCGATGCTCCCGTGCGAGCGGATGACTACTTGATTTCCACCGTGACCTCTTTGATCGTGCCGGTGAAGGCGAAGGGCGCCTTGTCGTGATAGTCGGGCGAGACGGTGGACCCGAGGTCCATGCCGATGTCGAGCGTCTCGGTGGCCGAGAAGCGTCCCGGCGTCACATTCGCGATTTCGCCTTCGCCCGCCAGCTTGCCGTTGATGAAGAGTTTTGCGGGACCGCCCGTGCTTTCCAGCAGCGGCTTGAACGGCTTCTGCGTGTAGTCGAGGACGATCTCCACCTCGCCCGTCGGCAGCGGGATGTCGGACACGACGCGATAATGCGCCCTCCCGAAGAAGTTGTAGTCGTAGACGACCTTGCCGTCCTTGACGTAGAGCGCGTAGCCGGCGCTGCCGCCGCCAGTGGCGACGATCACGCCTTCCGTCTTGCCGTTCGGAACGACGATCCTGGCCGTGATCTTATGCGAGCGCTGGTAGATCGGCGGCGCGCTCCCCTCGGGAATCCGGGTGGTTCCGGGCGCATAGGTGAATGTCGTGCGACCCCGCACCACGGAGGGCCGGTCGGGGGTCAGAGCGCGCTCGACGAAGCGGTCATCGAGCGGGTAGACGCGGAACTTGCGCGCCTCCTGGTCGAACAGCGTCTTGAGTTGCTTCAGCCTGCCCCGCTCCTTGTCGGCAAGGTTGACGGCCTCCGAAAAATCCTTGTCGATGTCGTAGAGCTGCCATTTGTCGGCGTCGAAATTGCCCGTCGAGCCGGTGAGCACCCAGGGAACGCCATGGAACGCCGTGGCGACCCAGCCGTCGTGGTAGATCGCACGATGCCCGCCCGTTTCGAAATATTGCGTGTGCCGTGTCCCGGGAGCGGACGCAGTGTTGAACGAATAGAGCATGCTCACTCCCGCGAGCGGGGTTTGCGCGATCCCGTCGACCTTCGTCGGCGCCTTGACGCCCACCGCCTCATAAATCGTCGGCACGATGTCGATCACGTGGTGGAACTGCGTGCGCAACCCGCCCTTCTCCTTGATGCGGGCCGGCCAGGAGACGACCATGCCGTTGCGCGTCCCGCCGAAATGCGACGGCACCCGCTTCATCCATTGGAAGGGCGACGAGCCGGCCCAGGACCAACCGACGGGATAATGGTTCTCATGCTTGGGCCCGCCGATTTCGTCGATGAGCGGCAACTGGCCCTTGACGGTGTCCGGGATGCCGCTCTGCGTCATCATATTGTTCAGTGTGCCGGTGAGGCTGCCTTCGGCGCTCGGTCCATTGTCGCCGGCAATGTAGAAGATCAGCGTGTTGTCGGCGTCGGGGAGCGCGGCGATGGCGTCGAGCAGGCGCCCGAGATGGTGGTCGGTGTGCGCCAGAAATCCGGCGAAGACCTCCATATGCCGCGCATAGAGCCGCTTCGCATCCGGCGAAAGCTCGTCCCAGGCCTCGATCTCCTTGGGCCGCGGCGTCAGGATCGTATCCGCCGGTATGACCCCGAGCTTTTTTTGCCGGGCGATCGTTTCTTCCCTGACCTTGTCCCAGCCCTGGTCGAACTGGCCTTTGAACTTGTCGATCCATTCTTTCGGCGCATGCAGCGGCGCATGAGCGGCGCCGGGGGCGAAATAGACGAAGAAGGGCTTGTCCGGCGTGATCGATTTCTGCCGATGAATCCAGGCGATCGCGTCATCGGTGATGTCTTCCGTCAGGTGGTAGCCCTGTTCCGGTTTCTTCGGCGGCTCGACAGGGGCTTCGTTGCGGAAGAGTTGTGGCTCCCACTGGCTGGTCTCGCCGCCATGAAACCCATACCAATATTCGAAACCCTGGCCCGTCGGCCAGCGCCTGAACGGTCCCATCGGCGACGTCTCCCAATCGGGCGTGTTGTGCCATTTGCCCCAGGCTGCGGTGCTGTAGCCATTCTGTTTCAACACTTCGGCCACGGTGACTGCCTCGAGCGGCCAGACGCTGTCGTAGCCGGGATAACCGGTCGACAATTCGGTGATCGTGCCGAAACCGAGCTGATGGTGGTTCAGCCCGGTGAGCACAGCCGCGCGGGTGGGCGAACAAATGGCCGTAGTGTGGAAGCGATTGTAGCTGAGCCCTTCATGCGCCAGTTTGTCGAGATTGGGCGTCGGAATAGGGCCCCCGAACGTCCCCGGTTGGCCAAAACCCACGTCGTCGAGCAGGATGACGACGACGTTGGGCGCGCCTTTCGGCGCTCGGATCGGCTGCGGGAAATCCGGAACCGAGTCTTTGAACGTCTTGCCGATCTTTCCCTTGAAAGGCGGCGTCGGCTTCGGCAGAGCGCTTTGCGCTTGTGCACAAGTCGACATCGCTAACGCTGACAAAGAGCCGAGCGCCAATATGGACAGAACTCGGAATGTCATGGCCACGCGGCCCAACCCCGTCTTCATCTCACCCTCCCGGCTGCGATTGAGGCGCGCTAATCCAAGGCGACTTTAGCTTCGCCGAAATCTTAGGCGGGGGTCAATACCGGCACTGGGGACATACCGGCGCTGGGGTCACACTTCGATGCGGGGTCGATCCTGCGGTCGCCGGAAATCCCTCAAATGGCCGGTTATGGCGCACCACTGCCGCGCCCCCTGCGCTTAGGCGGGTCAGGTTGTTGGAGAATTCCGGGCGGTGCGTGCTCCGTGTCGCTTAAGGTGCTGCCTAAGCTTGGTAACGAATTTCGCGTGAGGCCAGAAAAAGGGTGGCGTCGTCGGGCTCCATCCGCATGCTCACGCCGACGTGATCGACCTCTATCGGCGCGTCAGAAAGGCGCACGCGTTGTCGTGAGGTCAGGGTGTGGCACGACTCATCAGTGTCCCCCGAAATTGCAGTGGTCCCTGACGACCAGGCGTCTTCGCGTCGAAATCAATCCATGCTCAAAGCGCCACAAAGCACCTGCTCGTCGTGTTGCACCGTCGGGCGCGGAACAATTCCTTAACCAGACCTGCCTAGCGTCGCCCGCGGACCGCGTTGCGTATCGAGTCCGATCTCGATGAGAGACTCGTCCCGGGTAGGCCCGGAGGGGAATCCTCGTTGGGATGTTTGCTGGCCGGCGGGAGTGTACCATGAGTGGACCAGATGGAATTGCGAGTGATAGGCTTCGATCTTTCGTCGAGCGTATCGAGCGTATCGAGGAAGATCTGAAGGCGATGAACGACGATAAAAAGGATGTCTTCGCCGAGGCCAAGGGTGAGGGCTATGACGTAAAGATCCTGAAGGAGGTTATCCGGCTCAGGAAGCAGGACCAGGACGAGCGAGACGAACGCGACGCATTGGTCGAGACTTATCTTCGTGCGGTCGAAACGGTCCCAGCCGCAAGGGCTCAGGCTGCGGAGTGAGCTGAACCCGCCCGGAACAGAAATAATCCGGGCGGCGTTCTCATTGGCGACGCGCGAATAGACCTCGATCGGCTGCTTATCCGTATTTGGAGGCATGCCGCCGCGCAGCCCGCGTCAAAGCGCCAAAGCAGTATCTGCGATCGCAGCCTCGGCGATATCCGCATCTCTTCGACGAATAAGCGCTGTCGGTAATCGGATCAGGCGCGATGGGAATTCAAGAACAGGCGCCATCGCAGTCGCGTTCGTTTAATGCAGAAACTTCTACCGTGCATGCTCGTCGAGAAACCGGCGACATGCATTAAAGTCCTGCTGATAGCCCTCGGGCAAGGTCACCTTCTTGGAGCGCGCGAGGTTTTGCGCGTAAGCGACCATTTTATCGGTCGGCGCCTTTGAACGAGTAGCTTCTTCGTCATGAGGGCGCGCGACCGATGCCGCGGGTTTGACCGCTGACACCTGAGCCGCTTCCGCTCCGCAACGTGAGCGGACCGGCTTCGCGTCCTTCAGTTTGCTCCGGCTGCCGGCCTGTCCGCTTGGTCGCCGGCGTCCCGGGCGACGCGTCGTCGCGGAGGTCGCTAGGTCGACCGTTCCGCTCGATCGCTTGAACAATGCGTCGATCAACTCATGGGCGGCGGCGGCGATGCCGTCGATCACCTTGCGATAATCCGCCCTGCCTACGACGACTTCGTCGAGGCGCATCTCCCAGAGTGCCGTCATGCCGGGATCGACGAGCGCCGGCGCCGCGCCGCGCAGAAGCTCGAAAAGTTGCAGTCCAGCCGGTGTCGGCAGCACCAGCTTGCCGTCCGCGGCCAGCAAATTCTGCCGTTTCAGGCCTTTGATGATTTCAGCGCGGGTCGCCGGCGTGCCGATGCCCTTGGCTTCCTTGAGCCGCTCGCGCAGGGCGGGGTCTTCGACGAAGCGCCATGCGTTCTGCATGGCGTCCACCAGCGTGCCTTCGTTGTAGCGGGGCGGCGGCTGGGTTCTCTTCGCCTCGACCCGCGCGTCGGACAGGCGCGCGCTCTCGCCATCGCAGAGCGACGGCAGCGTTTGCTCGGCCTCCGCCTCGGCGTCCGGATCGACCGCCTGATAGACGGCCTTCCAGCCGAGCCGCAATGGAATGCGCCCGACGGCCCGAAACTCCGCGGCGGCGCCGCCGGCAATCGGAACCGCCATGGTGACGACGGTCTGGCGATATTCGTAGTCGGGCATCACGGCGGCCAGATAGGAGCGGCAGATCAGCGCGAACAGCCGCTTTTCGTCCTCGCTCAGGCGCGGCAGCCGGGTTTCAAGGTCGTCGAGGACGTTGACGTTGGGCACGACGGCATGGTGCGACACGCCTTCCAGAGCCTTGTCGCAGAAATGGCCCGACTTGCCGCGCCGGATCACCGGCGGCGCGATTTCCAGATGGGCGAAGCCACGCAGGCTCGTCAGCGCGGCGACGATCACCGGCGCGTCGGCGATCTGGTTTTCGGTCAGGTATCGCGCTTCCGCGCGCGGATAGGTGATCAGCTTCTTGCCGTCGCCGTCATACAGCTCCTGCGCCACGGCAAGCGTCCTGTCGGCGGTCCAGCCCCAGCGCTGGCCGCAGGTCTTCTGCAACGACGGGAGATCGAAGAGGCGCGGCGGCGCCTGACGCTTTTCGTCGATCGAGACGCCAAGGGGCCTCCGATATCCGGCGGCGGCCTTGGCGATCATCTCGGCGCGGGCGCGGTCCTTGATTCGCATCTTGGCCGCGGGGGCATGACGCATCTCGAAGCCGCCGTTCGCGACGGTCGCGGTGGCGACGACCTCGAAATAGTCCTCGGGCCGGAAGTTGCGGATTTCCAGTTCGCGCAGGCAGACGATGGCCAGCGTCGGCGTCTTGACCCGGCCAATCCCGATTACGCCACGAACCCCGGGTGTGAGCAACGTCTTCGTCGCAGTCCGGGTAAGGGAAAGATTGAAGATCTGGTCGGCCTGCTGGCGCGCGACCGCCGCTTCATAGAGCGGACGCATCTCCGCGTTCGGCTTCAGCCGGGCGAAGGCTTGCTGGAGGGTCTTCGGATCCTGCGCCGTGAACAAAGCCCGCCGCACGCGTCCGCGATAGCCCAGATGATCGAGGATCTCCTGACCGATCAGTTGACCCTCGCGGTCGCAATCGGTCGCTAGGATGACGTCGTCACATGACTTGAGCGCCACCGCGATGGCTTTGAGTTTTGCCGGCTTGTTACCCTCGGCGACCGCGCGGGTCGGATACAGCCCGTCGGGTTTGAGGACGACGCAGGACCACTGCTTCCAGGCGGCGTTGACTTCCTCGGGCTCCGCCAGTCGCAGGAGATGGCCCTCGGCAGGCAGGATTTGTCCGAAACGCGCGCCAAAGGCCGCCCGGAGATCCTTCGCCTGACTGGCCTTTTCCGTAATGATCAATGTCGCCATGGTGCGCGCCGAATCGGATGGAGACCGCAGCGTAGCCCAATGAATGGAACAAATAAAGAACATCCGAGGACTTTAGCGCGCTGGGGGTTCATCGCCGGTCAACATGACGTGCTGCATTTGCTCCGCGTTCGAGTCCGGGAGGTCTGTTGCGCCGCTCAGTTCTGGCGCCGGCCAAGTGCGCTACTCACGGGTCCAATTTGGGGACGAGCGGACCCGTTCGAAAAAAGCGTTCGCGACGCAGGTTGACCCTTTGCCGTCACTCGGAACGGCAGCTATCTGGAAGCACGGCATCGATCCGATGCCGATGACCAAATCTACCGGCAGCGGACCTTCGGATGGACCGGACAGGGGACCTGCGCCTTTTCGTCACTGGGGCCGTGCTATTTTGGGAGCGGCTTTCGTCGCGAATGTCGCTGACGCCGAGCCGGCGCGCCGACGCCGTCCGGCGGAGCAGGACGAACACGGCAGCCGCCGCTGGCTATCCGACCTGACCGGGCGCATGATCGACGAAGGCAGGCGCATCAAGGGAATCTGCATGGCCCCGGCGGATAAGTACTTGCCACGATCCTGGTCCACGGGCGCATCGTGGCTGCTGGCGACCGCGTGCCTGCTTTATCTCGCGATGATGTTTCTCATCCTGTCCGAACCGGTCGGCTTCGACTGCGGCGATCCGGCCAGCTGCGGGATCACGAAGGGACTTGGCGCGATGGCCGAAGCGCTCGGACGCTTCTGCGCGCTCCTGTTGTGGATGACGCTTGCGATCCTGCTGTTCGGCGGTAGCGCCGTCAGGGACGAGACGACGCGGATCGTCGCTGCGATCCTGCTTCTGCTGTCCGGCGTGGCGACGATTTACGCTGCCGGCCTTTATGCCCGCTACGCCGGATGGGCGATTGCGACGCCGGCGCTGCTGCCGCCGCTGATCGCGCTCTACGCGATGCGGGCGCGGCTGCCGGGGCTTCAAGCCAGGCTTCCGACGAAAACCGCCAACATCGCCGCCTTCGGCGCGATCCTCGTCATGACGATTGCGCCGATTCCGCTGTCTTCGATCGACGCGCGTAGCTACGCCGCGCGCGGGCGGCGTCTGGAGGCCGAGCGGGAGGCGTCGACGACGCGCATGCGCGAGCAGGAAGCACAGGAAAGGAAACGCGAGATCGCCGCATTTCAGGCGCTGACGGCGGATTCGCCGCTCGGCGACTATCTCCACGACCTGTATTACCCTTTCCCGTACGCAGCAGGCGAAGCGCACCACCAGGAGGCGTTGACCAGGGCGCGACAGGTCAGGAGTCGACAGGCTGACGCGGCGTTGCTGCTCAGGCAGGGGAAGATCGAGTGGCTGGAGGATTTGTGGCGTCTCGATATCGAGGCGACGCCGACCATTTGTAGCGCCTATGACGATGCGCTGCGGCAGGAGGCGGCAAAAATAGACCCGGCTCTCACCACCGATCAGGACACGATCGAACGCCAGCTCCCCAACATGAAGTGGCTTGTCGGCGCGCACTGCGATCTCGGCGCCTTGCCACTCGTCGAAGCGCGGTTCCACAACTGGTGCGGTCGCCACCAGTGTCGACGAGACGACATCGCCGACAACGCAACGTTCGCGATCCTCGACACGCTCGCGGCGTTCCGCCAATCGCGTTGACTGTCGGAGCGCTCACGCGCCAGGTCGCTTGCCAGCCCGCGTTCACCCGCTCCATGATCGCGTCGAGCTTCTTCAAAAGCTTCGGTTATTTGCAGTGATGGTCGCCAACGGCGACCAACCGCCCGTATAGGTCGATCCGAACGTCCGCTCTCGATTGCGGATAACGTGCCGGCGGCCTCCTAATCCACCGGTCGCCACTTCGTTAATTGCGGTCAATCGCCGCGCCCGGAAGCCGATGCTCGGATCGGCGGCAATGGGCGGTCAGCCGTCATTGCGAGGAGCCCCGGGGGGCGACGCCGCAATCCATCCCCGCAACTGAATTCAGAACCGGGGTTGGATTGCTTCGCTATGCTTCCAATAACGGGAACCGGTAATATCGCTAACGCCGAAGTGCGAGATGCGATGAGCTACGGCACTCTAACGTCCGGTATCGGGCCGCTAGCCAACGTCGGCACCTGGCGCACCACTGCCGCCTGAGGATGCGTCCGAAGCGGCGGCAATCGAGGGTTCAGCGGACCCATTCGAACGAAGTGCCCGCGACGCAGGTTGGCCCGTTCCGGTCGTCGTTGCCGCAGTTGCCAGGCATCCACCCAATCACTTTGTCCTGCTATCGAAAAATTCTGCTTGCATTCGTGGGGGCGTCCACACACGTTCCGGTATAATCTATCGTCACCTTTGCCTTCGACTCCTGGTGATTGTAGGGGCGTGGCTAAGCATTATCGGTTGGAAGCTGAACGGAAGAATTCGCATGACGAGACCACCGAACCGGTATCGACCGACCGACGCCTTGTCCGTAGCCGAAGCTGTGTTCAAACCAGCGACGCCGCCAGCGGCCGAGCCCGCCCGCGCGCAAAGAAAAGGTGGCGTTCCCATCTCTAAAGAATTGGTGTCGATCAAGCTCGACAGCGATATTCTTGCACATTTTCAAGAGGATGGGCCCGGTTGGCAGGAGCGGATCAACGATGCGCTGCGGCGGGCAACGGGCTTGTAACCCGTCGAGCTCTCAGAGGCGGTTCGAGCATCGATTTGGCGCCAACGCCGCCTTTGACCGACCGGGAATTTCCGATCCTGGCGCTCGTCGAGCATGCTGTTCCGAAGACGCTGGGCCGCTCTCAGCGGATGATCGGAGCGAAGGCGGCCTCTGCGCAATCATCGGAGCTTCCTCGCCGTGCCTTGCTATAGTCGGCCCAGAGATTCCTTTGGGAGCCAGGAAGCATCTTGCGGGCGGCAGCCGACACGACCACTTCGCGTGAAACGCTCGTCGGCTCGGTCGAGCGGGTGACTTTTCACAATGAGGAAAATGGCTTCGCCGTTTTGAAGGTGAAGGCGCGCGGTAAGCGCGACCTCGTCACGGTCGTCGGGCATGCCGCCTCGATATCGGCGGGAGAGTTCATACACGCCGTCGGTGTTTGGACGACCGATCGCACCCACGGGCTGCAATTCAAAGCCGACCTTCTCAAAACCACGGCACCGACCACAGCCGAAGGCATCGAGAAATATCTCGGCTCGGGAATGGTTCGCGGCATCGGTCCCAAGCTCGCGAAGAGAATCGTCGATGCGTTCGGAATAGGAACCTTCGAAATCATCGAAGCGACCCCCGAGAAGCTGAGGGATGTTTCGGGCATCGGAGAATTCCGCGCGGGGAAAATCGCCGCCGGCTGGGCCGAGCAGAAAGCCGTTCGTGACATCATGGTGTTTCTGCATTCCCATGGCGTTGGAACGTCGCGCGCCGTCAGGATCTTCAAGACCTACGGGCACGACGCAATTCAGGTGATGACCGAAGACCCGTATCGCCTCGCCCGCGACATCAAAGGCATCGGCTTTCGGACGGCCGACGCAATGGCACTGAAAATGGGCATGACCCGCGAAGCGCCGCAGCGGTTGCGCGCCGGCGTGTCCTTCGCCCTCCAGGAGGCGACCGACGACGGCCATTGCGGGCTTCCGGTCGAAAATCTCGTGACCCTCGCCGCCAAGCTGCTCGACGTCGACAAAGCGCTTGTGAGGGTGGCGCTCGATCACGAGCTCGCCGGGACCGAGGTTGTCGGCGACACGAACCGCGGGGAGGCATGCGTTTTCCTGCGCGGGCTTCACATCGCCGAGCGCGGCGTGGCCGAACGGCTGCGCGCGCTGGTCCGAGGCGCCCTGCCCTGGCCCGCGATCGACGTGGAGAAGGCCCTGCCCTGGGTCGAGAAAAAGACGGGAAAGATGCTGGCGGCGTCGCAACGCGCGGCGATTGAAATGGCGCTGTGCTCCAAGGCGATGGTGATCACCGGCGGCCCAGGCGTTGGCAAGACGACGCTGCTCGACGCGATTCTGCGCATTCTCGCCGCCAAGGGAACGAAGATTCTGCTCGCCGCGCCGACTGGCCGCGCCGCGAAGCGCATGACCGAACAGACCGGCATCGAGGCGAAGACCATTCATCGCTTGCTGGAAATCGATCCCAAGACCGGCGGCTTTCGCCGAGGCGCCGACAACCCTCTTGATTGCGATCTGCTCGTCATCGACGAGACCAGCATGGTCGACGTCTCGCTGATGTTTTCGCTCGCCAAGGCGATCCCAGCCCGGTCGGCGCTTTTGCTCGTCGGCGACGTGGATCAGCTTCCCTCGGTCGGGCCAGGGCAGGTGCTCGACGACATCATCAATTCCGGCGCGATACCGGTCGCCCGGTTGACCGAGGTGTTTCGTCAGGCCGCCGAGAGTCGGATCGTCGTCAACGCGCACCGGATCAATCGCGGTGAGATGCCGGAATGGCCAAAACGCGGCGAGGATTCGGATTTCTGGTTTGTCGACGCCGACGATCCCGAGAAGGGAGCGGCGAAGGTCGTGGATATTGTCCGCGACCGGATTCCGCGCCACTTTGGCCTCGACCCAATTCGCGACATTCAGGTTCTCTGCCCGATGCAGCGCGGCGCGCTCGGCGCGCGGTCGCTCAACGCCGATCTGCAAAAAGCCCTCAATCCCAATCCGCCCGCGAAGATCGAGAAATTCGGGTCGATTTTCGCGCCGGGCGACAAGATCATGCAGACCGAGAACGATTACGATCGTGATGTCTTCAACGGCGACCTTGGAACCGTGTTGCGCATCGACGAGGTTGAAGGCCTCCTCGTCGCCGGCTTCGACGGGCGCGAGGTCGAATATCCTTTTGGCGAACTCGACACCGTCGTTCCCGCCTATGCGACGACGATCCACAAGTCGCAAGGCTCGGAATATCCAGCCGTCGTCATCACGCTCGCGACCCAACATTACACCATGCTGGCGCGCAATCTCGTCTACACAGCCGTCACGCGCGGCAAGCGTCTTGTGGTCATCGTCGGGCAGCGCCGGGCGATGGCCATAGCGGTGCGCAGCGGCGGCGGACGCAAGAGGTGGACGAAGCTCCGGGAGTGGCTGACCGCGGGTTGATTCTGACCGACCGGCGCGCTTGATTGACCGCGTCCGTTCTTGGGCGGGAGTAGCGTTCTCTCGTACCCAGGATCTTGCGCTCTGAGGCGACGGAAAACCCGCTGATCATCTCTCCGCAAGGGATGATCAATGAGGCGCTCCACTGAGCTCGACTTTGCGCATTTTTGATCTTGGATTTACATGGAGGCCCAGAAGATCGAGGCTTCGGCGACGATGCGGAGCGCCTCGTCGAGGGTGGTTGCGGTGCGGCCAAATGGGCCGAAGTGG
>Ga0265328_10000634_pt1 | contig 16281 bp, 11 predicted proteins | sample 41624metaG_FD_202086 | JGI IMG/M metagenome (GOLD analysis project Ga0265328, IMG submission 202086) | Rhizosphere microbial communities from Carex aquatilis grown in University of Washington, Seatle, WA, United States - 4-16-24 metaG | ecosystem: Host-associated > Plants > Roots > Rhizosphere...
CGCAGGCCGGTTTCGGTAACCCCGCGGTCTACATCGAGCGCTACATCGCCCGTCCGCGCCACGTCGAGGTCCAGGTGCTGGGCGACGGCACCAAGGCGGTGGCGCTCGGCGAGCGCGAGTGCTCGATCCAGCGCCGCCACCAGAAGCTGGTCGAGGAGGCGCCGTCGGTCGCGCTGGAAGACGCGCGCCGCGCCGAGTTGCTGGGTGTCGCGCGCAAGGCGACGCTGGCGATCGGCTACAAGACCGTCGGCACGCTCGAGTTCCTGCTCGACGAGGACAAGCGCTTCTACTTCATGGAGATGAACACGCGCATCCAGGTCGAGCACACGGTGACCGAAGAGGTGTTCGGCGTCGACCTGGTGCGTGAGCAGATGCGGCTCGCGGCCGGCGAGCCGCTGCGCATCGGCAACGACATTCGCCCGCGCGGCCACGCCATCGAGCTGCGCATCAATGCCGAGGACCCGGTCACCTTCGCGCCGTCGCCGGGCCGGATCACGGCGCTGAACCTCCCCGGCGGCCTGGGTGTGCGGGTCGACACTCACATCTACACGAACTACGTCGTTCCGCCGTACTACGACTCGTTGCTGGCCAAGCTGATCGTCCGCGCCGAGAACCGGCCGGCGGCGCTGGCGCGGATGCGACGCGCGCTGGCGGAGTTCGTCGTCGAGGGCTGCAAGACCAACCTGGACTTTCACCGCCGGCTCCTCGCGAACGCTGACTTCGTCAGCGGTCGGATGGACACCCACCTGGTCGAACGCATGAGCGGGTAGGCGGCCAGGGCAGCACGAGGGGGTCGGAAACGGCGATCGGCGGGGGGGGCCGGCCGCCGGCTGGCTCGAGGTGGGGCGGCGGCGCGGTCTACTTGCTCGTTTTCTGGCCGCTTTACACCCACGGTGTTAGCGGTAAGACTGGAAGGCGCTCGTGGTCACCAAAAAGGACAAGACCCTCGCCGCCGCCCAGAAGTTTCTGGAGCGAGGGCAGCTCGACAAGGCGCTCGCCGAATTCGCCAAGGTGGTCCAGGAGGATCCCAAGGACACGCGCACCTGGCTCAAGATGGCGGAACTGCACGCCAAGCGTGGCGCGGCCGACCAGGCGACCGAGATTTATCTCAAAACCGGTGAGCTTTACACCGAGCAAGGCTTTTTCCAGAAAGCGGTCGCGGTGTACAAGAACGTGCTCAAGCTGTCGCCGAGCTACGTTCAGGGACACGTCAAGCTCGCGGAAGTATTCAAGCGCCTGGGGCTGGTCTCCGACGCTGTCCACCAATACGAGCTGGCGGCGTTCGCGTATCAGAAGACGTCGCGTTCCGCGGAGGCGCTGGGGGCGCTGCGTGCCATCGTCGAGCTGACGCCCGACAACGTCGTGTCACGGATCAAGCTCGCCGAGCTGGCGTCGCAGGCCGGCGCCACCGAGGAGGCGATCCAGGAGTTTGCGCGTGCCGCCGACCAGCTGAAGGTGCAGGGGCGCTACGAGGAGTACACGCGGGTCGCCGAGCGCCTCCTGTTTCACCAGCCCGACAACCTGGTGGTGGCGCGTGAGCTGGCCGAGGCCTACATCGACCGAAACAATGCGCGCCTGGCGCTGGCCAAACTGCAGGCCTGCCTGAAGGCGGAGCCGCGCGCGCCCGAGAACGTGTCGCTGCTCGCGCGCGCATTCGAGCAGCTGGACATCCCCAAGGCGGTGTCGGTGCTCAAGGAGCTGGCCGACATCCACCAGGAGCTGGGGCACACCGCCGAGCGCGACGTCGCGATCCGGCGCGCGCTGGCGCTGGAGCCACGCGACGCCGAGCTGCTGGAAGCCGCGCGGCGCTATGGCGTCAACGTCACCGTCGGTGCGACGCCGCCGCCGATCCCGGGCAGCTCGTCGCCGCTGCGTCCGCCGATGCCGGGAGGCAGCGGATTCAGCCGGCCGCCTCCGCCGCCTCCGCCGCCCGCCCATCATTCATTCGCTGCCAGCAGCGGCACCGACGGCTCGGGGGTGCGCCCGCCGGGCCAGGACGTGCCGCGCATCATCGCGGAGTCCGACGTCTTCGTGAAGTACGGCCTGCTCGATCGCGCGGTCGACCACCTGCGGCGCGTCTTCGAGGTCCAACCGGACTACCTGCCGGCGCGCGAGAAGCTGGCCGCGGTGCTCACGCAGCTGGGCCGGCGCAGCGAGGCGGCCGCGGAGATCGAATACATGGCCGAGGCGCTGGCCGACACCGACCACGCGCAGGCCGTGAGGCTGGCGGAGCGCGCGCGCGTGCTGGATCCGAACGCGACCCGTGCGCTCGCGCGGCTTCAGGGCGGCGGGAGCTCGTTCGCGCCGCCGGCGCGCGCGCCCGGATTCTTGCACGGTCCCAACACCGCCATCTCGGTGGCGGCGATTCCGGCGGTGCCGCCCCGGCGCGCGCCCCCTCCGCCGGCGCGGCCGGCCATGGATTTCGATGACGTCGACGGCCTCGACTCGGCCGAGGAGCTGGCGGGCGACGATCTGGAGCTCGATCTCGAGGACGCCGTCGCCTCGGGCGACGACACCGGCCTCGACCTGGTGACGCCGGCGCCGCGAACGGGTGAGGAGCGCCGCGGTGACGAGGAGATCCAGGGCGAGCTCGACCAGGTCGATTTCTTTCTCGCACAAGCGATGCTCGACGAAGCGATGGCGACGCTCACCGATCTGCAGTCGCGCTACCCTGGCAACGAGGCGATCGCGCGCAAGATGGTCGAGGTCGAGCGCATGCAGGAGCCGCCGTCGTCAGTGGCACAGGAGTCGCCGTTCGCGGTTGGATCGGGCGGGGCCACGGAGCTGGATCTCGGCGGCGACGACGACGACACCATGGCCACACAGGACCCGCGCCCGCTGCGCTCGCTCGACCCCGAGCCACACGAGCGGTCGCCGGTCGCCGTGGTCTCAGGCGGCGAGAAGGTCGATCTGTCGACGCACGGCGATCTCGGGATCGCTTACAAAGAGATGGGGCTGCTCGACGCCGCCATCGGCGAGTTCAAGCTCCTGACCCAGGACCCGTCGCGCGAGGTCTTCGCGCTGACGATGATCGGCGAATGCTGCGAGGCCAAGGGCTCGCTCACCGACGCCATCATCCGCTACAAAGAGGGGCTCAATTGCCCGCAGGTCACGCCCGAGGAGACCGTGCAGCTCTATTACTGCCTCGGCTCGACGTTCGAGCGGCTCGCCGATCAGAGCGAGGCGCTGTACTTCTACGAGAAGGTCGCGAAGCGCGATCCCAAGTTCCGCGACGTCAGCGACAAGCTGGCGCACCTGCGCCCGCGTCCGGCGCATCCATGACTCGGGTGGTGATCGCGGCGCCGCTCGCGAGCGGACACCCATGAGCCGCGGCGAGGCGGCCGCGACATTCTTCCGCCGGCTGCAGGACGACATCGTCGCCGCGCTCGAGCGCGCCGACGGCGGCAAGTTTCGCCAGGACGAATGGCAGCGCGCGGGCGGCGGCGGTGGGCGGTCGCGCGTGCTGGCCGACGGCGCGCTGTTCGAGAAGGCGGGCGTGAACTTCTCCGACGTGCACGGCGAACTGCGGCCGGAGATGGCGGCGTCGCTGCCGGGCGATGGGCTGCGCTTCCGGGCGACCGGCGTGTCGCTGGTGCTGCACCCGCGCAGCCCGCGGGTGCCGACCATGCACGCCAACGTTCGCCACCTGGAACGCGGGCACGCATCCTGGTTCGGCGGCGGAACGGACCTGACCCCGTATTACGTCGTTCCTGAAGATGCATGCCATTTTCATCGTACGTTGCGCGACGCTTGCGTCCGGTTCGACGCCGGCTTTTATCCGCGCTTCAAGCGATGGTGCGACGATTATTTCTTCCTGCCTCACCGCGGGGAGCCGCGCGGGGTCGGCGGGGTCTTCTTCGACTATCTAGGAGCCGGCGCCGAAGCGACCGCGAAGCAGCCGCGCGACCCAGCCCTCGATGCGCCGTCCGCAGTCGAGAGCGACGGCGACCGCCTGTTCGCGTTCGTGCGGGCGCTGGGTGATGCGATCATGCCCGCCTACCTGCCGATCGTCGAACGCCGCCGCAACGAGCCCTGGGGCGAGCGCGAGCGACACTGGCAGCTCGTGCGCCGCGGGCGCTACGTCGAGTTCAACCTGATCTACGACCGCGGGACCCTGTTCGGCCTCAAGACCGACGGGCGGATCGAGTCGATCCTGATGTCCCTACCGCCTGAAGTGCGCTGGGAGTACGCGCACGCGCCCGAGTCGGGCAGCGCAGAAGCTGCGTCCCTCGCCGCAATTTGTGCGCGCGCCGACTGGGCCGTTACCGGCGCCTGACCTCTGGGATCCCGGCCCTGATCCAGCAGGATCCCGCCTCTCGGGACCCTTCTTCAGCTTTGTGCCGCGCCGCCGATGTGGCCCTTCGAACGACCGCCATCCAACCCGTTCGCGAAGGGGACCTCAAGACGCCATGAAACGACTCATTCTCATTTCCGCGTGCTGTGCAGCCGCCGCTCTGTCGTTTGGGCGCCGGGCCGTTGCGCAGGAGTTCAGCGTCGGCACTTACGGCGCGATCGAGTACAACGCAACCCGCACCGTCCAGCGCGCTGACAGCAGCGCGACGACGACCAATGGTTTCAACTTGGCTTCGCTCGATCTGTTCTTGCGCGGCAGCATGGGCAACTGGTCGTTCCTGTCCGAGGTCCTGTTCGACGTCGACCGGGGCAACGACATCTCCATCGATCTCGATCGCTTTCAGCTGAGCTATGAAGTCGGCGACTGGCTGAAGATCACGGGCGGGCGCTTCCACACCTCGCTCGGTTACTACAACACGGCCTACCCGCAGGGCGGCGCCGTCTACCTCTTGCCGATGGACCGCCCCGAGCTGGTCGATCAGCATGACAACCGATCGATCCTTCCAGCGTCGACGGTCGGTCTGAATTTCCACGGCAAGCTGCCGTTCGCGCAGCAGCGCTTCAGCTACGATCTGGATGTCGCCAACGGGCGCGGTGTTCAGTCCGACGATCTGGCGAACGGCGGGGACATCAACAACCAGAAGATGTTCAACCTGCGCCTGCGCTACGAGATCAACGGGCTCATCATGGGCGTCAACGGGCTCATCGACTGGATCCCGCCGCGCAACAACATGGATCCGGCGACGGATCAGCTGAACACGCTGCGCGAGCAGATCCTCGGCGCGCACATCGCGTACGTCGAGCACCCCTGGCACCTCATCGCCGAGGGCTACCACATCCAGCACGTCGGGCCGGATCAGACGCAGCGGACCCTGGCGGGTCTGACGGAGCTCGGCTACACGGTGGGTCAGGTCACGCCTTACGCCCGCTACGAATTCGCGCGCTTCCCGTCGCCTCCGGACGTGTTCTGGTTGACGACGTTTCAGCAGTCGCGCGGCAACTACAACGCGGTGAGCACCGGCATCAAGATCGTTGCCAACGAGAACTTCGCCGTGAAGATCGAGCTCGAGTGGAACCGCAGCGATCTGAATACGGAGTACCGCGCGGGAACACAGGTGGCCTTTGGCTTCTGATGTGCGCTCGAAAGATGTCGATGAACCGTCTTCGTCGTTGCGCAGTCGTTCAGGTCAGGAGGCCGTCGTGAGCCAGCCCGGTGCGAAGATTGGGATTGCCGCAACGCTTGTCCTCGTCCTGTTTGCCGGTGGCCGCGCGTCGGCCGGAGACTTCGTGTTCGTCCGCAACGCCGCCAATGACACCGCGCAGGCCGGCAAGGATGAGATGCGCGACGTCTTCACCGGGAAGAAGGGCACCTGGAAGGGCGGGCAGAAGGTCGAGGTCGGTCTGTCTCCGAGCGGCAGCGCCGAGATCAAATGGCTGGCGCAGGAGCTGGTCGGCGCCAGCGAGGACATCCTGCTGGCGAAGATCAAGCAAGAGGTCTTCAAGGGCGACATGAAGAAGCCGGCGACCGTCGGCTCGGCCGCCGAGTGCATCGCGTTCGTGAAGAAGTCAGCGGGAGGGGTGTGCGTGGTCGACGCCGACAGCGCGAAGAGCCTGCCGGATGGGGTCGCCGTCTTGAAATTCAACAAATAAAAGGGGATCAATGAAGCTCCGAGGGAAGCTGGTCATCTGGGGGCTCCTGCCGCTGCTGGCGGGATTCGTCGTCGAGGCGACATACGCCAATGTCTCGGAGTCGCACGCCCTGTACCAGGGCATCGACACCAAGGCGAAGTCGGTGGGCACGCTCCTCGCCAGCGTGCTGGCGGTCGACGTGGCGCTCGCGGATAGCAAGGCGGCCGACGAGATCTTCGCGTACCTCGAGCACGACGCGGACTTCACCTTCGGCGTGGCCTTCGACGCCAAGGGCGGCATCGTCGCGCAGCACGGCGACCTGGACGCGTTTCACGCCAACCAGTCGGGCCTTCGCCTGGGCGAGGAGCAGCGCGTGGGGATCGAGGGAGATCTCCTGATCGGCTTCTTCCCGATCCGGGACCGCGGCAAGCTGATCGGCGGCGTGGGCATCGGCTTCTCGCTGCACCACATCGCCGCCGACGTGAGCTCGGCGCGCTGGCGCCTCATGCTGATCGCGCTGATCTTCGGCGCGCTCGGCGCCGCCGCCACCGGCCTCACGGCCAACCGCACCGTGAAGCAGGTCGAGCTCGTCCTGGACCACGTCGAGAGGCTGGGCCGCGGCGATCTGCAGTCGCGCTGCGAGCTGACCACCGAGGACGAGATCGGCCGGCTGGCCGCCGCGACCAACAAGACCGCCGAGGACCTCAAGACGGCGCAGGATGCCGACCGCGCGCACGCCGAGTCCCAGCAGGCGGCCAGCGACGAGCTGCGCCAGAAGGTCGACGTCCTGCTCGACGTGGTCCGCCGCGTGGGCGAGGGCGATCTGAGCCAGGACGTGCCGATCGTGGGCAGCGACGCCCCCGGGCAGCTGGGCGAGAGCATGCAGCGCCTGATCCACGAGCTCTCCCAGAATATGTTCGACATCACCCGCAACGCGCAGGCGCTGGCGGTGTCGTCCGAGGAGCTGAACGGGACCTCGCAGCAGATGGCCGCGATCTCCGAGGAGACGTCGGTGCAGGCGGGGACCGTGTCGATCGCCGCCGAGCAGATCACCAAGAACGTGCAGAAGGTCGCGGGCAGCACCGAGGAGATGAGCGCGTCGATCAAGGAGATCTCGAAGAACGCGCACGACGCCGCCAAGGTGACCAGCTCCGCGGTGCGCGTCGCCGAGGACACCAACCGCACGATCGCGCGGCTCGGCGAAAGCTCGGCGGAGATCGGCAAGGTGGTCAAGGTGATCACGTCAATCGCCGAGCAGACGAACCTGCTCGCGCTGAACGCGACGATCGAGGCGGCGCGCGCCGGCGAGGCGGGCAAGGGCTTCGCGGTCGTCGCCAACGAAGTCAAGGAGCTGGCCAAGGAGACCGCGAAAGCGACCGAGGACATCGGCCGCAAGATCGACACCATCCAGGGCGACACCGCGGCGGCAGTCAAGGCGATCGAAGAGGTCGGCCGCATCATCGCGCAGGTGAACGACATCGCCACGGTCATCGCGGCCGCGGTCGAGGAGCAGACCAAGACCACCAACGAGATCTCGCGCAACGTCACCGAGGCGGTGCAGGGGACCGCGAACATCGCGCAGAACATCGCCGGCGTGGCCGACGCTGCCCGCGAGTCGGCGTCGGGCGCCACGCGCAGCCAGCAGGCGGCGGCGGCGCTGAGCCAGATGGCTTCGGAGCTGCAGACGCTGGTGAGCCGCTTCGTGCTCCGGGATGCCAACGTCCGCGGCGCGGGCGGCAAGCGGCCGGCGGCGCGCGGCGAAGAGGCGTGGAGCGGACCACGGTCAGTCTCGCGCGCGTCCTGATCGGGTGCGCGCGCGCGGCGGTCAGGGCAAGCTGTTGATGTCCTTCACCGTCACGTAAGGGTGAAATCCGTGGTCGGCCGATTGGGCCGCCGCCCACTGCCCGAGCGCGTAGTCGCCGGCCGCGGCATATTCGATCGTGAAGACCGGGCGCCGCACCACCGCCTGCGCGCGGTCGATCTGCGCCAGCTTCCAGGTGCGTTCAGCGTCCGTGGTCTGCCGGTAGGTGCGGTAGCCAAAGTCGTACGTCGCGAACAATCCCTCGACCACGTAGCCGTCGACGAAGGGAGCGGCGTCGACCAGCGCGTCGCTGCCGTTGGCCACCAGCACGATCGACGGGTGACGCCGGCGCAGCTCGCCGAGCCAGTCCTGCAGCGCGCGACGCACGCCGGCGAAGCGCGCGGGATCGCGCCGCTCGAGGTAGGGCGCGACGTCGATCGTGTCGAGCATCAGACCCTGGAAGCCGCGCGCGAGCAGGTGCGGCACCTCCCGATCGAGGAGCAGCCGCTGCCACTCGGGGTCGCGAAGGTCGACGCGCACGTTGTCGGGCCAGTTGGGATCGGCCTCGATCAGGAACGGACGATCGCGGATCCCGGTCCAGTAGCTCTGCTGCCGGTCGGCCTCGCCCACGCTCAGGTAGCCGAGCCGCAGCGTTCCCGGGGGCAGATCGTGGACCGGGATGCGCGGGTCGTCGCTGAGGATCACCATGTCGGTTCCGCGCGTCTGCCGCCGCCAGTCGATGACGTCGGCGGCGTTCGAGTGACCGATCAGGATCCACCACCGGCTGACATGCGAGAGATCGGTGCCGCTGGCCAGGTTCGGCGTGCGCCGCGAACATACCGCGCATGCGGCCGCCAGCGCGCTCGCGCACGCGAACACGGCCGCGGCGCGGGCGATGGCACCGTCAGCCGCGCGACGTCCGTGCCCTCCGCGGCTCACTGCGCCGGCGAGGTGTGCTTCGCACTGCTCGACGTCTTGGTGGATTTGCTGCGGGCCGACGCCGGTTTGTCGGCGTTGTCGGCGCTGGCGCTGGTCTCCCAGCCGAGCGCCGACATCACCTCGTCGGCCGAGCCGTAGGTGCGGTCGGGCAGCGTCTCCTCGAACCACTTCTTGTCGTCGGCCTTGATGCCCTTGACGTGCGCGACGACGTCGGCCTTGCTCGCTGGATATTTCTGCTTGGTGATTTCGGCGCGCAGCTTGTTGTGCTCCTTGAGCTTGGCTTGATCTTCCTTCGAGAGCCCCGCGCTCGAGTCGGAGCCCGCCTCGTCACCGCTGCTCTTGGCCGACTTCGCGTCCGCGGCGGTCGTCGCGATCAACGACAACGACAATGCCAGGCCGAACGCAAGCGCCGTCCCCAGCGTCATCCATCCGATGAATCGTTTATGCATTGTGAGTTCTCCTCGATGTTTGTTCGATGTTTGATTGAGGCGCCGCGGGCAATGTCTGGTCGAGCCGGCGGAACGATTTGTTGCAAAGTAAGAGTGCGACCCTGGCTGTCAATCAGGCCCGCCGGCGGCGCAGGCCGGCCGATGGCGCAGGCCCGCCCGTCGCCGCTCTTCCCGATGAACACCGTCGAGGTTGACGGATCGTGCGCAGCGCGACCCGGCACGGTCATCGTAACGGGCGAGGGAGGTTGGTTACGCCCGCGTGACGAGTGCGATCGAATCAAGCGGCGCGATGGGGGCATGTGAGTTGCACATGCGTCCGTCGGTATGCGGAGCTTCCCGGTCTGTTCTCTCCGTCCGGTGGTTCGTGTAGTGGGAATGCTGGTCATCGCGATCTCGCAGTTTGCCGGCGAACGCCCGCTGCACGCGGACAGCTCGCCGCCGGCGAACGCGATCGATGCCGACGGGGAGACTCCCGACATCTTCGCGTCACCGCCGCCCACCGCCGCCGAGCAAGTACGGATCAAGGGCTTGCGCACCGAAGCGGCCGCGACGCTCGCCAGCGGCGACTTCGATCGCGCGCGCCGCGAGTTCGAACAGATCTTGAGGATCGCGCCCAACGACGCGCCCGCGCAGCGCGACGCCGCGCGCGCCGCGCAGGCGGCCGGCCAGTTCGAGTATTCGGCCGAGGCGCTCGAGCGCGCGCACCACTTCGAAGGTCACAAGCGCGACCCCGAGCTGCACTACCTGCGCGGCGAAGCGCTCTTCGTCCTGGGCCGCACCGACGAGGCGCGCCGCGAGCACCGGATCGCGGAGCTCGAGATCGGCGAGTTTCCGACGGATCGCATGGAGAAGCTCTGGCTCGCGCGCATCTACGCGCGGCGCGGATTCTACGTGCTGGCCGATCGCATCTATGATCCGATGTGGCCGGAGGCGCCGGCCTTCGACACCGAGGTCGGGCTCAACCAGGTCGACGCGCACGTCATGAATGAAGACTGGGACGGCGCGATCCGCGTGCTGGGCCGCTACCTCGCGCGCGATCCCGGCAACGTGCGCGCCAGAGAGGTGCTGGCCTGGGCGCTCGAGGTCAAGGGTGACCTGGACGCCGAGCTGGTGGTTCGCCGGCACCTGGCGTCCGACGCGCCGACGTCGGCCAACCTCAATGACTACGGACGCGCGCTCGAGCGCGCCGCCGACTATCCGGACGCGCGTAACGAGTACTCGGACGCGCTGCACGCGGGCGCCAAGGACGCCCAGGGCACGATTGCGCGCTCGGCGCTGCGCATGCGCTTGCGCATGACGCCCGAGCTTGCGGGGGCGTTCTCCGCGCGCAGCGACTCGCAGGCGAACGCGCTGCGCCTGCAGGCCGGCCTGGCGCTGCCGTTCGGCCAGCGCAACGCGCTGTCGATGATCGCGTGGCGCGACGAATCGAGCGGTGGCTTTCCCTCGGCGTCGGGCTCGGTGACCGGTCTCGGCGCGGCGGTTCAGCTGGCCGCGCGCGGTGGCGCCTCGCTGGTCGTGGGCGGCGACGTCCGCTACAGCAGCGCCGACGTGTCGGGCAACATCGTTGCTGGCGGCAGCGTGCCGGCGAGCGATCGGCAGGTCTGGCGCGCGGGCGCGCAGGCGGAGGTCGACGCGCCGCTGGGTGCGTACGTCCAGATCAACGCGCACGGCGACTACGGCGAGCAATGGAGCGAATCGCCCATCACCATCCAGGAGGGCGGCACCACCGACGGTGTGACCGCGCACTTCTTTGTGTTTCCGCGCGATCGCCGCGTGCTGCTCGACGCCGGCACGCAGCTGCGGCGGCTGACGCTGGCGCCGCGCATCGGTGACATGGAGCCGCACGCCGACCAGGCGCTGCTCTTCATCGGTGGCGACGTCGTGCTGTGGAACGACCCGCTGCGCCTGTTGCGCGGCGAGTTCGTCGACGAGCGCCTCATCCGCCGCACCTATCTCAACGACGCGGGGATCCTGAGCTACCGGCACTACCAGCTGTTCACCGACTCGGACCCGGCGTTCGACGCGCGCGTCGCGCTGGCGCCGCGCGCGTCGATCGACAACCTGTCGCTGGCGATTCGCAAGGTGTTGGCGAACGGACACCTTGGCGTCGATGTGCGCGGCGGCGGCGGCTACGACAACGAACGGAAGCGCACGCTCTCGCAGGCGGGCATCTCGTTCTTGATCGCGCCGACCTGGTCGAGCCGCATCAGCCTGAGCTACGACATGTCGCACGAGACAGCGACCGGCCTGTCGGGGACCTTGCACACGGGGTGGGTGACCTATCATGCGGATCTCTGAGAGCAGGCCGGCGTCGGGGACATTGCCGGCGCGCACGATCGCGCTCGAAGCGCTGGCCGTGGCGGCGCTGGCGCTGGGGATCTCCGCGCTGCTCGCGCCCGCGGACGTCGGGATGCGCGCGTTGCGCCCGCATCCGATCTGGCTCGCGGTGGCGTTGATGGCGGCGCGCTACGGCACGCGCGGGCTGGTGGCCGGCCTGATCTGCGGCTGGGCGCTCACCGTCGCCGCGGCCTCGGCGCTGGGCGTTCCGCTGGCCGCCATCGAGGCGCGCGCCGCCTCGGGGCCGGATCTGGGCGCGCTGCTCGGCGTGATCCTGATCGGCTGGGTGGCGTCGATTCACGAGCGGCGCGCGCGCGAGCTGGGAATGGCGCTGGCGGCGGTCGAGGAGTGCAGCGCCTCCGACGCCGCCGCGCTCGCGGCGTTGCGTTCGACGGCCGTCGTGCTGCGCGCGCGCGCCGATCGGCTGGATACCTCGCTGACGTTCTTGCGCAACGTCGCCGCGCGCCTCGAAGGCGGCGATCCGTCGGCGGCCGCGCAGGCGGCGCTCGACCTCGCGACCGCGCGACTGGGCGCGCGACTCGGCTGGGTCGCGCTCGCCGACGGCGAACGCTTGACGCCGATCGCGTCGACCGGCGCCTGGACGCCCGTGCCTGCGCCCGACCGTGATCGCACGGTGGCGACCGCGCTGCGGCTGCGGCGGCCGGCGCGCGCTCTCGACTTCAGCGACGGGACCGCGGCCGACAGCGATTTCGCGGCGCCGATCCTCGTGGGCGAAGACGGGCGCCTGATCGGTCTCATCGTCTTGCGCGGCGTTCCGCAGGGCGGGATCAGCGCGGCCGCGCTCCACGACCTCTCTCTGATCGCGGGTTGGAGCGCGCGTGCGCTCGCCGCTCGGCGCTTCGCGGGGCCGCACAGCGGCGCCGCCGGTGCCAGCGCCGCTGACGCCGTCGCTGCGGCCCGTGTCGACGACGACCTCGACGGCGACGCCGAGCGCGGCCGCGATCCGCCCGACGGTGCCGCGTCGCCGTCGGAGCGCGACGGTGCCGCGGTGTCCAACCTCGCGCGATTCAACCGGTGAACCCCCCCATCCAGTCCGAGTCTGCGATCCATCATGAGTCTGCTCTCCACCTCTCCGACGACGACGACAACGGCCGCGCCCGCGGCGGCGCGATCTCTGCCGTTGCCGCCCGGGCACGGCGCCGCGCTGGACCGTCCGGCCGAGGCGGACGCCGAGCGCGTGGTTCAGGCGGCGGCGTGCGCGCTGGCGCTCGCAACCGCGCTGGATTTCGGCGCGCTGGCCTGGCTGGTGGCGCATCCCGGGTTGCGGCACCTGGTGCTGGCGGCGGCGTTGCACCTGGGTGCGGTGGCGCTGGTGACCGTGCGCGGTGGCCCGCCGCGCAGCCAGTGCTTGCTCGCGGCTGCGTTCACGCTGACCGTTCCGCTGGCCGGCGCGCCGATCGCGGCGCTGATGCTGGGCACGGAAGGGCGCGGCGCGCTCGGCGACAGCGGGCCGTCGAATGTGTCGGCGGCGCCGGCGCTGGCGTCGCCCAGCGATCTGCGACGCATGGCCGAGGGGCTCGCGTGCTGCGAGGCGCTGCTGGTCGCCGATGCCGACGAGCGGCGCGCGATCCTGTCGACGCTGAGCCGCCAGCCCGATCGCAACGCGATCGACCTGCTGCGCTGGGCGCTGGCGTCGCCGCACCCAGACCTGGCGGTCGAGGCGGCGCTGGCGCTCGAGGACGTCGGCGCGACGTTCGACGCAACGCTGGCCGCCAACCGCGCGGCGCTCGCGCAGGCGCCGACGTTCACGCGCGCGCTCGCGGTCGGCGACGCCATCACCGACGCCGTCGAGACGGGAGTGGTCGACGCGCCGCTGGTGCCAGCGCTCGCGCGCGAGGCACGGCAAGGCTACCTGCTCGCCGCCGAGATCGAGCCCGCGCGGGCCGACGTCGCCGCGATCGGGCGCGCCCGTCTGGAGCTGGCGGTGCTGCGCCCGGACACCGCGCTCGAAGCGATCGATCGCGTGCTGCCCCGGGCCAGCGCGGCGACGCGCGAGCCATTGACGGCGCTGCGGCAGGAGGCGGCGCTGGCCTCGCACAGCCTGCCGTGGGAGGGGCCGTCGGCGCTGGCCACCTATGGGCGCTCGCTGTCGCGCGGGGTGACCGCGCGCCGCCACACGCTGGTGCCGTTGCTCGGGACGGAGGTGACGCGTGGATGAGCGCGAAGCGCTCGCGGCGGCGCGCGCCGGTGCGGCGGCCGCCGGTGAGCAGACATCGAACGCGATCGTGCGCGACGACCGCGAGGCCGACGTCTGCCTGCTCGTCGAGGGGACGTATCCGTTCGTGGCCGGTGGGGTGTCGTCGTGGGTGCACGACATCATCCTCGGGCATCCCGATCTGCGGTTCGCCGTGGTCAACATCGGATCGCACGCCGACGCTTACGGCGCGCCGCGGTTTCAGATGCCGTCCAACGCGGTCGCGCTCCACCGCGTCTTCTGCCAGGACGGGCACGCGCGCGCTCTCGACGGCCGCGCGCGCGCCGAGCTGTCCGAGCAGATCCGGCTCACGCGCGCGCGCGCCGACGCGCGCACGGCCGAGTCGCGCATGCTGGCCGCGTTCCGCCGCATTCACCTGACCCAGGACGCGACGGCCGACGTCATCGATCAGCTCACGAGCGGCGATCTGACGATCGCCGAGCTGCTCCACGGGCGCGCCTCGTTCGCGCTCTTCTCGGAGCTGGCGGAGCAGCTGGCGCCCGACGCGCCGTTCCTCGATCTCTTCTGGCACCTGCGCGCGATGCACGTGCCGCTGCTGCGCGTACTGGCGACGCCGCCGGTGCGCGCCGCCGGCTATCACGCCGTCGCCACCGGCTACGCCGGCCTGCTGGCCGCGGCCTGGAGCCGGCGCACCGGCCGGCCGCTGATGATCACCGAGCACGGCATCTATTCGCGCGAGCGCGACATGGAGCTCGCGCGCGCCGAGTGGATCGAGGATCATCGCCCCGGCGCCGTCGATGAGCCCGCGCACACGTGGGCGCCGCAGGTCTCGCCTCTGCGGCGGGTCTGGTCGCGGTTCTTCCGCACGTTGTCGCGCCTGGCGTACGAGCAGGCGTGGCGCATCGTCACGCTCAGCGAGGTGAACCGGCGCAAGCAGCTCGCCGACGGCGCCCCCGCTCGCAAGATCGAGATCGTGCCCAACGGCGTCGTGCTGCGCGATGCGCCCGGCGGCGGCGGCGCGCGCGTCGCTGCGGGCGGCGCGCCCGACGAAGACGACGCGGCCGACGACGTCATCCCGCTGCCGCTGCGCCGGCCGAAGCTGCGCGTCGGCTTCGTGGGGCGCGTCGTGCCGATCAAGGACGTGGTCACCTTCGTCAAGGCGTGCGATCTGGCGTTGCGCATCGTCGATCTCGACGTGCGCATCATCGGCCCCGTCGACGAAGACCCCGGCTACGTCGCGCGCTGCCGCGCGCTGGTCGAGCGGCTCGGGCGGGAGGAGCAGATCCGATTCATGGGGCCGAAGCCGCCGGCAGAGATCTACGGCGATCTGGACCTGGTCGCGCTCACCAGCTTCAGCGAGGGGCAGCCGCTGGTGATGCTCGAGGCTTACGCCTGCGGCGTGCCGGTGCTGGCCACCGACGTCGGCGCGTGCCGCGAGATGATCGAGGGACGCACGGCCGAGGATCGGGCGCTCGGCGTGAGCGGCGTCGTCTGCCCCGTCGCCTCGCCCACGCGCACAGCCGAGGCGCTGGTGCTGCTGGCTCAGGATGCGCGGTTGCGGCGGCGCATGGGCCTCGCCGGCCGGCGGCGGGTGACGATCTACTATCAGCGGCGCACGATGCTGGCCAGCTATCGCGCGCTCTACGGCGCGCTGGTGACGTCATAGCAGGCATCGGCTGGCGCTTGCAGCGCATGATCGATCACGGGTCGCTGACCGGCGCGATCGGCGCGTATCTGACCGGCGTCGCGGTGACCTCGGCGCCCTGGCTGCTCACGACCACCGTGCTGATGAGCCTGCGCATGCTCGCGCGCCACCAGGGGACGATGGCGTTCCGATCGATCGAGCACCTGTTGACGATCGTCTACGCGGTCACCGTGGTGCTGTCGGCGCCGGTGCACGTCGTGCTGTCTCGTTACACGGCCGATCGCCTCTACGATCGGCGTCTCGGTAGCATCCCGGCGCCGTTGCGGCGCGCGCTGGCGGCGACGCTGGTCGGCTTCGCCGTCGTGGGCGCAGCGACGATGCTGATCCTTCGGGTGCCGTTGCTGGTCGCGATCGCCGGGACGCTGGTGACGGTCGTGGTCGGCGCGCAGTGGCTGATGCTCTCGGTCGGCGGCGGCATGACGTCGCCGGTCACCGTGCTCTACGCGTTCGGCTTCGGCGCGCCGCTGAGCCTGATCGCCCCCATCGTGTTCGCTCGCCTCTTGCATCCGGCGTTCGACGCGGGCGCGGCCGGATACCTGTTCGGCTTCGGCCTCGGCCAGCTGCTGACGCTGGTGATCCTGTTTCACGGCGTGCTGCGCGCGCTGCCGCCCGACGGCGACGAGAGCGCGCGCCTGTGGCCGGCGTTCAGCGAGTACAAGCTGCTGGCGGCGTCGGCGCTCGCCTACTACATGTCGATCTGGATCGACAAGATCGTGGTCTACATCGTCATGGGCCACACCGCGGCCGCGCTGTACTCGGCCGTGTCGGCGCTGGCCTGGTTCTCGGTGATTCCGTCGTTCGGCTGGATCTACGTGCAGATCGAGACGGTGTTCTACCGGCGCTTCCGCGCGTTCTACGACGATCTCGAGGGCGGCGCGCCGCTGCGCCAGCT
>Ga0265328_10000639_pt1 | contig 16230 bp, 14 predicted proteins | sample 41624metaG_FD_202086 | JGI IMG/M metagenome (GOLD analysis project Ga0265328, IMG submission 202086) | Rhizosphere microbial communities from Carex aquatilis grown in University of Washington, Seatle, WA, United States - 4-16-24 metaG | ecosystem: Host-associated > Plants > Roots > Rhizosphere...
GAAGCCGCGCACGAGATGGCGATCATGGCCATGGAGCAATATGGACGCGCGCTCTGCGACCTCGAGCCGGAGCTCGTCCCCGTTTCGACGCCGCAGGAGGCCGAGGCGGCGCATCGGCGCGGCGCCGCGGCGATCTGGCGCCCGGTTGCGATGACGCGCGCCAATCACCAGATTCCGCAGAGCTGGGACATGACGTCCGACAGTCTCGCGGCCTGGTATGCGCGCGAAGCGGGAGCAAGCGCTCTGCTGCTGATCAAGAGCGTCGATTTCCTCCCCCAGAGGGCGTTTCCACCTCCCCCTGAAGGGGGGAGGTCGAGCGCCGAAGGCGATCGGGAGGGGGTGACGCCCCGAGTCTCGGGGCTCACCCCACCGCGGACCGTTTCACGGTCCGACCCTCCCCCTGAAGGGGAGGGTAGTGACGCGCCGCCGAAGCAACCGATCGTCGATCCCTGCTTCGCGCATTATGCGCAGGGGCTCGACGTCTTCATCGCCGGCCCTGCGGCGTTGCGCGAGGCGAGCGAAAGTTTCGCGCGCGGCGCCCTTCCCGGCGCTTCCTTCGATTTCACCAGAGAGCAAAGCATCGCATCATGAAAAAGGTGGTCACGCCGCGGTGGGGATGGGCGCTCACCGGCTCGGGGCATTTCTTCACCGAATGTCTCGACATCATCCGCTCGCTCGACCATGTCGACCTTTTCGTCAGCAAGGCGGCGGCGGAAGTGATCCGCATGTATAAGCATCGCCTCGACGACATGCCCGATCATGTCCGCGTGTTCCGCGACACGACGGCGAGCTCGGTTCCGGTCGGCGGCTTCTATCACAGCTATTATCACACACTGATCGTCGCGCCGGCGACCTCCAACACGGTCGCCAAATTCGTCTATGGCATCTCCGACAATCTCGCGACCAATGTGTTCGCCCAGGCCGGCAAATGCCGCGTGCCGACCGTCGTCTTCGCCTGCGACACCGCGCCGGAGCTGGAGACGCAGGCGCCCGACCGCAAGGTGATGGTCTATCCGCGCCGCATCGACCTCGAAAACACCGACAAGCTCAAATCCTTCGAATCGACGCAGGTCGCCGAGAGCCTCGCCGCTTTGCACGAGGCCGTCGAGCGAAGGCGCCGCGAGCTTTCCGCTCGGGAGCCGATCGGGAATGTCTGAGCGCCTGCTGTTCCTCACCGGCCATCTCGCCCTGCCGCGCCTCGAGCGCATGCTGGCGGGCTTCGGCGAGGAGGCGAGGGACTGGCGCATTCACGACATTGGCGTGAAGGTCGCGGCGCTGATGACGCAGGAGATCATCCTGCGCCGCCTGCCGCGCCCACTGGAGGCCGATCGCGTCATATTGCCCGGCCGTTGCCGCGCCGATCTCGCTGTGCTGGGGCAGGCTTTCGGCACGCCTTTCGAGCGCGGGCCGGAGGAGATCGCCGATCTTCCGGCCTTCTTGGGCAAGCGCGGCGGCAAGGCCGATCTGACGCGCCATGACATGCGCATTTTCGCCGAGATCGTCGACGCCTCCATCATGAGCGTCGAGGAAGTGATCGCGCGCGCGACCATGCTGAAAGAGGCCGGCGCCGACGTCATCGATCTCGGCTGCCTGCCGGACACGCCGTTTCCGCATATGGAGGAGACGATCGTCGCGCTGAAACAGCGCGGCTTCGCCGTCAGCCTCGATTCGGCGAAGCGCGAGGAATTGGAGCGCGGCGCGCGCGCCGGCGCGGATCATCTGCTCAGCCTAGACGAACACAGCCTCTCCATCCTGCCCGATAATTCGCCGCTCGTTCCCATTCTCGTGGCCAATCCACACGGCGATCTCGATTCGCTGCAGCGCGCCGCGCGCATCGCGGAAAAGCGCGGGATCTCCTATATTCTCGATCCGATCCTCGATCCCATTCATTTCGGCCTCGCCGCCTCCATCGAGCGCTATGTGGAGACGCGGCGCCGCGAGCCGCAGGCCGAGATCATGATGGGCACGGGCAATCTGACGGAATTGACCGACGCCGACTCCTCGGGCGTGACCGCGGTGCTGCTGGGTCTGTGCTCGGAGCTCGACATTCGCCATCTGCTCACCGTGCAAGTGAGCCCGCACACGCGCCGCACCGTGCAGGAGCATGATTCGGCGCGACGCATGCTCTACGCCGCCCGCGCCGATCGCGCTTTGCCCAAAGGCTATAGCGATGCGCTGCTGCAGGTCCACGACAAGCGGCCCTATGCCGCGACCCCGAGCGAAATCGCCGAGCTCGCGCGCGAGCTGCGCGACGAGAATTTCCGCATAGAAGTCGCCGCGGACGGGATTCACATCTATGCGCGCGGCTTTCATCGCGTCGCGCAGGACGCCATGTCGCTCTTTCCAGAGCTCGGCGTGGCGAAGGACGGCGCGCACGCCTTCTATCTCGGCGCGGAACTCATGAAGGCGGAAATCGCTTTTCGTCTGGGCAAGCGCTATCGGCAGGACGAGCCTCTGGACTTCGGCTGCGCCATGGACAGATCGCGAGAGGACGAAACGCGCCAGCGTGAAGCCGGCCACACGCTGCGCAAGGCGCGGGATTGATGGATATCGCATGCGACGCGCCCCCTCCCTCACCCTCCCCCGCTGCGCGGGAGAGGGAGGCGGCAGGCGTTGCGCGAAATCTCGATGACGCGCGGAATCTACCCCCTCTCCCGCAAAGCGGGGGAGGGTCGGGGAGGGGGCGCGAGCCCAGCAGGAGCAGCAGCCGATGCCGATGATCCGCGAATGCGTCGTCACCACGGTCGGGACCAATGGCCAGACGCATATCGCGCCTCTGGGGCTGATCGAGCAGGACGAGTTCTGGGTCATCGCGCCCTTCCGCCCCTCGACGACGCTCACCAATCTCGAGGCCGCGCCTTTCGCCACGGCGAGCTTCATCGACGATGTGCGCATCTTCGCCGGCTGCGTCTGCGGCAGGAGCGACTGGCCGATGGAAGCCGTCCCCGGCTGGCCGGCGCCGCGCCTCTCCGCCGCCCTCTCGCACGCCGAGCTGGAAGTCGCGCGCAACGAGCCCGATCAGCAACGCCCGCGTTTTTTCTGCAGAATTAGAAAAATCGTCTCCCACAAGCCGTTTTTGGGGTTCAACCGCGCCCAGTCGGCAGTCGTCGAGGCTGCGATCCTCGCGACGCGGCTCGGCATGCTGCCCCGCGAAAAAATCGACACAGAACTGGCTTATCTCCAGATCGCGATCGACAAGACGGCCGGAGCCGCCGAGCGCGAGGCGTGGGAGCTGGTGACGGCCAAGATCGAGGCTTATCTTCAAACGCAGTCGGAATGACCGATTCGCCCCTCGGGGGCGGAACGGCGCGGCGCGCCTCCGGCGCGCACGATTAAATTTCGACACAAATTTTCACGAAGGATGGACCATGTCCGAAGCAATGACGACAGAGCATCTCGAGCACGCGGAACATGCCGAGCATGTCGCGCATGAAGGCACGCCCTTCATGATACAGGTCTCGATGACGATCGCCGTATTCGCGGTCGTCGCCGCGACCATCGGCAGCCTGGAGACGATCGAGACGGCCGCCACTCTCGGCGCGCAGAACGCCGCCGCGCTCGCCCAGAGCAAGGCCAGCGACCAATGGGCCTTCTTCCAGGCCAAGAGCATCAAGAAGAGCGTGAATGAGGTCGCGGCGCGGCAGGGCGGCCTGCTGGCCGACCAGCTCGGCCGCGAGGCCAAGCGCTATGACGACGAGAGCAAGGCGATCAAGACCGAGGCCGAGGGTCTCGAGCATCGCGTCGAGGAGCATCTGCACGAAGCCGAGCATCACGAGCATCGCCATCACATTTTGACGGTGGCGGTGACGCTGGTGCATGCGGCGATCGCCATAGCGACGATCGCGATCATCACGAGGGGCCGCAAATGGCCGTGGTATTCGGGCCTCGCTCTGGCCGCCTCGGGCGTCGTCCTCGCCGGCTACGCCTATCTCTGAGCGCCACTGAACGGCCGGGCTTGCGGCCGAGCGTCGCGGCCGCCCGGCCGAAGCCCGCCCAAAATCCGCGCATTGCCGAGTTTTCGTTCGCAATTTCGTAGACTTGTCTCATTTTTTACGCATGCCGCGCCCGGTCGGGACGGTTTTGCCGCCGCGCGAGCGTGGGTTGTTTTTTCGGCCTCCATCGCAATCTGTCCCGTGGTGGAGTGCCTCCAATGTCTGCATCGAGCGAATGGCTCTTCGGCGTCGACAGCCTGACGCCACACGGTTTCTGCCTCCTCTGGGAGCCGGGACTGATCTGGCTCTTCGCAATCTCCGACGGCCTGATCGCGCTGGCCTATTTCTCCATCCCTCTGGCGCTGGTCATCATCGGACAGAGACGCGCGGACCTCGTCTTTCGACCCTTGTTGTGGCTGTTCGCCGCTTTCATCCTGCTCTGCGGCGCCACCCATTGGCTCGATGTCGTCACGCTCTGGAAGCCGCTCTATGGCGTGCAGGGAGTCGTCAAGGCGGCGACGGCCGTCGTTTCTCTCGGCACATCGGTCGCTCTGTGGTGGTGGCTGCCGAGCTTTCTCGCGCTTCCCTCGCCCGATCAGCTGCGCAAGGCCAACGCCGCTCTGCGTGAGAGCGAGGAGCGGCTGGTCCATGCGCAAAAGATGGAGGCGATCGGCCAGCTGACCGGCGGCATAGCGCATGACTTCAACAATGTGCTGCAAGTCGTCACCGGCTCGCTCGGCGTGATCGAGCGCCAATTGGCGCGCGGCCGCGCCGACGAGATCGGCCCCGCCGTCGCGGCGATACGCAAAGCGACGAGCTCCGCCTCCAATCTCATCGACCGGCTGTTGTCCTTCTCGCGCCGTCAGACGCTGCTGCCGCGCGTCATCGAGCCGGACAAGCTCGTCGTCGACCTCGAGGATCTGCTGCGGCGCACGCTCGGCGCTGGAATCGATCTCGACCTGCGCCTGGGGCGCTGTCGGCGCAATGTCGTCTGCGACCCCTCGCAGCTCGAAAGCGCACTGCTCAATCTCGCGATCAATGCGCGCGACGCCATGCCGACCGGCGGCGTGCTCGAGATCGCGACGGCCGATCGCCGGCTCGACGCCGATCCCTCCGATCCGGACGTAGCGCCCGGCGACTATGTCGAGATCGCCGTGAAGGACAATGGCTCCGGCATGAGCCGCGACGTGCTGGCGCATGTCTTCGAGCCCTTCTTCACGACCAAGCCGACGGGGCGCGGCACCGGCCTCGGCCTGTCGCAGATCTATGGCTTCGTGACGCAATCGGGCGGCTTCGTGCGCATCGACAGCGCGCCGGAAAAAGGGACGAGCGTGCACATCTATCTGCCGGGGTGCGACCAGCCGACGGCTCCAGTGGCGGAGACGAGCGCCGCGGCGGTCGAAGTTCAGCCGGAGGCACGCGCCGGCCCGCCATGCGGAAAAACCCTGCTCGTCGAGGATCAGCTGGAGGTGCGCCTCCAGATCGCCGACACGCTCGAGGAGATGGGCTGCGACGTCATCGAGGCCGACGACGGAACGGCCGGACTGAAGGTGCTCGAATCGGACGAGACCTTGCGCCTGCTGGTCACGGATGTCGGCCTGCCGGGCGTGAGCGGACGCCAGCTCGCCGAAGCCGCCCGCGCCACGCGTCCCGATCTTCCGATACTGCTCATCACCGGCTATGCCGGCAAATCGCTCGACAGCTTCAATCTCGCATCGAACATTGAAGTTCTGCGCAAGCCATTCACGCTCGACGAGCTGGCCGCGCGCGTGCGCGACTTGCTGGCGCGAACGGCGGCCGCCGGCTAGGGCGTTTCCAGCCGAAGTGGACACCGGTTCGGCGTTGGAAACGCGTCAAAACAAAAGCCTAGAGTCTTTCCGTGTTTCAATGAAACACGGAAAGACTCTCGGTCATTCGGCGAGCAGAGCGACCGCGCAGGCCGGCGCGCAATCGGCGGCGGCCTGCACGACCTCCGGCGCCGCATCGATGAACTCGCAAACGTCGCGATAGGCGCGGCCCTCGGAGAGCGCGAGACGCGCGACCAGCGCCCGGCCGACGCCGGCGCCGACAATGGGCGCGTCCTCCGCCACAGCGCCGCGCGAGCGCAGCAGAGCGATCTGATCCTCGATCGACCGCATCTGCGCGCGAGCGAGGAAAGACGCGAGGGCGCGCCATTGCGCGGGCGAGGCCTCGGCGGCGTCGCGTCCGGCGAGGCGCGCGAGACGGGCGATCGATTCGGCGACGCTCTTGCCGCGCCCGTCGGCGGTCGGCTCCGCATCCTCGGCGAGATCGCCGAGCACGCGGCGCACATCCGCCATCGTCGCGAAATTCTCGCGCGCGAGCGGCGTCCAGCGGCCGGCGATGGGCGCCAGAGTCACGCCGGCGAGCGGATCGCCGCGCGACAATCCCGTATAGACCAGCTCGCCATTGGCGAGCCGCTCGGCGTCGCCGCCGCCCAGAGCGCTCACGCGGCCGCCAAAGATCGGAACGAGATCGGTCGTCGTCGAGCCCATATCGACGAAGAGCGCCTCGGGACTGCGCCGCGCCACGAGTTCCGCGCTCGCCCGCCAGTTGGCGGAGGCGATCGCCTGCGCGGCGTCGCGAACCGCGGCGAAGGGCAGGAAGCCGGCCTCGCCCGCGTAGAACAACGCCTCGGCGTCTTTCGCGCGCCGCACGACGGCGGAGGCGATCGTCGCGACGCCGGCTGCGCGCGTCTCGAATGCGTCGGAGAGCTCGGCGGTCATGGTGACGGCGAAACGCTCCGCCGCGCCGAGGCGGGCGACCGCCTCTTCTATCGCGCCCTCGAGCCGCGCGAGGCCGTAATGCGGATTGCAAGGCAGCAGCAGAACCTCGACGATCCGACCGTCGCTCGCGCGCGCGGCTTTCAGATGCGCGCCGCCTATGTCGAAGCCGATAACGCTCGTCACGCCCGCTCTCTTTAAAAAACAAAGGGGAGCCGCGAACGGCTCCCCCGATGATTCCTAGGCTCGGACGAAGCCGTCAGTTGGCGCCGAAGGGGTGCTTGACGTCGTTGCGCTTGGCGACGACTTCAGCGGCCTTCGGCTCGCCCTTGACGGCGCGCGCGATGGCTTCCTTGGTGGCCTGATAGTCGTCGTTGGCTTCCCAATGGATGAACACGCCGACCGAGATGAACACGTCATCGGCCTCGGCGAGCGGGATCACGCCTTCGGCGACCGAATCGGCGACGGCCTTGGCGACGCCGGCCTGAGCCGGTCCGAACATCTGAACGGCCTGCTTGGCGTTCTTGATGGTCACCTTGTTGAAGAGGATCGTGTTCGGCTTGGCCAGCAGGTTCGGCGCGACGACGGCGAGCAGCGTGGTGAAGCCGTCCTTGTTGTTGACGAGCGCATTGGCGAAAGCGGTCTCGGCCGCGCTGCCGCGCGGTCCGATCAGCAGGTCGATGTGGGCGACTTCATTGCCTTCGCCGACGAGCGACTCGCCGACCAGGAGCTTGTTGATCAGGGCCATTTTCTCTTCTTCCTTATCGACATGTCGCTTCGGATACTCCGAGCCGTTCTCGGGCGCCGCGCTGTCGAAGACGCGCCGCCGTCATCAATCATTTTCGGGGGACAGCGGCAAGTCAGGGAACGAACCGTCGGGGAACGAACCCTCGGGACGCAACCCTCGGGAGGAAACCGTCCTGCACGCTACTCAGAGGAGGCTCCGCGCCAGCGCGAAGGCGTGGCGGAAGTCGAGGCAGAGCGGCTTGTCGGAGGTGGTCATCTGCTTGAAGAGACCGGCCTCCGTCCCGTATTTGATGTCGCCGATCGCAAGCGCGCCGATGCCGAGCGCGCCGGAGGGAAGCTCCACGCCCTTGTCATGCAGCTTGACGCCTTCGACGCCGAGCGGCGGCACGGCGTTGACGTCGGCGGCGATGAGCAGCGACTTGGCCGCCGCGAGATCCTCCTTGGAGAGCACCTGCACGCCGGCGCGCGCCGCGCAGAGCGCGATCTCGTGCTCGATGAGGAGCTCGCGCACCTGCTCGGGCTTGCTGCCGTCGGCCGGCCTCACCTTCACGCCGAAGCGCGTCTCGATCTCCTGCGCCTGCGCCGACACGCGCTCGAGGCCGCTGTAGCCGACGATGGTCACATCGGCGCCCTCGAGCGCCGCAATGACGGCGGAGGAGAAGCCGACGACGCCGGTCGCGCCGTAGACGACGACCTTCGCGCCCTTGAGCTCGCGGCCCTTCTTGTCGCGCAGCACTTTCTCCACGAAGGCGACCATCGCGCCGGCCGTGGTGAAGGAGCCATAGGGGTCGGCGAAGAGCGAAATCTCGAAAGGCTTCAGCAGCGCCTTTTGGGCGGCGTCCAGCATGTCGAGCGCGAGAATGGCGTCACGGCCGGCGAAAAAGATGCCGGTGCGTAGAGCGGCGGACGGCGCGCGGGAGAACATTGCGTCCTGCACCAGCGCAGCCACCTCGTCCAGAGTGACATTCGTGTAGGGAATCGCCGCGTCGAAGCCCGCGTCGAGCGCCATGTTGACGTCGAACGGGCTCATATGCTTCAGCGTGCTCAACATATGAAGGATCGATTTGGCGGCCATGGGAAATTCCTAACCTTTCTGTCCGTTCTGTGCGTTCCGGCGCGCGAGCGCGCGGCGCCTGCGTGACGCCCGAGCTCAAAGAAGCTTTCGGATGAGCGATACCGGGACGGCGGGCGCGGGCGTAGCCCCGGTCTCGAATGGCGAGACGCATAGACCGCAGAACGGGGCGAATGTCCAGCCTATTGTCCTTAGCGCGGGACAGCGGACGGCGACTGGCTGGCGGCCTCGCCGGGCCTCAGTAGCCGTAAGGCGACGGCGCGAAGGGGACGGCTCCCGCCGGCGGATCGAAGCGGTAGCCGTCCGCGCCCCAGACCGGGCCGGAGCGGACCGGAGCGGCCGGCGCGCCATAGACGGGGGCGGCGGGCGGCGACGCATAGGCCGGACGGTGGCTCGACCGTTTCGCCTGAGCGGGAACGGCGGCAGTGAGCGCGCCGGCCAGGAGGGCGCCGGCCAGGAGCGCGCCGGCAGAGAGGAAGACGATCGCGAAGCCGCCGATTTTCATGGACCTTCCCCTCCACGGGCCGCCGATGCGGTCCCGACAAGGGGAAATCGGGCGGCGCCCGGCGACGTCAAGGGTCGAGAGACGCGGCGGCTTTCGCCGGGTTTTCCGCTTATCCCATTGCCTTCGGCTCGACCTCGGCGCATTCTTGCCGCCCATGTCGGACGAGGCGTCTCTTCTCGCGGCCAACGCCGCCTATTATCGGGCCTTCGTCGCCGCCGACCTCGATGGCATGGCGGCGATCTGGGGCGATGACGAAATCTGCTGCATCCATCCGGGATGGCCGCCGCTCTTCGGCCGCGAGCAGGTGCTGGCCTCCTTTCGCGACATTCTGCGCAACCCTATGCAAGACCCCGTTCTTCGCCGCAGCGAGCGCGCGCTGATCTGTGGCGCCGACGGACGCGTCGTCTGCATCGAGATGGTCGGTCAGGCCGCGCTCGTCGCCACCAATTGCTTCCGGCTGGTCGACGGCGCCTGGCGGCTCGTGCATCATCAGGCGAGCCCGCTCATGGTCCAGAGCGAGCCGCCCCCGCAGCAGCCGCCCCGATCGCTGCACTGAGCGGGGAAAGCGCGAGGGGACCGACTTCCCTTGTTGACCTTCTAGCGCCAGAGCCTCTATAAGATCGCCCAACCAAGGGCCCGCCTCCCGGGGCGTAGAGCCTTTGTGCGATTTTCATGTCATACGGCCATCGAATGGCGCGGGCTCCCGCGCTCTGCGCCGATCGAAAGGAAAAGACAATGTCCCGCCGTTGCGAACTGACCGGCAAAGGCGTGCAGACGGGCAATCTCGTCAGCCACTCCAACCACAAGACGCGCACCCGCTTTCTGCCCAATCTGGTCAATGTGACGCTGGCCTCGGATACGCTCGCGCGGTCCGTGCGGCTGCGCGTCTCGGCGGCGGCGCTCCGCTCGGTCGAGCATCGCGGCGGCCTGGACGCCTTCCTCGTCAAGGCGCGCGACACGGAGCTCTCGGACGATGTCCGCGCGCTGAAGCGCGAGATCGTCAAGAAGCTCGCCGCCGCGAGCGCCTGACAAGGCGCCGGGCGAGCGCTTCTGATGCGAGCCTGAAGGCTCGCGGTCCAGAGGCCGCGCTTCCAGAGGCCAGGGCGGACCGCGAGCCTTCAGGCTCGCTCCCATTTTGCGTCACCATTTGAAAAATTAGACCCCGCGCTCGAAGCGAGCGCGGGGTCTTGCCCGTTTTTGCCGCCCTTGCCGACGCGAGCCCCCAGACGCACGCCGACAATCGCTCCGGGCGGCGTGTCAGCCCCAGATCGACAAAGCTACGCTGAGCAGCAGGGGAAGGGAGGCCAGCGAGAAGATCGCGGCGACGCAGAGAACCCTCTGGACGTCGAGCGGCTCGTGAGACGCCGCGGGCAATCCCGCATTTCGAACTTTGCCAAAGGAAATCATACGCAACTCCCTCGTCACTCCCGGACGAGCCGATCGCTCGGACGTCCGATCGTCACTGAACGCGCACCAGACGGTCGCGCCGAAATATTAATGCAACAGCCGCCCTGAAGGTTCCCCCGCCGATGCTCGTTTCGGCGCGGTTGAGCGCTGGTTGCGAAATTAATTCGATTTAAACTTATTCACCATTCCGGTGAATCCCTCAAGAGGTCGTCGCGAGAACCCGCGGACGCGGCGTGGCGCGCTGCGGCGCGGGCGCGGGAGCGGCGTTCTCGCTGAACAGCTCGGCGAGCTTCTCCGTCATCGCGCCGCCGAGTTCCTCGGCGTCGACGATCGTCACCGCGCGCCGATAATAGCGCGTCACGTCATGGCCGATGCCGATGGCGATGAGCTCGACCGGCGATTTGGTCTCGATCTCCTGGATGACATGGCGCAAATGGCGCTCGAGATAATTGCCGGGATTGACCGAAAGCGTGGAGTCGTCGACCGGCGCGCCGTCGGAGATCATCATCAGAATGCGCCGCTGCTCCTGGCGGGCCAGCAGGCGGCGATGCGCCCAGTCGAGCGCCTCCCCGTCGATATTCTCTTTCAGCAGCCCCTCGCGCATCATCAGGCCGAGATTGCGGCGCGCGCGCCGCCAGGGCGCGTCGGCGGCCTTGTAGATGATATGGCGTATGTCGTTGAGGCGGCCGGGGTTGGGCCGCTTGCCGTCGGCGATCCAAGTTTCGCGCGACTGGCCGCCCTTCCAGGCCTTGGTGGTGAAGCCCAAAATCTCCACCTTCACGCCGCAGCGCTCCAGAGTGCGGGCGAGAATATCGGCGCAGGTCGCCGCCACGGTAATCGGCCGGCCGCGCATGGAGCCCGAATTGTCGAGCAGCAGCGTGACCACCGTATCGCGGAAATTCGTGTCCTTCTCGCGCTTGAAGGAGAGCGGCTGCTGCGGATCGATGACGACGCGCGGCAGGCGCGCGGGATCGAGCATCCCCTCCTCGAGGTCGAACTCCCAGGCGCGGTTCTGCTGCGCCATCAGGCGGCGCTGCAGGCGGTTGGCGAGCCGGCCCACGACAGAGGAGAGATGCGAGAGCTGCTTGTCGAGATAGGAGCGCAGCCGGTCGAGCTCCTCGGCGTCGCAGAGTTCCTCCGCCTTCACCGTCTCGTCGAAGCGGGTCGTATAGGCCCTGTATTCGCCGCCGGAGCGGTCGGAGGAGCTGACCTGCGGCCGGCGGGTCTCCATCGCCTCGTCTATGTCGCCGGATTCGATCTCCTCCAGCATCTCGCTGTCGAGTACGTCCGCGGCTTCGCTCTCGCCCTTTTCGAGGGCTTCTTCCGAGGCCGTCGCGGTCTCCATCTCGGAGGAGCCGGATTGCTTCTCCTCCTCGGTCTCTTCGCCCTCGGCCTCGTCGGGATTTTGCGGCTGGTCCTCGCTCGGCTCCTCGGAATCCTCCTCGCCGCCGGCGCTCTCGCCCTCGAGCTCGAGAGCCGCGAGCAGGCGATGCGCGAGCTGGGCGAAGCCGCGCTGATTCTCCAGCGCAGCGACGAGCTTGTCGAGATCGGCGCCGGCGCGCTCCTCGATCCAGGGGCGCCAGAGATCGGCGACCTTCTGGCCATGGGGCGGCGGCGCGAGGCCGGTGAGGCGCTGGCGGGCGATGAGCGCCAGAGCATCCTCGAGCGGCGCGTCCTCGCGCGTCTCGATCTCGGAAAAGCGCGCGCGCTGATAGCGATCGTCGAGCATGGCGCCGATATTGGCGGCGACGCCGTCCATGCGGCGGGAGCCGATCGATTCGACGCGCGCCTGCTCGAGCGCGTCGAAGGCGGCGCGGGCGTCGGCAGACTGCGGCTGCACGCGGCGATGGATCGCCTCGTCGTGACAGGCGAGGCGCAGCGCGATCGAATCGGCATGGCCGCGCACGATGGCGGCGTCATGGGCGGTGAGCTTGCGCGGCGGCTCCGGCAGGCGGGCCTTGGCCTTGTCGTCGGCGCCGAGCAGCGCGGCGCGCTCCGGCGAAAAGGACACTTCCAGCTCCGAGCGCTTGGCCATGGCGCGCATCGCGCCGGCGACGGCGCGCTTGAACGGCTCCTGCGGAGCCTCCTTCGGCGTGGCTGCTTTGCGATTGGATGCCATGGGAGTCCGTTCGATTATCCGCTCTCCGCCCGCCTCCGGGCGAACGAACCTATATAGCCTATGTCGGATCGCGAGTTATGAAAATCGCGGAGGGAGGAAATCGCGAGACGGCCACGCGATAGGAAATTTTCTCCTTGTAGATCAATATCTTCGTCCGATTTGTGACGACCGGGTGACGCAATTTTTGCCTAAGCTGTTGAAACTTTTACTAATTTTCAAAGCTTAGGGGTCAACTTCTCGCACGCCGAAGGCCTGCGGAGTCGAGCCGAGCCATGTATAAGATCGCGTCACAATACGGCGTCGTCACCGAATTTCGCGATGTCGACGAGCTCTGTTTCAAATGGCAGGTCGAGGCGCCGATCGGAGACTTGCCGCCTTATGAACAGATCGCGCTCGGCAGCCTCGGCCGGCTCGCCGACGATGTGGCGCTGGCGGGATGCGGGGACGATGGCGAGTTCGAGCTTCTCTATGGCGGCGCCGCCTTCGAAGCGTGGCTGGGCGCGTCGCTGCGCGGCTTGCGGCTCGATGGGCTCGAACGCAATTACCGGGACGCCATCGGCGACGCGCTCGAAGCGGCTCGGTCGCGCCGGACGCCGGCCGCGACCATCGCGCGCAGCATTCGCGACGGGCTGGTGCGGACCTGCGAGATCGTCGCCTTTCCGCTGTCGAGCCATTGGGGCGTCGCGCTCTTTCTGGTGTTCGCGCGCGAGCGCGACTCGAAATACGATCTCGTCGATGCGATCTATCGCGCGACCGACGACGGGCTGGCGACGCTCGCCGCCGTCTACGCCGGCCGGCGCATCGTCGACTTCGACATTGTGAGCCTCAACGCCAGCGCGAGCCGCCTCTTCGGCGGCGCGGAGAGCGATCTGCAGTGGCGGCGCCTCAGCGAGATCGTTCCGGCCTGGATGGCCAATGGGGCTTTCGAGCGGCTCTCCGCCATCTTCCATTCGGCGATCCACGACACATTCGAGGTCTCGCATCGGTCGGCCGAGGGCGACGCGCTGCATCTGCGGCTCGCCGCCGCGCCCATGGGCGATCTCGTCGGAGTGACGCTCACCGACATCACGCCGCTCAAGGCGCGCGAGGCCTCCTTCCGCCTGCTGTTCGAGAGCAATCCGATGCCCATGTGGGTCCATGATCCGCAGAGCCTGCGCATCGTCGCCGTCAATGATGCGGCCGTCGCCCACTACGGCTATCCGCGCGAGCGTTTTCTCGCTTCGACGCTGTTCGATCTCTATGCGGAGGAGGAATGGCCGGCGGTGACGATCGCCCATGAAAATCCGGCGAACCGGCGTCCGACCGACCGCATCTGGGCCAATCGCACGGCGGACGGGCGCGCCATAAAGGTGCAGAATTACGCGCGCGAGATTATTTTCGACGATCGTCCGGCGATATTGCTCGCCATCGTCGACGTCACCGAACAGCGCGAGCAGGCGGCCCGCATCGCCCATCTCGCCCATCACGATCCGCTGACGGGACTGGCCAATCGCGTGCTGTTCCGCACGCGGCTGACGGAAGGCCTGCAGCGTCTCGAGGGCGCCGAGGATCGCCTCTGCGTGCTCTATCTCGATCTCGACGGCTTCAAGGATGTGAACGACGCCTTCGGCCATCCGATCGGCGACAGGCTGCTGATCGCCGTCGCCGAGCGTCTGCGCCAGACTTTGCAGCCCGGGGACATGGTGGCGCGCGTCGGCGGCGACGAATTCGCCATCGTCCAATTCGGAGCCGGAGGCGAGGAGGCCGACCGTCTCGCCGAGCGCATCGTGACGGCGCTCAGCGTCGCCTATGAGATCGACGGCCATGCGGTGGCCGTCGGCGCGAGCGTCGGCATATCGGCCGCCCCGGCCGACAGCGACGACGCCGACACTCTGCTCAAAAACGCCGACATCGCGCTCTATCGCGCCAAGGCCGACGGGCGCGGCCTGCATCGTTTCTTCGAGCCGGAGATGGCCGCCTCGATCCATCTGCGCCGCACGCTGGAGGCGGATCTGCGCCATGCGCTCGTCGCCGGCGAGTTCCAGATCTATTACCAGCCCCTCATCGACATAGAATCCAGCCGCATCGTCGCCGCCGAGGCGCTGTTGCGCTGGTTCCATCCCGTCCGCGGCTCTGTCCCACCCATCGATTTCATCCCCATCGCCGAGGAGACCGGCCTCATCGCGCCGATCGGCGAATGGGTGCTGCGCGAGGCCTGCCGCGAGGCGGCGAGTTGGTCGGAGCCGATCGGCGTCTGTGTCAATCTCTCTCCTGCGCAATTTCGCTCACGCGCGCTGGTCCCGTCGGTTCTGTCGGCGCTGGCGGCGAGCGGGCTCGCGCCGCAACGGCTCGAGCTCGAGATCACCGAATCGGTGCTGCTCGCCGAAAATCACGCCAATCTCGCGGTGCTGCACCAATTGCGCAGTCTCGGCGTGTGCATATCGATGGATGACTTCGGCACCGGCTATTCGAGCCTGAGCTATCTGCGCTCTTTCCCCTTCGACAAGATCAAGATCGACCGCTCCTTCGTGAAGGAGCTGCCGGACAATCAGGAATGCGGGGCGATCGTGCGCGCGGTCGCGGGGATCGGACAGTGCCTGGGCGTCGCGACAGTGGCCGAGGGCGTCGAGACGCGCGAGCAATTGACGCGTCTGCGCGAGGAGGGCTGCACGCAGATGCAGGGCTTCCTGTTCAGCCGCCCGGCGCCGGCCGCCGACATGCGCCGCATGCTCGCCGACCCCGGCGAGCGATGGACGGAGGCGGTGAGCGCGGCGTGAAAGCGGGCGTATACCTTGCAACGGATAGGCCCTGAGGGCAAGGTCTGCTCTTGCTAGCGGAAGGTTCCCCGGAAGCAGACGCAATGGCGAAACGCCCTGATGCTTCGGCTAGGGATGTTGTCGACCCCTATCAACGGCCTTCTGCCTAAGCCTCCTTGCGATCTTATCGCGTTGGCTGCTGTTATGGGGAGTGAAATCTGCGATCGCGTGTGCAGGATTCGCTTTGGCGAAATCCGAACCAGGCACAGGGTCTTCGAAACAAGCTATTTTCTCTGCCTCGAATTCTTCCACGGCGAGCGCATAAACAGCAACCGATTTCAGGCCGTTTGAGGTATAAAGATCGAATGCATTCGCCGCTGTCGTGAGAGAGGCTCGGTCAACTGAAAGCTTGTCGTGGTCGCTTTTCTTCGGCTTGAAAATGCTGCTTGCCGGAATGCCTCCATCCAGCAAATCCGGATGAACCTGCCTGAACAGCAATTCCTTTTGGTCGGTCAGTTTTTTCGACATGCCTATTTCGTTAGTTCGTTGAATTTGGAAAGGAACGTATCATCGACTCCGTCGTATACAATCTCATCGATGGCCCGGTCGCCTCTTATCTCGATCCCATAAATTTTGACTTTCCCCTCGGCGGTGAACTCGAGAGACAGATCCCATCCCTTGATGTCCATTTCGAAAAGAACGCCGCCTTCGTCGGTCGGGTAAAGCCGATAGTGTTCGCAGAGCGCGACTCGATGGCCAAGAAATCTGTTGGCGGAGGAGACTGCCTCAGCCGTCGGCGCTATTCCATCACCGTCATGCCATCCGTCCCGCAACGAAGCGACCTGATTCAATCTGTCTCTGCAACGCTTCAATTGGGCGACGATTTGCTCATCGATGAGACTGACGCTATGAACGTCCATCACGACCTTCACAGTATCGTCATGATCTAATTGAACGGTGAGGTTCAACTCT
>Ga0265328_10000642_pt1 | contig 16182 bp, 11 predicted proteins | sample 41624metaG_FD_202086 | JGI IMG/M metagenome (GOLD analysis project Ga0265328, IMG submission 202086) | Rhizosphere microbial communities from Carex aquatilis grown in University of Washington, Seatle, WA, United States - 4-16-24 metaG | ecosystem: Host-associated > Plants > Roots > Rhizosphere...
CGATGCCGAGCGACAGCGGGGTCACGTCGAGCAGCAGCACGTCCTTCACGTCGCCCTGCAGCACGCCGGCCTGAACCGCGGCGCCGATGGCGACCACCTCGTCCGGATTGACGCCCTTGTGCGGCTCCTTGCCGAAGAACTGCTTCACGATCTCCTGCACCTTCGGCATGCGGGTCATGCCGCCGACGAGCACCACTTCGCCGATCTCGGCCGCCGACAGGCCGGCGTCCTTGAGCGCCTTGCGGCAGGGCTCGACCGTGCGCTGGATCAGATCGTCGACCAGCGCCTCGAATTTGGCGCGGGTGAGCTTCAGCGTCAGATGCTTCGGGCCGGAGGCGTCGGCGGTGATGTAGGGCAGGTTGATTTCCGTCTGCGTCGCCGCGGACAGTTCGATCTTGGCCTTTTCGGCCGCTTCCTTGAGGCGCTGCAGGGCGAGCTTGTCCTTCGTCAGGTCGATGCCCTGCTCCTTCTTGAACTCGCCCGCGAGATATTCGACGAGGCGGCTGTCGAAGTCCTCGCCGCCCAGGAATGTGTCGCCATTGGTCGACTTCACCTCGAAGACGCCGTCGCCGATCTCGAGGATCGACACGTCGAAAGTGCCGCCGCCGAGGTCATAGACCGCGATCGTGCCGGCGCCCTTTTTGTCGAGGCCATAGGCGAGCGCGGCCGCCGTCGGCTCGTTGATGATGCGCAGCACCTCGAGGCCCGCGATCTTGCCGGCGTCCTTGGTGGCCTGGCGCTGGGCGTCGTTGAAATAGGCGGGGACGGTGATGACCGCCTGCGTGACGGTCTGGCCGAGATAGGCCTCGGCGGTCTCCTTCATCTTCTGCAGAATGAAGGCGGAAATCTGCGAGGGCGAATATTGCTTGCCGTCGGACTGCACCCAGGCGTCGCCATTGGGGGCCTTGACGATCTTATAGGGGACGAGGCCGATGTCCTTCTTGGTCATGGGATCGTCGAAGGAGCGGCCGATCAGACGCTTGATGGCGAAGAAGGTGCGTTCCGGATTGGTCACCGCCTGACGCTTGGCGGGCTGGCCGACGAGACGCTCTCCGTCCTCGGTGAAAGCGACGATGGACGGCGTGGTGCGCGCGCCTTCCGCGTTCTCGATGACCTTGGGGCTCGACCCTTCCATTACGGCCACGCAGGAATTGGTCGTGCCGAGGTCGATGCCGATGATTTTAGCCATATCGCCGTTCCTTTCGTTCTCTCGAAATCGCCGGGCCCCGAAGCGGCCCGTCATGTCGCCGATCGTTCGGCGGCTCGCATTTTCAGCCCGCCGCGCATCGGCTGTTCACCGTCCCTTCAGATTGTAATCGGCCGGCATCGGCGCAAGTGCGCGGGGCATATAGAATGAAGGCTCCGGCGGCGGCAAGCTCCGCCGGGGCCGGGATTTTCTCTCGCAGCGTCGCAGCTTTATCGCTCCGGCTCGCTTTCGCTTATTCTCCCGCGAGCGATTCGCGAAGCGAAGGTCGGTCGTGGCCGGGGCGGCCGCTGATCTCTTCTCGCCCGCGTCCCTCTCCGAAAGCTCGTTCCGAACAGGCCGACGCGTGCTGCTGCAGTCGATAGAACCAATGTTCCGAACCGTCGTCGTCTTCGGCGACGCCGGCTTCGTCTTGCCGGCGAGCGGAGGGCTCGCCGCGGCGCTATGGGCCGCCGGCGACCGCCGCGCGGCCGTCGCTTTCCTGTCCGCCATCCTATTCTGCGGCGTGATGGCGACGCTCGCCAAGATTTTCTCCATGGCCTTCGGCCCTCCGCCGCTGCACAGTCCCAGCGGCCACGCAGCGCTCGCGGCGGCCTTCTTCCTGCCGCTCTCCGCAATTTTCATGCGCGTTCGCGAAAAGCGGGCCGGCTTTCTCGCCGCGGCGCTCTGCGCTTGCGTGGCCGTGCTCGTCGCCATCGGCCGCGTGGTCGAGGGCGCGCATACGACGCTGGAGGCTTTCGCCGGATTTTTCATAGGCTTGGCGTCATTCGCCCTGTTCGTCTGGCTGACGCCGCCCCGGCTCGCGATCGGCGCTCCGGCTCTCGCCCTCTACTTTGCGGCCGCGGTGGCGCTTCACGCCTATACGGGCCTCAGCATAGAGGTGGAGGGACCGCTCGAGCGTATAGCGACACGGCTCGCCCGGCTTCTGTCGCTCTAGGCGCGCCTATCCTGTCTGTTTCCCTTACGCTTTCGAACAGGGCGGCCTGCCAGGGAGGTTGGACCCATTGGCCTCTTCGAGCGTGACGGCTGACGATATTTGATTTTCGTCACGAAGCGTGCGATTCGACTTGGTCATATACGGACAGGCGCGTTTGGCGGAGAATCGCCGCAATGCAGAAGAGTCGATCTTTGTTGCGGTCCGCGTCGGCGTTATGCGTTCTCCTGACCCTTTCCGCCTGCGATAATTCCGGGGGCCGCAAGGCCGAGGGGCCGGCGCGGGTCGTGCTCGTCGCGCCGGTGCGCTACGCCCCGCGCGAGCAGACGCGCCAATTCGTCGCCACCATCCGCCCGCGCGTCGAGACCGACCAGGCCTTCCGCGTGACCGGAAAGGTCGTTCGCCGCCTCGTCGAGAACGGGCAGAGCGTCAAGGCCGGCGATCTTCTCGCCATTCTGGACGAGGCCGATCTGCGCCTGCAGAAGGAGCAGGCCGAGGCGGAGCTCTCTGCCGCGCGCATGGGGCTGGAGCAGGCCGCCGCCGACGAGCGCCGCGCGCAGACGCTGCGCAAGGACGGCTGGACCGCTCAGGCGGCGCTCGATCGGCAGAAGGCCGCCGCCGAGGAGGCGCGCGGACGCCATCAGCGGGCGCTGCGGGCCGTCGAGCTCGCCAAGAATTCGCTCGCCTATGCGTCGCTGCGCGCCGATTCCGACGGCGTCGTGACCGCGACTTTCATCGAGCCGGGGCAGGTGGTCGCGGCGGGACAGACGGCGGTGCGCGTCGCCCGCGCCGGCGTGCTCGAGGCCGTCGTCTCGCTTCCCGAGGCTTTCGCCTCCTTCGCCGGGGCGGGCGAGGCGAGCCTCTATCTCTGGTCCGATCCGTCCAAGGTCTATCGCGCGAGCCTGCGCGAACTCGGCGCCGCCGCCGACGCGACGACCCGCACTTTCGCGGCGCGCTATTCGATCGTCGGCGCAGACGAGAAAGTCGGGCTCGGCATGAGCGCGACGCTGACGCTGGCCAGCAAGGACCAGGGCGCGGCCGCCGCTCTGCCGCTCGCCGCTCTGTTCGATCAAGGCTCGGGCCCCAGCGTCTGGAAGGTGGAGGAGGGCGGCAAGCTCACGCTCGTCCCGGTCTCCGTGCTGCGCTACGAGGCCAAGACGGCGCTGATCTCCGCCGGCGTCGCGGAAGGCGACCGGATCGTCGTGCTCGGCGCCCATAAGCTCGATCCCGGCCAGCGGGTGCGCGCCGTCGACGCCGAAGCCTTGTGAGGCGCTCGCGATGAGCTTCAACCTGTCCCTCTGGGCCGTTCGTCGTCAGACGCTCACTCTGGCGTTGATCCTGGCCGTCGCCATCGCCGGCCTCTACTCCTATTTCCGCCTCGGCCGCGCCGAGGATCCGTCCTTCACCATCAAGGTCGCCAATCTCACGGCGATCTGGCCGGGCGTCACCGCGCTCGAGATGCGCGACCAGGTCGCCGACCGCATAGAGAAGAAGCTGCAGGAGCTTCCCTTTCTCGAGAAGATCGAGACCTATGTGAAGCCGAGCTTCCTGGCGATGCAAGTGACCTTCAAGGACACGACGCCGCCCGCCCAGGTGCCGAGCCTCTTCTATCAATTGCGCAAGAAGCTCCACGATATTCAGCCGGAGCTGCCGCAGGGCGTCATCGGCCCCGACGTCAATGACGAATTCGGCGATGTCGACGCGGTTCTCTACGCCGTTCACGGCGAGGGCGCGGATTATCACCAGCTCGACCGCGTCGTCGAAATGTTCCGCCAGCGTCTCCTGGAGACGCCGGACATTGTGAAGGTCAATGTCTATGGGTCGCAGGACCGCAAGATCTTCGTCGAATTCAGCCAGGCCAAGCTCGCCAATCTCGGCGTCACGCCGCAATCGCTGTTCGAATCGCTGGCCAAGCAGAATGCGGTGAACGCCGCCGGCGTGTTCGAGACGCCGGCCAATCGCGTGCCCTTGCGCGTCACCGGCGCGCTGAAGGGCGCGGAGGCGATCGCCGCGACGCCGGTGGAGGCGAACGGCCATGTGTTTCGCTTAGGCGATGTCGCCGATGTCGTCTCCGGCTTCGAGGATCCGCCGAACTTCCTCGCGCGCTACAAGGGCGAGCCGACGATCGTCGTCGGCGCGGTCATGGCGCGGGGCGGCAATGTGCTGACGCTCGGCAAGCAGCTCGAGGCGACGATGGCCGAGGTCCGCGCCGAGACGCCGGTCGGGATAGAGATCGATCAGATCGCCGATCAGCCGAAGGTCGTCTCGCAGGCGGTCGGCGAATTCACGCGCTCCTTCGTCGAGGCGCTCGTCATCGTGCTCTTCGTGAGCTTCGTCTCGCTCGGCTTTCGCACCGGGATCATCGTCGCTCTGTCGGCGCCGCTCGTGCTCGCCATCGTCTTCGTGTTCATGAATGCGTTTGGAATCGATCTGCAGCGCATCTCGCTCGGCGCGCTGATCATCGCGCTGGGCCTGCTCGTCGACGACGCCATCATCGCGGTCGAGATGATGACGGTGAAGATGGAGCAGGGCGCAGATCGCATCAGCGCGGCGACCTTCGCCTGGAGTTCGACGGCCTTTCCCATGCTCACCGGCACTCTGGTGACGGTCGCGGGCTTCATGCCGGTCGGTTTCGCTGCTTCCTCGACCGGCGAATATACGGGCTCGCTCTTCTTCGTGCTCGCCGTGGCGCTCATCGCCTCCTGGTTCGTCGCCGTTCTCTTCACGCCCTATCTCGGCGTGAAGCTGCTGCCGGATTTCTCGAAACACCTGCATCACGATCCGGAGGCGATCTATTCGACGCCCTTCTATCGCGGGCTGCGTCGCCTCGTGACCTGGGCCGTCGACAATCGCGTGCTCGTCGTCGCCGCGACGGCCGGCGTCTTCGTCGTGGCGGTCATCGGCTTCACCCATGTGCAGAAGCAATTCTTCCCGATCTCCGAGCGGCCGGAGCTGTTCTTCCAGCTGCGCATGCCGGAGGGCTCGTCGATTCTCGCCACGGCGACGGCGGTCGAGCAGGCCGAGACGCTGCTGAAGGGCGACGAGGACGCCGTCCATTACACGAGCTATATCGGCCGCGGGCCGCCGCGCTTCTGGCTCGGCCTCAGCCCGGCCCTGCCGAACGAGGCCTATGCGGAGATCGTCATCGTCGCCAAGGATCTCGAGGCGCGCGAGCGACTGAAGCAGAGATTGACGAAGGCGCTCGAAGAGGGGGCGGTCTCGCAGGCGCGCGCGCGCGTGGATCGCTTCAATTTCGGGCCGCCGGTCGGCTTTCCCGTGCAGTATCGCGTCATCGGCCGCGACCCGGCGGAAGTGCGCGCCATCGCCTATCGCGTGCGCGATCTGATGCGAGAGGATCAGGCCATCGTCGAGCCGCATCTGCAATGGAACGAGCAGACGCCAGCCGTGCGGCTCGTCATCGATCAGGACCGCGCGCGGACCATGGGCCTCACGCCGCAGGAGGTGGCGGCCCGCTTGCAGATGATGGTCTCGGGCCTGACGATCACCAGCCTGCGCGACGGCATCGATCGCGTCGACGTCGTCGCGCGCTCCATTCCCGCCGAGCGCGGCGATCTCGGGCGGCTCGACGATATGGTGATTTTGACGCGGGCGGGCGCGCCGGTGCCGGTCTCGCAGATCGCCAAGATCGTCTATGAGCACGAGGAGCCGATCATCTGGCGGCGCAATCGCAATATGCTCGTCACCGTGCGCGCGGATGTGAAGGATGGCGTCCAGGCGCCGGATGTGACGAATCGCATCTGGCCGCGTCTCGCCGAGCTGCGCGAGCACCTGCCGCCGGGCTATCGGATCGAGATGGGCGGCGCGATCGAGGAATCGGCCAAGGCCAACGCCTCCATCGCCGCTGTGGCTCCGGTGATGATCCTCGTCATGCTGGTCATCGTGATGTTCCAGCTGCAGGATTTCACGCGGCTCGGCCTCGTGATGATGAGCGCGCCGCTCGGGCTCATCGGCGCTTCGCTCGCGCTCAATCTGGCGAGCGCGCCTTTCGGCTTCGTCGCTCTGCTCGGCCTCATCGCTCTGTCGGGCATGGACATGCGCAATTCGATCATATTGGTCGATCAAGTGCGCCAGGATCTCGACAAGGGAGCCAATTATCGCGAGGCCATCATCGGCGCCACTGTGCGCCGCGCGCGGCCGGTGGCGCTGACCGCGCTCGCCGCCATTCTCGGCATGATCCCGCTGACGCACTCGCTGTTCTGGGGGCCGATGGCGCTCACCATAATGGGCGGACTCTTCGTGGCGACCTTTTTGACCGTGCTGTTTCTGCCGGCGCTCTATGCATTGTGGTTCCGTCGCCGGCTCGGCGATGTGCTGGTCGAGACGCCGCCGCCCGCCCCCGCCGAATTCGCCTTCGGCGATCTCGCGGAGAGGGCGGCGGAATGAGCGAGAGCGCCGCGCCCGCCGCTGCGCGCAGCGCAGAGCAGCGCGCGCGCATCGTCGCGACGGCCGAACGTCTGTTCCGGCTGATGGGCTTTCAGAAGACCACCGTCGCCGACATAGCGCGAGAGCTCGGCATGTCGCCGGCCAATGTCTATCGCTACTTCGGCGCCAAATCGGAGATCAACGCCGCCGTCGCGCGCCTGCTGACGGGAGAGGTGGAGGCGGTCATCGACGATATCGCCGATGGGCCGGGCACGGCCGCCGAACGGCTGCGGTGGCTCGTCGAGACCAATGAGGCGATGAATCGCGAGCGCTATGTCGACGATCGCAAGCTGCATGACATCGTCGAGGCGGCGATGGCCGAGCATTGGCCGATCATCGGCGAGCACATCGCCCATATAGACGCCGCGCTCGAGCGTGTGATCGCCTCCGGCATGGAGAATGGCGAATTTCGGCGCGGCGACGCGCATCTCGCGGCGCGGCTCGTCTATTCGGCCTGCATCCGCTATTGCCATCCGCGCATACAGGTCGAATGCGCGGACCCGAGCGCGCCGAGCGCGGCGCAAATGGTGGCCTTCTGCCTGACTGCGCTGCGCGCCGGGCGGTAAAGCAGGGCTTTTCGCGGGGCTCCGAACACGTCAACGAGCCGACATCTTTCCAGCGACATCTTTCAAGCGTCATGGCCGCGCTTGTCGCGGCCATCCACGCCGCGACGACCCTGAAAGCGAAGAAAATGAGCGGATCATCGCCGCTCCATCTCCCCCGCGTGTCGCAAGGTCTCGGCGTGGATTCCTGCGACAAGCGCGCATGACGCGGTTGTGTAGGAATTGCCGACCTGGATTCGGAGCCTGAAGGCTCGCGGCCAAATCGCGCACTGGACCGCGAGCCTTCAGGCTCGCATCACGAGACCCCGACCTTAGCCAAAAAGCTCAGCCGCCGTTCTTCTTCTTCGTCTGATCGCTGGCGATGGGCGAAGCGTCGCTCAGCCCTTTGTCGATCTTCTCGAGAATCTTCGGCAGATCCTCGGCATCGGGATTCATGTCGCGCGCGTGGTTCCACTGGAAGCGCGCCTCGAGCCTGCGATTGACGCGCCAGTAGGCGTCGCCGAGATGGTCGTTGATGACCGGATCGGAGGGCTTCAGATCGACGGCCTTCTCGAGCTCGCGCACCGCTTCCTCATAGCGGCCGAGCCGGTAATAGGCCCAGCCGAGACTGTCGACGACATAGCCGTCGCGGGCGCGCAGATCGACGGCGCGGCGCAGCATTTTGAACGCCTCGTCGAGATTGACGCCCTGATCCACCCAGGAATAGCCGAGATAGTTCAGCACCAGCGGCTGGTCCGGATAGAGCTCCAGCGCCTTTTTGAGGTCGGCCTCGGCGGTCGGCCAGTTCTTGCGGCGCTCATTGGCGATGCCGCGATAATAATAGAGCAGCCACTGGCTCTTGTCGGCCTGCGGCTGGAGGTCGAGCACTTTGGAGTAGGTGGTGACCGAATCGGCGAAGAGCTTGCGCGAGCGCTGGATATTGCCGAGTGCGGTCAGCGCCTCCTGATCCTTGGGATTTTCGGCGATGACGGCCTGCAGATGATCGGTCGCCTCTTTGGTCTTGCCGAGCGTCTCCAGCAACAGCGCCGCCTGCACATCGGCGTTGACGCGCAGCGGATTGTCCTTCGGCACGCTGTCGTAGAGATCGATGGCGATCTCCTCCTGCTTCATGCGCTCGTAGATGTCGGCGAGCGTGATCGTCGCCAGCGCATTGTCGGGCGCGAGGAAGAGGGAGAGACGCAGATAGATGAGCGAGGCGAGCTCGTCGCCCTGCCGGCCGCCGATCGCGCCGAGGCCATAGAGCACTTCGGCCGCGCCAGCGTCGGCGGCGCGCACGAAGGGGGCGAGCGGCTTGCCCGAATCGATATCGGCGATCGCCGCGGTGACGATCGGATGACGCGGGGCGAGATCGTCGAAGGCGCGATAGACGCGGCGCGCCTCCTCGCGGCTGCCATGCGCGACGAGGAAGCGCGCATAGGCGTCGACGAGCCGCAGCGTATTGCGCTCGGAGCCATAGGCGGCCTTGAAGCGCTTCGTCGCCTCGGCCTTGTCGACGGTCTTGGCCGAATCGGAGATCAGCGCGGCGTGATAGTCGCGGAAGACGGCGAAGGCGTCTTCCTTGAGTTTGTCCGCCGTCGCGAGCGCCTGCTTGGTCTCGCCGGCGCCGGCGTAGGCCCAGGCGGTGAGCAGAGTAGAGGTGACGTCGTGTTTGCGGTCCAGCCCGCCCTTGGCGAGAACCGTGCGGGCGCGGGCGAATTTCTTGGCCTTTATCGCCTCGACGCCGAGCGTCAGATTGGCGAGGCCGTTGGAGCGGTCGAAGGAGGCGACGCGGGCGGCGAGAGTGAAAGCCTCCTGCATATTGCCATTGGCGAGCGCGGCGACGAAGGCGCGCTCGGTCAGCTCGTGGTTGCGCGGATCGCTGCGCAGCGCCTCGCGGAAAAATGTGGAGGCGGCGAGCGTGTCGCGTTCCGCGCCGGCGACGATCGCGGCGAGATAATTGCCGGACGCGCTCTCGCCGACCTCGAAGGGCGTGGCGATGGAGAGGCTGGTCTCGCGGGCGTGGGCCGAGCCCTTGCCGAGGAACGAACTCTGGCCGACAAAATCATCGACCCCGAGTGAAAGAGCGCAAAAAGCCGCGGCGGCGCAGGCCGCGCGCGTCGAGAACGAGCGAACGCGGCGCCGTCCCGGCGCATCGGACGAGAAAATTCTGTTCACGTGCTGTTTCCCGCAATCGGCCGCAGCGGCGCGGCGCCGGCTCACCTCGAAAGAGGCCTCCGAGCGCCACCATCGTGCGGGAAGATGGCTGTTTTGGGCCGCTCCCGCAAGTGCGAATTATCCCAGCGGGGGCGGCTGCCGCATCACTCGAAAGCGTCGCGTCAGCTTCGTCCGCGCACGGCGGCCACGATTTTCTGCGCGGCGTCGTCGAGGTCGTCGGCGGAAATCACATCGAGGCCCGAGTTCGTGATGATTTCTTTGCCGAGCTCGACATTGGTGCCTTCGAGCCGGACCACGAGCGGCACGGCGAGCCCCACCTCCTTGACCGCGGCGATCACGCCCTCGGCGATCACGTCGCAGCGCATGATGCCGCCGAAGATGTTGACGAGAATGCCCTTCACCTTGGGGTCGGCGGTGATGATCTTGAACGCCGCGGTGACTTTTTCCTTGGTCGCGCCGCCGCCGACATCGAGGAAGTTGGCCGGGTTCTCGCCGTAGAGCTTGATGATGTCCATCGTCGCCATCGCGAGGCCGGCGCCGTTCACCATGCAGCCGATGGTGCCGTCGAGCGCGATATAGGCGAGCTCGTATTTGGAGGCCTCGATCTCCTTCTCGTCCTCCTCGGACTTGTCGCGCAGCGCGACGACGTCCGGGTGGCGGTAGAGAGCGTTGTCGTCGAAGGAGACCTTGGCGTCGAGACAGCGCAGACGGCCGTCCTTGGTGACGATCAGCGGATTGATCTCGAGCAGTTCCATATCCTTGGCGACAAAGGCGGTAAAGAGCCGCTCGGTGAGCGAGACCGCCTCTTTGACGAGGCCGCCGGAAAGGCCCAGCGCATCGGCGACGCGGCGGCCGTGATGCGGCAGAACGCCGGTCGCCGGATCGACGGAGAAGGTCACGATTTTCTCGGGCGTCGCATGGGCGACGGCCTCGATATCCGTGCCGCCTTCGGTCGAGACGACGAAGGAGATGCGCGATGTGGCGCGGTCGATGAGCAGGGAGAGGTAGAATTCTTTGTCGATATCGGCGCCGTCCTCGATATAGAGGCGGTTCACCTGTTTGCCGGCCTCGCCCGTCTGCACGGTGACGAGCGTCGCGCCCAGCATTTCCTTGGCGTAGGTCTCGACCTCGTCGAGCGAGCGGGCGAGGCGTACGCCGCCCTTGTCGCCGGCGGAGGCCTCCTTGAACTTGCCCTTGCCGCGGCCGCCGGCGTGGATCTGCGCCTTGACCACATAGACGGGGCCGGGCAGGCCGCTCGCGGCCTGGCGCGCTTCGCCCGCCTCGAGCACGGGGGCGCCCTCGGCGACCGGAGCGCCGAACTCACGCAGAATGGCTTTGGCCTGATATTCGTGGATGTTCATCTTGCGGTGGTCCTGATAGCGACTTGCCTGATAGCGACTTGCCGTGGCGACTTGCATCGCGACGACGCGCCCCGAAAGGGGCGGAACAACGGCGCCTTCGCGCGGGTCAGGCGAAGGCCGGGTCGAGCGCCTTGCTGGCGGCGATCAGCGTTTGCACCGACGCCACCGATTTGTCGAACATCTGCCGTTCGGCGGCGTCGAGCGTGATCTCGACGATGCGCTCCACGCCATTCGCGCCGATCACCACCGGCACGCCGACATAGAGTCCGCTGACGCCATATTGGCCATCGAGATAGGCGGCGCAGGGCAGCACGCGGCGCTTGTCCTTCAGATAGCTCTCCGCCATTGCGATGGCCGCGGAGGCGGGAGCGTAATAGGCCGAGCCGGTCTTGAGCAGGCCGACGATCTCGCCGCCGCCCTTGCGCGTGCGGTCGACGATCGCGTCGATCTTGGCCTGCGTCGTCCAGCCCATGGCGATCAGATCGGGCAGAGGAACGCCCGCCACGGTCGAGTAGCGCACGGAAGGGACCATATCGTCGCCATGGCCGCCGAGCACGAAGGCGCTGACATCCTCGACCGACACCTGCAGCTCCTCCGCCAGAAAATAGCGGAAGCGGGCCGAATCGAGCACGCCGGCCATGCCGACGACCTTATTGGTCGGCAGTCCGCTCGCCTTCTGCAGCGCCCAGACCATGACGTCGAGCGGATTGGTGATGCAGATGACGAAGGCGTTCGGCGCATAGGTCTTGATGCCGGCGCCGACCTTGGAGACGACGCCGAGATTGATGGTGAGCAGATCGTCGCGGCTCATGCCCGGCTGGCGCGGCACGCCCGCCGTCACGATGACGACATCGGCTCCGGCGATCGCGGAATAGTCATCCGCGCCGGCGATGCGCGCGTCGAACCCCTCTACCGGCGAGGATTGGGAGAGGTCGAGGGCCTTGCCCTGGGGAACGCCGCTCGCAATATCGAAGAGTACGACATCGCCGAGCTCCTTGAGGCCGATGAGATGAGCCAGCGTGCCGCCGATATGGCCGGCGCCGATCAGGGCGATTTTCTTGCGCGCCATCGTTTCTCCTATGGGCGGGCCTAGAAATGAACTGCTAGCGCGCTTTTCCGCGTCTGAAAAGCCGCGATTCGCCTCTAGCGAAGCTTCGCACTAAAATTGAGCAAGAACACGCGGGCGCGGCTCGTGGCTGTGGAAATAGGCTGTCCTAGAGCGCGTCCACGCCGCCGAGCGAGAGGATGAGCTTCCACTCCTCCTCGGCGACCGGCTGCACCGAAAGACGAGAATTATTGACGAGCACCATTTCGGCGAGGCGCGGATCGGCCTTGATCTGCGCGAGCGTCACCTGCTTCTTCAAAGGCGCGACGGCCTTGATGTCGACCATGCCGAATTTGCCGCTCTCATCCGTATGGTCCGGATAATAAGTCTTGATGACTTCCACGACGCCGACGACGGCCTTGTCCTCGTTGGAATGGTAGAAGAAGCCGCGCTCGCCTGTCTGCATCGCCATCAGATGTTTTTTGGCGAGATGGTTGCGCACGCCGTTCCAGAAGGTGCCCTTCGCCGCGGCTTCGACCTGCTGGTCCCAGGACCAGGTCTTGGGCTCGCTCTTGAACAGCCAATGCGCCATCAGAGCTCGGCCCCCACAACGCGCTTCCAGGGCTTGAGCTCGACGCTCGAAAAGAGGGCCGCCTTGGCGTAGGGGTCTTCGTCGAGCAGCGTCTTCGCCGCCGCTTCGTCCGCCGCCTCGACGATCAGCAGCGAGCCGACCGGTTTGTCGGCCGCATCGAGGAAAGGGCCGCCGAGCTTCACCGCGGCCGCATTGGCGGCGAGGAAGGCGAGATGCGCCTCGCGGGTGGCGAGTCGGAGCTCGACGTGGTTGGGCTTGTCCAGGCAGATGGCGACAAAGAGCAACGCGGCCTCGTGAAAATCGGGGAAAGCGACGACGGGGCGGTGATTAGCAGAAAGCGGGCGCGCGGTCGACAGAATTGGGCTGCCCGAAACGCGGGAAGACATGGGCGTCAACGCCTCCCGCTCGGAGGGGCGATAACGCCCCGAGCCTCGGGATGCGCCCACCCGTCCGGCTGTCGCCTCTTGAAGGCTACGGCGGTGGCCCTCGCGGCAGCGTCGGATGAGGGCTGCGCAGGCGCCCTCGAGAACGGACTCGGCTCGAACGCGCGAAAGCTCACCGGCGCTCGGGTCGACCTTTGCAATCGTCTCTAGCGCGTCACGACTGTCTGTCTGGTAGAATTCAGTATTCGAGGGGCGGCGTTAAAATCCCCAAGTTTCGACATCGCCGTTTTCTTTGACGAGCAATAGTCCGACACCAAGTTTTTCCAGGCCTGCGCGTGTCTCCAAATGCAATGCGCGGTAGCGAGGAAAATCAGGAAACGCCAATGCTACGAGAGCGTCTATGTGTTTGGTCTGCAGACGCTGTTGAGCTTGATTTGTCGGGTTGGTAGGCCTCAGCCCTCATTTGAAAGATAGCGCTCCGCCATATCAATGACATTGCCTTCCCAATACCAATCTGTAGTCACGTCCATTTCTGTCGCCCTAATCGAGTGTTGTTAATAAGAGCCATAAAAACGCTATCTGTGCTGCGCCCCTGAAGCTCGCCCGCGTGCTTCGAGACGGCGGCTGCGCCGCCTCCTTGTAACAATGTTTGCTGCTCAGCATGAGGGCGAGGGGCGCTCGCCGCTTCTCGATGCCCCCACCCGCTTGCTCCTCGCACCGTTCTCGCCTATAAGCCGCGCCATCCCACAGGCGAAAGTCTTACGGCTCCTGCTTCAAGGCGCCGTTCCGGTGGCCGGTTCTCCGGCTTCTCCACGCTTTCGCCGAGGCTAGAACCGGAGAAAAAACAATGGCGCTTCCCGATTTCACCATGCGCGGCCTGCTCGAGTCCGGCGCTCATTTCGGCCACCAGTCGCATCGCTGGAACCCGAAAATGGCTCCCTTCATTTTCGGCGCCCGCAATAATATCCACATCATCGATCTCGCCCAGACGGTGCCGTTGCTGCATCAGGCGCTGAAGATCGTCTCCGACACGGTCGCGCGCGGCGGCCGCGTGCTCTTCGTCGGCACCAAGCGCCAGGCTCAGGACCAGATCGCCGACGCCGCTCGTCGCAGCGCGCAATATTTCATCAATTCCCGTTGGCTGGGCGGCACGCTCACCAATTGGAAGACGATCTCCGGCTCCATTCAGCGCCTGCGCAAGCTCGACGAGCAGCTCGGCGTCGGCGCCGCCGGCGTCACCAAGAAAGAGCGCCTGCTGCTCACCCGCGAGCGCGACAAGCTCGAGAAGGCGCTGGGCGGCATCAAGGACATGGGCGGCACGCCCGATCTCATCTTCGTCATCGACACCAATAAGGAGCAGCTGGCGATCAAGGAGGCGAACCGCCTGAAGATCCCGGTGGTGGCGATCCTCGACACCAATTGCGATCCGGACGGCATCACTTTCCCGATCCCCGGCAATGACGACGCCGGCCGCGCCATCGCGCTCTATTGCGATCTCATCGCCCGCGCGGCGATCGATGGCATTTCGCGCAGCCAGGGCCTCTCGGGCGTCGATATCGGCGCGCTCGAGGCTCCCTCGGCGGAGCCGGCGCTCGGCCGCGTTCACGCCGATCTGCGCTCGCCCGAGGAAGTCGTCGCAGAGGCGGCCGTCGAGGTCGATGTCGCGCTCGAGCCCTTCGAGCTGCTGGCCGCCCCGCGCGGCGCGCCGGACGATCTCGCCAAGCTGCATGGCGTCGGCCCGCAGCTCGTCAAAAAGCTCAATGACGGCGGCATCTTCCATTATTGGCAGATCGCCGCTCTGACGCCGGCCGATGTCGAGAAGCTCGATCTGGATCTGAAGCTCAACGGCCGCATCGCCCGCGACGGCTGGGTCGATCAGGCGCGCTCGCTGGCTTCGGCCTGATTTCGCGCTAGCGTCACGTTCACGCACATAAGATCGCGCCGGCTCCGACGAGGGGCCGGCGTCCTAAGCTCTAGCTAGAGGTCAAGAACCCATGGCCCAGATCACCGCCGCTCTCGTCAAAGACCTGCGCGAAAGCACGGGCGCCGGCATGATGGATTGCAAGGCCGCCCTCACCGAGACCAATGGCGACATAGAGGCGGCCGTCGACTGGCTGCGCAAGAAAGGCCTGTCCAAGGCCGCCAAAAAATCCGGCCGCGTCGCTGCGGAAGGCCTTGTCGCGGCTGTCGTCGGGGACGGCGTCGGCGTCGTCGTCGAGGTCAATTCCGAGACCGACTTCGTCGCCCGCAACGAGGACTTCCAGAAGCTCGTCGGCAATATCGCCCAGGTCGCGCTCACGACCGGCGCGCAGAGCGCCGAGGAACTCGCCGCCAAGGCCTATCCGGGCGGCGGCACGGTCGCCGAAGCGATCACCACCGGCATCGCCACCATCGGCGAGAATCTGACGCTGCGCCGCGCCGCGTTCTTTTCGGTGGAAGGCGCCGTCAATCGCTATGTGCATACGCAGATCGCGGACGGCCTCGGCAAGATCGCGGTGATCGTCGCGCTCGAGTCGAAGGGCGACAAGGACGTGCTCTCGACTCTCGCGCGTCAGATCGCGATGCATGTCGCCTCGGCCAATCCGCTCGCTCTCGACGCCTCCGGCCTCGATCCCGCGACGGTCGAGCGCGAGAAGGCGCTGCTCGCCGAGAAGAACGCCGGCAAGCCGGCCAATGTGCTGGAGAAGATCATCGATTCGGGCCTCAAGACCTATTATAAAGAGGTTCTGCTGCTCGATCAGCTCTCCAACCATCCGGACCATAACGGCAAGTCGATCACCCAGACGCTCAAGGAGCACGAGGGCAAGGCCGGCGCGCCGATCGCCATCAAGGGCTTCGTCCGCTATGCGCTCGGCGAGGGCATAGAGAAAGAGACCAGCGACTTCGCCGCGGAAGTGGCGGCGGCGGCCAAGGGCTGATCGCTCGCGTGAATCCCCCGGCCGCTGCGGCGGCCGGGAATTGGTTTCCGGGACACTGCTCTTCCAAAGAAAAAGGCGAAGCGGACCAATGGTCGCTTCGCCTTTTTTGCTTTTTTACGCCTGCGATCCTGCGTCCGCATGGCCCCGGGAGGGGCCATGCGGCGTTCGGACTAGAACAGGTTGAAGTGATAGTTGACGCCGGCGCGAACCGTGTGGAACTTGGCGCGCTGCGGGCCGACGGCGAAGCCGCCATTGCGCTCGAGGTCGGTGTAGAGATACTCGACCTTGGCCGACCAGTTCGGCAGGAAGGCGTATTCCACGCCGCCGCCGGCGGTCCAGCCGGTGTGGACGTCGCTGCGGAAGGGCGAGTTCAGCTCGCCATAGGCGAAGCCGCCCGTGCCATAGACGAGCAGCGTCGAATTGAGCAGCGCGAAGCCGGCGCGGCCGCGGACCGTGCCGAACCAGGGCAGGCTCACATTCGTGGTGCGCAGGCTCGTGCCCTGGAAGTCGGTCTCGATGCCGACGACGAAGAGCGGGGAGATCTGATAGTTGTAGCCGATCTGGCCGCCGCCCACGACGCCGCTG
>Ga0265328_10000644_pt1 | contig 16162 bp, 17 predicted proteins | sample 41624metaG_FD_202086 | JGI IMG/M metagenome (GOLD analysis project Ga0265328, IMG submission 202086) | Rhizosphere microbial communities from Carex aquatilis grown in University of Washington, Seatle, WA, United States - 4-16-24 metaG | ecosystem: Host-associated > Plants > Roots > Rhizosphere...
GCGACGACCTCCATCGTCTGCGGGCGATCGGCCGGCGACTTGGCGAGCATCTGCATCACCAGCCGATCCAGCACCGGCAAGATCGCCGGCACGCGCGCGCGCAGCGGCTCCGGCGCCTCCGACACGTGCGCCACGATCAGATCGCCCATGCCGTCGCGCACGAAGGGCGGCGTCCCGCACAGCATTTCGTAGAGAATGCAGCCGAGCGAATAGACGTCCGAACGGCCATCGACGACCTTGCTGCCGCCGCGGCACTGCTCGGGCGACATATAGGCCGGTGTTCCCAGCACCGCGCCGGTGCGCGTATGCGTCGCCGAGCCACGCTCGGCCAGCTTGGCGATGCCGAAGTCGAGCACCTTGGGCACGATGCGTGCGTCGCCGTTGCTGACCGACAGGAACACGTTGTCGGGTTTGAGATCGCGGTGAACGATCCCGGCGGCGTGCGCAGCGCCGACCGCCTGCGCGACCTGGCCCATGACCGCGAGCGCGAAGGGCACGTCGTCGACCAGCCCGCCGGCGCGCTCCAGGTAATCGGCCAGCGATTCGCCCTCGAGGTGCTCCATCACGATGTACGCCTGGCCTTCGCGTACGTCGCAATCGAGGATCTCGACGATGCCGGGGTGGCGGATCAACGACGTCGCGCGCGCCTCGGTGAAGAAGCGCTCGACGACCGAGTCATTGGCCGAGAGCTCGGGCAAGAGGACCTTGATCGCGGCGCGGCGGGCGATGCGGTGGTGCTGCGCGAGGTAAACCTGTCCCATCCCGCCTTGCCCCAACAGATGGAGCACCGTATATCCGCCGACGCGCGTACCTACCGTAATCACGTAGGATCCCTACCACGATTCAACGGGTGGACGGAGCCGGTCGGGAGAGGGTTTTCGACGCGTATGGCGGCTGCGTCAAGCCTCGCCCGCGCGCGCGCGATCCTCGAGAAAGGTGCGCAGATCCGACTCGTAGTGGCGGTGAAATCGTGCGCTGCGCACGCGGCGCAGCACGGCGCTGACGATCGCCAGCGCGGCGCCGAGCAGGACCGCCTCGCCGAGCGCGAACGCGCCGGCCGTGACCATGACCGAGAGCCGAAGCTGCGACGGCGACAGACCGGCGTTGTGCGCGAGAAACGCGTCGAGAGCGCGATCCGCCAGCGTGGCGACGGCGGCCGTCGCGAGCAGCAACGGCCAGAGCAGCAACCCGCGCCCGCGGCGCCCGATGCCGTGGAGCCGCGCCAGGTCGGCGGCATGGAACGCCACGCGGCTCGTGACCGGGTCGAGCGACGCGATCGCGCGCCCGCCCGCGGTCAGCGCGGCCAGGGGGCGCGCGCCCGCGGCGCCGTCGACCGGCACGGAAAACGTCGCGTCGGGTGGTTGCCAGAAGACCGGCACTCCCTCATGCGGTCGCAGCATCAGGCGTCGGCCGGAGCGACCGCTCGGTTCCAGCATGCCACGCGCGAACGAGACCGCGTAGCGCTGCTGAAACAGATCGACCTCGCGCGATCGCAATGATTGCGGCTGACCCGGCGCCACCGCCGGCCCGGCGATTCGCTCGCGGCGCAGTGCGAGCAGCAACGACAACGCCAGCGCGCCGAGACCGATCGCGGTCTCTCCAGCCTGCAACCGTTCGCGGACCAGCGACTCGAGCGGTGCCGAGCTCGCTCCGCCGTCGGCCGCTGCGGGCGTCGGTATGGCCAAGACAGCTGCCAGCGCCAGGCCGCTGGCGACGATGACGCGCATTTCCGTTCCTCTCGGAGATAATACCCGGGTCATTCAACCGAATCCCAAAATCTCCTCCGTGACGTGGAAGCAAGCCTGCACGTACGCGTAACGTGAACGTAGACGTAGACGTAGACGTAGACGTGGACGTAGACGTAGACGTAGACGTAGACGTAGACGTAGACGTAGTCGTAGTCGTGAACGCAATCGCAATCGCCATCGCTGTCGTGGCCGACGCCCTCACGCACCCCCGGTTCAAGCGCTGCCCCGCGGCGCTGCCGATCCTGCTGCTGCTCACCCTGCTCACCCTGCTCGCGCCCCGCGCCCTTGCCGAGCCGCCACCCCCGCCTCCGCCTCCGCCCCCCGGTTTCGTCGACCTGGCCGAGGTCGCGCCGACGATCGTCATTCAGATGCGCTACGCAGGCGCGCAGAACTTCCTCGGGCGCCCCGTGCGCGGCTACGCGGCCGCGCGCTGCCTGCTGTCCCGGCCAGCGGCCGAGGCCCTGGCGCACGTCGCGGAGGATCTGGCCGGCCGCGGCCTGGGCCTGATGGTCTACGACTGCTACCGCCCGCAGCGCGCGGTCGACGACTTCGTCGCGTGGGCGCAGGACCGCGCCGAGTCCAGCGATCCCGCTGTCCGCAGCCGCCACTACCCGGCGGTGCCCAAGTCCGAGCTTTTCCACCGCGGCTACATCGCGCTGCGCTCGGGACACACACGCGGTAGTACGGTGGACCTGACCCTGATCTCGCTCTTCCGTGCCGCGGAGGCGGGCAGCTCTTTCCGCGAGCCCGACGATTGCCGCCTCGACAGCGGCACGCCGGTCGCCGCCGACCACAGCCTGGAGATGGGAACGACCTTCGATTGCTTCGATGAACGCGCGCACACGGATTTCGTGGCGATCACGCCGCTGGCGCGCGAGCATCGCCAGCGGTTGCGCCAAGCCATGGTGCGCCGCGGGTTCTCGCCCTACGCAAAGGAATGGTGGCACTTCACGCTGGCAGCTGAGCCATTCCCCGACCGCTACTTCGATTTCCAGGTTCGTTGAACAGTCGAGATCGACGTCGAGGTCGCCTTCGGCGGCATCGACCGCGCCGTGATCGCCGACGCGATGTCGGCCGGCTATCATTGCAGCATGAGCTCGACCGACGTTTCGCGTGCTGTGGTTCAACTCAACACCGGCGCTTCGATCCCGCAGGTCGGGCTCGGCGTCTGGCAGACCCCGCGCGGCGAGGCCACGCGCGACGTGGTGGCGACCGCGTTGCGCCTCGGATACCGGCACGTCGACACCGCGCGCATCTATGGCAACGAGCGCGACGTCGGGCTCGGCGTGCGCGACAGCGGCGTCGCGCGCGAGCAGATCTTCGTCACCACCAAGCTGTGGAACGACGACCAGGGGTTCGACAGCGCGTTGCGGGCGTTCGACGCCAGCCTGTCGCGCCTGGGCCTCGAGTACGTGGATCTCTACTTGCTGCACTGGCCGGTCGCGCGCCAGCGGCTCGAGTCCTGGCGCGCGCTGGAACGGATCCACGCCGAGAAGCGAGCGCGCGCGATCGGCGTCAGCAACTTCATGCCGTCGCATCTCGAAGAGCTGCTCGCGCGCGCCCAGGTCGTGCCGGCGGTGAACCAGATCGAGGTGCACCCGTTCCTGCAGCACCGGGAGACGCGTGCGCTGTGCGCGAAGCGCGGGATCGTCGTCGAGGCATATAGCCCGCTCACGCATGGCCGGCGCCTGGGCGACCCGGTGGTCAAGGCGGTGGCGGAGCGCGTGGGCCGCTCGCCGGCGCAGGTGCTTTTGCGCTGGGCGATCCAGCACGACATGGTGGTGCTGCCCAAGTCCACGCGCGAGGCGCGCATCAAGGAGAACGCCGCGCTCTTCGACTTCGCGCTCGACGCGGCGGCGATGAAGGCGCTCGACGACTGCGAGGAGGGGCTGGCGACCGGCTGGGATCCGCGCACGCAACCGTGACGCGGGCGCGCGCTCGCGCTCGCGCTCAGATTATCCGTTGCGCGATGGCCGCGATCGCGGCGAAGCGCGCGATGCGCGCGATGAACATCACCGGCAACAGGAGCGGAATGCTCAAGCCCAGCGGCGGCGCCAGCGTCGCGGTGACCGACGTCGGCGGAATGCTGAGCAGGCCGCTCGTGAATCCGATCGCCGGCGCGCCGCGGGCGAGGCTCTTGCCGAAGCGTCGCCGCGCCTGCTCGCACCGCCGATCGAACCATGCCCAGCGCCGGCGGATCTGATCACCGGCCAGGATCAGGATCACCTGCGCGATCAGCTGGCCGCTGGCGCCCACCACGCCAACCATCAGCGGATGCCAGCCGTAGCGCGTCACGCACAGGATGCCTGCGGCTTCGGGATTGACCGGCCAGAAGAACGTCCCGACAAACGCGATTCCGAGCAAGCTCAGCGGCGAGGACACCCGCGCAGGTTACCCGTCCGCGCGGCGGGAATCACGCTGCGCGCGCGTTCGCCGTCGCGCTCGCGGCAATCGTTGCCGTCGCGACATCGCGCCGCGACGGACACCGGCCGACGTGCTGGTCGCGCCATGGAATATCTTCCAAACCACCCGTTGTAGATGACGGAGGCAATAGACCGCATGGCCACGCCGACGTCCGCCATCTCGCTCGATGCACCGGTGCCGCCGGGACCCTCGGTGCCTGCCGAGCCCACGGCGCTGGAGATGGCTGCGTCCGCGCCGCTCATCGCACCCGAGAGCGCGTCGGAAGGAGTCCTGCGCGTCATCGGCACGTTCATGATGGCCGCGGGCGTCCTCGCCATGCTGGTCGGCGCGACCGCGAACCGAGAGTGGAGCAGCGCCACCGTCGCCGCCGCGCTGTTCACGGTGATCATGGGCTTGACCATGCGCTTTCCCACGCTGCTGCAGGACGGGACGCTGACCGAGGAGAAGCGACCGGCTTACTCGAGCATGCGCGTCGTGATGCTGCTGGTCGCAGGGACCTTCGTCATGCTGACGGTCAAGGCCGGATGGTCCACGCAGAGCCTGGATCAGCTCAAGATCGATCAATCGTGGGCGCTGGTGCTGGGCGTGGTCCTGGGCGGCAAGGTGGCGCAGGGCATGGCCGAGGCGAACGCGAAGAAGTAGAGCGCTCACGCGATCAACGATTCGACGCGCAGGATCTTCTCGAGCGACGACACCGCCTGCGCGTGGTCCATCGCCGCGAACAGGTGCGACAGCTCCATCGTGAAGCGCTCGGGGTGCCGTTCGAGCAGTCCGATGTAATGGTCGAAGTAGCGCGCGGCCGGCACGCTTCCCTTGCCGGCCAGCGCGTAGCGGACCACGGCGTGCAGCGCGAATCGCCCATCGGTCGGTTCTTGAACCAGTCGCCAGCGTCGCAGATGCGCCAGCGCGGCGGAGGCCTGCGCCGGCGCGCCCGCGCGCGCCACGATGGCCAGCGATCGCGCGTCCATGTGGTCGCCGGGACAGTGCGCGAGCGTGATCAGCATGCGCCGCGCGGCCACCGGCACGCGCGTCCAGGCCCATTCGCACAGCAGGCCGACCTCGACGACGTCGTCCTCGTGGGCCATCACGCGCACGCGCGAGACGCCGCTGCCGATCAGCCAGTCGCGCAACGCCTCGACGGTGACCGCGCGATCCGCGACCAGCGCGTCGGCGATGTCGAGCGCCAGCGGGTTCCAGCGCAGAAGCCCGGTCAGCGCGCGCACGCGCGGAAAAGCGGCGCGCCGCGCGTGAACCAGCGGCGCGACGATCGGAAAGACCGCGACGCCGGACAGCAGGCAGCGGCGCGCCGTGAGTAGCCAGGTCACCGGCGTCCCCGCGAGCTCATCGAGCAGCCGGGCCATCGCGCGATCGTTCTCGTGGTTGTCGAGCACCAGCAACTTCGCGCCGCCGGCGGCGAGCGCCGCGCGAACGCTCTCGACCAGCGGCTCGCGCGGCGCGCCCAGGCGCAGCGCGAGCATCTGCAGCAGCGTCCGATGATCCCAGTCGCCGACGCGAAGCCACGCCGCGCCGCCGGGGAATCGCGCGCGGATCCGGTGCGCCACCGCCGCGGCCAGCATCGACTTGCCGCTGCCGCCGCCGCCGACCAGCGCCAGCCGCGTCGGCGCTGGATCGCCGAGCACGGCCGCCAGCGTCGCGAGCTCGGCGCCGCGCCCGCGCAGGCGAGGGCGTGGCGGAAGATCGAACAGCACGGGTTTCATTCGTGGAATCTACCTCGACGGGCGTCGCGATCGTGCGCGCCGCCGAATAGTGTTGACGAAGGTGCCCGGTTGATGGCACGCCAAGGCGCCATGAAGTTGTCCGCCCTCTTGCTCGCGTCCGCCGCGTTGTTTTCGGCTTCCTGTTTTTCGGCGGCGATGTGGAACACGGCGCAGATCGCGCAGATTCGCAAGCGCGCGGCGTTCGTGCTCTCGTGCGACGAGGAAGATCTCGAGATCGTCGCGGCCGAACGAGGCTCCGACGGACGGGTGCGGACCTTGCGAGCGGTGGGTTGCGACAAGAAGGCGACCTACGTCATCGCGAGCGAAGGAGCGGCCGCGCCGACGTGGCACCTGGACGCCGGGCGCTTGCGCGCCCAGAAATGAAGTCGGGGCGCGCGAGACATCGATGCCATCCCCGATGCAAACCGCAGGGCCGGCGCTGGTACTGGACAAGACCACGGTCGGTGTTACTTGTAACCCGCGTTTCTCACTCTCGGGGAGGCTTACCATGCGTTCGTTTCGTCATGCCGATTGGTCGATCATATTCCTGACTCTCGCAGCGGGCGCGCTCGGCGCCTGCTCCTCCAGCAGCGGTGCGCCGACGGTGACCGACGCGTCGACGATCGACGCCCCGAAGGACACGCCGGCCAGCGACACGCCGTCGAGCACCGACACGCAGGTCACCGACGGGGGCTTCGATTATGGGATGCTCGACGGCCCGTTGAGCCAGATGACCATGACGTTGACCAGCTCGGCGCTGCCGAACAATGGCGTCTTCATGGATGCCAACACCTGCGCCGGCGTGAACACGTCGCCGCCCCTGGTCTGGAGCGCCGGGCCGGCCGGTACGATGAGCTACGCCGTGTCGCTGACCGACCAGACTTTCGAAGGGGCGGCGCACTGGGTGATCTGGAACATCCCTGCGGCGGTCCTGTCGTTGCCCCCGTCGTTGCCGGGGACCGCGACGCTGACCAACCCGGCCGGCGCGATGCAATTGCACCGGACCGCGTTCTTCATGGCGGGCTTCGACTACCGCGGTCCGTGCCCTTCCGGCGCTACGCACACCTACGTCTTCGAGGTGACCGCGATTCCGACGGCGACGCTCACGCTGGGAACGAACCCGACGACCGAAGAGATTCGCTCCGTGATCGACTCCGTCGGCCTGGCACACGGCGATCTGACCGGCACGTCCAACGCGACCGCGCCGCCAGCTGACGCGGGCGGGCAGTAGCCGCCGCCGCGCGATGCACTATCGCAAGCTCGGAAACAGCGGGCTCATCGTGAGCTCGCTGTCGCTCGGCACCATGCAGTTCGGCCGCGCGATGAAGATGGGAGCGCTCGATCAGGCGCAGACCAGCTCGATGGTGCGCTTCGCGCTCGATCAGGGCATCAACCTCATCGACACCGCGGACGTCTACAGCCTCGGCGAGAGCGAGACGCTGCTCGGCCACGCGCTGCGCGACGTGCGCGATCGCGTGGTGCTCGCGACCAAGGCGCGCCTGCCGATGGGGGACGACGACATCAACCACTCGGGCGCGACCCGGAAGAACCTCCTGCGCGAAGCCGAGGCCAGCCTGCGGCGACTGCAGACCGACTACATCGACCTTTATCAGATTCACGGCTGGGACAGCCTGACGCCGCTCGAGGAGACGCTGCGCGCGCTCGACGATCTCGTGCGGTCCGGGAAGGTGCGCTACATCGGTCTTTCGAATCATCTCGCCTGGCAGGCGGCGACGGCGCTGGGCATTCAAGCGCGCGAGCACCTGACCAAGTACATCACCGCGCAGATGTACTACAGCCTGGTCGGCCGCGAGCTGGAGCACGAGTTCCTGTCCTTTGCCGAATACCACCAAATGGGCATCCTGGTGTGGAGCCCGCTTGCGGGTGGTTTCCTGAGCGGCAAGTACGATCGAAGCCACCCTCCCGAAGGCGGCACGCGTTTCGCCGAGGCCGGGCGCTTCGTGCCGTTCGACGTCGAGCGCGGCTACGACATCGTCGACGTCGTCCGCCGTGTCGCCGAGCGTCGCGGCGCCACGCCGGCGCAGATCGCGCTCGCGTGGTTGTTGTTGCAGCCGATGGTATCGAGCGTGATCATCGCGGCGCGCACCAACGAGCGCCTGGCCGAGAACATCCGCGCCTCCGACGTCGTGCTCGACGGCGCGGACATCGCCGAGCTCGACGCGGTCTCGGACCCCGGCGATCCCTATCCCGGCTGGATGGTGCGCCAGCTCGACGAGGCCGAAGACCCGCGCTCGGGGGCGCTCGACCCACAGCGGCCGCGCCGCAAGGACCTGCGCGGCGGGCGCTGGCCGTAATGACGCTCAATCGTCAATCGGCCGAATGTGAGCACCGGAGCGCAGGCCCGGCATAGCCAGAAGATCGGGATCGTCGGCCGTCTCGTTCGAGCGGGGAACAACCTTCACGCCGGGTGGCGGCGGATGAAGTCGCGCACACCGGACGCCATGAGGCGGAGCTCGGGCTCGAGCGTCTTCGGATCGGTCGCGAGCTCGGCGCGCACCGCCTGGTCGCGCATGTCGAGCCAGCGCTGAATTCTCTGCCATTCCGCGTGCGGGTAGGCGGGCGTCAGGCGCAGGTCGTCGTTCAGTCGATGCGCCGGCTTCGCGTGAAGCACGCCGCGCGCATCGGGGATCTCGAACGTGACGTCGAGCCGCGCCGCCAGCTGCCGCAGGTGCTGCTCCAGCGCCGCGCCCATGACGATCGCGGCGGGCCAGCAATGGCCGGCGTCGAGGAAACGGTCGGCCTGGCCGATCAGATCCTCGAGGATCGCCCCGTGCACGCGCTCGTCCAGCGTGCGGCTCATGCCGGCGCGGAAATCTCGCTCCATCGTCACCAGCACGCCGCGCAGGCGCACGTCGGCACGCAAGGTGCCGGTCTGTCCGTGTGCCTCCAGAGGATCGACCGCGTCGGCCATGCGCCGGTACGAGGAGCCGAGCGGCGCCCAGCGTTCGATGCACGCCTTCAGCATCGCGGCCATCTCGGCGATGCCTGCGGTGCCCCCGTCGGCCGGGCGGTGGTTCAGCACCGAGTCGATGTCGGTAAGGGCGGCGGTCCCCTCGGAGATCATGCGCACAGGTTACCGCGAGTCTTCACGGCTGGCGCAGGTCTGATGGCGATCCGGCGCGTAACGGGCCGGATCGCTCAGGGGACGGGATGCTCGTTGATCAGGTCCTGGTCGTCGAAGGACGACTTCACGAGCGGACCTCGATCGTCGATCAGGTCCTCGTTGACCAGATCCTGGTCGTCCCAGGTCGAACGCACCAGGTCGGCGGCGTCCTCGTCCGGATAGGGCGCTCCCGTCTGGGGATTCTGGGTCTCTGCCTGCGGCGTCTCGGCGGCCGGTGACTTGGGCGCCTCGAGCGGCTCCGGCGCGGTCGGCGGCGCCGGTGTGGTCGAGGGGGCCGGGGTCGATGCCGGCGCGGTTTCCGCGGCCGGCGCGGGCGTCGATGGCGGTGGCGCCGTCGGGGCCGGCGCAGGTGCGGATGCCGGCGCGCCGACGCCGACGCCCGCCGATGGAGGCGGGGCCTGAACCGGCGAGGAGGCCGGTGGGTTCAGGCTTCCCGTCGTGGCGTTGATGCTGCCGGCCGCGGCGGGCGGATTGGCGGGCGGGTTTTGCGCGGGTGCATCGGCCGCTCTTGCATGCGCGATCAGCGCCACCACGGCCACAGCCAGCGCCGTCGCCAGCAGCGGCCTCAGCAGCGGAGTGGTCCGGTTGACGGTCGCCATGCCCATCGAAGTTAGCGCTCCCGCGCGCGCATGCAAGCTCGCGCCGCTGTCCGCCGGCTCGTTGTGCCGCGCGCCGTCGAGACGGCGGCCGTCAACAAACCCGAAATCGCGCTGAAACACACTGTTCTTCGATCAGGAGATAGTCTCGCCCTCGATGAGCCGATCGCGGACCAGGCCGCTAACCCTGGCGCGCGTTGTAGACGGCGCGGCCGCTGGCAGCGAACTGCCGGAACATCGCGCAGGTCTCGTCGCGCAAGACACCATCCGTGACCGTGACCCCGCGCCGCGTGAGCTCTGCGGCCCAGCTTGGGTGAATGGGGCCTTCGTCGAAGCCGGTGAGCTGCTCCAGCTCGGGCCCGCTGCCCGCGATCACCAGCGACCGCACACCGGACCAGATCACGGCGCCACAGCACATCGCGCACGGGCACCAGTTGACGACCAGCTGATGCGGCGGCTGCCCCGGCCCGCCCAGGTCGTGCGTGCCGGCCGCCTGCTGCGCCAGCGACAGCGCCATCACCTCGGCATGCGCGGACGAGCAGCGCATCGGCACCACGCGGTTCACGCCGATCGCGACCAGCCGCGCGCTCGTCTCGTCGAAGACGGCAGCGGCGAACGGACCGCCGGTGTCGCGCTGGAAGTTGGTACGCGCGAGCTCGATCACCAGGCGCATGCGATCTTCGAGGGACGAGAGCTCGCGCTGCGCGCGGGTCGCCAGCTCCGCGGCGGCCCATTCGGGCAGCGTGAGCTCGAACCCATGTGGTGTCGCGCTCGGCATCATGACCACATGAATATAGGCGGGGCACACCGATGAACGCCACACCGCCGAGGCTCGAGTTGCACGGAATCAGCAAGCGCTACGGGACGCTGCTGGCCAATGACGGCGTCGCCCTGACGGTGATGCCCGGCGAGATCCACGGCGTGCTCGGCGAGAACGGCGCCGGCAAGTCGACGCTGATGAAGATCATTTACGGCGCCGTGCACCCCGACGCCGGCGAGGTGCGCTGGGACGGCCGCGCCGTGCGCGTCGCCAGCCCGCGAGAGGCGCGCGCGCTGGGCATCGCGATGGTCTTCCAGCACTTCGCGCTGTTCGATGCGCTGACGGTCACCGAGAACGTCTGGCTGGGGCTGGACGCCGCGCTGTCGCGCACGGAGGTGCAGGCGCGCGTGGCGGCCGTCGCCGCCGAGTTCGGCCTCGAGATCGCGGGCGACCGACTGGTCTTCGACCTCTCGGTGGGCGAGCGCCAGCGCGTCGAGATCCTGCGCGCGCTGCTGACCAAGCCGCGCCTGCTCATCCTCGACGAGCCGACGTCGGTGCTGACGCCGCAGGCGGCGGAGCGGCTGTTCGCGATGCTGCGCCGGCTGGCCGAGGCTGGCTGCTCGATCCTGTACATCAGCCACAAGCTCGACGAGGTGCGCGCGCTGTGCACGCGCGCGACCGTGCTGCGCGGCGGGCGCGTCACCGGCGTGGTCGCGCCCGCGACGGAGAGCGCTCACAGTCTGTCGGAGCTGATGCTCGGCGCCGCGCCCGCGGCGGTGGCGCGCTCGGCCGGCGCGACGAGCGCGGACAGCGCGCCGGCGCTGGAGGTGCGCGGGCTGTCGCTGGCACGGCGCGAGCGCTTCGGCGTCGCGCTCGAGGACGTGCACCTGGAGGTGCGCGCCGGCGAGATCCTCGGCGTTGCCGGGATCTCGGGCAGCGGGCAGGGCGAGCTGCTGGGCGCGCTGTCGGGCGAGGATCCGCGTGCGCCCGCGGGCACGGTCTGGGTGCTGGGCCGCGACCTCTCGCGCGCGCCGGCGCGGGAGCGGCGGGCGCTGGGCCTCTGCACCGTGCCCGAGGAGCGCATGGGCCGCGGCGCCGTGCCCGCGCTGTCGCTGGCGGCCAATACGCTGCTCACGCGGCGCGAGCCGATCGCGCGCGCCGGTTTCCTGCGCTGGGGTACGGCGCGCCGGCTGGCCGAGCGTCTGATCGAGCGCTTCGGCGTGCGCGCGCGAGGTGCCGAGGCGGTGGCGGCGAGCCTGTCGGGCGGCAATCTGCAGAAGTTCATCGTCGGCCGCGAGATCGACGCTGCGCCCAGGGTTCTGGTCGTCGCGCAGCCGACCTGGGGCCTCGACGTCGGCGCCGCCGCCCAGATCCGGGGTGAGCTGACGGCGCTGGCGGCGAGCGGCGTGGCGGTGTTGGTGGTCAGCGAGGACCTCGACGAGCTGTTCGAGATCGCGACCGACCTGGTGGTGATGGCGCGCGGGCGGCTGTCGCCACGCATCCCGGTGCGCGAGGCGCGCATCGCGCAGATCGGCCAGTGGATGAGTGGCGATTTTCCAGCGCGCGCGGCGCCGGCGGCAGGAACCGGTGGCGCGAGCGGCGTCGAAGGGATCGACGGCGTTGGCGCGGAGGTGATCGCGCGTGGCTAGGCTCGAGCCCTCGGCGCTGGCGGCGCCCGCGGTGTCGTCGTCACCGTCGGGAGCGTGGGGTTTGCTGTCGGCCCGCGCGGCTGCGCTGCTGTCACCGCTGGCGGCGCTGGCGATCACCGTGGCGGTCGGCGCGGTGCTGTTCGCGGCGCTCGACAAGCCGCCCGCGCGCGCTCTCGAGATGTTCTTCATCGAGCCACTGCGCGACGGCCGCGCGCTCTCCGAGGTGGCGATCAAGGCGACGCCGCTGGCGTTGATCGCGCTCGGCCTGGCGATCGCGTTCCGCGCCAACGTCTGGAACATCGGCGCCGAGGGGCAGTTCATCGTCGGCGCGATCGCTGCCACCGGCGTGGTGTTGGCGGCGGGCGAGGGCGCGGGGCGCTGGGTCGTCGTCGCGCTGGTCGTCGCCGGCGCGATCGGCGGCATGGCCTGGGCGGCGCTGGTCGCCTGGCTGCGCGATCGCTTCTCGGCCAACGAGATCCTGGTCAGTCTCATGCTGGTCTACGTCGCCGAGCTCCTGCTCGGCTACCTGGTCTACGGCCCGTGGAAGGATCCCCAGGGCTTCAATTTCCCGCAGACGATCACATTCCCCGCCGCGACCGCCATTCCGCGGCTGGTCAGCGGGCAGCGCGCGAACTGGGGCAGCCTCGGCGCGCTCGCGGCCACGGCGGGCGCGTGGTTGTTTCTCTACCGCACGTACGCTGGTTTTCAGCTGGAGGTCGGTGGTATCGCGCCGCGCGCCGCGGCCTACGCCGGTTTCTCTCCGCGCCGCGCGCTCTGGACGGCGCTCATGATCTCGGGCGGGCTGGCCGGGCTCGCGGGCGCGCTCGAGGTCGCGGGGCCGCTGGGCCAGCTCACGCCCCATCTGCCCGTCGGGTACGGCTTTGCCGCCATCATCGTCGCCTTCGTGGGCCGGCTGCACCCGGTCGGGATCCTGTTCTCGTCGGTGCTGATGAGCATGTTCTACATCGGCGGCGAGCTGTCGCAATCGCGGCTCGGGTTACCGAAGGCGCTGACCGGCGTGTTTCAGGGGCTGTTGCTGTTCGCGTTGCTCGCGTGCGACGCGCTGGTCGAAAGGCGGCGCAAGCGCTGATGGAAGCGTTCGCGCTCATGCTGTCGTCGTCAGTCAACGCCGGGACGGTGCTGGCGCTGGCGGCGCTGGGGTTGCTGGTCAATGAACGCGCCGGTGTCGTGAACCTCGGCGCCGAGGGCATGATGCTGACGGGCGGCCTCGCCGCGTACGCGACGGCGCTGCACCATCCGAGCGGCGTCGCGTTCGCGGCCGGCGCGGGCGCAGGCGCGCTGCTCGCCGCGCTCTTCGCGCTGCTCGTCGTCGGCCTGGGTACCAATCAATATGCCACCGGCCTGGCGTTGACGTTGTTTGGAGCGGGCTTCACCGCATTTGCGGGTGAGAGCCTCGTCGACAAGCAGCTCCCCGATCTCCCGCGCCCGCTGCTGCCGGGGTTGCTCGACGTCCCCTTCTTCGGCCACGCGCTGCTCGGCTATCACCCGCTGGTCTATGTCACGGCGGCGCTGGCGGCGGGGCTCGGCTGGTTCCTCTTTCGGTCGCGCGCCGGCCTGGTCGTGCGCGCCGCCGGCGAATCGCCGGCGTCGGCGCACGCGCTGGGGTTGCCGGTGCAGCGCGTCCGCTTCGCCGCGATCGTGTTCGGCGGCGCGCTGTGCGGGCTGGCCGGTGCCTACGTGTCGATCGTCTACGCGCATCTGTGGGTCGAGGGGCTGACCGCAGGCAAGGGTTGGATCGCGCTCGCGCTCACGACGTTCGCGACCTGGCGGCCGGCGCGCGTGCTGCTGGGCGCCTATTTATTCGGTGGCGTGACCATGTTGCAGTTCCACCTGCAAGGGCGCGGCGTCGACATCGAGAGCCACTTGCTGGGCATGTCGCCCTACGTGGCGACCATCCTGGTCCTGGTGCTGATCTCGCGGAACCGTGCCTGGGTCCGCGTCAACATGCCGGCTTCGCTCGGCAAGGCGTTCCGTCCCGACAATTGAGAGGAGATCCATATGCCGCAAACTCGCTCATCGAAATTCGTGCGCATCGCCGCCGGCGTCCTGATGTTGTGTGCCTGGCTGGGCTGCAAGAAGACCGAGCCGCCGGCCGAGCCCGCGCCCGCGGCGCCCGCCCCCGCCCCGGCCGCGCCCCCGGCGCTCAAGGTGGCGTTCGCGTACGTCGGTCCCGTCGGTGACGCGGGCTGGACGTTCGCTCACGACAAGGCGCGGAAGGCGATCGAGGCAGAGTTCGGGGCCAAGATCGCGACCAGCTTCGTCGAGAACGTGCCCGAGGCCGCCGACGCCGAGCGCGTGTTGCGCGACATGGTGTCGCAGGGGAACAAGCTGATCTTCGGCACGACGTTCGGCTACATGGAGCCGATGTTGCACGTCGCCGCCGACGCGAAGGACGTGAAGTTCGAGCATGCCACCGGCTACAAGACCGCCGACAACCTGCGCACGTACGACTCGCGCACCTACGAGGGCGCGTACATGGCCGGCGTCGTCGCCGGTGGCATGACCAAGAGCCACGTCCTCGGCGTGGTGGCGTCGATTCCGATCCCCGAGGTCATTCGCAACATCGACTCGTTCACGCTGGGCGCGCAGAGCGTCGACCCCAAGGTCGAGACGCGCGTGGTCTGGGTCAACAAGTGGTTCGATCCACCCAAGGAGGCCGAGGGCGCGCAGGCGCTGATCAACGACGGCGCCGACGTGCTGATGCAGAACACGGACTCGTCGGCGGTGCTGCAGACCGCGGAGAAGGCGGGCAAGTACGGCTTCGGCTGGGACTCCGATATGCAGAAGTACGGCCCGCACGCGCATCTCGGCTCGGCGGTGATCGACTGGTCGCCGTACTACAAGAAGGCGGTCAAGGACGTGCTCGACGGCACCTGGAAGACCGAGCAGGTCTGGTGGGGCGTGAAGGAGGGCGCGATCGATCTCGCGTCGCTGTCGGCGGCGGTGCCCGATCCGATCAAGCAGAAGCTCGACGGCGTGAAGAAGGGCCTCAAGGACGGGTCTTTCGTGATCTGGAAGGGCCCGGTGGTGGATCAGAGCGGCAAGACGTTGCTGAAGGCGGGCGAGACCGCCGACGACAAGTTCCTGCACGGCATCAACTTCTACGTGAAGGGCGTGAAGGGGAAGCCGCCCGCGGGGAAGTGACCGGGCGTCGGGCCCTCGGGAAAGTCTCAGGCGGCGGAGCGCGCTCCCTCCATCATCGTGGCCGCCAGCACCTGGTAGACGGCGGTCCAGGCGTCGCGCACCTCGGGCGTGAAGGCGGCGCCAAGGCCCTTTTCGAGCGTCCAGAGCAACGCTGCGCCGACGAGCTCATAGTGCTCGTCGGTCACGCCGTAGCCGACATGGCGCTTTCCAAGCGCGCGCACCGCGGGCAGAAGCTCGTCGGGCGCATCCACCTTGGCCACGCAGTAGGCGAGCATCTGCACCAGCTTCTTCTTCTGCTCGGTCAGATCGCCCTTGAAGAGCGGACGCAACGCCGGCGTGGTCGCGAACAGGCGCTCGTAAAAAATCGTCGCCGCCGTCTCGGCGATCGGCACGACCTGCTTGAACGACTGTTGAACGAGCGTCTTCTGCATCGGCGTCATGGAGCTCCCCCGCGAGTGGTGCCATCACTATGGCGGCCATCCGTGGGCGCTTCATATCCGCGCGGTGAAATCGCGGTAAATTGAGGGCGCAGGGGCCGTTTCGGGCACGTCAATCAGGGTGACGTCGATGACTGGATCGCGATGGTCACCTCGGTGCTGTCGCTCACGGCAATCTTGCCGATGCTCGCCGAGTCGATCTGCAGCTCCAGCGGCATGCCGACCGCGTTCACCACGGCCGCGGTGCCCGCCGCATCGCTGACCAGGCCCTGCCCGCAGATCTCTTCGGTGGCGCCGCCCGCCGGCGCGGAGACGCAGTCCGCGGATATCGACGCGCCCGCGTGCGGGCTCCCGTCCGCGTTCACCATTCTGACCGGCGTCGATCGGGTCGCGGCCAGCCGGACCGTCGTCGGCGCCGACGGCACCGTGACCGATTCATCGAGCTCGAAGAAGCTGACACCGGTTCCGCTGCCAAAGACCGACAGGGAGTATGTGCCCGGCGGCAGGGTCAATTGATACT
>Ga0265328_10000646_pt1 | contig 16149 bp, 15 predicted proteins | sample 41624metaG_FD_202086 | JGI IMG/M metagenome (GOLD analysis project Ga0265328, IMG submission 202086) | Rhizosphere microbial communities from Carex aquatilis grown in University of Washington, Seatle, WA, United States - 4-16-24 metaG | ecosystem: Host-associated > Plants > Roots > Rhizosphere...
CTCTTAGTTACCACGCCATCCGATACCCGACGTCCCCAACGAAACCGACGCTATTGCCCTGGATGTCGTCCCCCTGCGATGTGCGCCCGAGATCGATCCAGACGTAGTGCGCGCCCACGACCAGCTCGCCGGGGCCCAGCGGGAAGGCCACGTTCGCGCGTGCCTCGGCGGCCAGCGCGCGCGCCGTCGAGTGGCTCTCGGGCCAGCTGCGGTCGCCGGCGTTCAGGCTCACGTGCGCGAGCGAGAAACCGACGCCGCCCCCGACGGTCAGATCGACCCCCAGCGGCACCGGCAGCCGGTATTGCACGATGGCCAGGGTCGGCACCTGTCCGATCTCGATCATGGTGTCGGACAGCGCCTTGTTGGTAGAGGTGGTCGTGAGATCGTTGTGCAGGATTCCCACCATCACGCCGACCGCCCAGGCGTCGGCGCGGCCCGGCAGCGCGCGCAGCGCTTCGAAGAACGCGATCGGTCCCGCCATGCCGCCGAAGTTGGTGAACAGTCCCAGGCGCGCCGAGAGCGTCAGCCGCGCGCGCGGCGGCTGCACCTGGACGACGGTGGTCGCGCTCAGCGACGGGTCGCCCTTGACGACGAGCACCTCCGCCCGCGTTGCCTGCGTCCGATTGGGCGTGAAGTCGGTGACGTAGCTGCCGATCTGGTGTTGGCGCTGTGGCCCGACGCGTCCGCCCGCCGCCTGCCAGGTCAGCGGCGGCACGATCGCCGGCCTGCCGGTCTTGTCGAACGCGTCGACGCGCACCTCCACCGATTGCTTGCCGTCGCCGACGATCGCAGGCGACGACACTGACGCCGCCAGGCGCACCGCGGGGCCCGGGGTCACGCGGATGAAGGTCCGCGCGCGCAGCTCGCCGAGCCGCGCCTCGACCTCGACGCTGCCGAGGCGGCCCGTCGGAGGCGGCGCGGGGATCGCGATCTGGCCGCAGCTTTGCTCGCGTGGACGAAGGTCGGCTTGCCGAGCCGAGTCCTTCGCGGGAGGGCCCGGGACACCTCCCGGGGTTCCCGTCGGATCGTCGGGCTTGAGCGTCGCGTCCTGCCCATCGACGGTCACCTCCGCGCCCGCGCACGAGGCCGGGTTGTCGTGGCGATCGCGCGCGATGAGCGCGACGGTCGCGGTCGCGTCTTCGCCGATGATGAGGTGATCCGTCGACGGTGACAGCATCAGCTGCTCGGCCGTGCCCGGGACCAGCTGGATCACCGCCTCGGCGCGCTTCTCCAGCACCACGAGCGGCTCCGGCGCCACGTCGACCGCGCTGGCGGTCAGGTGCATGGCGCCGCCGCCCACCTTCTGCGGCGCCTCGATCAGGAACCGCTCTTCGCCGGGCGCGCCGCTGCCCAGCGGGTGCACCATCCCCTCCGACGCCCGCAACGTCGTCGAGCCCTGGGCGATTGGCTCCCCGCGCGTGGTCACCCCGAACGTCGAGACCTCGCTGAAGCTGCCGACCTCGAGCTGCGGGGCGGCCACGATCAGCATCTGCGCGAACGGCGCTGGCTGCAGGTCGACGGTGGTCTCGCGCGTGTTGCCGTCGGCGTCGGTGGCGCGTGCGATTCCGTCGCGGATCCCGGGCGGCACGACGATCGGGATGGTGACGTTGCCTTGCGCGTCGGCGCGCACGGGTCCGAAGGATTCTGTCTCGATGCGCACCGAGACCGACGCGTTGGCGCTGGTGTGGAACGGCATCTGCGCCGCCGCGTGCAGGGGCAGGCAGGTGCTGGCGCGCAGGTGCTGCCCGCCGCCGACCAGGTCGACCACGATGATCGAGGCCTGGGGAAACCGCGCCGCCGGCGCGATGAAGCGCGCGGTGAAGTGATCGTCTCCGGCCGAAGTCACCGACGCGATCGTCCCGATGCTGGCCGTCGCGCGCTCGGGCGCGAACGTGACGCCGCTCTCGTTGGCGCGCACCTCGATCGCCAGCATCATCTCGGTCTCGACGCCCAGCACCAGGTGCGGCCGGGCGGGTGTGATGATCGCGTGCGCGTGGGCCGACGGTGCGGGCGCGGCGGGCTCGAGCGGGCCAGCGCCCAGCAAAGCCACCGCGAGCAGGCCCATGCCCGTCATGCTCACAGCTCTTGTGACACCGGGACGGTGAGGCGAAAGACCGTGACCGCCGGCTCCGGCCATTCGCCGGGGTGGTCGAGCAACGTGAGGTCGCCGTTCAAGCTGCGCGCGATCTCCCGGCTGACCGCGAGTCCGAGGCCCGTCCCCTGTTCGGCGCCCTTGGTCGTGAAGAAGCTCTCGAACAGCTTCGCGCGCGCGGTTTTTGCCACGCCCGAGCCATTGTCGGCGATCTCGATCTCGGCCAGGCGCGGGTCGTGGCCGACGCGTTGTGCGCGAACCTGAATCAACGGGCCGGGCACGCCGGCGACCGCGTCGAGCGCATTGCCGAGCAGGTTGATCAGAATCTGCTCCAGCGCGTGCGGCGTCGCCACCAGCGGCGGCAGATCGGGCGCGACGTGCGTGCGCATGGTGGCGCCGACCTTGCGCAACCGGTATTCCAGCAGCGCGGTCACGCGCACGAGGATCGGGCCGAAATCGATGCGCCGCTTGGTCGGCGTCGGCGCCGGGATGGAGAGCAGGCGCAGATCCGAAACCAGCACGGTCAGCCGCTCGGACTGGTCGGAGATGTGGCGCGCGAAGTCGAGCACCTCGTCGAGCTCGACGCGATCCTTCTCGAGCAGCAACTGCGACAGCCCCTTGATGGCGAACAGCGGCTGGCGTAGCTCGTGGATCTGCTGCGCGGCGAAGCGGCCGAACTCGGCGAGGCGGCCCGCGGCCGCCAGCAGCTCGCGCAGCCGTTCGTTGTCGGCGGTCAGCTCGGCGATGCGCCGCGCGTCGGCGCTGACGCCCGCGGCCGGCGCGTCCGCGCTCGATTCGCTGGACGCGCGGCCGCCCGCGGTGGCGTCGGCGCCGTCCCTCGGCGGTTTGGTGTCGTCGCTCATGGGTTCCACAGCGGGCTGGGCAAGGGCGTCAACTCGGGCCGGTGCGGGGGCAATCGCACCAGCGTCGACGAGTGCGCCGTGCGGCGTCCGGTCAGGTCCTCGGCCTCGACGCGGATCTCATTGGCGCCTGGACGCAACGGCACGCTGGCGCTGAAGCGTCCGTCCGCGCCGACCGAGACCGCCGTGCCGTTCACCGTCATCGCGGAGCTGGGGCTGGCGGTGCCAATGATCGGCGCCTTCGCCGCGTGCCACTCGCCCTCGGGCCAGACCACGCTCAGCAGGATCTCCTCGGGGATGCGCTCGGGATCGGCCGGAATGGTCCCGCGCTCGGCACGGCTCTCGGTGCCTTGACGGACGAGGACCTCCTTGCCGCCCGAGAGGAACCGTACCTGACCCTCGGTCGCCGCGACCGACACGCGTCCGCTCTCGTCAGCCTTGACGATGAAGTGCGTGGGGCCGTCGTTGGACGCGCGCGTGTCGCTCGCGGTGACGGTCAGGTGGTCGCCGGCGCGCGGCACGCGTGCGAACACCTTGCCGCGCAGCAGGTCGACGCTGGCCTCGTTCTTGGACAGGCGGTCGAGGCGGATCTCGACGTTCTCCTTGAGCTCGATCTCCGTCGACGGGCCGAGGCTCAGGACCGCGCGCGCGCCCGGGCCGGTGCGGACGACGTCGGGCGATCGCAGCAGATCGCCGCGCGGGATCGGGCTCCACTGCCCGTCGCGGTAGGTTTCGACCTGTCCCTGCGCGGTCACCAGACGAAAGAGGTTCGCGATCTCCGTGGCGCCGCTGCCGAGGTCGGAGATCGGCGCGCCGCCGAACGGCGCGGCGGCCGCCGTCGACACCGGCGCCGCCGCCGGCAGCGTCATCGGCCGCTCGAACAGCATGCGCGAGACGCGGTTCGCGGTGAACAGCGCCACGCCGACGACCAGCACCAACCAGGCCAGCCCCGCGTACGGTCCCGAGCGGCGTCTCTTGCGCGCGGTGATCATGGTGAGCGGATCGCCCCCGCGCCGGCGTAGGCCGGAAAGGTCAGCACGAACGTCGTGCCCTTGTCGACGTCGCTCTCGACCCCGATCGTGCCCCCGTGGTCTTCGATGGTCTTGTGCACCACGGACAAGCCCATGCCGATGCCGGCCCAGTCGCTCTTGGTGGTGAAGAACGGATCGAAGATCCGCGGCAGGTGCTCGGCGCTGATGCCGTGGCCGGTGTCGGTGACGGTGACGCGCACCAGCTCGTTGTCGGGCACGCTGGTCGTGATGGTCAGCGTCCCGCCGGCGGACATCGCGGCGCGCGCGTTGCGCACGAGCTGGATGAATGCCTCCTGCAACGGCACCGCGTTGCCGCGGACCTGGGGCGTCGGATTCGCGTAGTCGCGCACGACGGCGATGCCGGCGGCGGCCAGGTCGCTCGGCCCGCACAGCTCGATCGCGTCGTCGAGCACGCGCGGCAGGTCGAGCGGCTTCGCGTCCTCGCCCGCCTGGCGCTGCGCGAACCTCAACAAATTGGCGACGATCTTGCGGATGCGCAGCGCCTGCGCTTCGATGTCCTGCGCCATGGGCCGCGCCGGGTGGTTGGCCGGCAGGTCGGCGAGCATCAGCTGCGCGATGCCGAGCACGCCGGCGAGCGGGTTGTTGATCTCGTGCGCGACGCCGGCCCCGAGCTCGCCCAGCGCCGCGAGCGCGCGCGAGCGCAACAGGAGATCTTGCGCCTGGCGCAGCTCGCGCGTGCCGTCCTCGACGCGCTTTTCCAGCGTCTGGTTCCACAGCACGATCTCGTTGGTCTGCGCCAGGATCTGCCGGCGGGCGGCGTCGAGCGACACCGCCATCGAGTTGAACGCGTGCCCGAGGTCGCCGAGCTCGTCGGACGCGTCCTCTTCGATGCGCGCCTCGAGGTTGCCGGCGGCGATCTGCCGCGAGCCGGCGGCGAGCAGATCGACGCGGTCGGAGAGCCGGCGCGCGAAGGCGCGCGCGACGATCGAGCCGACCACGCCGGAGACGCCGATCCAGAAGAGCGTCGCGAAGCGGATGCGGTCCACCGGTAGCAGCGCGGCGTCGATGGTCTTGTCCACGATCACGCCGAAACCGAAGGGCGGGATGGTCGTGTACGCGCCGATGACGCGGCGATTGCCGTCGTTGTACTCGGCCACCGAGTCGGCCGCCGGCAGCTCGCCGTCGCGTGCGCCCGCGAAACGCTGCACCTCCAGGTGCGACACGCCCAGGCGCGATCCCGCGGCGATGAGGCGCGCGCCTGCATCGACCAGCTTGACGTCGGTGTCGGTCGTCGAGCGGGACGCGACGTAGGCGCCCAGGCGTTTGAGCGTGATCTCCGCCGCCAGCACGCGCTTGCCGCCGCCCAGGGTCGGGTCGAACGCGACGGCCAGCACCGCGTGCGGCACGCGCCGCGGGCCACCCAGGAAGACAGGCCCGATCCCCTGGCCACGGTTCATCGCCTCGCCGAGCGGCGCCATCAGCCCGACCGACTCGACGTCGAACGGGCGCATCGGCTCGTGGTTGCGGAAGCTGTCGTAGCTGGCCGGGTTCTCGATGTACGCCGGCGTGCCGACCGGCGAGCCGTGCTCGTCGAACATCGCGACCGCGCAGAAGTCGTCGCTCTGGTGATAGACCAGCTGCAGGAACTTGAGCAGACCCTGCGGCGTCGGTCCCTCCTCGCCGGCGCGCGTGAGATCGAAGATGTGCGCGTCGACGCGCAGGATCGACGACAGGTGCTGCAGCTCGGCGCCGACGTGATCGGCGACCTGGCGCGCGACGGTCAGCTCGTTCTCCTCGATCGCGCCGCGCAGCGCGCCCTGGCCGATGCGCAGCGACGAGTAGCCCGCGATTCCCAGCGGTATGGCCGACACCCCGAGCGAGAGCAGTGTGAGCTTGGACAGCAGCTTCATGGGGCGGAATCGAACGTGAACGCGTCGACGAGCGTGGAGTCATTCGACACCGGGTCGTGGGCGACGATCGTGATGGTGCCTTCGCCCGGCAGCAGCGTCAGCGTCACCCGGCTCGGAGAACACAATCGCTCGTAAGGGGCGATGGGCGACACGTTCGCGGGGGGCGCGTACGGGATCGAATTGCGGTCGCTGGAATCGCCCTGGGTCCAGTAGAACTCAGTCTCGGGTCGGAAATTGTTCCCGGAGATGTCGATGTCGATCGACGGCGTATCGACGTAGGCGTGCGAGGGATTGATCAGTTTCAGGATCGGCGGCGGGATGAACGTGAACGGGAGCGAGGCGCTGACGCTGTCGCCGTTGCTGACCGCGACCTGGGCGTCTCCCGGGACATGCATCGTCGTGACCGCCTGGATCATGCTGCCGCTGGGGTCGACGACGCCTCCGATCGACATGCCGTCGATCAAGATCTGCGACAGGTTGACCACGAAGCTCCGGCCATAGACCGCGATGGGCTTGCCGCCGGCGGTCGAGCTCTCCGGCGGCGAGATCGACGTGATGGTCGGCTTCCAGGCGACGTCGACGGTCAGGTAGCCGCTCGTCACGTTGTGCACGTCGTCCTCGGCCTCGACGGTGATGTTGATTGGATCCAGCACGTCGGGACCGGCTTGGGCGGTGAGCGTGAACTCGCACACGCCGTTTTCGTCGGGCGTGCAGGATGTCGGTCCCAGCGGAGAGAACCCCGGGGAGCTGGCCGACCACTGGACGCTGCGTACCTGGCCGGCCCCGTCGTCGACCCGGACGTCGACGGTGATGGTCTCGCCGGGCGCGAACACGGTGGCGGGCATGGGTCCGAGAAAGACGATATGAGGCGGATCGATGTCGGGCCCCAGCGAGGTGAACGTCGCCGACGACGCAATGGCGTTTCCGGCCGCGTCGCGCAGCGAGACCGAGTAGACGCCCGCCAGCATTCCGGGAGGAAGCTTGGCGTCGATCTCCTGGTCGTCGATCCAGGTCGGATCGATCCCCGCGATGGATCGCCGCCCACCCATCGGTCGCGACGGATCGAAGGAAATCTGGAATGGCGCCGCCGAGACGTCGGCGGAGCCGGAGTAGGTGTCGACCTGGACCGGCGGGTGGAACGGCCCGCCGAGCAGACGCACCGAGATCGCGCTGTCGCTGTACGCGCTCGCGGGGACGACTTGCTTCAAGCTGGGGGCCGTGTTCTCGCCGGCACCGCACCCGATCACGAGCAGGGTCAGAGGCGTGGTGAGCAGCAAGAACGACCGCTCCTTGCGCATGCGGCGAATCTTATCCCGTAATCCCCGCCCTCCGATAGCCCGCCGCGCGGACTCACCCCAAAGAATCAGTCGAAAGAATCAATCAAAGAAAGCCTCGGTCCGGATCTGCTTCTTGCGGTTGACTCCTCGTTCCACGAGCTCGCGTTTGAGCTCGGTGATCATCGAACCGTTGCCGACCAGGTAGAACGTCGGCGCTGTCAGGCTCGGCAGCTGCGCGAGGATCGCTGGCGTGATGCGGCCGCGGCCGGCGTCCCAGGTCTCGCCGGGCGCGCTCAGGAAGATGCGCAGCTCGGTGTCCGAGAGTTCGCACAGGCGGGCGATCTCCTCGTGGGCGAACAGGTCGGACTCGTGGCGCAGGCCCCAGTAGAGGTACCGGTGGCCGCGATCCGCGGTGCGGCTGAGTTCGCCCAGCATCGGCATCACCGCGGCGACACCGGTGCCGGTGGCCCCGAAGACCACGTCGCCGGCGTGGTCTTCGTCGAGCACGAAGAAGCCGTGCGGACCGGTCATGCGCATCGCGCCGCCGATCGGCGTCGACATCAGCAGCTCGGACGCCGCGCCCGACGCGATGACCCGGATGATAAAGCGCAGGGTGCCGCCCGCGTCGCTCTGCGAGGCGATGGAGTAGCTTCGTCGTGACGGTGCCGGCGCGTCGGGTCCGTCGACGGCGATCGACACGAACTGGCCGGCGCGAAAGCTGAGCGCGGCCGGCGAGACCATCCTGAACGAGAGATCGGCGATCCCTGGCGCGATCAGGGTGCGCGCCGTGAGCTCGGTGACGATGGGGCCAGGCGTGGACATCGCGGTCATGATAGCCGAGTGTGCTAACTTCGGCCGATGCCAAACCGCGCGCTGCTTCGAGCTGCCTCCGTCATCGCCGGGCTCGGCGCTCTGGCGCTGATATCGTGCGAGAAGAAGGACGACGCCAACAAGCCGTCCGGGATTCCGGCGATGGCTGAGAACGCGAACGCCCCGGCCCCGGTCCTGGCGCCGCTGCCGACGCCGCCGCCCGCGCCGCAATCTCCGCCGCCGGCCGCGCCGGAGGCGCCGGTCGATCCCAAGGCGGCGATCAGCGGCACGATCGTGCTGGCGCCATCGCGCAAGGGCGATGTTGCGCCGACCGACACGATCTTTCTGGTGGCGCGGCGGATCGCCGACAACCCGACCGCGCGCGGCACGCTGGTCGCGGTCAAGCGGCTCTCGGCGGCGTCGTTCCCGATCCCGTTCACGCTGAGCGCGCACGACATGATGATCCCGACCGGCGCCTTCGACGGCGAGGTCTCGCTCTCCGTGCGCGTCGACAAAGATGGCGATCCCATGACCCGCCGGAAGGGCGACGTCATCGGCGGGCTTCCCAAGGTGTCGGTCGGCGCGCGGGGCGTCAAGCTGACGCTGGACCAGCTCCAGAAAGAGGACGAGTCACTGGCCGGCAACGCGCCGATGATGGGCGGGGCACCCATGGGCGCCGCGCCCACGATGAACCCGCACGGTGAGCTGCCACCAGGACATCCGCCCATGTAGCCCTCGCGAAATTGAGGCGAGATCCGCGCTGGTTCTGTTAGATTCCCCGGCAACCATGCCCGACTACAACAAGCTGCGAGAGATGGTCAGCCACCGCACCACGTTCGAGTTCGACACCGGCGCGAAGGTCGTCGGGTACATCGGCTCCTGCGCTCCGGCGCACGGCCCGGTGCAGCTGGTCGTGCTCTCCAAGGTGCAGCTGCTCGACTCGTCGAACAACATCGTCGCGCAGTACGCGGAGCTTCCCCTGATCCCGAACAACCTGATCGGGTTCCGGGTCACCGAGGGGCCGAGCTAGCCGCCGTCGCGAGGCGCGCCTTCCTGCAAGGTCGATCCGAGAGGCTCGAGCCAACGTCGTGACCCGCCGTTTTCGCGCGATCGTGAGCGGGCGCGTTCAGGGCGTCGGTTACCGCGCCTCCGCCGCGCACGAGGGGCGCCGGTCGGGCCTGACGGGCTGGGTCCGCAATCGTCCCGATGGGACGGTCGAGGTCGACGCGCAGGGCGACGAGACCGTTCTCGAGGCCTTCCTCGTATACTTGCGGCAAGGTCCGATGGGCGCGCGCGTAAAAATGGTCGATGTCGAATGGCTCGCCGCAGCCCCAACCCTCGGCCCCTTCGAAATAAGGTAGGTGTGCGATGAGCAAAGACCCCAAATCCGAGCAGCCCGCAGCATCCACCTCGTCCGAAGTCTCGGGCGTCATCCAGTCGGTCTCGCGCGAGTCGCGCAAGTTTGCGCCGCCGCGGGAGTTCCAGGAGCGCGCGCTGATCTCCGATCAGGCCGAGTACGATCGGCTCTACAGGCGCTCGATCGACGAGCCCGAGGCGTTCTGGGGCGAGATGGCGAGCAAGGAGCTGGCCTGGACGCGGCCGTTCACCAAGGTGTTGAACTGGCAGATCCCCTGGGCGAAGTGGTTCGAAGACGGTGAGCTCAATCTGTCGGCGAACTGTCTCGACCGCCACCTCGCCACCCGCGGCGACAAGGTCGCGCTGCTCTGGGAAGGCGAGCCGGGCGAAGAGCGGCACATCACCTACGCCGAGCTGCACGCCGAGGTCTGCCGCTTCGCCAACGTGCTGAAGGGGCTGGGCCTGATCGCCGGCGATCGCGTCGCGATCTACATGCCGATGATCCCCGAGGCCGCGGTGGCGATGCTGGCCTGCACGCGCATCGGCGTCCCGCACACCGTGGTGTTCGGCGGCTTCTCGGCCGAGTCGCTGCGCGACCGCATCAACGACTGCGGCGCGAAGCTGTGCATCACCGCCGACGGCGGCTACCGGCGAGGCAAGGTGATCGCGCTCAAGGACAACGTCGATCTGGCGCTGCGCGAGACGCCGACGATAGAAGCGTGCGTCGTCGTGCGCCGCACCGGCACCGCCGTGCAGATGCAAGCCGGGCGCGACGTCTGGTGGCACGACCGCATGGCGGGCGCCGCCGCCGAGTGCCCTCCGGCGTCGTTGCCGGCCGAGCATCCGCTGTTCATCCTCTACACGTCGGGGACGACCGGAAAGCCCAAGGGCGTGGTGCATACGACCGGCGGGTACTTGCTGGGCGCGCACCTCACGACCAAGTACGTCTTCGACCTGCACGAGCAGGATGTCTTCTGGTGCACCGCCGACATCGGCTGGGTCACCGGCCACAGCTACGTCGTCTACGGCCCGCTGTCGAACGGCGCCACCAGCGTCATGTACGAGGGAGCGCCCGACTATCCGGACAAGGACCGCTTCTGGTCGCTGATTGCCCGCCGCAAGGTGAACATCTTCTACACGGCGCCGACCGCGATCCGGGCGTTCGTACGCTGGGGCAATCAGTACCCGCAGAACCACGACCTGACGTCGCTGCGGCTGCTCGGCACCGTCGGCGAGCCCATCAACCCCGAAGCCTGGATGTGGTACCAGGAGATCATCGGCGGCGGCCGCTGCCCGATCGTCGACACCTGGTGGCAGACCGAGACGGGCGGCATCATGATCTCCCCGCTCCCCGGCATCACGGCGACGAAGCCGGGCAGCTGCACGCGCCCGTTCTTCGGCGTCGAGCCCCAGGTGGTCAAGCGCGACGGTACGCCGTGCGCTCCCAACGAAGGCGGCTTCCTGATCATCAAGAAGCCCTGGCCGTCGATGCTGCGCGGAATTCACGGCAACCCCGACCGCTACGTCAAAGGCTACTGGTCCGAGATCACCGGCGCCTATTTCACCGGCGACGGTGCGCGCCAGGACGAAGACGGCTACTTCTGGGTCATGGGGCGCGTCGACGACGTGCTCAACGTCGCGGGGCACCGGCTCGGCACCGCCGAGATCGAGAGCGCGCTGGTCTCGCATCCGGCCGTCGCCGAGGCCGCAGTGGTCGGGCCGCCGCACGAGCTCAAGGGGCAGGCGATCTTCGCGTTCGTGACGCTCAAGGCCGGGCAGATTGCCACGGCGGCCATCAAGAAGCTGCTGTCCGACCACGTGGTCCAGGAGATCGGTGCGCTGGCGCGGCCCGACGAGATCCGCTTCACCGATGCGCTGCCCAAGACGCGCTCGGGCAAGATCATGCGCCGGCTGCTCAAGGAGATCGCCGCCACCGGCACCGCGAAGGGCGACACCACGACGCTGGAAGACATGGGCGTCCTGTCGCGCCTGGCCGATGCGCGCAGCGACGAGGAATAGGCACCTTGCAGCCGGGGGAGGCGGCGATACGAGCACGGGATCGTGATGGGCGCCCTGTGCGCTAAAGATCTCGGCAGTTTCTGCCGAGAAGGTTCATGTAGAGCATGAACCTACGTATCGGTGACCCGGAAACAGACGCGCAAGCGTCCTCGGTCCGCCCTCGCGGCACCGTGGGGCGGACGCGATCTGCGGTCTCCGATGCTGGCGACAATGGCGATCTCACGTCGCCCTCCGGCCAAGGCGTGGTCGTGCGGCTGTCGCCCGACGCGCGCAAGCTCCTCGCGCGGCACGACGACGAGCGGGCCGGGCGCTCGTCGCCCGACGGCGGCGCGCCCGACACCAGCCGCGCGCCCACGTCGGCCGATGCCGGCGCGACGCTGGGTACGGCATCGTCGAAGGACGCGCCCGCGGCCACGGGCGGCGGCAGCCAGGCCGGTGACGACAAGACCGCGGGCGACAAGACCGCCGCCGGCCAGACCGCCGGCAAATCCGGCTCGACCGACAAGGGCGCGGTTCTGACACCCGAGCAAAAAGAGGTCGTGAGCAAGCTCGCGTCACGCGACGTCGCGGTGCGCGCGCACGAGGCGGCGCACCAGGCGGTGGCCGGCGCGCTCGGCGGCGCGGCCTCGTTCAGCTACGAGACCGGCCCCGACGGCAGGCGCTACGCGGTCGGCGGCGAGGTGCCGGTGACGTTGCGGCCGGGCCGCACGCCCCAGGAGACCATCGCCAACGCGCAGACCGTGCGGTCGGCGGCGCTGGCGCCGGCCGATCCTTCGTCGGAGGACCTGGCCGTCGCGGCGCAGGCCAGCCAGGTGGAGGTGCAAGCGCAGCAGGAGATCACCCAGGACCGGGTCTCGGACCGGAAAGATGCGACGACGGGCTCGACGCCTCAGCCGCGCGTCCGGCGGGGCACGGGCGGCGGCGAGCGGACCGTGGGCGCGGCCAGCCCGGGTCAGCCGCGCGCTCTGTCGGCGAGCGGCCACCTCGATGGCGACGAGGCCGACGGCGACACGGCCGACGTCAGCCCGGCGTCCTCGAACGCGGTGCCGGCCGTCGACGGGGGCGACCGTGACCCGCTGATGGTCTTCTCCACGCTGAAGTCCGAGCGGAGCATCAGCTCCGGCGGGTTCTACGGCCACCTGCACAGCTCGGGTGACGGCTGCGCCATCTGCGCGCGCGCGGCCGCGCGCTACGCCTGACTACGGCGCCGCGTCCGGCGATCGCGCGAACGGCTCGCGCGTGTTGTTCGCAGGCACGAACGACTCGACGAAACGAAGGATGTTGATGACGCGCTCGTCGTTGGGGGCCGCGCCCTCGTCTCGGTAGACGACGACGCCGCTGCGCTGGACCCAAAGGACGACCACCGTGCGCCTGCCGGTCGGGTCGCGCCAGCGCGTGCCGACGTCCAAACCGTAGAGGCTTCCATCCGTTGTGATCTTTTCCGCCATACCCGAGATCTTACCGAGCGACGGTTTCGCCGGTGTTGCAAGTACGCGAAGTTGTGTGAAGCCGCGTGCGCTCGGTTGTTCTTTTTTCAGTCTTTCGGTCCGGCCGCCTCGAGCTCGCGGCGGCGCTTCATCGACTTCGCCACCAGCTCCGAGACGTTGAGCACGGCAACTTTGTCACCCGCGTTCCGGTCCTGGACGCCGTCGTGAAGCATGATCGTGCAGAACGGGCAGGCGGTCGCGACCGTGGTCGCGCCGGAGGCGAGCACCTCGTCGACGCGGTTGTGGTTGACCCGTGTGCCGATCTTTTCCTCCATCCACATGCGGCCACCGCCGGCGCCGCAGCAGAAACCGTGCTCGCGGTTGCGCGGCAATTCTTGCCGGCCTTGCGGCCCCCCAGGCAGCGCATCGAGCACGGCCCGAGGAGCGTCGTACTCGCCGTTCCAGCGGCCGAGGTAGCAGGGGTCGTGAAACACCACGCCGCCGGGCTGTGCGTCATCTCCGTCACCGTTGCTGCCTCCGTTCGCGCCCAGCGCCGCGGCCGCGGGCTTCTCGATCGCAATCTTCCCGGCCGCGACCAGCTCGCGGATCAGCTGCGTGTGATGGCGCACTTCGAAGTTGCCGCCCAGCTGCGGGTATTCGTTCTTGATCGTGTGCAGGCAATGCGGGCAGGCGGTCACGACCTTCTTCACCTTCTTGGCGTTCATGGTCTCGACGTTCTGCTGCGCCTGCATCTGGTACAGCATCTCGTTGCCCGAGCGCCGCGCCGGATCGCCGGTGCAACCTTCCTCGAGCCCGAGCACCGCGAAGTCGACGCCGCCCTCGCGCAAGATGTCGACCAGCGCCAGCGTCTGCTTCTTGATGCGGTCGTCGTAGGCGCCGGCACAGCCGACCCAGAGCAGATACTCGGCGTCGGGCTTGTCGTCGAGCGTCGGCACGTTCTTGCCCTCGGCCCAGTCCATGCGCTTGTCGGCGCCGATGCCCCAGGGGTTGCCGTTGCGTTCGAGGTTGGTGAACGTGCGCGCGAGATCCGACGGCACCTTCTCCTGCACCAGGACCAGGTTCTGGCGCATCTGGATGATCTTGGTCGGGTGGTCGATGAAGACCGGGCAGACCTCCTGACAGGCGCCGCAGGTCGTGCAGGCCCAGAGCACGTCCTCGGTGGTGCGGCCGCCGATGAGGGGCATGACCTTGTCGGTCGCGTTGTCGCCCGCCGGCGACCCGTGCTGGAAGCGATCGATGAGCACGTCGAGCGGCCCGCGATCCGGCATGCGCGTGCGCATGTCGTCGCGTACGTCGTGAATGACCTGCATCGGAGACAGCGGCTTGCCGGTGTTGTACGCGGGGCAAAAGTTCGAACAGCGCGCGCACTCCGTGCAGGCGTAGCCGTCGAGCAGCGACTTCCAGGTGAAGTCTGGCCACTGCTGCACCACGCCGGTGGCGGCGATGTCGTCGGCCTCCATGTTGAGCTTGGGCATGACGCCGCGCTGGCCCAGCTGTCGGAAATAGATGTTGGGGAGCGCGGCCAGGATGTGGCTGTGCTTCGAGTAGAGCAGGTAGTTCAGGAAGGCGAGCACGACCACGACGTGGAACCACCACGACGCCTCGGAGAGCGCGCCGGCGGTCGCGCGCGGCAGGCCGGCCAGCGCCGCGGTGAGGGCGCCGGAGATCGGGTAGCCCTCCTCGGGCGCGCCGTCGGCCACGCCGCGCAGGCCGTGGATGCCGTAGTGCGAGATCATGAGCGCCGCGATCGCGCCCAGGATCGCGGCGGCGTCGCGGCTCATGGGGATGAGGCGCGGGCGCAGCACCGTGCGGCGGAAGACCGCGAAGCCGATCGTCAGCAGCACCAGCAGCGTGCAGACGTCGATCGCGGTGTAGACGCCTTCGCCGATCCGCTCGCCGAGCACGCCCGCGAGCGAGAACGACGGCACCAGGCCCTGCAGCAGCGTCTCGCCCGTGCCGACGGTGATGATGATGAAGCCCCAGAAGATCACGAAGTGATACTTACTGCCCATGGCGGTGACGAAGCGCGGCCAGCGGCGGGCGGGCAGGGTGGTCTTCTCGACGACCTTCTTCTGGCCGAAGAAGTACGCCCAGACCGATTCCAGCCGGTCGCCCGTGCGGTCGGTGCGGCTGTCGGGGCGGCCGTGGGCGATGAGGCGGCCGAAGCGGCGCAGCGTCCAGGCGAACATCGCCAGCGCCGCCGCCAACACCAGGGCGAAGATGATTCGTTTCATGGGTTAGCCTCGAGAATCGTAACGCAGCGGCCGGCGCCACGCGAATTGCGCCGACGATGTTGCCGTCCCGGCCGCAGCCGTTGTAAACAATCGGCCATGGGATTGAACAAGGAGCTCATCGAGATCCTCGCTTGCCCGAAGTGCAAGGGGGGACTCAACCTCCGGCCCGATGAGACCGCCTTCGAGTGCCCGCGCTGCCAGCTGGCCTATCGGATCACCGACGACATCCCGAACTTCATCATCGAAGAAGCCCAGCCGACAACCTAGCTACGCAACCGCGGGTAGGGGCCCCGATCGATTTTTTTGCGTCGGCCGGTGGATATTTTACCATCAGGTATGAGCATGGAGCGCCGGAAGACGTTGCGCGAGCGGCGCCAGGGCCTGCGAATCGCGGCGACGTTCGCGGTGAAGCAGTCCTCAGACGGCCGGGTGGAGCTGTGCCAGGCCGAGGACATCGGCCCCGGCGGCATGGCGATCCGGCGCTTGCGCGATCAATCGCAGTCGCCGCGCACGGCCGTGGCGCTTCGCTTCGAGCTGCCGGGCACGCGCGAAGAGATCGTCGCCGACGCGGTGGTCACCCATGACACCACCGCGGGCTCGTTCCGGCGCACCGGCGTCGGCTTCATCGCGCTGCGCCCCGAGCACGAGCGGGCCATCGCCGCGTTTTGCCGCCGCGTCGCCAAGAACCGCGTCGCGCGCGCGGGCGCCAGAGGCTAGTCAAGGGTTCGTCAGCCTTCGCTGAGCAGGACGTCGCGGCCGCGCAGGTCGCGCTTGGCCGTGGTTCCACCGGTCACCAGGCGCGCCACGCTCCAGGCCGAGACCAGCTCGCCTTCCAGGCTCAGGCCGGGCAGGTTCTCGCGTCCGACATGCCAGAGGTTCTTGATGCCGGGCGCGTGCGGCAATCCGCCGAGATCGAGCGGGCGCGGCCGCTCGGCCGCGTAGACCGCCGGCATCGGGATCGGCGGCGTCGCGACCGGAGCCTTGGCCGAGCCCGGGATCTCGGGCGGCAGCCCATCGAACGGCGATGCCAGCACGATGAGGTGCTGGTTCAGAAACGGCAGCACGCGGCCGATCTGCTTGCGCACCCGCGCGCGCATGGCGCGCAGGTAGCCCGGACCGGCATCGACCGCCGGCGCCGGCAGCAGGCACTC
>Ga0265328_10000647_pt1 | contig 16145 bp, 15 predicted proteins | sample 41624metaG_FD_202086 | JGI IMG/M metagenome (GOLD analysis project Ga0265328, IMG submission 202086) | Rhizosphere microbial communities from Carex aquatilis grown in University of Washington, Seatle, WA, United States - 4-16-24 metaG | ecosystem: Host-associated > Plants > Roots > Rhizosphere...
TACACCAACAAGGACGTGAACGCGCTCAACGAAGATTTGCGCGCGGCGCGGCGGGAACGCGGGGAGCTGTCCGGAGAGGACGCGCGCTTCGAGACGAAGCACGGCGCCGCAATGTTCGCGGTCGGCGACCGGGTGCAGTTCACCGATACGCGGAAGAGCGCGAAAATCTACAACGGCAATGTCGGGACAATCACCGGGCTCGACGCGCGCACCGGCCTATTGCAGGCCCAGCTCGACGGGTCGCAGGGCGCGCCGGGGCGCGAGGTCGTCTGGTCGGCGTCCGAGTTCGACGGTTTTCGGCACGGCTACGCCGGCACGATCTATAAAGGCCAGGGCAAGACGCTCGACCACACCTATCTCTATCACACCGAGCATTGGCGGCAGGCGGCGAGCTATGTCGCGTTGACGCGCCAGCGCGAGTCCGCGACGATTTTCGTCGCGCGCGAGACGGCGCGCAATCCAAAGCAGCTCGCGTGGCAGATGGCGCGCGGCGAGGTGAAGTCGGCGTCGCTCGCCTGGGCGACCCGGGACGAACTGGCGCCGGCGTTGCGCGCCAAGGCCGACGCGGCGGAGGCGACGGCGGGGGAAAAGCCGAAGACGGACGCGGCGGTGAAGGCGGCGCCCGTGTCACCGAGCGAGGCGGGCCGGAGCGCCGCGCCAGAGAAGGTTGACGCGGCCTCGCGGCCCGAGCGACAGGCGGGCGCCGGCGAGGGGAGCATCGTCGCTCAGGACCGCGTGCTCAAAGAGCAGCGCGCGGAAAAGTCGCCGCCGCGTCACGAGCCCGAGTGGCTGATCGCGCCGCGCGTGTCGCCGGATGGGCGCGACAGTCTTGGGCGCGGGCTGGACGCGCAAAGCGTTTTGGCCTTCGTCGCGAACGACAAGGCCGTTCAGCGCGAGCGCCAGGGGCTTTCGACCTGGTTGCAAACCGCCTATCGCGATCCGAGCGAGGCGACGAAGCGGCTCGACGCGCTCGTTGCGCGCGACGGGTTTGCGAGCGCCGCGCGTCGCATCGAGCGCGATCCGGCGCAGCTCGGCGCCTACGCCGGCAAGACCGGGCTGTTCGCCGGCGCCGGCGCGCGACAGGAGCGGGCGAACGCTGTGCGCGTCGCGGAGTCGATCGGGCCGGGGCTCGCGCGACTCGGAGAGGCGGAGGCGTCCACAGCGCGCGATTATCGCGCAGGCGTTGAGAAGCAGTTGCGGGCGGATGCGACCGGAATTCCAAAATTATCCGAGCGCGCGCGGGTGGCGATCGGCGCCGCAAGCGTCGCCAAAACCGACAAGGAGCGCGCCGAGGCGTGGAAGGCGACGACGAGCGACAAGGCCGTCGCCGGCGAGCTGACAGCTTTCGCGGCGGCAATGGAGAAAAGATTCGGAGAAGACGGCGTGCGCGCCATGCTCCGAGCCGATCAGCCGGGCGCCAAAGCGTTCGAGGGCGGCGCGTCGGTCGCGCCAGCAGAGCGTCAGGCGGTGGCCGAGGCCGGACGCGCCATGGCGGCGGTCAAGAGCGGAGAGCGGGCTCTTGGTAATGTCGCGCAGGCCGAGCGATCGGCGGAACGAGAGAAACAGGGGGCGCGATTGAAGCCGTGATGACGGTCGAAACGCTATGTGAGGCGCTGGAGCGGGGCGAGCCGGTGATAGGAGTGCGGCATTCTTGACCTAATCCATCACACAAAATATCTCTCTCGCCTAAAGTGGGGCGGTCGCGCAAGGGAACCAACGGAGGCATACATGTTTGGCGTAGACACCGTGTCTAACTTTAGCACAGGCGTTGTGAGCTCAATAGTTGCTACAGTAATTGTGATAGCAGCCACCGTTTTTATTGGCAAAAAGTTAACAGTTCCGGTTATCGTCAAAGACGAGCTTGACGGAGTGGTGCCAACAGCGATTTCTTCTATAGAAGAGGCGCTGGGCTTAGATGCAGATTATAATCATATAGCTGAGATAATCATTGATCACAGTAACGCGGCAACTCATAGCGCCGAACTGATGCTTGATATATTGAATTCACAAATAACAGAACTTAGGCATATACTGGCAAATGAGCCGCAATCTCCTGAGAGGGACGCTAGGGTTAACGAGTTGATTAATATTCTTAGGAGGACATGGCCTACAAAGAAGAGGCAGGCGCTCATTAGAGTAAAGAAATACCTAATAGAACTCGGATATGCGGAGGAGCGCATACGAATATCGTGATTATATTTCGGTATTACAAATATAGGCATATGTTATATGTGCATCATCGGCAGAAACGAATGTGATTAGTCTTGTGGCGTGGTGTCATTCGCGGCTTGTTTTTGACTTAATCCTCGCCTTTGGGGAAGCAGTATTATGGCAGCCATACCAATAATGCCAGCCACGAAAAGAATTGAAGGTAGTAACTCAACGATTACGGGGCTATATGAGTTGGCTTCTCGCGTTATATTTACATCATAGGCAGACGACGATGTTGAGCCTGAGGCATCTGTAGCATTAACGGCTACTCTAAAGATACCATCAAAATTTGGCATGCCTTCTATTGTGCCTAATTCGTCATTAATATCCATGCCTCTCGGAGAAATAAAATTATAATCCTCTACCCAGTGTATTTTCCATTTAACAGGAGCAGTTCCGCCGCGATATGCGAAAGCGATGGTATAAGATTGGCCAACGTAACCGCGAGGCAGTGAGTTTGTTAATAGACGAAATGCTTTTGGCGTAGATACGACAGAAGAATGCAATGATATTTCCCTCTTTGGCTGCACTAAAACCAAGAACAATATGGACATAAAAATAAGACTTCCAATCGCAACCATAAACAAGTCGATAAATCTTAGTTCAACAGGCGGCGTCGATCGCCCACGCCCTCGACCTCGTCGCCAGCGAGCAGTCACTTTTGATTCTCCCTTTGAAAAACCATCTTAACAGGCATTGCAGCAGCTTCTCTCACCTCTCTAATTGAAGCTGATAACTCAGCCATAACAGCTTGTAGTTGTGCGGTTTTACCAACGAGCGCACTCGAATTAAGAGTCTCTTCAATCGATCGAGCGCTGATCTTCAAAGCATCAGCTATACTCATTATTTGACCCATAGACAGATTAATGTTAGCGCTAACCCCCTCAAGGCCACGTAAAGAACCAATAAGAGCTTCTATGCTTGCTTGCAGCGCACCGAACCTAGAATCAAGTGATAAAATGACCTGAGTTTGGGTCTTTTCAAACTCAAAGTGTAACTGACCTGCTTGGTCAGGGGAGTACAAAAGAAATTTATCTGAAACCCTATCCAGGGTATTCAGCAGTTCATTATCAAATGATTCCAGTGCATTTATGCATATATAGCAGATCGATGCTGTGATTAACGCAAACACTGTATTAGCAAACGCGCCGGCTAGCTCTTTAATAACTGTTTTGCCTACCAAATTTAACAATAACGTTGTGTCAGATAGGTTTTCCTGATGCTCTAAAATATTTTGAAAGCTACCGATTGACGCAGACAGCCCGATTGCAGTTCCGATAAAACCTAGAACCGGAATTGTCCATATCAATGCATGTAAGAACGAGTACGTATTTGGAAGTGCTGTTGCGTCTAACTCAGCAACAGATGTCAGCGTATTGTGTGGGTTCGCCCAAAAAGCGATATATCCTTTCTGCATTAGGCGAACGCGGTGTGCCGCTCTGCCATTAAGTATCGCGGCATCAAGAAGCGGAATACCAACATTATTGTCAGAAAAGGTGACAAATAACGAGTCAATAGAATTTCTACGTTCATTCTCATCCTTAAGATTGACTGCCTCACCCAAGGCGATCAAAAATTTGCGCTCTAGCTCCAAAAAATACGAAGCTAATATGTACATGATGAGAATCCATAATGTTAATACAACAATAAATAACGGTATCACCTTGTCAGAGAGGTGTTCGCTTCCAAGTGGCCATTTACCTATTATTGGTATAACCGATGCGTATCCAAACATCCAGCTAAATACAATGAATATCATTAGAAATGTGCCACTTAGGCCGATTATATAGGCGAACATGCGGCCTGTACTAAGTAGAGACATGTTGCAGGTCCATTCAATGGCTGAGTGAAGCGCCTGTGTGATTTTAGGTCGGTTCAGATTATACGAAATCCAAGCAGTTGCAAATTTGGCCGCTTGAAATGGGTGCAACTCTTGCTCCGGACGGATGACGTGAAACGTCCCGGGAGGCCTTTGCGGCTGTAAGATAACGGCGTGCGAGCCGTGCCGATGCAGGGTGCGTCAAAAGAGTCCGCCGAGGCCCCTTCCCACGCTTTGCTTCGTGCAGCTTCGCCCAACCGCGCGGCGCGCCGGCGAATTCCGCTTCGCGTTGCCTGAGCTTCGAATGGCGCCTGAGTTCCTGGCGTGTCCCGCCGCGCGCGGCGGGGCGCGCTCTCGTCAATGGCGCCGCTTCGCGTCTCCACCCTTCGGGCTTCGATCGCTCACGCATTCATGCGCTGCTCCGCAGCCGGCCGTACTTAGGGGCTCCGCCCCTCGGCGCGCGTCAAGAACAAAACCCCGACTTTCGCGGCATAAACGGTCCCCCTACCGCCCGCGAGCGGGCGGTAGGTTCCCCCATTTATTCCACGTTCGGGATTTTGTTCCTGACGCTTGCACACCCCGCGTTCGCCACGTGGCAGAGGTGCAGCAGCAGCTGCACCTCGTGACCACGAAGGCAGCGCAGAAAATGACCGAGAAACAAGACGTTTACAGCCGGGTCACCGACAAAATCATCGCCGACATCGAGGGCGGCAATCTCACATGGTTGCAGCCCTGGCAGGCCGGGCACAAAGCTGGGCCGGTGTCGCGCCCGTTGCGCGCCGGAGGCATCCCCTATCGCGGCGTCAATGTGCTGATGCTTTGGGCGGCGGCGATGGAGAAGGGCTACGCCTGCCCGCTCTGGCTCACCTACAAGCAGGCAGCCGAGCTTGGCGGGCAGGTGCGCAAAGGCGAAAAAGGCTCGCTTGTCGTTTACGCCAACAGCTTCACGAAGACCGGAACCGACGAGCAGGGCGCGGAGGTTGAAACCGAAATCCCATTCATGAAGGGCTACACGGTTTTTAACGCCGAGCAGATCGACGGCTTGCCCGCACATTTTTACGCGACCGTGCCGCCGCAGAGCAACGACATTGCGCGCATTGAATCCGCCGAGCGTTTCTTTGCAGTGACGAAGGCGAACATCGTACACGGCGGCAGCCGCGCTTGTTATATCGTGTCGCGCGACCATATCCACATGCCGTGCATCGATTGCTTCCGCGACGCCGAGAGCTACTACGCCACCCTCGCGCATGAGACGATCCATTCGACTCGCCATCCGTCGCGCCTCGACCGCGATTTGGGCCGCAAGCGTTTCGCCGATGCAGGCTACGCGATGGAAGAGCTTGTCGCCGAAATCGGCGCGGCGTTCCTCTGCGCCGATCTTGGCATCACCCCGGAAACCCGCCCTGATCATGCCGCCTATGTCGCGTCATGGTTGCAAGTCCTGAAGAACGACAAACGCGCGATCTTCACCGCCGCCAGCCACGCGCAGAAGGCCGCCGATTATCTCCACAGCTTGCAGCCACAGGCCGCGACCGGCGAGGCGATGCAGCGAGCCGCATAAGGATTGATCGAGGAGGCCGCGCCGAAAGGCGCGGCCTTTGTCGCGCTGGGAGAGCGGCAGGACAGGGGCGGGTTTTTGCGCGCCGGGAAGCGGAGCGCCGCGCCAAGGCGCGACGCAACATCCTGCGCTCGGACGTACAGCGCGGCTTCGCCGCGCCGTGGCGCCCCGAGCGGTTGGGCCGGACGATTCCGGATTGCGCTGGCGCGAGGGATTTGCGCCAAGGCTAAGGTTCCAGATTGGGGCTTATGCGACAGGCGTTTTTCCAGAGTGAAGCCAAAGCGTTAGCCTAGCGTCGTGGCAGTGAACTTACCTTGATGATCATTGTAAAATAGACGAAATTTCTGCTCTACTAGTTTTGCGCACTGTTCGACAGTGCTTTCTATTGTTGATCGATTCATTGAATCGTAGTTCTCCTTAAATATAAGGTGATAGAATGCTGTCCAGAAAATTGCAGCATCGTCAAAATAAATGTTTCCCACGGGCGCGAGGATCGAATAGCAACCTGGCTGTCTCTCCAACAGTTTGCGTGCGAAATTGCTTCGCGCAGCTTGGCAGGATGAGAGAAAAATACGCCGTTTGCAGGCATGGGGTGCCAAAAGGTTTGCAAATGTAACAGCTGAAATGTTTCCCGTCGTTGTGAAGAAGCTTGCGGGGTTCCCGTGGCAGGCAATATGGAGGTAGCGATGTTTCGAGTCGCCGAACTCCTTTACAAAGGCCTTAAGTTCCTCGCACGAACGAAGATAGCTGTAGTGGGTTGTCTTGCCGGACAGCCGCAACGTTCGTGAAATAATCTCTCCTTCCCGATGTGTGTCTTCTTCGAGGAAGCCGAGACTTTCGACGATGCAGAGCGTCGGCGTTGTGCTTTTAGGTTCTTGCGCCACGAAAAATTCTCAACGGGTGGATAGCTTCGCTTGCGAAAACAATGAACCGATTTAGTTGTTTCGGCAAGCTGATGACGGCCGAGATGTAGCGCAAGCATGAGACACTCGCGTTTTTGCCGTGCAAAATTCAAGATATTTGCAACGCGGGGAGTCATCGGGGCGACGGGGCGAGAGCGCGCATTACTCCCGTGTCGCGCGCGCCGTGAAAATCTACACCCGCGCGACGCGCGCAGGCTCCCTTGGTTCCATAATCTGTCCGCGAATTCGGGTCGCCACATTGCCGCCGCGCGAATTCGAGGTTACGCTCGCGCATTCCCACAGGGGAAATCGAGAGGGAAACATTATGCCCGACCCCGTGACGGCCCGTGCGGCTGAGAGGGACAGAAAAGTGACATAAGCGGCTTCGCAAAACTTAGGGTATTTGCGAAGCCAATCGTGGAAATTTTTACCCGTGAAATTTCAGTTGGTTATGTTTCGCAAAAATCACGCGCGAATGAAAAAACTTTTGCGAGGAGTTTTGCAACGGCATTCGGCATGATAGGCGTCGATCCCCGCCAAACGTAGCACATCTCACTGATAAACAAGGATAACCATTTCCTTATGTCACTTTTCTGTCCCTCTCAGCCGCACAGGCCGTGACGATGACGGTTGGCGCGTTTGTGGTTTCAGTGCTTACGAAGGCGGCGGAGGCGGGGTTTGGCGAAGCCGCCAAGAGCGCCGCCAAGGACGCTTATGAGGCGTTGAAGGCGAGACTTTCGCCATCGGCGGGGAGCAAAGTGGTGACATTGGAAGCCGCACCCGACTCTGAAAAAACGCAGAATGCTCTCATAGAAATCATTGATCGGCAGAGCCAGCAGGAACGGGACGCCCTTCGCGTGTTAGCCGAAGCGCTGATTGACGCTTCGAAGGGCAGTGGAGAACCATCAGTTGCCCTTGCTTTCCGCGATCTTGAAGATGTCGCGGTCAATCTGAAGCGGATAGAAGCGGAAGGTGGGGGTGTCGGCGTTCAGTTCGAGAACGTGAAGGGCGGGACGATTACGGTTGACGAGGCGAAGGCGAAGGGCCGCTCGGGAAATTAGGGTCAGCAGCGGACGAGGCCCCATCCGCTGCTCCGACAATTGGGGTGCTACTGAGCCTGAGCCAGTCGTGGGTCGGGCAGTTGTCTCTCGGCCTCGACGTGGAAGGTGTGCGCCGCGTTCTTCGAGAAGAGTTGCTTCGTGTTTCGGATGAAAAGAACGTCCCTGTCGCGCCATTGTCAGCGGCGCTCGAAAAACTCGGCGAAGCGGGTGTTCCGCTTGAAGCGATCCCAGCCCGTCTAGAGGCGGCTGCCGATGAACTCATCGACTTACGAGCGCAATTGGCGCGACTGACGAATAAGCGGCCGGAACTCGCCGCCATACGCGCAGAGGCGCTTGCGCTCATTGATCGCGGCGAATTGGACTCCGCCCGCGCGGTGCTCGCGCGCGGGCGGCAAGCGGCGCGCAAATTGCGCATAGACGCCACTCGCAACGAAGCGGAATTTCTTGCAGACGAAGCGCGTATTGACCGGCTACAACTGAACTATGGTGAGGCCTGCGTCAAATTCACGGAGGCCGCGCAACTCGACCCCGATAATTGTTGGATACGGATTGAACTTGGCGATCTTTGGGTTATCCGTGGTTTTCTCGCCGAAGCCGCAAATTGCTTCCGTTGTGCCGCCGAGGCCGCCCGCAAGCGCGGTGACGAACACGGCCTATCGGCCTCCTATTCCAGAATCGGTGAATCACAGATAGCGCAGGGTAGCTTATCGGAAGCGCTGCAATCTTTTCGCGCTGGGCTCGCCATCGCGGATGGTTATGCGAAGTCCTCGCCCGGAGATATCAAAAGGCAGCGCGACCTCTCGGTGTTATACGAGAAAATGGGTGGCGCGAAGGTTGCGCAGGGCGATCTTTCCGATGCCATGAAGCTCTATGAAACAAGCCTAGCCATGAGAGATGGTCTAGTAAAGTACGACACTTGCAATCACGAATGGCAACGCGATCTTGCGACTTCGCACATGTGCATAGGTGACGTGTTAAGCGTGCAGGGTAATTTGCCGAAGGCGTTAGCATCATATAGAGCGTGTGTTGCGATTAGAGAACATTTGGAAAATGTGGGTTCTGACAACGCGAGCGCACAATTCTACCACGAGCTAGCGAGTTCATACAATAGGGCTGGGATAGTCCTGAAGAAACAAGGAAAATTGTTGGAAGCTCTGAATTGTGACCAAAAATGCCTAGCCATTGCTAAACTCTTGATGAAGTCCGATCCTGATAATACCCGCTCTCAAAGCGACCTCGCGATGATGTATGCCAACGTTGGGGACGCTTTGGTTAACTACGGCAATCTGCCCGGTGCGCTGAAAAGCTTTGGCGCCTCTAAAGAACTATTTGCGCGGCTGACGAGTTCAGATCATAGTAACGCCATTTTGCAAGAATATCTATCGACAGTCCATCATAAGGTGGGGAGGGCGCTACTTTATCAGGGGAATCTGTCTAAAGCGTTAGAATCTTTTCGAGAGGGATTCACTATTATCGATCGTCTAGTAGACGTTGACCCAAATAATTCCGGGTGGCAGCGTGATCACGCCCTGTCTCGCCGCGAAATTGGCAATGTGCTGTTTGCTCAGGGCAATCTATCTGAAGCGCTAGAATCCTTTCGAGAGGGGCTCGCCACCATTGACCGTCTGGTAAGCAACGACCGCAGCAATGCCGAGTGGAAACTCAGTCTTGCCGTGTTTCGGCGCATAATTGGCAACGTGCTGTTTGCTCAGGGAAATTTATTCGAAGCGTTAGAATCCTTTCGAGAGGGGCTCGTCATCATCGACCTTCTGCTAAACGTTGACCAAAATAATGCTGATTGGCGGACTGAATCCGCTGAATTGTTTGAAAGAGTTGGCAGCGTACAGACTGTGCAGAGTGATCTACATGGTGCTCTAAAATCTCATTACGATAGCTTGGCTATTTGGGAGGCATTAGTGAAATTCGACAAAGCGAACGTCCACTCGCAGCGGGGTCTATTGGTATCCTATAGTAAGATCGGCGATGTGATGGTAACACAAGGCCGCAAAGGAGAGGCGCTAGAATTCTTTCGTAATGAGCATGCTATTGCTGATTATCTGGCAAAATCAGACAAAAGTAATGCTGGTTGGCAACATGATTTTATTGTTTCATGCGTTAGATTATCAGAAGTTGATTTGACCGACCGACAAACGCTTTTAATCGAGGCAAAAGATGTTGCGGAGATGATGCAGAAAAGGGGGCAACTTGCGTTGAAACGGCCTGTGTGGCTGAGAGGGACAGAAAAGTGACATAAGGAAATTGTTATCCTTGTTTATCAGTGAGATGCGCCACGTTTGGCGGGGATCGACGCCTATCACCCGAATGCCGTTGCAAAACTCCTCGCAAAAGCTTTTTCATTCGCGCGGGATTTTTGCGAAACATAACCACTTGACATTTCAAGGGTAAAAATTTCCGCGATTGGCTTCGCAAATACCCTGAGTTTTGCGAAACGGCTTATGTCACTTTTCTGTCCGACTCATGCGCACACCCCGAATAGTAGCAGGGAGGCGGCATGTTTGCGACCGATTCTCATCGCTCAGCTCTTCAGGGCAGGGTCGGGTTGACATTTCATGGTCCTCTGTTATCTACAGGCTCATAGATAACAGAGGACCATGAAATATGCCGATCGTGAAGACAAAGCTCGACGAAAAGTCGTATCAAAGGCTTGTGCACATGCGCGTCGCCGAAGGGTTGCCGAGCGTTTCCGCGCTCTTTTTGGAAAAATGCGGCCTACTTACCGACGAAACAGAGGCGCGGGAAATTGTAGATCAAGCGCTTAGCCGCGCGAAAAGGAAACCCAGCGACTCAGAGTTTCGGTTGCGCGATCTTTTCAAGAGCAGCGTTTGGAATGAATTCTCAAAGGGCGCGCGCCTCCGCGCGGGGAAGCTATTTCATAGCAAAATCGCCCTTGCCGTCGACGGTATTCGCGTCGGCAGGAAATCTGGCGCAGGACATCAGTTTTACGAGGTAGCCTAAGTCGTTGAGGCGTGCAGAAGTCACGACTTTTATGAGTCTCGCGCGTGTTTTGAGCCTGGCTCAGTAGGCCGGGTGCGTTGTTTTCGATATTCAGCAGCGGAGTAACGTTGTCCCGCAGTGAAATTTTCGCGCTCAAGTTCCTTTAAAGCGAGCTGGATCATTCGCGGGAGAGGAACTTCGGTTTTTTCCCACGCGACAACCGTTTGACGAGCGACTCCTAGCTCTTCTCCGAGAGTGGCCTGAGAATATTTGTGCGCTTTTCGCCATGCTTTCAGTTCAGCGCCGATCATTGACGTTCTCTCGCAGTTCGAATTGCGCCACGGTCTTGGACGCCTCCAGCTTGCCCTTGCAGAGATCGAGCACGAGAGTGCGGACGCGAACTGTTAGATTGGCGACAACCCTTGCATCAGCACTTTTTAGAAACGCGGTGATCGCATGAATGTCCAGATTTGCGACATTTGAGGGCGTTTTCGACATGGCGAACCCCTTTTGGTCTCAGAAGACCAGCATAGCTCCGGATTTCCGGAGGCTCGACTCCGACCATGAGGGATAATTCCTAAAAGATGATTAATGGCCAGTCTGCTTTTGCGACATTAAAGATAGCGATACAGAGTCGCCCTGGAAATGCCGAAGCGGGCGGCGACTTCTTTCGACGTTAGAGAGCCGTCCGCGAGCAGAGCCTTTGCCGCCGCTGTATCCTTCTCTGTGAGGCGACGAGGCCGACCGCCGGTCTTGCCCTTCCGACGCGCTTCTGCGAGGCCTGCAACTGTGCGCTCACGGATCAAGGCGCGTTCGAATTCGGCGATAGCGCCGAGCATGTGAAAAACGAGCATCCCGCCGGGCGACGAGGTGTCGATTGCATCCGTGAGTGACACGAGACCTATTCCCCTGCCCTTCAGGTCTTCGGCAGTTTGGATTAACTGATTGAGCGATCGCGCCAGCCGGTCGAGCTTCCAGATCACCAGAGTGTCGCCTTCGCGCAGCATGTCGCGCAGAAGCCGCGTCAGCTCCGGCCGATCGGCGCGCGAACCGGAGGCCTTCTCGACAACGACGCGCTCGCACCCCGCCTCGCGCAGCTTTTCGAGCTGGAGGTCGGGATTCTGATCGAGGGTGGATACTCTGGCGTAGCCGATGCGCATGCGATAGTCTCGTTTCTCGTCAGCAGGCTGACAGAATGAGACTCGTGTTTCAAGACAAGTTTTGAGACACACAAAGAGGCCTACAGCGTCACCGCCGAGCCCTCTTTGTGTGCTGTCTCAAAAACGTTCGTTTTTCATCCGCGGCAAGCTCACCGATACGTGCCACAAATGTAGAGCATTGAAACCATGTTTGCATCATTTGCTACAGCAAGGCCGATTATCCCTACTTAGCAGCCACCTTGGGAGGAGGGTTAGCAGTGGTCTTGGGAAGCGGGCAAGGGCTACCTGCCTTAAAAGAATACGTTAATGTGCCACCAGCAACGTCGACAGACTTAGAGTTTGGATCTTTCGGAGAAACCCCACCGCTTGCTGAGTCTGTGCTCGCGGTACTTGACGCTGAGGTTGCTGCTTGTTTTGACTTTGTTGCAGAATTGAGCATACTAGCAATCGCTGAATCAGCTGTTCCAGCAGTACCGAGAGCTTGCATGTCGGATAGCACAAAACCCTTAGGGTATTCATCTATATCACACTTAAGCAATCGAGTGCCGATCACAGTCTTGATTTTCGTTCTATCTGCGTCCATTTGTGTATGAATTGCTTGAATAGTTTGTGTCCGCAGTAAGTCTGAATTATATACGCCCTTTGCTCCTCCAACAGCCGTCGCGACAGCTGCTAAAACTTTCGTGGTTTGTACAACTGGAATTGCCGTTGCCGCGGTCGTGAGACCAAGCTGAGCGAAATCGGCGAAGGACACAACGCCGGTATCGGCGGCTGTGAGCAGTGTTACATATTTAAAATATTCTCGGTCCATCTCAAACATTTTCATTGCAACGTATCGATTGCGCGAATTATTGTCAGTTATATCCGGGATAACAACCTCAACCTGACCGTCATATTTGACTGTCGTCATAACGCTATTTTCGAGTATATCAAGTTCTGTTGGTGAAAACGTATTACTAAATTGATCTTCATGAACCTCTGAGAATATTCTCGTAGAATTACATCCGCCTATAAAGCAGAGAAGAGAACAGCTAACTCCAACCGTTGCTATTCGACGTAGATTGAGGCTGACGGTGCGCATAGCGCGTCTCCATGTTGAGTTTTGTTAGAGTCAAACTTAGGAAGGCGCAACCGCAGACACTGACGCGAAACGCAATAGCGCCTTAGTTCACAGCTAAGGACGCGGCTTAAGCTTCCTATTCCAGCCGTCCGCGAACCTTTGTTAGCGATCTGACAACTGAGTTGTCATATCGCAGAAACTCTGTTCCCCCAATCTATTAACGATGGCGGCGGCGAAGGCTGTAGCAAAAAAGTCACACCGATAAATATTGTTAATCGCTGCGGGTCTCCTCATCAATGATTCTTCATCGCTTGGCGGGCTAGCCTTATTAGATTTCGACTTGAATTCAGCACCTTGATGGGATGTTGACAGCGCGAGCGGCGCATTTGCGCTTGAAACAAAAAAGGCTGTGGATAATGCGCCGCTCTGGCGGTGACGCGCGTGCTGGAACGATAGGTCTACGCGGCGTAGTGAGCGTTCAGGCCCGGTAGGAAGGGAGGAGTTAGAAAAATCGCCCCACATAGCAAGAGTTTCGCTCCAAAGTTAATCCGCTGATTTGTAAGGGTATCTCTGTTGCGCAAGTCTGATGCAGAATGAAATTATGGTTTACGGCTACGCCAGAGTTTCGACGGGCGGCCAGAGCGTTGATCCGCAGGTGCAGCAGCTTCGCGCCGCCGGAGCCGCGAAGGTGTTTCGCGAGACGGGCGGGGGAGCCAAGACCGAGCGGCGCGCCGGCGAATTCCGCCTCGCGTTGCATGAGCTTCAAATGGCGCCTGAATTCCTGGCGTGTCCCGCCGCGCGCGGCGGGGCGCGCTCTCGTCAATGGCGCCGCTTCGCGTCTCCACACCCTTCGGGCTTCGATCGCTCACGCATTCATGCGCTGCTCCGCAGCCGGGCGTGCTTAGGGGCTCCGCCCCTCGGCGCGCGTCAAGAACAAAACCCCGACTGTCTTCCACAGTCAGACCGGATCTATAAAAGCAGCAAGACATGTCAAAGATGATAAATGAAACCTTAGGCGAGGTTAAGAAGGACGCTGAAAAAGTTTCCAAAGACACATCTATGTGGTTGTCTCTGCGAGAGTGTTACTGTACGAGTATAGCTCGTATAGTTTAAGTGCCTCGTCCGATCGATACTTCCTTTTCTTCAGCTCGCAGGCGGACATACCCGCGCATAATATTTTCTCTAAAGCTGAACCAACCAGACCCGTGTCCAACAATGATGCAGCCATGACTATCATTCCTTAAAGTTAGCAAGCGCTGATTGAATATCTCTCGCGAGAGCGCGAGCCGTCCAATACGTTTTTGCATTATACGTTTGTAGGATGAATTGTAAATCTCCTGAAGTTGCCGTTGATCAGAATTCGTATCAGCCATAGCCCACAGAGCCTCTTCATAGTCCTCTGTGTTCTTTGTTTTTTGAGTTGCCTTTTTATATTGCGCGCGAAGCACGGCGTCGCTTCGTTCAAGCGCGCCTTTGATCCCCGTGCGAAAATGCGAGTGCTTTGCCGCAGAAATTTCCTCGGCGTCGTCATAAATGTCCCAGAACATTGTATCTCCGATCAAATGAACGAAGTGTGGAAAGCCATCACTGATTTGACCGATGCGTACGAGCATTTCGCGGTCGATGGACACTCCAAGTTTGTCGGATACCGTGGTTATAATCTGCCACAAAAAATTATGATGCAGTTTTTCTAGTTGAATTGTTTCTAGTATTCGCCCAGCTGAAGGATGCGAGTTAAGAAGCTCATCAACGTCTGAAGCGATACCGCAGAAAATGAACCGCACATCGCTGTCTAATGTCGACAAATTTTTGATAAATTCAGCGAATAAATCCCTTTCTGACTTCGAGTCGATGCGCTCCATTTCGTCGAGAACGACGATAAGCCGTCCCGGCCTCTTCTTCGCTACATAGCGAATGACATCCAGGGCTTCATCTATCGTCTGTGGCGCGGGGATTGTAATCGAGCCTGGCGTTCCACCCGAAAAACCTAGGCCGCCTATGACAGGTATGTTGAGGTTCACCCCGCGACCCGTCGCGGGCCGTTCAATACGATCCTTGATGTCGATCGTATGGTTCCCGATTGCCTGTATGACGCCGGAAAACGTGCTGGTTTTCCCGCAAGGCACATAAATCGGGGTTGTTACGCTGCCAGTGTAAACGTGGGCGGCTGTGACGGCCAGACTGGTTTTTCCGACGCCGCGATCCCCGCAGATGAAAATTTGCCGACCGGCAGAATTTAATGCGCGGTCGATTATCTTCATATTTTTCTCGCGTCCAAACAACCGTTCCGGCGTTCTGATTTCCTCAGATGGCGTGAAATTTTCAGCGATAATTGCCCGAAAATCGCTTTCCGACACCGAGGAAATGGACATGGGAAGATGGACTCCTTCAGATCGATTACAGGCGACCCAGCCCGTAAACTATATCGCTCATTGGCAACGTCCGGGACGAAGGGTCGTTGTTTATTCTGATTGTCCCCAGAAAATCTCCCGAATGCGTCATTCCGTGCGTGAGACGTTGCGCAGGCGGCGTTCCAGATGCGCTTGCAGTACCTTGCCCTTAACGTGGCCGAAGAAGCGTGGCGGCAGCATGCCGTAGAGAATGCTCGCGAGGTCGCCGGTCACCGCTGGCCGCAAGTCCGGACCCGGCCAGATGAAGTCATTGGCTTCCGTCGTTACGATCCATGAACGGTCGGAATCCAAGCCAAGCCGCTGTTTGGTGACGGCAGGGATTTCAACCGCATCGGCAGGATCAACCGGCGGTGTGTGGGTAATCGGCAAGACGCGCACGACGGGCGGGGTATTGGCTTCCTGACGAACCACGAGCACGATTGCGCAGGGACGATCTTTGACGCCCTCTTCTCTGCCTTCGCGGGCTTCCCGCTCCCAGAGATACGAATATCGGATCACCAGGCCTGGCAGCGGAACCGGCCAGCTCACGGTTTCCAGTCTTTCAACTCTTCGTCGAGATGCTCATAACCGGGCGGCACTTCGGATTTGGCAATGAGCGATATTTCTTCGTCGGTGAAATCCTCGACGCGCACGACGCGGCGATCCCGGCGCTTGAGTCGCTCGTATTCTGCCGTCGAAATCAGCACGCAGCTTTCACGGCCATTGCGCGTGACGGCGACGGGTTGGCTGAGCGCGAGGTCCTGATAGCGTCCGATGTTGCGCTGGAAATCGGCGGCCGAAACTTTGAGCACGTCCATAAGGCTCCTACTCATGCATCTTATATAACTTACATGAGTTGCATAACTTTGTCCACGTTTTTGTCCGAGGGAGGGCGTTCCCCAAACGGGTGCGATTCAAAGTTGTGCGGAGTAAATTCGATGTGATTCGCTTTGGGAGGGGAAGGCCGATGACGGGCTCGCATTTGAGTGACGAAGCGCTGGTTGCGTTTTTACGCGGGCATCCCGAGCT
>Ga0265328_10000649_pt1 | contig 16117 bp, 10 predicted proteins | sample 41624metaG_FD_202086 | JGI IMG/M metagenome (GOLD analysis project Ga0265328, IMG submission 202086) | Rhizosphere microbial communities from Carex aquatilis grown in University of Washington, Seatle, WA, United States - 4-16-24 metaG | ecosystem: Host-associated > Plants > Roots > Rhizosphere...
CGCGACAATCATCTCATCACCGCGACCAAAGAATCTCATCTTGATTGTCGCGCTCTTCTCATCCTGATTGTCGCGCCATACCTACGCTGTCATGCTGTCACGAATCGCGTCTTATCCATTCGCGCAGCTTTATCCCTCCGCAGCGGAGGGAGAGGGCGGGTTAGTCCAGCCAGAATATAGCCGAACTTCGTATCAGTGCCTTGTCCGAAGAACGTCGACGACCTCGACCAATGGCGCTAGCTCTTCCGGTATCGGTACGATTCCCCGCCCGCTCAATTCGTGTCGCACGGCCAGCAATACAGCGTGATCCCAGTCACAAAACGTCCCGTCTTCGGGGAGCTTTTCACTGTCCGTCCGCGCTGCTTCGTAGTGCTCCAGGGCTCCTAGAAGCGTCTTGCTATCCGTGCTCCGGACCAGCCGAGGGAGCGCAGCCTCGTCTCCGTCGTCGATCGCTGAAGCCGCCTCACAAAACTTGACCACGGCCCGCGTTTGCGGATCAGGGAACCCCTCGTCGTCAGGCCGCTTCTCAGTCATTTTCATCCCCTTTCAATTCAACTTCTGGCCATTCGACCTTGCAAATGGCTGCGTAAAGCTCGTTTAGCGGCAATCCTTTCAGGTAGACCTTGCGGCCAATCCCTTGGCCTTCGTGGCCCGTGAGCACGTCGACGTAAGCGTCCGGAACATGTGCCGCGTAGAGCTTCGTCGAGACCCCGTGACGGAACGAGTGGTAGTCGAGGCCCTTCTCGTAAAGTCCGATGCCGCGCCGATACCGGCTCCACCACTTGGTGAAAAGGTAGCCCAATTTGTTGTCCGGGCCACTGGGACGTAAGCCGGGAAAGACGAGATCGCCATCGCTCGGTGCAACTTCACGGACATAATCTAGAAAGCCGAGAGCACGCACCTCTGGGTGGAGCGGCACTTGCCGTTTGGACTGCTCGTTCTTCAGCTGTTTGTCGCCCTCATCATTGATGTCGAAGAACCAAAGGCCGTCTTCCTCCTTAATGTCCTCGCGGCGAAGTTGGGCGAACTCCTCCAAGCGGTTGCCGTGATACAGCCCTAAGAGCGGGAGCCAGTATTTCTCGTCCTTGATTATCAACTTTCCTGGCAGCGAGCGCCGCGAGGCGGATTTGCAGCCTGTCCATACCGGCGATGAGAACAGCCGCGTGAGTTTTACACCTTGCCACATGTCGCGCTTTTGGTTCGCTTTCCCTTTGGTTCCAGGGAACTCGAAACCGTGAGCAGGGTTCTCGCCGTCATATTCACCACGCTCCTTGAGATGCGCAAAGAGACGACCGAGGGCCGAGAAATGGCGCTTTAGGGTCTTCATTTGGATGCGTTCGACTTCCGCGCCCTCGGTAGAATTGACGATCTCGGCAAGCGAAAGAGCGCGCCATGCCCTCGCCTTGGAATAGAGCTTCGGCAGCTTGCGCACGACGTCATAGAAGGCGGCCGTGTCCCTTCTGGTGTAGGACTGAACAGGTCGATCGCCGCAAATCTCGATGAACATTCGATAACTCGCTCGATTCTGGGCGAGTGTTTGCCCAGTCCAGCCGTCCGTCGATTGCATCAGATCGATGAAGTTGGGAAGGAACTCAGAGAGTGCGGGGCCAGACGCTATCGGCTGCTTCATGGCTGAAGGCGGAGGCGCAGGGGCGGGCTCAGGTTGGACCGCCGTGTCGATCGGCGTGGTGACGCCGTGCTGGAGCCAGTGCAGGATTTGCTCTTGCAACTGCAAGTGGGCCTGGATCATGCCTAGCGCCAGTTCTGTCTGCAGTTCTTCGGGTACCTGCTCGGCTTGGGCCAGACGCCGCATCGATGATTCTATCGACCGAGTATCGCGCCGACGAAGGTCCTGCTGAAACTGGCGTATCATGCGCGAGGTGGCCGCCAAGTCTGCGTCGAGAGGGGAGTTATAAGCCTCCGTGGACCTCATAAAAGCAGCTTGACGGTATGGCGTCGCCAACAGCCGACGGCGCGCACTCGCCAATTTTTCCCGCAGATAGCTGCGGAGAATCGGTTGAAGGTCCTCTGAATCCATCGACTCCGCTATCCGCTCCTCAAAAGCGCCCGCCAAGAACTCGGCGAGGTGCTCCGCCTCCCGAAAGCTCCGCGTGCCGAGAGAAAGCGTCAGTTCGCCGCCCTGGGGCCTGGGGAGCCGTCGGCGAAAATAATAGACGCCGCGCTTCCGAGTGATGTGGGAGCATCGTGGGATCACTTTGGCAAGACCTCGCGGGAGCCGACGGAAGGCTGGGCGAGAAATACCAAAGAGGTCAGATACTTGATGGTGGTGCTGGCTGGGGGACCTGGATTCGAACCAAGATTAACGGAGTCAGAGTCCGCTGTTCTACCGTTGAACTATCCCCCAACGGTTCGCGCGGCGAAGCGGCGCGTCGCGCTGATCTAAAGAGACGTCTCGCGCCTGTCAACATGATCGCCGCGGTTCCAACCCCAGACGGCGGCGTCTTTCCCCGATGTCCGAGCTCACGCTTGGAAAACGCGCTCCTTGGCATTCGCGCCGGCCTTGCTACACTTCCCGCGATCGGCGATGAGAGTCGCGGTTCGCGAGACGGAGACCGGCGCGGCGGCGCGAACGGAAAAGGCCGGTCGGGAGGCAGGTTGAAAAAACCGGAACATTGGGGCGGGGGCCTGAGCGGCGGCGAGGCGCCGCGCTTGGCCAGTGGGCGCGCGTCCGACGACGGATCGAGCGATCCCGCCCGCCCGTGCGCCGGCGGCCAGCAAACGCCTGCGCGGCCTTCGCGCGCCGGCCCGGCCGAGCGTGGCGACGAGCATGTCTATGCCGCGCTCGATCTCGGCACCAATAATTGCCGGCTGCTGATCGCCCGGCCGGAGCAGCGCTCCCGGCGCAAGACCGATATGCTGCGCATCGTCGACGCCTTCTCGCGCATCGTGCGGCTCGGCGAGGGCATGGGCAATTCGCGTCGCATCTGCGAGCAGGCGATCGAGCGCACGCTCGACGCGCTCGACGTCTGCCGCGAGAAAATGAGCGCCCGCGGCGTCTCCCGCGCCCGGCTCATCGCCACTCAGGCCTGCCGCGCCGCCGAGAACGGCGCCGAATTCGTCGAGCGCGTGCGCGAGCGCACCGGCCTCATACTCGAGGTCATCGACCGCGAGACGGAGGCGCGCCTCGCCGCCCGCGGCTGCGGCTCGCTCGCCGATCCCCGCGCGGAGAGCATTCTCCTCTTCGATATCGGCGGCGGCTCCACGGAGCTCGTCTGGCTGACGCGCGACGCGCGAGGCTGCGAATTGCGCCATTGGACCTCGCTCGAGCTCGGCGTGGTCTCGCTCGCTGAGCAATTCGGCGGCAAGAGCGTGAGCCCGGCCGTCTATGAGGCGATGACGGCGCGCGCGTTCGATGCGCTCGCATCCTTTGCCGCGCGCACGGCGGCGGAGCGGCGCTGTGAGCGTTTCCATCTGCTCGGCACCTCGGGCACGGTGACGACGCTCGCCGGCGTGCATCTCGGCCTCGAGCGCTACGATCGCTGGCGCGTCGATGGTCTTTGGCTCTCCGACGAGGACGCCACGCGCGCGATCGATTCGCTGCGCGCCATGGATTTCGACCAGCGCTCCGCCAATGGCTGCATCGGTCCGCAGCGCGCCGATCTCGTGCTCGCCGGCTGCGCGATTTTCGAGGCCATCCGCCGCGTCTTTCCGGCCTCGCGCACCCGCATCGCCGATCGCGGCCTGCGCGAGGGCATGCTGCTCGAGATGATGGAGGCGGACGGGCATTGCACGCCTTCTCGCGGCGGCTGAGAGACTCCCAGGCGCGTCAGAACGAGCGCTGCAGACGCACACGGCCCTCGACAGTGGCGTTCGCGCCCTTGAAGGACGGCAGACCCACCGACCAGAGCGCTATGTCCGGCGCGAGGCCCACCGGCCGGCTGTGGTGATTGTCGCGCAGATACATCAGCTCGCCGCCGAGATCGAAATTCTTGATCGGCGTCCAGACGAGATTGGAGCCCACCCGATATTCGGTCGTATTGACCGCCCCGACGCCGCCGCCGAAATCCGCTATCGCGCTGCGGCTGTAGTAGAGCTCCATCAAGGAGCCGAAAAAGCCGGAGGAGAGCGTCGGCGTCCAATAATGCTTGAACGCCGCCAGCGCCACCCAGCCGATCGATTTGTCGCAATGGACGGCGGCGGTCCAAATGCAGTCGAAGCTCAGGAATTCCCAGCCATTGCTGGCTTTGATCCCGCCATTGCCATAGCCGTAGAAGGCGTTGCCATTCACCGGGCCGCCGTTGAAGCTCAGATTATTGCCCATCAGATAGCCGACGGCGCCGCGGGCGTAGGTCCCTTGCACCCAGAATTTGTCGCCCTCGGGGAAAATATCCGGGGCGAATTTGTCGAGATTGAACTGCCAGCCGATCTGGGCGGCGTATCCATAGTCCTCCTGCGAGGCGGCGGGAATGGCGGTGCCGAGCGGCAGGCCTGTGACGGGCGTCGCCACTGTGGCGTTGCGGGAATAGGTGGAGGTGCGCAGCTGATGCGCCGCGCCGGAGATTTGCACCGCGCCCCAGGGCTGATCGATGCGGAAGGCGGTGACGATCTCGGGAATCTGCACGCCGTCCGGCACGCCGGTGAAGCGCGTCCCCCAGGCCGCAGCGGCCGCGTCCGCCGCCGCGCCCGTGAGGCCATAGACCGCGGCGATGTAATTATAGGCGCCGATCGTCGAGCCGATGAAGCCGCGCCGCGAGACATTGTCCTCCAGGGAAAAGGAGAGGGAGACGCCGTCTCGGAAACTATAAGTGTAGGCGAGGGCGCCGACTGTCGAGTTTGAGCCGCGCAGCGCCTCCCAATCGATGATATCCGTGTAGAAATCGAAGAAAGACTGCACGCGGCCGGCGGTGATCCCGCCGAATTGCAGAAAGGCCTTGTTCAGGATCGTCGTCTCGCGCGCCGTCGTCCGGAACACATTGCCGTTGGAGAAATTGGCGGCGCCGAAATATTGCGAGCCGCTGATCGAGCCGGTCGCCGCGCTGCTGTCCGAGCCGAACCAGGATTCGAGCCGCACAAAAGCGCGCATCGTGCCGTAATCGGTCGGCGCGCGGGCGTCCATCTCCAACCGACCGACGCCGACGAAGCCGCTATTGTCGCCGCTGCGCGCATTGGCGTAGCCGAGATTGGGAACATGGCCCGGTATGCCCAGCGGATTTGCGTTGATACTGGGGCCGAAGGCGAAAGGATTGTCGGTCGCGATGATGTTGCGCGACATGCGGTAAGAGGTGCTCCACGACCGCCATTCGGCGACCGCGGCGCCGCCGATGCGCAGACAAGTGTTGTTGCCGGGGATGTAGAAGAAGGCCGAGCCATATTGATCGCAGATACGCACATATTCGACCGGAGCGGCCTGTCGCTTCGGGAGTTCTTCGGCATGTCCCGCGGAGATGCAGTATATAGCCGCGACGACCACAAAAGAGAATCGTTCTATTTTGGACATTCTGGCAATCCGTCGAAGCAGCGATCAATCGAAATACGTATTTACGCTTAGGTAAATGGCTCGATTACCGACACTTCGCCGAATCGGCGACAGGAACTTCTTAATTTAATATTGCGTTTTTCGCGTGATGGAAATGGCCCGCAGCCGGATCGCGGCGCGCCAAAAGCAACGGCCGCCCGTGAGGGGCGGCCGCGCGAGCATCGTTCTGTAAAGCGCTATGATCCGAAGGTCGTTCCCACCAAAGACCGTCTCACCAGAAGATCTGGGCTCTCGCGAGGAAGAGGCTGGGATGCTCGCCGTTGAGATAGGGGCGATCGGAGGGGGCGATCAGCGTCAGCGTCTTGGTCCAATTGGCCTGGAAGCGCACGCCTTTGACCGGATACCAGTTCAGCGCGAGGGTGAGATTTTCTTGGCGTCCGCCGAGCGTCGCGGTGTTGGCCAGCGCCTTCTGCGCGGCGTTGCCGGTCGCTGTCGCCGCATAGACGAAGCCGCCGTCGACGAGCCCGCCATTATTGAGATTGATCTCGCTGTAGCGGGCCGCGAACTCCCAGGCGCCGAGACCGCCCTTGTTCAGCGGGTTTTTGATCTGAATATCGCTGAAGCTGCCGGGCGTGTTGAAGTCCTTGTCGTAGCCGCGATAGGAGGCGGCGCGCGATTCGCCGGTCAGGAACACGGAGCCGAAGACGTAATAGCCGCTGTAGCTCAGGCTGGTTCCGCCGCCATTGCCGTAGATGAGCGCATTGGTGAAGTCACGCTCATATTGGGCGGCGATATATTCGGCCTGCAACGAGACCGGGCCATAGGCGGCTGCGGCCTCGAAGCCGTAATTGTAGGAATATTTCAAGCAGCTCGAGCGCCGCGCGAAAGGAGCGATGAGCTGGCCGACGCCGGTCGTCGCAATGTTGAGGCTCGCCGCCGAGGCGCCACAGGAGAGATCCTGCGCCGCGGAGACGCGAGTGATGGCGCCGCCGCCGCCGAGAATGTCGGTCTCCTCGCGCTCGCTCGACTGGCCGGGGCGCAGATCGGCGGCGTCGGTCGCGGCGGTGGTGTTGTTGGGCTTGTGATATTTGAACGAACCGCCGAGGTGGAGGAGTTTATCCTCTTCCTGGATAGGCGCGTAGGTGGCGCGGACGGCGGCGTCCCAATATTGCGACTCGCCGGTGGGCGGCGCGGTGGCCGTGTCCTGCGGGCTGGTCGAGAAGATGCCGGTCTTGACCGACCAATTCTTGTCGCCCGCTGCGATGGCTGCGCCGATGTGGCGGCTCGGCGAGAGGACGGAGGGCAGAGAACGCTCGACGAAGACGAAATGCTTCGACGACTCGATCGCTTCGAGGCTGAACGGCTCCTTGAAGTTGCCGATCTGAACAGTGACGGGCTGCTTGGTGATCTCTTCGGGCAGGAACCGGTCGCGATAGGCGAAATAGAAGTCGCGAATGCCGGCCGCGCCCGCGCCGGTGAAGTCGTACTGGAGCTTGTAGTACCAGTTCTTGAAGGCCTTGCCCTCGACCTCGAGGCGAGCGCGGCGGAAGCCGACATTAGAGCGGGAAATGGTGTCGGCGGAGGAGGCGAAGCCGCCGTCGGCCTGAATGTGCCCGCCGACTTTGAAGTTGAAGTCCTGGTCCTCGGTCTCGACGAAGAGGCCGTTGCGGAAGGAGACGAAGACCGGAGGGGGCGCGCTGCTTCCGGGCGCGGACTTGGCGGAGTTGAGCGCGTTCTTGACCTGGGCGCTCTCCTTGGCCTGATGGGAGACCTGGGCCTCCAGCCGCTTCAGCTGCGCCTTCAGCGCCTTGATCTCGCTCGCCGTATCGGCCAGCGCCGAGGCCGGAACGCCTAAAGCCGCCGCGAAGGCGATGAGTGCGACGCCGCCCGAGAGGCGCGGCATCGTCTTGCCGCGCAATTCGCTGTTCCGGTTCATATGTCTCCCCGTCTAAATCCCTACGTAGTCCATACTATCCATATATAGAATCATATGACCAGAAGGTGGCTTCGACGCAGGGCGCTTTCTCGGCTTTCTGTTGCGGAAATGTCACGTTTCGAGGGGCCGGCGACACAAAAAGGCCGCCCCTGAGGGCGGCCTTTCCTTTGTCGAAACCGGCCGTCGAGGGGCCTGGGCGTCCGCTCACCAGAAGACCTGGGCGCGGGCGATGAAGGCGTTCGGATGCTGGCCGTTGAGGAAGGGGCGGTCGGAGGGCGCGACGAGCGTCAGCGCGCGGGTCCAGTTCGCCTGGAAGCGAATGCCGCGGTCCGGATACCAGTTGAGGCCGACCGTCAGATTCTCCTCGCGGCCGCCGATCGTGCCGGTCTTGCTGAGCGCCTGCTGGAGCGCCGAGCCGGCGCCGAGCGTCGCCGAATAATTGTCGCCGGTGATGCCGCCATTGTTCAGATTGAGCTCGCTGAAGCGAACGGCGAACTCCCAGGCGCCGAGGCCGCCCTTGCTGAGCGGATTCTTGATCGCGACATCGCTGAACGTGCCGGGCGTGTTCCAGTCCCTGTCGTAGCCGCGATAGGAGGCGGCGCGCGTTTCGCCGGTCAGGAACACCGAGCCGAAGACATAGTAGCTGCTGTAGGAGAGGCTCGATCCGCCGCCGTTGCCGTAGAGGAAGGCGTTGGTCGGGTCACGCTCATATTGGGCGGCGACATATTCGCCCTGCACCGAGAAGGGGCCGTAGACCGCCGCCGCTTCGAAGCCGTAGTTGTAGCTGTATTTCAAGCAGCTGCTGCGGCGGAAGAAGGGCGCGAAAGCGAGCGCCGCGGCCGGGACGGTCGCATTGAGGGTTCCGGCGCCGGCGGCGCAGGAGAGATCCTGAGCGGCGGGAACGCGGATCAGAGAGCCGCCGCCGCCCAGAACGTCGAGTTCGTCGCGGCTCGCATTGCCCGGACGCAGGAAGTTCGTGTCGGTCGCCGAAGTAGTGTTGTTCGGCTTGTGAAAGAGGAAGGACGCGCCGACATGGAGGAGCTTGTCCTCCTCGAGGATCGGGGCGTAGGTCGCGCGGATCGCGGCGTCCCAATACTGCGATTCGCCGGTCGGCGGCGAGGTCGAGGCGTCCTGCGGGCTGGTCGAGAAAATACCGCCCTTCACGCTCCACTGCTTGTCGCCGGCGCCGATCGACGCGCCGATATGGCGGGCGGGGGTCAGCGCCTCGGTCATGGCGCGCTCGATGAAGACGATGTGCTTCGACGAGTTGAGCGTCTCCAGGCTGAAGGGCTCGTATTGGTTGCCGACCTGGAAGGTGACCGGCTGCTTGGTGATCTGCTCGGGCAGCAGCGACGTGCGATAGGCGAGGAAGGCGTCGCGGATGCCGGCGACGCCGGCGCCGGTGAAGTCGTACTGGAACTTGTAATACCAGTTCCTATAGGCCTTGCCCTCGACCTCGAGGCGGGCGCGGCGGAAGCCGACGTTGCTCGCGGAGAAAGTGTCGGCGCGACCGCCGACGCCGCCGTCGACCTGGATGCGGCCGCCGATCTTGAAGTCGAAAGCCTTGTCCTCGGTCTCGACATAGAGGCCGTTCCTGAAGCTGATGAACACCGGCGGCGGGGCGTTGCCGCCCGGAGCGGCCTTCGCCGAATTGAGCGCGTTCTTGACCTGATGGGTCGTCTTGGCCTGATCGTCGAGCTTGTGCTCGAGCCGCTTCAGCTCGGCCTTGAGGGCCTTGATCTCGCTCGCCGTGTCGGCGAGAGCCGCCGCGGGCGCGCCGAACGCGCCGAGGAGGGCGATGGCGGCCACGCCTCCCAGCAACTTCGTCGCGCCTCTCGCGATCGTCTTGACGTCCGGTTCCTGTGTCATGTCAGCCTCTGCCTTGAATTGCTTACCGCTGCGGCAGCGCTAGAGGCGATTTGTGACACAATCATCACAAATTGCGGGGGAGGCGATTTGTGACACGTCAATCTACGTAGGGTGTTGCGCAAATACCACGCGGGCGGCGGGCGGCGCGCGGCCGGAAATTCGAGATAAGCAACTAAATTATTTGCATTATTTGTGGTCGTTCGCGCGTCGGCGACGATGATCGGTCGCCGGGGTCGTGGCGGCGGCGCGGATCGCGATATTGTCGAGGTTCATATTGACCCGGCCTCGGATCGTGGCCGATCGGCAACACTTACGCAAAAATCCCTAGATAAGGCGGACTCGGGCCTTGCGCTGAGCGCCGATCGAAATGTAAGACAATTACATATGATGTATCCAAAGAACATGTCGCTGGTCGAAGCTCGTCTGATGAGCGAGATTGGCGAGAGTTTTGGCGTCATCGGTCGATTAATAGGCAAATCACGCAATTGTCGTGCGGTGCGCGTGTCCGCCCCGGACCGGGGAGACTTGTGGTCGTCGGGAGTTGTTCATTCGATCGAATGAAATCTCGCCCGACGGATAGAAACCCGGGCCGTTCATGCGCAGCGCCCAACGTCGAGCCGCAGGGGGCATTGATGAGGGAACAGAGAATCGGGTCGAAAATGGCGCGGCGGCTCTCGAGCGGCGTGGCGCTCGCCGCATTCTGCGGGCTGGTGGGCGCTCCGGCCGCGGCGCTGGCCGATACGGCGAGCGAGATCAAGGCGCTCAAGGCCAAGCTAAAGGAGCTCGAGGCCAAAGTATCCGCTCAGGGCAAAGCGACCGCCCAGGTCAAGAACGCGCTCAACTCGGCCAAGGCCGCGCCGGGATCGAACGCTCCCCCGCCCGTCTTCGTCTCCTTTCGCAACGGCCTCTTCGTCGAGACAGAGGACAAGGATTTCAGCTTCAAGCTCGGCGGACGCATCCAGACCGACGGCGGATTCGCCTCTTCCGCCGATACCATCTCCCGCTCCAATGTCGGCTTCCGCCGCGCCCAGCTCGAGGTCGACGGCAAAGCCTATAAGAACTGGTATTACCGCCTCCAATACGAGTTCACCAACACGGGCGTCCAAGGCATTCGCGACTTCTACTTCGCCTATCGCGACAAACTCCTGCCCGAGTCCATTACGTCGCAGCCGGTCACCATTCAGATCGGCAATTTCTTCGAGCCCTTCTCGCTCGACGCGGTCAGCTCGACCAAGCACATCACCTTCCTCGAGCGCTCGCTGCCCACAGTGCTCGCCCCGAGCCGCCACACCGGCGCCGCCATTGCGGTCGGCGACAAGAATTGGGCGGTCAAGGCCGGCATCTTCTCGACCAGCCCGCAGGACACGACGACCTCTCCGCCCACCGGCGAGTCGCAATATTGGGACGCCGCCGTCCGCGCGATCTATGCGCCCATCGTCGAAGAGGACAAGCTGCTCCATCTCGGCGCCTCGTTCAAATATCACCGCCCCAACAACACCACCGCGGCCACCGACGCCGCCGATCTGCGTCCCGGCCAGTCGACCGAGCGCGAGGAGACCGACGTGCTCGGCGGCGGCGGCGCTCTGACCCGCGTCTCCGCGGCCCAGGATCTCTCCTGCGCGGCGTCCGCGGCGAGCCTCAACATTGCGACGACCGGCGTCGGACAGCTCATCGCCCCCTTCGCGCGGCGCTCGAGCTGCTTGAAATATTCCTACAATTACGGCTTCGAGGCCGCGGCGGCCTGGGGGCCCGTCTCGATGCAGGCCGAATATATCGCCGCTCAATATGAGCGCGATCCGCTCAACGCCTTCCTCTACGGCAATGGCGGCGGATCGAGCCTTCGCTACAGCGGCTATAATGTCCAGGCCTCCGCCTTCCTGACCGGCGAATCGCGCGCCGCCTCCTATAACGGCTATGACAAGAACTGGAGCTCGCCCGGCACCTTCAGCGACGTTCAGATCAAGAACCCGCTGAACAAGGGCGGCTTCGGCGCCTGGGAATTCGCGGCCCGCTACAGCGAGATCAATCTCAATAATGGCGGCGTCGTCGACGGCGGCTTCGTCTATGCGGCGGCGGCGACCGGCAACGCCGCGCAGAAGGCGCTGGCCAGCACGGCGACGCTCGGCGGACGCCAGGACAATCTGACCCTCGCGCTCAACTGGTATCCGGTTCGCGGCGTGCGTTTCCAGGCCAATTGGACCAAGACGCTGACACTGATCGCTCCCTCCGATCGCCCCTATCTCAACGGCGAGCATCCCAGCCTCTTCCTCGCGAGAGCTCAGATCTTCTGGTGAGGAAGGTCTTCTGGTGAGCTTCGCCTCTATTTGAAACCGGATGGCCGTCCCTCGGGGCGGCCATTCGCATTTCGAGGCGTCTCTCCGCCTACCCTTCCGCCGAGCGAGCTTCGCTCGAGCCAGCCGTGATTAACAAACCGGTCTGGCTGCTCGGAGGGTGCGCATATGTTCGGCGGAGGAGAAAATCATGGATGGCGCGGGGGCCTCGCGGTTGCGGCTCTCGCGGCGACGATGGGCGAACCCGGCCCTGTTCTGGCCGACACTGCGAGCGAGATAAAAGCGCTGAAAGCCGAGCTGAAGCGCCTCGAGAGCAGGCTCGACGCCCAGCCCAAGGCGACGCCGAATGCGGCGAAGGCCGCGCCGAGCGCGAATGTCCCGACGCCCGTTTTCGTCAGCTTCAAGAACGGGCTCTTCGTAGAGAGCGAGGACAAGAGCTTCGACTTCAAGATCGGCGGCCGCATCCATGCTGACGGCGGCTTCGCCAGCTCCGCCGACACGATCAGGCGCAGCAACGCCGGATTTCGCCGCGCCGAGCTGGAGGTCGCCGGCCGCGCCTTCGACAATTGGCTCTATCGCATCCAATATGATTTCGCCACGGCCGCCGGCGGAATCAACGGAATGCGCGACGCCTATCTCGCCTATCGCGACAAATTCTTCCCCGACGGGATCAGCTCGCAACCGGTCTCGATTCAGGTCGGCAATTTCCACGAGCCCTTCGGCCGCGAGGCGCTCGATTCGGACAAGCACATGACTTTCATCGAGCGCGGCTTCGCAGCCAATCTCGGGCCGGCCCGCCACATGGGCGCGGCCATCGGCGTCGGCGACGAGAGTTGGGCGCTCAAGGGCGGCATTTTCTCGACGAGCCCGCAGGATACGGCGACCGCTCCGCCGGTCGGCGGCGCGCAATATTGGGACGCCTCGGCGCGCGCCATCTACGCGCCCATTCATGAGGAGGATGCGCTCCTCCATCTCGGCGCGGCCTTCGTCTATCATCGGCCGAACGCCTCGACCGGCGCCACGGACGCCACCAATCTCACGCCCGGCGCCTCGGGCTTCGAGCGGGAGCTCACCGGCATTCTCGGCGCCGGCGGCGCGACGGTGCGCGTGCCGGCGGCCCAGGATCTCTCCTGCGCCGCCTCTGCGGCGTCGCTGAATGTCGCGACGACCGGCGCCGGCCAGCTCGTCGCGCCTTTCGTTCAGCGGCCGAGCTGCCTGAAATATTCCTATAATTACGGCTTCGAGGCCGCCGCGGCCTATGGCCCTGTCTCTTTGACGGCGGAATATGTCGGCGCGCAATATGAGCGGGATGCGCTGCTCGCCTTTCTCTATGCGAATGGCGGCGGATCGAGCCTCCACTACAGCGCCTATTATGTCGCCGCTTCGCTGTTCCTCACCGGCGAATCGCGCGCCGCCTCCTATGACGGCTATGACAAGAATTGGAGTTCGCCGGGCACGTTCAGCGATGTGAAGATCAAAAATCCGCTGAACAAGGGCGGCTATGGCGCCTTCGAGATCGCCGCGCGCTATGACGGCGTCGATCTGAACAATGGCGGCGTCGCTCCCGCGAGCTTCGTCTATCTGGCGACGGCCACGGGCTCGGCCGCGCAAAAGGCGATCGCTAATACGGCGACGCTCGGCGGGAGGCAGGAGAATCTGACGGTTGCGCTCAATTGGTATCCGGTGCGCGGGGTGCGCTTCCAGGCCAATTGGACGCGTGCGATGACGCTGATCGCGCCCTCCGATCGTCCCTTTCTCAATGGCGACCACCCGAGCCTTTTCCTCGCCCGGGCCCAGGTATTTTGGTGAGTTTCGCGCCGGAAGGCGAACGAAAGCTCGGCCATTCGCGTGAATTCGGCCTTGCCAATTGCGTCTCTCCTATTGAAAATCCGGCATGACCTCGTTTATTTCGTCGGTGCGCCGCTTAACCGAGCGGGCGAGACGCAGGATTCGTATGAACCGGTTCGAACGACAGCCGCAGGCCGCGGTCGAGGCCGAGGTCGAATATCGCGACGGCGACTTCCGCGTTCGCCGCCCGGGCGCCTATGTGCGCTGCGCGGTGACGGGAGAGGCCATCCCGCTGGAAGAGCTCCGCTATTGGAACGTCGACCTGCAGGAGGCCTATTCGAGCCCCGAGGCGAAGCTCGCGCGCATCGGCGTGAGCTTCCCACCGAAGCCCTAGTTTCTGGCGATGGCGCTGCGCAGAAGCTCGCGGAGCGCCTCCTTCTCCTCGAAGACGAGCTCGATCGGCAAAACGGCGATGCGAGAGCGCATCGCCGGGGATAGGCGCCCCGCGTCTTTTTCCGTCGTGACCAGAGTCGCGCCGAGGCGTTCCGCCTCTCGCGTCAGTGCCGCGATCTCCCGCTCCGTGTAGAAATGATGATCCGCGAAGCCGCGCCGGGCGACGATCTCCACGCCCACGGCCTGCAGCGTCGCGAAAAATTTCTCGGGCCGCGCGATCCCCGCAAAGGCGAGCGCCCGCTCGCCGTCGAGCGGGCAGGGGAGGGGCGCGATGCGGGCGCGCAGAATTGCTTTTCCTGCCGCCCGCGCTCGTTCGGCGATGGCTTCGCCGGCGGCGCCGTCGCCGATGAGGACGATCGCATCCACGGCCGCGAATTGCCGCTCCAAGGGCGCGCGCAGCGGGCCGGCGGGTAGGCATAGACCATTGCCGGCGCCGTAACCGCCATCGACGACCGCCAGAGCGAGATCGGCCTCGAGCCTGCGGCTCTGCAATCCGTCATCGAGCACCAGCGCCGTCGCTCCGAGCGCTCGCGCGAGCCGCGCCGCCCCCGCGCGATCGACGCCGACGATGGTCGGCGCGCGTCGCGCCAGCAGCAGCGCCTCGTCCCCCGCCTCGAGCGCGGAATGGACTTGCGGATCGACGAGGAAGGGCGCGCTCCGGGCGCTCCGGCGTCCATAGCCTCGGGTGAGAAAAGCCGGCCGCTCGCCCATTTGCGCGAGCAGCGCGGCGATGGCCAGCGCCGTCGGCGTCTTGCCGTCGCCGCCGAGCGTGAGACCGCCGACGACGATTGTGGGCATATCGGCGCGCGCGCCCGGCTGCGTCATGCGCGCAGCGGTTACGGCCCCATAGAGAGCGCCGAGCGGCGCCAGCGCCCGCGCCAGTGGCGAAGCCGGCGCGCGCCGCCAGAACTCAGGCGCGCGCATCTTCGACGAGGCGCCGCGCGCTCATCTCTGCTCGAGCGCCGATTGCGCGAGATAGGGCTCGATCGCCGCCATTATGCTCTGCGAGGCCCCGCCGAGCTTCTTCACGACTTCCGCTCCGGCGCGCCCCATTTTGCGCATGCGGGACGGGTCGGAGAGCAGAAATTGCAGCGCGCGGGCCAGCGAATCGGCGTCGGTCACGCGCGCGGCGGCGCGGGCGGCGGCGAGCTCGGCGTAAATATCGGCGAAATTCTCGACATGCGGCCCATGCAGGATCGCGCAGCCGAGCTTGGCCGGCTCGATCGGATTATGGCCGCCCTCGGCGGTGAGCGATTTGCCGGTGAAGACGACGCTGACCGCGCGCAAAAACAGGCCGAGTTCGCCGACCGTGTCGGCGATATAGATCTGTACGCCGCGCTGCGGCTCGCCGTCGCGCGAGCGAAGTCCGACGTCGAGCCCTTTCGCGCGCGCCAGAGCGGCGATCTCCGCTCCGCGCTCGGGCTTGCGCGGCGCGATGATCGTCAGCAGAGAGGGAACCTCGGCGGCGAGCGCGAGATGCGCGTCGATGGCGATCTCTTCTTCGCCCTCATGGGTGGAGATGGCCGCCCACACCGGCCGCGCGCCGATGGCGCCATTGAACTCGGCGAGCTTGCCGGCGCCGACGGGCGGCGGCGGCACGTCGAATTTCAGATTGCCGCAGACGCGCACGCGCGGCGCGCCGAGGCCGAGATAGCGCGCCGCGCTCTCGGCGTTCTGCGCGAGGCAGAGGTCGATCTCGCCGAACAGAATGCGCGCGCCGCCGGGCAGGCGCCGCCAGCGGGCGGCGGAACGGCGCGAGATCGTCGCATTGACCAGAATGAGCGGCAGCCGCCGCGCGTGAATCGCGCGGATCATATTGGGCCACAGCTCCGACTCGGCGAAGAGGACGATGTCCGGCCGCCAATGTTCGAGGAATCGCTCGACGAATTGCGGCGCGTCGAGCGGCAGAAACTGATGCGAGGCGCCGGCCGGAAGCCGCGCCCGCAGCACTTTGGCGGAGGAGACGGTGCCCGAGGTGACGAGAACTTCGACGCCGCGCTGAATAAAGCGCTCGACGAGCGGCAGCAGCGAGAGACTCTCGCCGAGGCTCGCGCCATGCAGCCAGACGAGCCGGCCGGCGGGACGCTCGAGGCTCGGAGCGCCCATGCGTTCGCGGAGGCGCGCTGGATCTTCCTTGCCCTGTCTCGCGCGCCAGCTCAGCACCGCGCCGGCGAGTGGCGTCAAACCGATGGTCAGCAACCGATAAATCGTCAAGACCGGCATCGACGCCCCGGTGAAACTCGCCAATGTCGCGGCGGCCGATCCCACGGCGCGCCGCTCGGCCGGTTCGTTCCGGCCTCGAATGAACGGTTCGATCGCGGCGCCCCGGGTGCGGGGCAGACA
>Ga0265328_10000650_pt1 | contig 16117 bp, 16 predicted proteins | sample 41624metaG_FD_202086 | JGI IMG/M metagenome (GOLD analysis project Ga0265328, IMG submission 202086) | Rhizosphere microbial communities from Carex aquatilis grown in University of Washington, Seatle, WA, United States - 4-16-24 metaG | ecosystem: Host-associated > Plants > Roots > Rhizosphere...
GCCGCTACGATCGAGAATGAGCGTGAACGGCAGAACCGTGGCCCGGTCACCCAATTGGCGTGCAAATTCCATCGTTTCCATGCCACCGACCACGAGCGGATAGTTGATGCCCATTTCCCTGGCATAAGGTATGACGCGCTCCTTTTGATCGATTGCGACACCGACGAACTGGACGCCATCCGTCCGGAATCGCTCCTGAAACTGGATAAATCCCGGGATCTCGTCGCGACACGGTGCACACCAAGTGGCCCAGAAATTCACGACCAGAACCCTGCCCCGCCATTGTTCAAACGGCTGCACTTTGCCATCGACGCCCAACAGGCTGGCCGCGAGAACCCGCCGGCCCGTCTCGACCGGATCCGGCGGCGCCTCAGCCGACCGCCACTGATAGAAACAGACTCCGGCTGCACCGAATGCCAAGGCAACGCCGCCCGCGAGCAGCGCCTGCCACAGCCGTCTCATCGCAGCGCCAGATCGAGCGTCGCCGCGAACTTGTCCGCGGCCTGGAATCCTACCACGCGCAGATTGTTGATCTGATTGCCCTGACGGTCGAAGAATACGATGCCCGGTGGGCCGAATAAGTTAAAGCGCTTGAGCAGCGCCTTGTGGTCATCAAGATTCTGGGTGACATCCGCCTGCAACGCGACGAGGCCGGCCATTTTCGCGCGCACCGCATCATCAACAAAGGTATAGCGCTCCATTTCCTTGCATGAGACGCACCAGTCGGCATAAAAATCGAGCATGACCGGCTTGCCCGCCGCGGCCCGGATCGCGTCGTCGAGTCGCGCCGGACTATCGATGCGTTGGAATACCGGCGCACGGTCCACAGTTGCAGCTGCGCTGCGTAAACCGGAAAGCGGTTGCAAAATATCGCGGCCGCCCGACAATGCGCCGGCCAGCAAGGCTGCGCCGGCCAGCAAACCAATGACACCTATCCCCTTGAAGAGCTTGCGCACGCCCGACGCGTTGGGCGGCAACGGATCGAGCGCATGCAGATAAATTGCGGACACGATCAGGAGTGCGGCCCACGCGAGCATATGCGCCGCCACGGGCAGGAGCGGCGATACGAGGTAAATCGCCACGCCAAGCAATACGACGCCAAAAAACCGTTTCACCGTTTCCATCCACGCGCCGGCTTTCGGCAACAACGTACCCGCCGACGCACCCACGGCCAGCAACGGCGCGCCCATGCCGAGCGCCATCGCGAACAACGCCGCGCCGCCCAGCACACCGTCGCCCGATTGGCTGATGTAGAGCAATGCGCCTGCGAGTGGGGCCGCGACGCAAGGCCCCACGATCAACGCGGACAGCACACCCATGAAAAACACGCTGACGAAATGACCGCCGTGCAATTTGTTACTTGTCGCCGCCAGTTTGCTTTGCAAAGCAGTCGGCAACTGCAAATCGTACAAGCCGAACATCGATAACGCGAGCAGCACGAAAATCGCCGCGAAACCCGACAGCACCCACACGTTTTGCAATGCCGCCGACAACACCGTGCCCAGCAAACCCGCGGCGATTCCGGCCAGCGCATATGTGATCGCCATGCCAAGAACGTAAACCAGCGACAACACAAATCCCCGCACGTGCGTGAGATGTGCGCCGTGCGGCACGAGTATGCCCGACAGGATCGGAATCATCGGGAATACGCACGGCGTCAACGCCAGCAGCAGGCCGAAACCGAAAAAGCTCGCCAGCAGCACCCAGAATCCGCCTTTGAACAACCCCGCGATCACGGCGTCTTCGGATTGAGGATTGGGCGCACGCGCGGCCGGCGCGGTGGACAAAAACGGCGTTGCAGGGGTCGCGGTGCCAGCGGGGCTGAATGCGGCGAGCGTCAGTTCCGCCTTCTGTTCCTGCGGCGGATAACACACGCCGAGGTCGGCGCAGCCCTGCGACACCACGTTCAGCGTGAAATGCGGCGCCTGCGCGGTCAGCCCCTTGACCGGCAGCACGAATCGCTGCTCGCCGCGATAAATCTGCACTTCGCCGAAAAATTCGTCCTTCTTGACTTTGCCCGGCGGCAACTGCGTCGCGTCAATGCTGACAGCCGGCGGATCGGCGGCGAACTTGAATTTTTCGCGATACAGGTAGTAACCGGGCGCAATCGCGTAATGCACTTCGACCTGCCCGGCGTCGAGCAGGCGCGCCGAAAATTGAAACGCTTTTTCGGGCTCGAGCAAATCCTGTGCAACCGCGCCGGCGCAGATGGAAAACAGCAGCGTCAAAATGGATATCAGTCTCGGCATTCGCAAGTCAGCCTATCTCGGTTACGGTCGCGGCGTTTATCCAATCGAGGTACTCGTCCGACCCGTGCGCCACCGGGACCGCCACGATTTCCGGGAGTTCATACGGATGCAGGCTTTTTATCGCGGCTTCCACTTCGGCATAGATCTCGGCGCGCGTCTTGATCAGCACTGGCACTTCGGTAGCGGTTTCGACGTTGCCCTGCCAGCGGTACACCGACGAGCACCGGGCGAGAATGTTAACGCACGCGGCAAGTTTCCGGTCGACCAGCGCACGCGCAATTTTTTCCGCGACATCTCGGTCGGGCGCGTTGGTGATAATTATCACTGCGCTCATCGGCGCTGGTCTGACGCGCGTTCGGCGGCGCCGATACCGTCGCGCACCGTCGGGTAACTCAATTTAAACCGCAGCTCGGTTTTGAGGCGCCGGTTGGACAGCCGCCGGGACTCGTTCATGAACGACAGCATGTTGGCCGGTATGCGTTCCCTGGCCTCCGCGCGCGACAAGCGCGGCGGACGCGGCAGCCCGCAATGATCCGCGACGAGATCGAAATACTCGCCCATCTTGAGGACACTGTCGTCGCTGGCGTTGTACATGCGTCCGGGGTGGCCGAAGCGCAGCGCGGCAACCGCCATGCGCGCAAGGTCCTGGGCGTGCACGTGATTGCTGTAACCGTCTTCGTCGGCATTCAATGCGGGCAGGCCCTCTGCCAGGCGTTTAAGGGGCAACCTTTCTTCCGAATATATTCCCGGCGCGCGCAATATCGAAATGCGCACACGGCTGCGCCTGCCCCATTCGCGCAACTGGCGCTCGGCGTCGACGCGGCGGTTGGCGCGCTCCGTCTGCGGATGCAATGTGCGGGTCTCGTCGATCAGCTCGCCGGCGCAGTCGCCATACACCCCGGTCGTGCTGATGTAGACGAGTTGCTGTGGTAGACTTTTGGCCTTTGCCAGCGTTGCGATCAAATGGGCGGTGCGCGTATCGCGCGCGCCTTGCGAGGGCGGCGGAGCGCTGTGCAGAACATCATGGGCGATGCCCGTTAATCCGTCGAGACTCGCCGGATCATCGAGGTTCCCCACGATCGGCACCACACCGCTTTCACGCAGCAGCGGCGCCCGCGCGCGATTACGGGTCAGGCCGTAAATGCGGTAGCGTTCGCGCAATTGCGGCAGCGCGCGCAACGCAACGTCGCCGCAACCGATGATGAGTAAGCGTCGCATAGGGTGCAAATTCTAACTTAAAAAAGCGGCACTCCGCCGGGGCCGCCGATAATTGCGGTTTGACATGCCCAACCAGGTAACCATTCGTCCCAGCAACCACGTGTTCGCGGTGCAGGACGACGAGACGATACTCGATGCTGCGCTGCGCGAAGGCTATGTGATTTCGTACGGCTGCCGCAACGGTGCGTGCGGCACTTGCAAAGGCACGGTGCTGGCGGGCAGCGTCGATTACGGCACCTACCAGGAGAGCGCGCTCACCGAAGCCGAGAAGCGGCTCGGCCTGGCCCTTTTCTGCCAGGCCAAGCCGCGCGGCAACGTCGTGATCGAATGCCGCGAAGTGAGCGCCGTGAAGGATATCCAGATCAGGACTCTGCCCTGCCGCGTGCAAAAAATGGAACGCGTCACCGACGACATCATGGTTTTGTACCTGAAGCTGCCCGCATCCGAACGGCTGCAGTTTCTCGCCGGCCAGTACATCGACATTCTGATGAAGGACGGCTCGCGCCGCAGTCTCTCGATGGCCAACGGTCCGCACGACGACGAGTTACTGCAACTGCACTTGCGCAATTACGGAGGGCCGTTCAGCCAGCACGTCTTCAATACGATGAAAGTGCGCGACATCCTGCGCTTCGAAGGTCCGTTCGGCACTTTTTTTCTGCGTGACGACAGCGCCAAGCCGATCGTTCTGCTGGCAAGCGGCACCGGTTTCGCGCCGGTCAAATCACTCGTCGAACATGCGTTTCACGTCAAGACTGCGCGGCCCATGGTCTTGTATTGGGGTGCGCGCGTGCGCGCGGACCTTTACATGAACGCGCTGCCCGAAGAGTGGGCGCTCAGCCACGCCAATTTCAAATACGTGCCCGTATTGTCGGAACCGCTGCCGGGTGACCATTGGACGGGCCGCACGGGCCTCGTCCACCACGCCGTCATGCAGGATTTGCCGGATCTCAGCGGCTGCCAGGTTTACGCCTGCGGCGCGCCGGTCATGGTGGAATCGGCGCATCGCGATTTCACAACCCGCCGCGGCCTGCCCGAAGACGAGTTTTTCTCCGACGCTTTTACCGCCGCCAAGCCCGCGGCGTGAACCGTGCGAGACGAACGGCGCCTGCTCATTGACTTGCCCGAACCCAACGCACCCGCTCAATGCAGGGTGCGCCGGCGCCCGCCCGTGATTTGCTTCAATTGATTGACCGCGAGGTCGAGGCTTTCCCGGTAATGCCGGCGCGCGGCGTCGGCGTTGCCGAGGCGGTCGTGCAATTCGGCTAGGACCAGATGCGCCGAGTGCAGGGGCTCGACCGAGATGCTCGCCTCCAGGTAATTCTGCGCCTTGCCCCACAACTCCTGGCGCGCGCACAGCCGGCCCAGAGTCAGGAGCAGGACCGCGTCGCGCCGGTTGGATTTCAGCCACTGCTCGGCACGCTCGATCTGCCGGATCGTATCGGGCCCGTCGCATTCCGCGTACAGCCCGACCAACTCGGAGTCCCATTCCATCGCGAGCGCCTGCTCGACGATCTGCTGCGCCTGCGCGACCCCGCCCAGCGCGAGATAACATAGTGCGGCGGCGGCCGCAATTTTGACATCGCGCTTCTGCTCGGCCGGAATTTTCTGCCAGCACTCGTCGAGCGCGCGCCGATCGAGCGCCTTGCGCTTGAGATTTTCGACGTGCGCGTAACGCCGCAACTGGGCGGCCTGCGTCGCGTCGAAAACGCTGCGCCGCTCGAGCTGGTCGACAAGCTGCAGCGCCTGCTCCCAGTTCTTCGCCTGCTGCTGCGCTTTGAGCTCGAGGCGCAACGCCGCGGTATGCTTTTCAGGCAGTCCCTTCAATTCCAGCAAAGCTTCCTGAAAACGCCGCTGGTCGAGCAGCATGTCGGCGGCGGCGATGATGCGCATCGCCGGCTCGTCGGGCGCGAGCGCCTCGGCACGCGCGAGATAGGCATCGCGCTCGTCGTAATGGCGCAGTTCGTGCGCGGCGCGCGCGGCGAGTACCAGACCGAGCGCGGCCGTTTCCGCCGCTTCCGCCACGCCCGCCGCGGATTTTTCGGAACGTCCGAAACGGCCTTCGAAATACGCGCGCACCGCATCGAGCAGAATGGCGCGCGAATCCTCGCGGCGGCGGCGCTCGCGATACTCGCGCACCTTGGCCGGCAACGCGACTGCGCCGAAAATGAAGCGCACGAGCAGATAGCCCGCGACGAAAGCCGCGCCGAGCAACAGCACCAGGAAATTGAGCGAGAGTTCGACGCGATACGGCGGCCATACCAGGAGCGCGTAGCCGTCGTTGAAGCGCAGCGCCAGCGCTACGGCCACCGCCAGCGCGAAAAGACCGAGAATCCAGAATACCCAACGCATCGCGCCCCCGCGTTCAGCGCGCGCGTTCGCGCACCAGCCGGTAGTTGCGCACGGCATCAAGGCTGGAGGCGACATCAGGTACTTCTATGCTGATCTGGCTGTCTTGCAACTGGCGCACCGCGGCCACCGCATTGGTGACCGCGGGATTGCGCCCATCGTAGTAACGCACCACCCAGTCGCGCGCCGCTCTGAGGTCGGCCTTGAAGCTTTTTTCGTCGTGCGCGAGCAGCGCGAGCCGCGCGCCCAATAGACGCAGTTTCAGATTTTCGCGCAAAAAATACGTCTGCCCCGGCGTGAGGAGCGCGATGTCGGGACGGTCCATTTTTTCAATCCGCACGAGATCGCGCATGTCGCGCCACAGCTCGCTCGTGAACCGCGTCCATGCGCTGCCCGGCGCGTCGGCCGCGCCCTTGGCGGCCGCAGCCGCCGTATCCGGCGCGCGCGCCTCCATGGCGAGCGGCAGGCTGTCGACCAGTCCCGCGAGATTGTCGATGCGCGCGCTGATGCCGATCACATCGACATAGGGTGCCAGCTTCAGCCGCTCGACGTCCCGCGCGATCACCTTGCGCAAACCGGCGAGCTGCGGCCGGTCGAGCCGCGCGAGCCGCGCATCGGCAGCCTGCAGCGCAATAAGCGCGGACTTGACGTTGCCGGCGAGTTGCAACTGCTGGCTCGCCACCAGCAGCGTCTGTTCGACGTCAGCAAGCAGTGACTCGTCGCGGCTGCGCGACAATTCCTGGTAAAGCGCCTCGAGCGCGATTTGCTGGTTCTGCGATTCCTGCAGCTTGGCTTCGAGCACACCCAACTTGACCTGCGCTTCGCGCGTGGCTTCGCGCACTTGCTCGGCGACGCCGCGGCTTTGCTTGTTCTCGACATCGGCGGCGGCGAGACGTTGCGCGAGTTCGTGCTGCAGCGCGCTGATTTGCTGGCGGCTGTCGTACCACTGCCAGCCTAATACCGCGAGCGCCACCGCAGCGACGAGCGCGACCGGCTGCAGGTATGGCGAACGTTCGCGCGCCGGCGGCTTCGCGGGCGCCGGCCCGCCAGCCGGCGCCGCATTTGGGAATTCATCCATGAGCCGAACTCTAATCAGTGCGCACGCGGCTGTAAACAGGCGCGCACATTCAGCCGTGCGCCGCAAACCACTGCTGCAACCCTGCCACGAGACCGTCGTCGCCGTGCGCGGTCTGCACAACCGCCGTGAGCTTGAGTTCGCGCGCGGTGCCGGCAATCCGCGCATGCGGCACGAAGAGCGGCGTGTTCTCCAGCCACGCGCGACCGCGCGTACCGATGAGCGCGCAGAAATTATGCAGGCCTTCGCTGCTCGTCACGGTAATCGCATCCAGTGCGTTCGCCTGCCACGCTTCGAGCAACCGCGCGGGGTCTGCCTGCGGAAGCACGCGCCGGTAACATTCGGCATATTCGACGCGCGCGCCGCGCGCAATAAGCGCCTCACCGAGCACTTCACGCCCGCCGACGCCGCGGAATATGATCAGGCGCTGTCCGGCCACATCGCTGAATTCGGGCAGAGCGAGCAAAGCTTCGCTGTCGAAACGCGCGGGCGCAACGACATCGGTCACGCCGAATTTCCCGAGCTCGCGCACGCTGCCGCGGCCGACCGCCGCGTATTTCAAGTGCGGCGGCAACGCGCGCTGCGCCTTGATCAGGGTCATCGCCTTGTATACCGCGTTGGGACTCACGAATATCGCACGGTCAAAAGCGTCGAGCCGCCCGACCAATTCGGTCAGCGGTCGCACGTCTTCGATATCTGCGATCTCGATCACGGGAAACAGGATGGCACGGCCGCCGGCAGCGCGGATCATTTCGGCGAGCGGCGCGGCCTGGTGCGCCGGGCGCGTCACCACGATGCCGCGATCTCCCAGCGGGCGGATGCCGTTTGTCATCGGCATACCGGCGGCGCGGCGCACGGCCGGCGCATCAAGCACCGAGGGCGGCGAGAATTTCCGTCGCGCCCTGCGCGCGCAATCGCGCGGCGAGCTCGGTTCCCAACGCCTCCGGATCGCGCGCGCCGGCCGTCAATTCGGCGCGCACGAACTCGGTGCCATCCTTGCTCGCGACGAACCCGCGCAACCGCAGGCGCCCGCCTTCCAGCTCGCCGTACGCGCCGAGCGGCAACTGGCAGTTGCCCGCGAGCGCGCGGGAGAGTGCGCGCTCGGCACGCACGCAAGCGTCGGTGGCAGAGTCATGCAGTACTCGCATCATCTCGAGAATGTCCATACGATCGGCGCGACATTCGATGCCCAATGCGCCCTGCCCCGGCGCCGGCAGGCTTTGTTCCGGCGTGAGAACCGCGGTGATGCGGTCGGCCAGGCCCAGCCGCTTCAATCCCGCCGCCGCGAGCACGATCGCCGCGTACTGGCCGTCGTCGAGTTTTTTCAGCCGCGTCTGCACGTTGCCGCGCAAAGGATCGACGATGAGGCCCGGGAACCGCGCGCGTATCTGGCTTTCGCGGCGCAGGCTTGAGGTGCCCACGCGGCTGCCGTCGGGCAACACGTCGAAATTCGCATAGCTATTGGAGACGAATGCGTCGCGCGGATCGGCGCGTTCGGTAATCGCCGCAATGGCGAAACCGGGCGGCAGGACCATCGGCACGTCCTTCATCGAGTGCACCGCGATATCGGCGCTGCCATTGGCGAGCGCGTCCTCGAGTTCCTTGACGAAGAGACCCTTGCCGCCGATCTTGTCGAGCGCGCGGTCGAGTATGCGGTCGCCCTGCGTGGTCATGCCGCGAATGGTCACTTTCGATTGCGGATATAATTCCGCGAGCCGCGCCTGTATATTGTGCGCCTGCCACATCGCCAGCGCGCTTTCGCGCGAGGCAATGACGATGGCGGACGGCGGTTTGTTCGAAGCGGCGTTCATCACGCGTATTTTCCTGCCGAAATGAAAATGACGAACTACTCGCGGCAATTCGCTCTGCTTTTGATTTTAGCATGCACCGCGGGCGCGGCCCTGGCGCAGGGACAGTTCCCGCCGCTTCAGTATGCGGATGATTTTGCCGCATTGGGCCGCACGGCCGCGGCGAATCGCACGCCGATCATGCTGGTCTTCACGCTGCCGGACTGTCCGTTTTGCGCGCGGGCGAAAAAAAACCATCTGGAACCGCTGAACGCCAACCCCGCCTACGGCGCCAAAGTCGTGCTGCGCGAAATCGAGGCGCCGAACGAGCTGATTCCGCTGCGCGACTTCGACGGCGCCATGACAACCCACGCCGAATTTGCGCGCAAGTACGAAGTGCGGGCGGTGCCGACGGTGATCCTGGTCGACGGTCGCGGCAAACCGCTGGCCGACACCATCGTCGGCCTCAACTCACCGGAGTTTTACAACCTGTATCTCGAGCAGGCGATCGATGCGGCGCGTTTGCAGCTGCGCGCGCGCTGACTAGCCGCACTGCAGCCGCTGCCCCTCGCGCTTGCGTTTGACGGCGTCGGGATAGGACACGAGTTCGAAGTTCACGAACACCAGATCCTTGCCGCGATGCGCGATGATGTTGCCGGCTTCGTTTTGCCACCTGACGCTCGGCTGGTCGCCCGGGTTTTGCACCGGCACCGCCTGCGGCGCGCCGAAGCGCGCGCTCAGATAGCCGACCACGGCGTCGAAGTTTTGCACTTCTGCAGTGACCGAAAATTGCTGCAGCCGGCCGTCTAGAAAATGCAGCCGGATCTCGCGCGTCTCGATGCCGTCGAGCCGCTCCGTGTGCGATACGCAAGCGACGTCGGCAAAATCGTCTTCGCGCTGCATGCAGCCGTAGCCGCGCTTGCCCAGATCGGGCTTGCCCGCCTTTTTCGCGAGCGAATCGTTGATATCACGGAAATCGAGATCGCGTTCGAGCCGCGCATAACTCGCCCCCAGACCGATGTCGAGCACGCCGAACGGCATGTCCGCGGCGGCGGCGGTCGTTGCCGCCAGCGCGAGCATACCGATGAATAACAGTGACTTCATAAAATTCTCCCGAGTTCGCGAACAACATGCTGCTGACGCCGGCTGACGTCGATTTTCTCGGCGACATTGGTCAAGAGTACCACCCAATGCCCCTCGCCCTCGGCATCGACGGCGCGCTCGAAACCGCGGATCGCGTCCCTGGCCACCAGGCAGTTGCGATGCACCCGCACGAAGCGGCCGAAAAATTCCTGCTCGAGCTTTGCCAATGACTCCTCGAGCAGGAACTCGCGCTCCGCCGTGCGTACCGTCACGTATTTTAGCTCGGCCTTCAAAAACAGGATGTCCGTCACCGGAATCAGATGGATGCGCCCGCGCTCGTTGACCGACAGGTGGCTGCGCGCGTCGGGTTTCATCTCGCGCAACACCTCGGGGCGCAGGGGCGCGAACGAGCGGGCGCGCGCCAACGCATCGAACAGGCGGCTCAACCGGATCGGTTTTAACAGGTAATCGATCGCGTGGACTTCAAACGCCTTCAGCGCGTAGGCATCATATGCGGTGGTGAATATCACCACGGGGGGATCGTCGAGTTTCTGAATGTGCTGGGCGGTTTCGATGCCGTCCATGTCCGGCATGCGGATGTCGAGCAAAACGACATCGGCCTCGCATACCGGCAGCATGTCGAGCGCCTGCCTGCCGGTCGCGGCTTCGCCCGCGATCTCGAGCGGCAACTTGAGCGCGCAGTCGGCGAGAAGGTCGCGCAGCCGGTTGCGCGCCGGCGCTTCGTCGTCGACGACCAGCACGCGCAGCGGCGCCTCCGCGGCCATCAGGCGCCCGCTTTCAGATAGGGAATCACGATGCGCACCTCGTAAGTATCGGCGTTCGCCACCGTCTTGATGCCGGCTTCCGCGTCGAAATGCAGGGCCAGCCGCTCGCGTATGTTGGCGAGTGCCATGCGGTTGCCGGTATGGTGGTCGCCGTCGGGCCGGTAAGGATTGCGCAACGTCAGGTGCATTTCATCGGCTTCGCGGCTGATCGCGATGGTGATCGTGCCGGGCTCGCTGCGCGGCTCTATCCCGTGGTACACGGCGTTTTCCAGCAGCGGCTGCAACACCAGCGGCGGGATCAACGCGTCCGCCGGCATGTGTGCGATGTCCCACTCGATGCGCAGGCGGTCGCCCAGGCGCAATTGCTCGATGCTCAGATATTGCTTGGCGAGCGCAACCTCGCGCGCGATCGGTGCGAGCTGCCGGTTGTCCGCCATCAGCACGCGAAAGAGATCGGCGAGATCTTCGAGCGCCTGTTCGGCGCGGCGCGGCTCCTGCCGCATCAGGCTCAGCACGGCGTTGATGCTGTTGAACAGAAAATGCGGTCGTATGCGCGCCTGCAGCGCCTGCAGGCGCGCTTCGGTCAACGCGGGCGACAGCGCGCGCCCGCGCAAATCGAAATAACCGATCAGCACACCCGTGATCAGGAGGGTGAACACCGCATACCGCGCAAAACTGCCGGGGGCGCCCAGCAGATAAGCGCTGGAGTAATACACCGCGGTGGTCAGCAGGAGTTCGAGTGCGATCAATGCGGCGATCGCACGCCAGTAGCGCAGGCGGTGCAGCCAGTTGTTGGCCGCGGCGAGCGCCAGCAGACTCAGAATCAGGATGGGCTGCACGATCGACGAAACGTCGATCAATTCTTCCATCAGCACCATCGGCTCGGTCGTTTTCAAGAGCGCGGCGGCGAGACACATCCCGTCCACGATCACCAGAATTCGCAGCAGAATCCCGAGGTTGCGGAAGTTCGGCAGGGCGCCCGCGTTGGCGTTTTGATTTATACTCACCTCTCGATTATGTGAGAGCACAACACGTGGCGCAAGAGAAACCAACGGAGGGCGGGCAGCGGTGGTCGGGCCGCTTTAACGAGCCGGTCACGGAGCTCGTCAAGCGCTTCACCGCCTCGGTCGATTTCGACCGGCGGCTTGCCGAGTTCGACATCGACGGTTCGCTCGCGCACGCGCGGATGCTCAACGCGGTTGAAATCCTCTCCGCCGGCGACCTGGCCGCAATTGAAAAAGGGCTCGCGCAAATCCGCGCCGAGATCCGCGCGGGCAGCTTCGCATGGTCGATCGATCTCGAAGACGTGCACATGAACATCGAGAGCCGGTTGACCGCGCTCGCCGGCGATGCCGGCAAGCGCCTGCACACCGCGCGTTCGCGCAACGACCAGGTCGCGACCGACGTGCGCCTTTATCTGCGCGCGGCGATCGACGAAATAATCGGCCTGATCCGGGCCGCCCAGCGTGCGCTGCTCGATCTCGCCGACCGGCACACGGATACCATCATGCCGGGCTTCACGCACATGCAGGTGGCGCAGCCGGTGTCGTACGCGCATCACCTGATGGCTTACTTCGAAATGCTCGGTCGCGACGCGCAGCGTCTTGCCGATTGCAGAAAGCGCGTGAACCGCCTGCCGCTGGGCAGCGCCGCGCTCGCCGGAACGACGTTCCCGATCGACCGCCTGATGGTCGCCAAGGAGCTCGGCTTCGACGGCGTGTGCGAAAACTCGCTCGACGCGGTGTCGGATCGCGATTTCGCGATCGAGTTCTGCGCCGCGGGCGCGATCAACATGACGCATCTGTCGCGCTTCTGCGAAGAAATCATTATCTGGATGAGCCCGCGTTTTGCGTTCGTCGATCTCGCCGACCGTTTCTGCACCGGCTCGTCGATCATGCCGCAGAAAAAAAACCCCGACGTGCCCGAGCTGATCCGCGGCAAGACCGGCCGCGTCAACGGCAATCTGGTCGCGCTGCTGACCCTCATGAAAGGCCAGCCGCTCGCCTACAACAAGGACAACCAGGAAGACAAGGAACCGCTGTTCGACACGGTGGATACGGTCGCGACGAGCTTGCGGGTGTTCGGCGAAATGCTGGGCGGCATCAAGGTCAACGCAGACGCGATGCGCAACGCGGCACTGGAAGGCTATGCGACCGCCACCGATCTGGCCGATTACCTCGTCAAGAAAGGCCTGCCGTTTCGCGAGGCGCACGAAGCCGTCGCGCAGGCCGTGCGGTTTGCCGTGGATTGCGGCCGCGATCTCGCGGCGCTGAAACTGCCCGAGCTCAGGAAGTTTTCAAAGCTGATCGGCGACGACGTGTTTGCCGCGCTGACACTCGATGGCGCGTTGAAGGCGCGCAGCCATATCGGCGGCACCGCGCCCGCGCGCGTCAAAGCCGCCATTGCGAAGGGCCGCAAGTCGATCGCGTGAACGCGACGACGTGGGCGGATATCAGCGCCGGCATCGCCGGCGCCTGCGGCACAGCGTTGGCGCTCGAATCGCGCACCCCCGTCGGCGGCGGGTGCATCAACCGGTGTTATCGCGTCGCGGGTTGCGGGCGCGCGTTCTTCGTCAAAGTGAATGCTGCCGGGCGGCGCGCGATGTTCGAAGCCGAAGCCGCGGGCCTCGCGGAGATCGCGGCTACGGCGACCATGCGCGTGCCCGCGCCGGTTTGCGCGGGAGCAAACGCGGACGCGGCATGGCTGGTGCTTGAATACATCGAGTTCGGCGAAGCGATGACTCAAAGCATGGCGCGGCTCGGCGAAGCGCTGGCGGCGCTGCATCGCGCGACGGCCAGGAAATTCGGCTGGGCCCGCGACAACACCATCGGGTCGACACCCCAGATCAACACGCAAAACGGCGACTGGATCAGCTTCTGGCGCGACTGCCGGCTCGGCCACCAACTGAATCTGGCGGCGCACAACGGCGCGCCGAAAGAGTTGTTGAAGAAAGGCGAACGCCTTGCGGCCGGGCTACAGGCGCTGTTCGCGAATCGGGCCGTTAAACCCGCACTGCTGCACGGCGACTTGTGGGGCGGCAATGCGGGGTTCGACCGCGACGGTTCACCGGTCGTTTTCGATCCCGCGGTTTACTATGGCGACCGTGAAGCGGATCTCGCGATGACCGAACTATTCGGCGGTTTTAGCGCGGATTTTTACGCCGCCTACCGCGGCGCATTTGCGCTCGACGCGGGCTACGACGTGCGCAAGCAGCTCTACAACCTGTATCACGTGTTGAACCACTTCAACCTGTTCGGCGGCGGCTACGCGGCCCAGGCGGAAACCCTCGTCGACCGGCTGCTCGCCGAAATCTAAAACAGGCTTTTCAGCGAGTGCACCGTTTGCAACAGCCCGCGCAGTGCGCGCGCCGCGGCGTCCGACACGCCGCCGGAGTGATTCAGAAAGTTTTCGATTGCGCGCTCGAGCGGATACTCGACGCGCTCGAAACGCCGCACGTCGAAAAATTTCTTGTCGGGCAGCCCGTGCGTGACGAGCCTGCCTTTTTTCATTTCGACGAAAGAGATTCTGGCTTTACCGATTTTGTAGACGATCGCGTGGTGCGCATTGTGGTCGCGATAAACGCCGAGCGCCTTCTTGTTTTGCCGGATATCGGACTCGTCGAGCGGCAGATGCAGCTGCTCGAGCGGCGCGCGGCCGCGTTTGGCGCGCTTCGCCATGACCGCTTCAGCGCTGGGCGCGCCGCAACTGCGCGCGGGCCGGAGCCGCGGTCGTACCGCGCACCTTGAGTTCCACGGGCAATTCGTGCTGCCGCACATCGCTGCCGCCCGCGAGTTGCGCCAGCAAATGCGCCGCGGCGAGCTGGCCGAGCTCGAGCGTCGGAAAGTGCACGGTCGTGAGCCCCGGCGACAAGAGCGACGCGATCTCCATATCATCGAAACCCGTGATCGAAACCTGCTGCGGCACGGCGATGCCCAGCGTGTTGCACTCGGCAATCGCGCCGATCGCGAGCACGTCGTTGCCGCACAACACCGCGGTCGGCGGCCGCTCGTCGGCCATCAACGCACGCAAGCCCTCGCGTCCGCTCGCGAGCGAATAGGGTTTCTCGATCACGCGCTCGGGCGCCAGCTTGATGCCGCGCGCCGCGAGCGCATCGCGCACGCCCTGCAGCCGGTCGCGCGCGCGCTCGTTGTTGGCAGTCACGCCGGAAATCATCGCGAACTCGCGATGGCCGAGCTCCAGCAGGTGATTGGTCAGCTGCAACGCTGCCGCGCGATTGTTGAAACCGACGCACGGATGCTTGCCGCTTGAATCGAGCGCCCACGTCAAAACATACGGGAGCTGGCGCTGGGCGATCAGCGCATAGAGTTGCGGATCGTGCGAAGTGCCGAGCAGCACCAGCCCGTCGATGCCGCGCTCGACCAGTGCGCGCGTCAGGCGGACTTCGACCGCCGCATCGAATTCGTGGCAGGCGAGGAGCAGCGTGTAGCCGGCCGCGTCGAAAGTTTTCTGCAGCGCGTGCGTGGTGTTCGCGAATATCGCATTGTCGAGGGTCGGCACGACGGCGCCTATCGTATGCGTGCGGCGCGACGCGAGCGCGCGCGCAGCGCCATGCGCGACGTAGCCCAGGCTGCGCACGGCCTCCTGCACGCGCTCGAGCGTGCGCGGCCTGACCTTGTGCGGCAGCATCAGCGCGCGCGACACAGTCGCCGTCGACACTTTCGCGACGCGTGCCACGTCGCTCAGCTTGGCATTTTTCTTCGCGGTTTTCTTCACCCTGTCCTCAATGCCGGAGCGCCGCGGCGCCGAGCGTAGCAACTGGGCATTACCGCGGCAGGCGCTTTCATCGGCCGTGTACACGCGGCGGCGGCGCGGTGGTGCCGCGCACGATCAAATCGACTGCGAGTTCGGTCATGCGCGCGGCCGCTTTGCCGTCGATATGGGCGAGGATCTGCTGCGCCGCCGTGCAACCGAGTTCGCGCATCGGCACCCGCACCGTGGTCAATGCGGGCACCAGGATCGACGCGGCCTCCATATCGTCGAAGCCGGTCACCGATACTTCGCCCGGCACCGCGATGGATTGCGCGTGGCATTCGAGCACGGCACCCATCGCGAGCACGTCGTTGCCGCAGATCACCGCCGTCGGCGGGTGCACGGACGCCATCAGCGCGTGCATGGCCGCGCGCGCGGCGGCCAGCGTATACGGCGACTCGATCACGTGCTGCGGCAATAGAGCGATGCCGCGCAAAGCCAGCGCCTCCTGCACGCCCGCCAGCCGTTCACGCGCGCGGTCGTTGCCCGCGATTACCCCGGGGATCATCGCGAAATCGCGGTGGCCGATATCGACCAGATAGTTGGCGACGCGCATGGCGGCAGTACGGTTGTCGAAGCCGACGCAGGAGTGGCGCCCCGACGCATCGAGCGCCCACGTCAACACGTACGGCATTTCCATGTCGGCGAGCAAAACGAACAACTCTTCAGCGTGTTCCGCGCCGATCAAGACGACACCGTCGACGCCGCGTTCGATCAGCGAGCGTGCGACCTTGACTTCGTTTTTGAGATCGAACTCGTGGCACGCGAGCAGCAACAGGTAGCCGCGTTCGTCGAGCGCTTTTT
>Ga0265328_10000651_pt1 | contig 16100 bp, 18 predicted proteins | sample 41624metaG_FD_202086 | JGI IMG/M metagenome (GOLD analysis project Ga0265328, IMG submission 202086) | Rhizosphere microbial communities from Carex aquatilis grown in University of Washington, Seatle, WA, United States - 4-16-24 metaG | ecosystem: Host-associated > Plants > Roots > Rhizosphere...
GGACGGCCTTCGCGAGCGCGCTCGCGACGGAATATAATAAGCCCGGCGATGTGACGCAGCGCTTCTCGGTCGAGGGCGCCAATTACGATCTCGGCCATGGCGATGTGGTGATCGCGGCGATCACCTCCTGCACCAACACTTCTAATCCCAGCGTGCTGATCGGCGCCGGCCTGCTCGCGGCCAACGCTGTCGATCGCGGCCTCAAGGTGAAGCCCTGGGTGAAGACCTCGCTCGCGCCGGGCAGCCGCGTCGTCGCCGAATATCTCGACAAGGCCGGCTTGCAAAAGGATCTCGACAAGCTCGGCTTCAATCTCGTCGGCTTCGGCTGCACGACCTGCATCGGCAATTCCGGCCCGCTGCCGCCCGCCGTCTCCAAGACGATCAACGACCATGACATCGTCGCGGCGGCGGTGCTGTCCGGCAATCGCAATTTCGAGGGCCGCGTCAATCCGGATGTGCAGGCGAATTATCTCGCTTCGCCGCCGCTCGTCGTCGCCTTTGCGCTGGCGGGTTCGGTCGCCAAGGATCTGACCAAGGAGCCGCTCGGCCACGATAAGAAGGGCGAGCCGGTTTTCCTGCGCGATATCTGGCCGAGCAACGCCGACATTCAGAAATATATCCGCAAGAATGTCACGCGCTCGCTGTTCCGGGACACTTACGAGGATGTGTTCGAGGGCGACAAGCATTGGCGCAAGGTCGACGCCCCTTCGGGCGAGACCTATAAATGGTCGGGCGGCTCCACTTATGTGCGCAATCCGCCCTATTTCGAGGGGCTGACCAAAGAGCCCAAGCCCATTCAGGATATTGTCGAGGCGCGCATTCTGGCGCTGTTTGGCGACAAGATCACCACCGACCACATCTCGCCGGCGGGCTCCATCAAGGCGGCTTCGCCGGCCGGGCGCTGGCTTACCGAGCGCCAGGTCGCGCCCGCGGACTTCAACCAATACGGCACGCGCCGCGGCAATCACGAGGTGATGATGCGCGGCACTTTCGCCAATATCCGCATCAAGAACCATATTTTGCGCGACGAGGCGGGCAATACGCCCGAGGGGGGAAGCACCAGGCATTTCCCCGGCGGCGAGACGCTCTCCATCTATGACGCCGCGGCGAAATATGCCGAAGAGGGCGCGCCGCTGGTCGTCTTCGCCGGCGCCGAATATGGCAATGGCTCCTCGCGCGACTGGGCGGCCAAGGGCACGATGCTGCTCGGCGTTCGCGCTGTCATCGCCCAGAGCTTCGAGCGCATCCACCGCTCCAATCTCGTCGGCATGGGCATTTTGCCGCTGACCTTCGAGGCGGGGACGAGCTGGGCCTCGCTCGGCCTCACCGGCGCGGAGAAGGTGACGATCCGCGGCCTCGCCGGCGACACGCTGGCGCCGCGCCAGACGCTCCATGCGGAGATCGCCTATCCCGACGGAAAGGTCGTGAGCGTCCCGCAGCTGGCGCGCATCGATACGCTCGACGAGCTCGAATATTTCAAGAATGGCGGCATCCTGCCTTACGTGCTGCGCCAGCTCGCCGGCTGAACGCGCAGTCTCGCCGTTTTCCCCTTCTCCCACTCGTGGGAGAAGGCAGCCTCGCGAAGCGAGGTCGGATGAGGGCTCGAGTGACGGCTGCGCGCTTCGGAACGGCGCGAAGGCTGCGACCGCCCTCATCCGACCCGGCTACGCCGGGCCACCTTCTCCCGCCGAGCGGGAGAAGGGAGCGCCCTTCCCGATAGATGAGCTGAATTCATTCATCATCTTACGGCAAAGCTTTTGACATACCGCTGGATCGGCTCCATGAGATGAATAATTCTCATCCATAGGAGGCGGCGATGCGGGCTCTGCCCTCGCTTGTGTCCTTGCGCGCGTTCGAGGCGGCGGCACGGCGGGAGAGCTTCAAGCTCGCCGCCGCGGAGCTCGGCGTCACGCCGACGGCGATCAGCCATCAGATCAAGAGCCTCGAGACAGAGGTCGGCATGCGGCTGTTCACGCGCAAGGCGCGTGAGATAGCGCTGACGCCGGACGGGCTGGCGCTCTATCTCGATCTGCGCGTCGCATTCGATTCTATGGCGGAGTCCATCGCGCGCCTGCGCCGGACGCCCAGTCGCAAGCAGGCTGCGACGCTCTCCGCCACGGTCGCCTTCACCTCACGCGCGCTGGCCCCGCGCGCCGAAACCTTCCGGGGCCGCAATCCCGGCTGGGATTTGCGGCTGCATGCGTCCGACCGTCCCGCCGATCTGCGCGCCGGCGAGGCGGACGCCGCGATCCGCTGCGGCGCCGGCCAATATTCCGGCCAAGTGGCGACGCCGCTCTTCACCGACCGATACGCGCCGGTCTGCAGCCCGCGTCTCGACATTCGCCGTCCCAAGCATCTCGCCGGGACGGTGCTCATCCATCGCGAATGGGGGCCGCACGCCAATGGGCCGCGCCTGCCGAGCTGGCGCCGCTGGGCGGAGGAGCGCGGCGCCAAGAGCTTCGATCCCGAAACCGGCGTCGTCGCCGCGGACGAAGAGAGCGCCATTCGCGCCGCCGTCGCCGGGCAGGGCGTGGCGCTCGCGAGCCTGCCGCTCGTCGCCGCGGAACTCGCCTCCGGCGCGCTGGTTCAGCCCTTCGGCCCCGTGCTCGACGGGTTGCAATATGACTTCGTCCATCCTCTCGGCGCGGACGATCGACCGGCGGTCGCCACGTTGAAGGACTGGGTCATCGCCGAATTCGCGACCCAGCCGTCCAGCGTCTCCGCCGGCTGAGCCGAGCGCGGGACGCCCGCCTATCGCCGCCCGTCAATTGCCGAAGGGGCTCGTCAGCGGCGCCGTCTGCCACGTCTTCACGCTGGTGACGGAGCGATAACGCTGACCCGGGCCATAGGCGAGCGCATGGGAGCGATGCGGCCGGTGCAGGCTCGCGACATTGGTCCGATGCGTCTTATGCGCCGCATAGCGCGTGGGCGACGAGCCGGTGATGGAGATCTGCGCGCCCTCTTCCTGCACCAGCTTGTAGAGCGTCGCGGCGTTGGCCGGCGAAATGCGCACGCAGCCATGCGAGGCCGGACGGCCGAGCGCGCCGGTCGCATTGGTCCCATGGATCGCATAGCCGCCGTTGAAGAAGATCGAATGCGGCATGGGCGACATGTGATATTTGCGCGAATAGTGCATTTTCTGCAGGGTGGTCGGCGAATAGGTGCCGCGCGGCGTCACATAGCCCGCGCGCGCCGTCGAAACCGGCCAGCTATACGAGCCCTTGGACGCTTCGACCTGCATCCTCTGGGTCGAGAGATCGATATGGATTTGCACGGTCGCCTGCGCCGCCCCGATCGATGCGATCATCGCAGCGAGAACGAGCACGAGGGCTTTGAAACAACGCATGACAAACACTCCCCGCGAACACGAGACACACGCCGCACAGTTAGGGCGGCATAAAAACGTGGCCCCTACGTAGGGGCCATCTATATCCGACGGTAAGGTTGACGCGAAAGCGGAAAAACGAGGCGAATCGAATCACCTCTTCTTCGGCTTGCCGGGCAGGCTGGCGAAAAGACCGAAAAGCGACGAGAATCCGACCGATTCTCGCCTTCTATCATTCGCATCGCCACGAAAGCAGCAGACATGGTCCATTGGAGATCGGCCGCAATCGCTCTCTGGCTCGCCGCGGCGGGGCCGGCCTTCGCGCAGGACAAGGGGACGCTGGATCCCAAGCCGCTGCCGCCCCTCGCCCATCCGGACGATCCTTCGACGCCGGCCAAGGAGCTCTTCGGCCGCGCGACGAGCCCCGCCCCGCTCGATCCCGACCCGATCGGCTTTTATTCGCACGGCTGTCTCGCCGGCGCCGAGCCGCTGCCCGTCAATGGGCCGAACTGGCAGATCATGCGGCTCTCGCGCAATCGCTTCTGGGGTCATCCGGCGCTCATCGCCTATCTGCAGCGCCTCGCGCCGGCGGCGGCGCAGGCCTCCGGCTGGCCGGGCCTGCTCATCGGCGATATTTCGCAGCCGCGCGGCGGGCCCATGCTCACCGGCCACGCCTCCCATCAGATCGGCCTCGACGCCGACATTTGGCTCACCCCCATGCCGCAGCGGGAATTGTCCCGCGCCGAGCGCGAGGAGACGTCGGCGACCGACATGGTGCGCGAGGATCGGCTCGACATCGATCCGAGCGTGTGGACCGAGGGCCATCTCGCCGTTTTGCGCACGGCGGCGCGGGCGCCGGAGGTGCAGCGCATCTTCGTCAATGCGGCCATCAAGCGGGCGCTCTGCCGGCAAGCGACGGGCGACCGCTCCTGGCTCGCCAAAGTGCGCCCGATGTTCGGGCACAATTATCATTTTCACATAAGGCTCTATTGCCCGCGCGGCGCGGAGGGCTGCAAGGATCAGGATCCCGTGCCGCCCGGCGACGGCTGCGACGCCTCGCTCGCCTGGTGGTTCACCGATGAGGCGCTGCACCCCAAGAAATCGACCAAGACCTGGCCGCCCATGACCATGTCGAAACTGCCGACCGAATGCCGTGAGGTGCTGAAAGCGAAATAGATGAATTAGATTCAGCTATGGGTCACGCCGGATCGACGCCGAGGCCCACGGGGCAGGCGACGCCGGTGCCGCCGAGCCCGCAATAGCCGTCCGGATTCTTGGCCAGATATTGCTGGTGGTAGTCCTCGGCGTAATAGAAGTGCGGGGCCGGCGCGATCTGCGTCGTGATCGGCCCGAAGCCCTGCGCCGCGAGCGCTTCCCCATAGGCGCGCCGCGAGGCCTCGGCGAGCCGCAGCTGCTCATCCGAATAGCAGAAGATCGCCGAGCGATATTGCGTGCCGATATCATTGCCCTGGCGGTTGCCCTGCGTCGGATCGTGGCTCTCCCAAAAGACGCGGAGCAGCTCCTCGAAGGAGATTTTCGCCGGATCGAAGACGACGAGCACCACTTCCGCATGGAAGGTGCGGCCGGTGCAGACGTCCTTGTAAGTGGGGTCTTCCGTGGTCCCGCCGGCATAGCCGACGGCGGTCGAATAGACGCTCTCGCCGAGCTTCCAGAAACGCCGCTCCGCGCCCCAGAAACATCCGAGCCCGAAGACCGCCTGCTCCAACCCTGGCGGGAAGGGGCCGTGGATCGGATGGTGATTGACGAAGTGATCGCTCATGTCGGTCGACCTTTCGCTAGACCCGCTTCCGATCGGAAATGGGTCTCGATTTCTCGCTCGGAGCGAATTCCGTTCGAGCGGAAAGCGCTCTCAGCGACGCGCCGAGACCCCGATATGGCCCCACGGCGCCGGCGACGAAAGGGGGCGGTCAGCGCAAGGGATAGTCGATCGGCCGGCGGCGCTTGCGGCTCAATGCAATGAGCAGGCCGCCGAGGCCGGTGAGCGTGAGGCTCAGCGGCGCGAGCAGCAGCGTGAAAATGACCGGGCTCCAGATTTGCGCGGCCTTTTGCTCGATGGCGATGCGAAACGCCTTCATCTGAGCCGGGAAGAGATCGGCGGCCCCTTCGCTCAGCGGCGTCACATGGAGCCCGTCGCCGGCGAGCGAGCGCGTGCCATCGACGATGAGGGCCGCGAATCCGCCGGCCAGGAGGACGAGACCGAGAAAACGAATGAGCAGTCTCAGCATGGCGCTTTCGAGCCCGATGTGGGGCGCCATGAATAGAATGAGCGGGGCCGTCTGTCCACGCCGGGACGCTACGCATCGAGGGTGATCGGGTAAGCGAGACGAGGCGCCGTATGAGGCGTTTCCACCTCCCCCTCGATGGGGGAGGTCGAGCGCCGAAGGCGCTCGGGAGGGGGTGATTCCGCCGAGTCTTGCCCGGTAAACCCACCCCGGACGGCTTTGCCGTCCGACCCTCCCCCTGAGGGGGAGGGTGGAAAGGCTATTCTCATCTTCACCCGATCGCCCTGGCTACGCATCACGCTCGGCTCGCGCCCGCCGAGCCGCTCGTCCCCGTGGCTTGCCGGCGCTGCGCGGCGAATGATAGTCTCGGACCGCTTTTGCATCTTTCGAGATCCTTCGCGCGCATGATCGCTTTTCCTGTCTTTTCAGCCATTTTCCCGGGCCGAGCGAAGAGCCGCGCCGGCCTCGCGCTCGCGATCTCTTGCGCCATGTTCGCTCTCTGCGCTCCCGCCGCCGCGGAGGAGACGCGCGCCCTCGTCATCGGCGTCGATCGCTATGAACATGCGCCGCCCCTGCGCGGCGCCGCGGCGGATGCGCACGACCTCGAGGCGACCCTGCGCGGGCGCGGCGCGCGCGATCTCGTAACCCTCGTCGATGCGGCGGTCGAGCGCGCCGCCGTGCTGCGCGCGCTCGACGCGATGCTCGCGCGGGCGCAGAAGGGCGATACGATCTTTTTGACCCTCGCCGGTCATGGCGCGCTGGAGCCGGAGCGCGTCAAAGGCTCGCGGAAAGACGGCCTCGACACGGTGTTTCTGCTGCCGAAATTCGATCCGCACGACGCGCGCAAGAATGGCGAGAAAATCCTGCATGCGGAGTTCCACCATTATATCTCGGCCTTCGAGACGAAAGGCGCGCGCGTCTTCTTCATCGTCGACGCGTCTTCCGGCGGCGGCCTTACGCGCGAGGTCGATCCGCGCGCGGCGGAGCTCGTCTATCGCTCGGTGAGCTATAGGCCGATCCCCGATCGGCTGACGCCCGCGGCGACTCGCGACGACGCCACACGCTCGTCGAGCGATTTCGAACGCTCGATCGTCCTCGCGGCGGGCGACGCGCAATCGAAGGCGCCGGAGGTCGAGATCGCCGGCGCCGGCTATCGTGGCGCGCTGAGCTATGCCGTGGCGCGCGCGCTCGAGGGCGCGGCGGACGCCAATGGCGATGGGCTCGTCACCACGGACGAGCTCATCGCCTATGTCCGGCAATTCACCTATCAGCTCAGCGACGGGCGGCAGAAGATCGTCGCCTTTCATCCGCGCGGACTGGATGCGTCGAGGGATGTGATCGCGCAGCTCGGCCGCGGCGTCGGCGTGCAGGCGGTCGGCGGGCCGGCCGCCGCGGAGGAGGAGGAAGCCGGCGCGCCGTCCGGCGGCGGGCTGACGATCACCCCGCTCACGCCCAAATCCATGGCGATCGGGCCGGGGCAGAGCCTGCCTCCGGCCAAGTCCGTCGCCCTGCCGCCGAAACCCAAGGAGCCGATCCGCCTCGCCGTGCGGGGCGCCGCCGCGGAGCGCGGAATGGGCGCCGGCGCGCATGCGCCTTTCGTCCTCGTCGGCGCGGACGCTGCGCCCGACATAATCTGGGATGCGGCGACGCGCGATGCGCTCGCCGGCGGCGACTTGCTCGCGCATAATGTCGACGCCCATGAGCTCGACGTTCTCATCGATCGCGCGGCGACGGTGCGCTGGCTGAAGCTCGTCGCCGGCAAGGGGCCGCTGCCGATTCGCGTTTCGCCGGAGGGGCTGCATCGCAAGGGCGAGCGCGTCGAGATCGTCATCGGCGGAATCGCCGGGCGCAATCTCCTGCTGTTCGACCTCACCGGCGACGGCGTGTTGCAATTGCTCTATCCGCTCGCCTCGGACCCGCCCGTCGTGCAAACGTCGGACTATCGGCTGACTGTCGTCGCGGGCGAGCCTTTCGGCGCCGATCAAATCATCGCCATCGCCTCGACGCGGAGCATGCCGCAGCTCGAGCAGGCGCTGCGCCAGCTCGATCGTCTGCGCAATCCCGCCAAGGTCATCGACATTGTCTCGCAATTCGCCGGCGGCGACGCGCAGCTCGGCGCCGTCGGCATTTTCACGACTCGCTGAGGGGGAGAAAGCGATGATGCTGCGTCTTTGTCTCGGCTTTCTCTGCTTTTTCTCGAGTGGCGTCCTCGTGGCGCACGCCGAGCCGCAGGACGCGACCCGTTCGGTGCGCATACTCGACGAGCCGCCCGTCGAGGCGCCGGCTCCGCAGACGCAAGCGCCGACGATCCCCAAGGAGCCCGGCAAGAGCGCCGGCTCCGGCGTGCGAATCGAGGTGCTGCCGCAGGAGGAATTCGCGCTCGGCGCGCCGATGAGTTTTCGCGTGACGGCGGAGAAGCCCGGCTATGTCATATTGGTCGACGTCGACGCGCAGGGAAAGCTGGCGCAGATCTTTCCCAATATGGTGACGCTGGCCGATCCGGCCGGCGTCGACGAGAAGGCCAATTTCCTAAAGGCCGGCCAGTCGATGACGCTGCCGGACGCCGGCGGCAAGGCGGCTTATCGCTTCGTCGCCTCGCCGCCGACGGGCGTCGGCATGGTGGTCGCGATATTGAGCGACACGCCGTTGCAGATCGTCGATCTGCCGGATGTGCCGGCGGCGCTCGCCGGCCAGACCAAGGCCGTCGATTTCGTGAAGGATTCGACGCGCATGCTGCAGATTCTGCCGGTGGAGGGCGAGCGTCCGACGCGCGCGCCCAAATGGTCCTTCGCGACGAAATTCTACGGGATCAAGTGACGCGCGACTGGCGGAGCCCCTCTCCCGCGGAACGCGGGGCGAGGGAGAGGGCTCTCGTCACGGACAAGCCGGCCGGGGCGGTCGAAGGGGCTTCTTTCGCGGCCGGCCGCCTCGTGTCACAGCCGCCGCGTCGCCTGCGTCAGCCATTTGCGCGTCTTGGCGTCGAGATGCGGTGATAATTCCGCGCGAACCCGCGCATGATAGGCGTTCAGCCAGCGCGTCTCCTCGACGCTCAAGAGCTTCGTCTCGACGAGCGCGAGATCGAAGGGCGCGAGGGTGAGCGTCTCGAAGCCGAGCATCTCGCGCTCGGCGCCGGCGATCTCGCGCTTCTCCACCACGATCAGATTCTCGAGGCGAATGCCATATTCGCCGGCGCGGTAATAGCCCGGCTCGTCGGAGAGGATCATGCCGGGTTGCAGCGGCGTCGAGCCGAGCTTGGAAATGCGCTGCGGCCCCTCATGCACCGAGAGATAGGCGCCGACGCCATGGCCGGTGCCATGGTCGAAATCGAGGCCCGCCTCCCATAGGCTGCGCCGCGCGAAAGCGTCGAGCTGCGCGCCGCTGACGCCGACCGGGAACACCGCGCGGGCGACGCCGATATGGCCTTGCAGCACGCGGGTGAAATGTTCGCGCAATTGCTTGGAGGGCCGGCCGACGCCGATGGTGCGCGTCACATCCGTGGTGCCGTCGAGATATTGCGCGCCGGAGTCGACGAGATAGCAGCCGCGCGAAATGCGCAGATCGCTCGCCTGCGTGACGCGGTAGTGCGGAATGGCGGCGTGCGGACCGAAGGCGGAGATGGTGGGGAAGGAGAGATCGCGCAACTCGCCGCTCTCGCGGCGGAAGGTCTCCAGCGCCTGAGCGGCGGAGATTTCCGTGAGCTTGCCCTTGGGCGCGGTCTCGGCGAACCAGGCGAGGAATCGCGTCAGCGCCACGCCGTCGCGCAAATGCGCGGCGCGCGCGCCGTCGAGCTCTATGTCGTTCTTGACCGCTTTCAGCAGCGCGATCGGGTCTTCGCCGAGTTTTTGGCGTCCGCCCGCCTCGCGGAAGAGATCGACGAGCTTCGCCGGCGCGGTCGCCGAATCGAATAAAATCATCTGCTCGCGCGCGCCGGCGGCGGAGAGATCGTCGACGACGCGCTCCGGCTCGCGAATTTCGGCGAGGCCCTCGAGGCTGGCCCGCGTCTTCGCCGAGAGCTTGCCGGCGTCGACATAGAGAAGCGGCCGGCCGTCCTTCGGCAGTAGAGCGAAGCCGAGCGCGATGGGCGTATGCGCGACATCGGCGCCGCGCAGATTGAAGAGCCAGGCCAGCGCATGCGGATCGGAGACGAGCAGCGCGTCGGCTTCGCCCAGCGCCTTGCGCACGCGCGTGATCTTCGTCTTGGCGGCGAGGCCCGCGAGCCGCGGCGGATAGAGCGAGATCGCGCCGCAGGGCGGCTCGGGACGGTCGCTCCACACAGCGTCGATGGGGTTGCTCTCGAGCGGAACCAGCGTGACGCCCTTGGCCTCCAGCGCCTTGGCGTAACGCTCGATCTGCGCGGGCGTATGCACCCAAGGGTCATAGCCGATGCGCGCGCCTGTCTTCGCCTTTTCGGCGAGCCAGCGCGAGGGCGAAGTCTGCGCTATGTCGAAGACGGCGACGCGTTTGGTGTCGACCTGCTCGGGCGCCTGCAGCGTATAGCGGCCGTCGACGAAGAGCGCCGCTTTGTCGGCGAGCACGACGACGACGCCGGCCGAGCCGGAGAAGCCGGTGAGCCAGGCGAGGCGCTCCGCCGATTTCGGCACATATTCGTTCTGATGCTCGTCGGCACGGGGCGCGATGAAGCCGTCGATGCGGCGGCGCGTGAGCTCTGCGCGCAGGGCGGCGAGGCGCTCCGCGCTGTCCTGCGCGCTGGCGTCGTCGGCGAAGCTCTGGAATCTGCTCTCGAACATGTTGCGAACCTATGCCCTTCCCCGCTCTGCGGCAATATGGCGGCTAGAGTTCCCGAAAAGTGCGAAGCGGTTTTCGGAAAAGAAAATGCGAATTCAAATAGCGCTAGAGGCGAGCCGCAACGCCATCAGCGCTTCGTCGAGATAGAGGCCGTCCGCTGTCTTCACGGACGCCGGCTCGACTCCATAGATGGTAAATCCCCAACGCTCGTAGAAGCGCATCGCTCCGCCATTGTCGCGCATCACGGTCAGCGTGACGATCTCGTAGTTTGCGCGCGCATGCGCCATCAGCGCGGCCATGAGCGCGTCGGCGCCGCCGTCGCCTCTGTAGCGCTCGCGCAGATACATTCCCCACAGCAGCGCTTTGTGCTTCGTCTTCGCGCCTGAAAGACAGCCGAGTCCGGCGACGCCGACCAGCGTCTCGCCATCGAAGGCGCCGACGACGAAATCACGCGCGAGCCGCGCCGCGACATCGGCCGTCGCAAGATGCGCCTCGTCCTCCGGCGCGAAGCGGAACTCGCGCTCATGCAGGCGAAAGCCCTCCTGCCGCAGAGCGTGAAACTCCGCCGCATCGGCGGGCGTGAGCCGGCGGAACGTCAGAGCCATGGTCGCGGCTTCGTCCTCTCTGTCGTGACTCGCGTAGCAAGCCGCGCGCCGATTTCCGATCGAAACCGCTTTCGGCGCCGCGCGGGTGGCGCTAGATTAATCGCTATGACGAAACTTCTCGACGAGGCCGTTGCCGCGGCGCGCAATCTTCCCGCGGCGATGCAGGACGATGTCGCGCGCGTCATCATGGCGCTCACGGGCGGCGAGCCGCCTTTCGTTCGGCCGAGCCCAGAGGAGGCGGCCTCCTTCGACGAATCTTTCGCCGAGGCGGAGCGTGGCGAATTCGCCACCGATGAGCAAATCCGCGCCCTTTTGGGCGAAGTCTTCTATCAGGCGAGCGCGGCGGAAATCATCGTCCATGGCGTTCGCCATGGCGCGCGTGAACCCCGTTCCATGCCGATGTGACCTCGGTTCTCAGTCGTCGTCGAAGAAGCGCCAGTCGGGTCGCGCGGCGGCGCCGCCGCTGCGCAGCAGCAGCGTCGCCCAGCCGTCTATGTCGCGGCGCTTCGCCAGCGCGAAACCCTGCGCGCGATAGGCCGAGAGCACGCCCGCCACATCGCGGGCGAGCAGGCCCGACAGCACGAGCTCGGCCCCCGGCGCGGCGACCGCGGCGATCTGCGGCGCGAGCAGGCGCAAAGGCTTGGCGAGAATATTGGCGAAGATCAGATCATATTGTCCCGGCGCGAGCGTCGGATGGCGCACGCCCACGGCGACGACCGGCCGCACCGATCCGCCCACGCCGTTGAAGCGCGCATTGACGCCCGCCGTCGTGACCGCGATCGGATCGATATCACCGCAGGCGACGCGCTGCCGCAGCAGGCGCGCGGCGGCGATGGCCAGCACGCCCGTGCCGGTTCCCACGTCGAGCACATTTTGCGGGCGCCGCTGCTTGCAAATTTCGGCGAGCGTCAGCAGGCAGCCGAGCGTGGTGCCATGGTGGCCGGTGCCGAAGGCGAGCGCCGCTTCTATCTCTATGCCGATGTCGCTCGCGCCCACCCGGCCGCGGTCGTGCGACCCATGGACGAGGAAGCGCCCGGCGCGCACGGGCCTCAGACCCTCGAGCGAGGCGCCGACCCAATCCTTCTGCGAAATCTCGAAAAAGCGCGCCGAAGCGGCGGCTTCGGCGCCCGCCGCGGCCTCGACCAGCGCGCGGATCTGCGCCTCGTCCGGCGCCGCTCCGAAATAAATTTCGACGGCCCAGCTTTTTTCGTCCGGCTCCTCGAAAGCCGTGGCCGCGGTCTCGGCGGGATCGAATGTCTCGACGACGAGATCGGCGATGGCGCGCGCCGACTTCTCGTCGGAGACGAGGCGCAGGCCGTGGCTCGCGCCATTGGGGGGAAGTCCTTCCAGCATAGGCGCGCTTAGCACGCCCGCGCCGCGCCGTCACCCGGCTCGCGACTTTGGCCCATCTCCTTCGGCTTGACCAATGCTAGCATAGTAGTATACTAGCAATCATGGCGGATGACGAGGTCAAGCAGTTCAACGTGTATTTGCCGCTCGGGCTGATCCGACGGGTCAAGCACCATGCCGTCGAGACGGAGCAATCCCTTTCGGCAATGGTCGCCGCCGCGCTGCGCGCCTATCTCGATGCGCGCGAGCAGCCGTCACAATCATCGAAGGAGGAGAGCCGAGATGACGACCAGGGGCGTTGAAGCCATATTCCTGACCACCCACAATTGGGGCAAGGCGGCCAAATTCTTCCAATCTCTCGGCTTCACTCTGGAGTTCGAGACGGATCACAACTCCGGCCAGCTTCGCAACGGAGCCGGTCCCTATCTTTTCGTCGCCGAGATTCCCGAGAGCGAAACGCCACAGGTGCGCATGGTTCTGAACGTCGCCGACGAGGAGGCGTTTCGCCTCGACCCGTCGGTCGACGTCGTCGCGCCCTTCGAGGACACGCATTGGGGAACGCGAGAAATGACCGTCCGCGATCCCGACGGGCGGATTTGGAGCTTGCAGGCGCCCGCCAAACGCTGAGATCGGCGAGACGCCGCGAGCGCAGAAGCCGAAGGCGCTCTGTCAGCCCTTCGGCTTGGCTTGTATTTCCTGCTTGCTGAAATTGGAGAGCTCGCCCTCCGCAGCAGCCGCCTTGCGCCAGGATCTGGCGATGGCCGGATATTTGATCTCCACGCAGATCTTGGCGACCTGCTGCTGCAATTTCTCGCTTCCGCAGGACGGGCAGACAGGCGTGTCCGAAATGCGGAGCAGCAGTTCGAACTCCGCATGACAATCTTCGCATTCATAGGAGTAGAGCGGCATACTGTTCCTCTCGTCCATTCCTCTCGTCGGTGGGCCGCGCGCAGGCGGCGCCTAATTTTAAAGCAATAACCGTACCGGCAATGCGCGGCCGCAGCCGGGGCGTGGGCGAAAAACCCGATTGGAACGCCTTTCGCTTCGCATAGATTGTGAAGTCTTCTCCAAAACCGCGGGCGCCATGTCTTCCGATCATTCGACGGCCCCCACTCGTCTGACGGCCCGTTTCATCCCCTCGCTCGAGCAGGTCGACGCGGCGGCCTGGGACGCGCTCGCCAATCCGGGCGGCCTCTCCGCCGAGGAGGCCGGCGGCGAGCGCTTCAATCCCTTCATTTCCAGCACCTTCCTGCTAGCGCTCGAGCGCTCGAAATCGGTCGGCGCACGCACCGGATGGACGCCGCTCTATACGATTTTGGAGGACGCCGAGGGCAAGCTGGTCGCCGCCGCGCCCTCCTATGTGAAGACGCATAGCATGGGCGAGTATGTCTTCGATTTCGGCTGGGCGCAGGCCTATGAGAACGCCGGCGGGCGCTATTACCCCAAGGTGCAGGTCGCGGTTCCCTTCACGCCGGCGACGGGCCGGCGGCTGCTCGTCGCCCGCGATGCGCCGGAAGGCGCGCTGCCGGGGCTCGTCCATGCGTTGCGCGCGCTGCGCCAGGCGGCGGAGGCCTCTTCCATCCATGTCACCTTCGCGACAGAGGGCGAGGTCGGGGCGCTCGCCGCCGAGGGTTTCGCGCCCCGTCTGGGCGAGCAGTTCCACTTCTTCAACGAAGGCTATCGCGAGTTCGACGATTTTCTCGCCGCGCTCTCCTCGCGCAAGCGCAAGACGATCAAGCGCGAACGCCGCGACGCGCTGGGCGACGATCTCTCGATCGACGTCCTGACCGGCGCAGACATAAAACCCGCGCATTGGGACAAATTCTTCGCCTTCTATATGGACACGGGCGAGCGCAAATGGGGCCGCCCCTATCTGACGCGCGACTTCTTCGACAGGATCGGCCAGACGATGCCCGAGCGCATTCTCCTGGTCATGGCGCGGCGGGATGGGGATTATATCGCCGGGGCGATCAATTTCCTCGGCGACGACGCGATCTACGGCCGCAACTGGGGCGCGCTCGAGGAGCGGCCCTTCCTGCATTTCGAGGTCTGCTATTATCAGGCGATCGAATACGCGATACGCCACGGATACAAGCGCGTGGAGGCCGGCGCGCAGGGCGAGCACAAGCTCGCGCGCGGCTATCGGCCGGTCGCCACACATTCGGCGCATGATTTCGCCGATCCCAGGCTGCGGACCGCGATCGTCGAATTTCTGTCGCGCGAGAAAGTGGCGGTCGACGAATCCATCGCCGATTATGAGGCGAGCCTGCCCTTCCGCCGCGACGAGACCGGCGGCGACGATCCGTGACGATCTCGGTCAGCGGGAACTGGGCGGGGGGCGCCTCTCGGGCTCCGGGCCGTCGCTCCGCCCGTCCTCGCGTGGGGATTGCACGTTCGCCTTGCGTCGGCGCAGATTGGCTCTGAGCGCGGTCGCCAGCGCCGCGGCGTTCTTCTTGGCCGGCGGGCGGTTCTTCTTGTCTTCCTCGGTCATAGGGGAGCCCTGATCGGCGACGCCGTCATGCGAGTCTATTTCCTTTTCCGCCTCGGCCTCGCGTTCGTCGGCTCTGGGGACGGCGCTAGCCGGCACGAAATTTGCTGATTTTTCCGCGCGGCCCCGGGAGGCCGCGAGTTCAATCCAGCACGAGTGGCGACGACGATGCAAACGACTTTCATCAGAAATACCGACGATGGCCGCAAAGTCGAAGTCATTGGTTCTTACGTCTGCGTCGACGGCAAGCCGGTCGCCGACCGGGTCGTCGAGGTCAAGGACCATCCCAATCGTTTTGCGATTCTGCACACGCTTCCCAACGCCGCTTTCATGGCCGGCCCGGTCGTTCTGACCGCCGAGGAGGCCTCGGCCGTGCGCGGCGCGCTGCTGATGGCCAAGCCCTCGCCGACCGACCCGGTCGCCATCAACGAGCAGCTTCGCCATGCGGTCAACGCGCGCAACCGCGAGTCCGGCATCGAGTAAGTCGGAGGGCGGCCCACTCCGCGCCTCTTCCCCGCTATCGCGGGGGAGGTGCGGGAGGGAGCGTCGCGGCGCTCAATAATCGACGGCGACGAGATAGAGCCCATGCGGCGGGGCGACCTGCCCGCAGCGGGTTCGGTCCTTCGCCTCGAGGGCGGCGCGCAGATCGTCGGCGCTCCATCTGCCGGAGCCGACATGCTCCAGCGAGCCGGCGAGCGAACGCACCTGATTATGCAGGAAGGAGCGCGCGCAGGTGACGATCTCTATGATGTCGCCCATGCGCCGCACATCGAGTCGCTCCAGCGTCCGCACCGGCGAATTCGCCTGACATTCCGTCGAGCGAAACGTCGTGAAGTCGTGGCGGCCGACGAGCGCCTGCGCGGCTTCGTGCATGGCCTGCGCATCGATTGGGCGCTTCACATGCCAGGCGCGGCCGCGCTGCAGCGTCAGCGGCGCGCGGCGATTGTCGATCACATAGCGATAATGCCGGCGGATCGCCGAAAAGCGCGCCTCGAAAGTCTGCGCGACGCGGCGCGTCTGCAGCACGGCGATCGGGGCCGGCCGCAAATGGGCGTTGAGCGCGTCGCGCAGCCGATCCTCGCGCCAGTCGCGCGAAAGATCGACATGGCCGACCTGTCCCAGCGCATGCACGCCGGCGTCGGTGCGCCCGGCGCCATGCACGACGCGGCGCTCTCCATGCTCCAGCGCCGCGACCGCCTCCTCCAGCCGCTGCTGCACGGAGACGCCATTCGCCTGCCGCTGCCAGCCGACGAAGGGCGAGCCGTCATATTCGATGGTCAGTGCGTAGCGGTAGGTCGCGGCTGCGCGCGCCCCACCCTCCCCTTCAGGGGGAGGGTCGGACG
>Ga0265328_10000655_pt1 | contig 16081 bp, 16 predicted proteins | sample 41624metaG_FD_202086 | JGI IMG/M metagenome (GOLD analysis project Ga0265328, IMG submission 202086) | Rhizosphere microbial communities from Carex aquatilis grown in University of Washington, Seatle, WA, United States - 4-16-24 metaG | ecosystem: Host-associated > Plants > Roots > Rhizosphere...
CAGGTCGCGCCGAGCGCATATTATGCGTGCAAGCCGCTATGGCTACAGAATTTTGGCGTTCGGCGGCGTAATGCGCTATTGGCAGTGCGCCCCGACGATTTCCTCAAAAAGGATGCAGGATGTTCCCGAGACCCGCCGCGGACGTAAAGCCCAATACGCTCGCCTATGAGTTGACGCCGCTGGTCAAGCCGACCGGCTTCCGCGAATATGACGCGCGCTGGCTTTTCGGCTCCGAGCTCAATCTGATGGGCGTGCAGGCGCTGGGCATGGGTCTTGGCGCATTGCTCGCCGAAATGGGCGTGCCGCTGGAGATCGCCACCGGTCACGATTACCGCGCCTATTCCTCCTCCATCAAGCTCGCCCTTGTGAGCGGGCTGATGGCCGCCGGCGTGCGCGTTCACGATATCGGCCTGGCGCTCTCGCCCATGGCCTATTTCGCGCAGTTCGAACTCGACGTTCCCGCCGTCGCAATGGTCACGGCCTCGCATAATGACAATGGTTGGACCGGCGTGAAAATGGGCGCGCAGCGGCCGGTCACATTCGGGCCGGACGAAATGAGCCGGCTGAAGGAGATTGTGCTCTCGGGCAAGTTCCGCCTCGAAGGCGGCGGCTCCTATCGCTACGTCGAGAATTTCGGCGCGCGCTATCTCGACGATCTCGCGCGCGGCGTGAGCTTCTCGCGCAAGATGAAAGTCGTCGCGGCCTGCGGCAATGGCACGGCGGGCGCTTTTGCGCCGCAATTGCTGGAGCGTCTCGGCTGCGAGGTGATCCCGCTCGACGCCGAGCTGGACTACACTTTCCCGCGCTACAATCCCAATCCCGAAGATCTCGAAATGCTGCACGCCATGGCCGCCAAAGTGCGTGAAACCGGCGCAGACATCGGGCTCGGATTCGACGGCGACGGCGACCGCTGCGGCGTCGTCGACGACACCGGCTCCGAAATTTTCGCCGACAAGATCGGCGTGATGCTGGCGCGCGATCTCTCGAAGATCCACGCCAATGCGTCTTTCGTCGTGGATGTGAAGTCGACCGGCCTTTTCGCCACCGATCCTGTGCTGATCGAGCGTGGCGTGAAGACGGATTATTGGAAGACCGGCCACTCCTATATCAAGCGCCGGGTGAGCGAGACGGGCGCATTGGCGGGCTTTGAGAAGTCCGGCCATTTCTTCTTCAACAAGCCCGTCGGCCGCGGCTATGACGACGGGTTGCTGACGGCGATCCATGTGCTCGCGATGCTGGATCGCAATCCGCAAAAGACCATGTCGCAGCTGTACGCCGATTTGCCCAGGACCTGGGGCTCGCCGACCATGTCGCCGCATTGCGACGACGAAAAGAAATATGGCGTCGTGGAGAAGGTGACGGCGCGCTTTCAGGAAATGTTCGCCAAAGGCGAGCCCTTCCTCGGCGGGCCAATTCGCGATCTCGTGACGGTGAACGGCGTGCGGGTGACCGTCGGCGACGGCACATGGGGGCTGGTGCGCGCCTCCTCCAACAAGCCGGAGCTTGTGGTGGTTGTCGAAAGCCCCGCCTCGGAACAGAGAATGCGCGACATGTTCAAGGCGCTGGACGCCGTGCTGCGCGAAAATCCCGAGGTCGGCGCATATAATCAAACGATCTAAGCTCTGCGACACATGAAACGGCCGGGCGAAAGGCGATAAGCCCCGCCCGGCCGTTGCATTTTTCGCATCGCGCCTGACCGCGCTTACAGCGTCGGCGTCTGGCAGTTGGAACCCGTCGTCGCCGCGGTCGCGCGATATTGGATATGCGCGGGCGAATAGGTGTTGCGCACCGGCGCATAGGCCGTGCGCTGAAGTTTGATCGAGGGCGCCGCGCTCCACTTGTAGAATTGGAAATTCACCGTCGGCGTGTAGGTGTAAATGACGTCGGCGACGATCACATAGCCCGTGCTGGGCGCGACGCCGGTCGTCGATGTGGTCGTATAGCTCGTCGGCAGGCTGGTTGGACTGACCGGCGCAACATCGAGCGCATCGAGCGCGCTGCCGCATTTTGCGCTGCGCAGCGTTGCGGTCGCGCTATTGGCCGCAGTCCAGGTGACTTTCGCAATATAGGTCGAGGCCGACTGCGAAATATTGACCTCGCTGACCGTGAGCTGGAGGTTCGTCGTCGACAGCGGCGCCATCAGGGTCGACGCCGCAGAAAATATCGTCGTAAAATCTGCATCCGCCATCCCGGCCTGGCCGGAATTGACGCCGCCCGTCAGCTTTTGCGCGGTGAGATCGGCCAGCGTATGCGCGACGAGATCGAGCTTTTGCGCTGTACGCAAATTGCGCGACATCTCCACAAGCCCAAGATAGATGACGAGCATCAAAGGCAGGATCAGGGCGAATTCGACCGCCGCCATGCCCTTGTCGTCGCGAAGCGCATTGAGCGGAGACTGGTCCGTCATGAGGGCTCGACCATAAAGGCGGCGATGCCGAAAATCATATAGGCTTTCGATCCGTTGACCGTCGTCTGGCCGTTGGTCGAGGCGGTGACGACGCCGGCGAAATTGCCCGCGATGATCGCGAGATAGGAGGGAATAGGGTAGGCGACGCGCACGATGGCGATCTGCCCCGTCGCCGGCATCGTTATCGTGTTGGTGAGCGCATTGGCCGCCGATCCGTAAAAGTCGTTATTCGTATCGGCGCCGCTCCAATTCGTCGGGCTGCTGATGTCGACGCTGAGCTTGCTGCAGGTGAACATCGACGACAGATTAGGGCATACATAAGTCGAGATGAAAGTCTGATAGGTCATGCTCGACGCAGTGGAATGCGTGAGCACCGCGCGGCTTGCGAGTTCCGTCGCTGTCTGAAGCTGCGCCGCCTGAAAGTAAAACAGGCCGGTCTGAAAAATCGCAGCGAGCAATCCAAGGAAGGGCACGACAACCATAGCGAACTCGATCGCGACGGAGCCGTCGCGATTGCGCTGGAATGCTTTTCGCGACACGGCTTTTCGAAAGCGCGGGCGGAAAGTCGTCGCGAATATCTTCGACGCGATCCGCCTGGCGGTGGCGTGCTTCGCCGTTTCGGGCATGTCGGTTCCCTGCAAGTTGCAGACGCCTCTCAGGATGACTGACAATTGATTATCCGCCCGTTACTCGCCGCGCCGGCGGCATCGGCATTTGCAAAAACGCTTAACGCTTTGCTGCCGCTGCGGACGCCTCGTGCTTGTGCACGGCGTCCTGCGTCACCGCCATATAGGCGGGGTCGTCCGCAAGATCGACCGCCGGACGGCAGTCCGGGTGGCAGGAGTAGGACTCGCGATGCGGCCCGCGCTGCACGACGAGCTTGTCGTTGCGCGGCACGACGGTGATCAGGGATTCGCTGACCTGGCCGCCGGCGCGATCGAGAAGAATGAGATTTGTTCTGCCGAAGCTGCGTCCGGTGACCACCATCAGCCGGCTGCCTTTGAGCATCGTCACATCGGCGACAAGCGGATTGCCGATGACGAGCGTCTGAGCGCCCTCCGGGAGACGCACGAGGCGCGCATAATCAATGTCGACGAACACCTCGCGCTCCTCGCCTCGCGCCGGGAGGACGAGACTGGTGGCGCAAACGGCGAGAAGAGCGAGGGCGCCAATACCGCGGCGGAACGACAACGTCATAACACTGAACCCTTTACGCTAGGCCGGACACAAAAAGCACGCCGACAGAAGCGATGGCCGCGCGATGAACGCCACGCCGCTGCGCCGCTTTCGCTGTCGATTCAAATAAACCAGCTAATGGTGAACGCTTGCTGAATCATTTAAAATTTGCTCGGTCGCACGGTTGCCGCGCGGCGCCGAAAATGTGCCGGATATATAAGGCGAGTTCGCGTTCTTCCCGGCTGCGCCATGCCGTCCCCCGCGGCGTGTCGCCGGCGCTTGAAACGGCGTGTGACGCCTGTTCCGTGCATCGTCAGCGGGCGATGTCGACAACGCCGTCAACATGTTTGTAAGAATTGTCTGGCTAACTCCGACTACGTTCAGGCGATGGACAGAGCATGCGTGTCGCCGGACGAGGTTAGTTTAAATCTCGGAGCAGGAACCATGAAGAACATTTTTGCGCGTTTCGTGAAGGATGAATCGGGCGCCACGGCTATCGAATACGGCATGATCGCTGCGCTGATTTCCGTCCTCATCATCGCCAGCGTCAAGGCCATCGGCACCAAGCTGTCGGCCGCCTTCAGCAACATCAACGCGAACCTCTAATCGCCCGCGTCGCGTGAGCGACGCGCGATAGAAAGCAATTCGGCGGCTCGCGATGCGACGCCGCCGTTTTGCGTTTAAAGCGTTCTGCGACGCCAGTATTTCCTCTCAATATTTCACGCAGTACGCCATCGTCGTTCGCCGGCGCATGAAGCGAAACCGCAGCGCATATTGCGTCCCCGAAATTTCGCTGAATGCGGAAACACAAGGATTTCGGCTCGCTTGTTTTTAACGTGACGGAAACCGCGCCTCGCTATGACGTTAAACAGCCGCGATGCAGCGCCGCGTTTGCGGGCCGGCGCCATGAGGGATGTGATTTCATGATCGAGAATCTGGCGCTGGTGGTTTTCCCCGCCCTCATGCTGTTCGCCGCCTTTTCCGATCTTCTCACCATGACGATTCCAAATCGCGTGTCGATTTTGCTGGTGAGTTTCTATTTTCTCATCGCGCTGTATTTTCACACGCCGCTGGCGACGCTGGGCGAACATGTGAGCTGCGGCCTCGCTGTTCTCGTGCTGACATTCATCTTCTTTCAGTTCAACTGGGTTGGCGGCGGCGACGCCAAGCTTGCGGCCGCCACGGCTCTGTGGCTCGGCTGGGACAATCTTCTCGATTACGGGCTGATCTCGTCGCTTGCCGGCGGAGCGTTGACGCTCGCGGTCCTGCAGCTTCGCTCCGACTCAGCGCCGCAACGCTTGCTGTCGGTCGGCTTCATTCACCGGCTTGCGCAGAAAAACGCGGGCGTGCCCTATGGCATAGCGCTCGCTTTCGCGGGCTTATTGATTTACCCGGAAACCATTTTCTGGACCGGCGTCGCCGGCGTCTGAACGCGCGCCGGCGCGACGCCTGCCCGCGACCGCGGACCGGGAAGGCGTAGCGCGGCCTCGCCAGGATGGGACAGCGCGTTAAGCAAGCGTTAAGTCTTTTCGCGCCTCCCGCTTTCGCAGCGATTATCCAGCCTGGCGACGCCTTTCATTTGTAACAAGTGATTAACCCTAATTTGACGTTTATCGGCTTAATTGTGTGCGAACCCCAAAGGCGGGGCGCATGGAAGCCGACGAATGAACAAGTCTCAAATGATTGTCCTTGGAATCGCAGTCGCCGCAGGCGGCGGCGCTTTCATGCTGATGAACAGTTCGAGCGCTCCCCCGCCGCCAACGATTATCGCCGCGCCGCCGCCGGTCCAGACCGACGACGTTTTAATCGCGACGCGTGATCTGTCCTACGGGACGGCGCTCGGGGACGCCGACACCAGCTAGGTCGCATGGCCGAAAGACTCCGTGCCGAAAGGCGTGCTGCGGAAGAGCGAAGCTCCCAATGCAAAGGAAGAGGTCAAAGCGCTTTACGTGCGCATTCCCATTTCCAACGGCGAGCCGGTGCGGCGCGAACGTCTGGTGAAAGGCTCCGCCGCGGGATTGATGTCGACGCTCTTGTCGTCCGGCAAGCGCGCCGTCGCAATCGACGTGTCGCTGAACACGACCGCGGGCGGCTTCATTCTGCCGAATGATCATGTCGATCTCATCCGCACGTTCAGAGATGCGGAGCAAACCAAAGAGCGCGGCGTCGACGTCGTCGGCTCGGAAGTGATTTTGAGAAATGTGCGCGTGCTGGCCATGGGCCAGACCGTGGAAACCAAAAACGGCGAATCGGTCGTCACCGGCGGCACGGCGACGCTGGAACTTGATCCGCGTCAGGCGGAGCTGGTGATCCTTTCGCAGCGCACAGGTCAGATATCGCTGGCGCTGCGTGCGCTCGTGGACGCCAATCCGAAAGACGACAGCGCCGAACTAACCGTGCCGGATCAACCCGATGAGACGATGACCATCGTGCGCTATGGCAATCCTTCCGTTTTGCGCGGCAAGTGAGTGACGCGATATGACAGCGAACAGCACATATTTTTTCAGGGGCGCAAGCGCGCTTCGCCGCATCGGCAACGCCTTGGCGCTTGCGAGCGTTGCGCATTTGACCGCGCCCGTGAGCGTCGCTGTCGCGCAGGACGATCGCGCGATTGAAAGCGGCGAAAGCGCCGCTCTCAACCGCCGGATTTCGATGGGCGTCGGCAAGACGATCATCGTCGATTTGCCGCGCGACGCGACCGAAGTCATCGTCGGCAATCCCAAGGTCGCCAACGCGATCGTGCGGTCGCCGCGCAAGCTTTATTTGCTCGGCCAGGACACGGGCCAGAGCACGATCGTGGCGCTGGATCAGGACGGGCGCCAGATCGCCAATCTGGAAGTCAGCATCGGCCGCGATGTGGGGTCGCTCGCCACATTGCTCAAAGCCGCCTTGCCGCGCACGGAAATTGTCGCGCGCACGGTGAACGACACGATTATTTTGACGGGCAATGTTCAATCCGCAGGCGAAGCGCAACGCGCTGTCGACATCGCCAAGGGCTTCGCGCAAAAAAGCGGCGGGCTGTTCTCGCATGGCGAAGCCTCGGTGGTGAACGCTATGAACATTCGCAGCGAAGAGCAGGTGATGCTGAAAGTCACGGTCGCTGAAGTGCAGCGTCGTGTGATCAAACAGCTCGGCTTTTCGACGGATACCGGCGGCGAGACGCTGTTGAAGGGAACGTGGGGCAAGTTCGTCAATGAAAACCCGTTCGCCATTAACTCGTCGCTAACCAGCACGGCGGCCTCTTTCAACGGGCCGAACAGCACGACGGCCACGTTGAAGGCCTTTGAGCGCTACTCCGTGTCGCGCGTGCTGGCGGAGCCGACGCTGACGTCCGTATCGGGCGAAAGCGCGAAGCTGCTCGTCGGCGGCGAAATTGCGGTTCCCGGCGCAAGCTCCTGCTACACGGGAACGACGGGCCTCACGGCTTGTACGCCGAGCATCACTTTCAAACCCTACGGCGTATCGCTGGCCTTCACGCCGGTAGTGCTCGCGGAGGGGCGCATTCAGCTGCATCTGCAGGCGGAAGTGACTGAAGTCGATCCAACCTCGACCTACACATACAGCAATGTCGCGGTGCCGGGCTTCAAGACGCGCAAGAATGAAACGACCGTGGAGCTTCCGTCCGGCGGCTCCATTGCGACTGCTGGCCTACTGACGCAGAAGTCCGGTCAGGCGATCAACGGTTTGCCGGGATTGATGAACATGCCGATTCTCGGCACGCTGTTTCGCTCGCGCGACTATCAGCGGGATGAGACGGAATTGCTGATCGTGGTGACGCCTTTCATCGCGCGCAGCGTGTCGTCGCAGGAGGTCGCGCGTCCCGACGACGGCTTCACGGACGCAAGCGATCCGCAGGGTTGGCTGCTCGGCCGGGTGAACCGCATCTATTCGAGCAAGAGCAATCCGAAAATGATTCAGCAGTTCAAGGGCCGCGTCGGCTTCATCAATGATTGATGCCGCAGGGCGGAGGGTGACGCATATGTTCGAAGAAATGCGACAGGCGAAGCAGCGGCCTGCATGTTGGTCGGGCTATTGGATGCGCGCGCTGGCGGGCGTTTCGGTTCTCTCCGTCGCTGCGCCGCTGGGCGGCTGCGGCATTAACAGAACCGTGCCGCCGCCGACCGTCGCGTCCGACTATCACGAACGACACGCGATTGCGCTTGCGGACGGCTCCTACACTGTCGATGTTATCCCTCCGGCGATCGGTAATCGTCTCGACACGCCGACAGCGCTGCGCATTCAGGAATTTGCGACGCGCTATCGCAATCTCGGCCATGGGCCGATGATGGTTCTCACGCCGGTCGGCGCGCCTGCGGGAAGCGTGACGCGCGGCGGAATTGACGCCGTGCGTTCGGCGCTCTCGGCCTCGGGCGTCGAGCGCCCCTACATGGGCACTTATCCCGCAGCATCGCCGGAGCTTGCCGCGCCGATTCGTTTGATGTTCAAAGGCGTGAAAGCTCAGGTCGCGCATCGCTGCGGCGATTGGCCGACCGACCTCGCGTCGGCCGGAAGTCTCGAAGGCTGGAACAACACCACCTATTGGAATTTCGGCTGCGCCAATCAGGCGACTCTCGCCGCGCAAATTGCCGATCCGCGCGATCTCGTCGCGCCGCGAGGCGAAACGCCCTCCGACATTGAAATGCGGATGCGCGCAATCGGAGCCGTGCGTAAAGGCCAGCAGCCCGACACGCAATGGTCGACTCACGCCGCGTCCATCAGCAGCGTCGGAGGCAATTAATGTCGATTTCAGCGCATGAGAGCGGCAAGCGTCAAAGCGACGGCGCGCAGATTTCGCCGGTGCCGCGCATATCGGTTCAGGCCTTTTGCGAAACCGCAGAAGTGGCGCGCGTCATCGAGCAGGCGGCGGAGGATCGCCGCATGTCGAAGGCGCATGTCAAGGTCCATATGGGCGGCGTCGCCGCGGCCGTCGAAGCGTTTCGAACGGCGCCGACGCCAAATCTGATCGTGCTGGAGTTTCGCGTCGATCGCGCGACTTTGGTGGCGCAGCTTGAAGAATTGTCGGAATTTTGCGACTCGGGCACCAAGGTTGTGGTGATCGGTCATGAAAACGACATCGCCCTTTATCGCGATCTCGTGTCGCGCGGCGTGAGCGATTATATCGTTGCGCCGCTCGACATTCTCACCTTCATTCAACAGGTGTCGAATCTTTATCACCTGCCGGGCGCGGATGCGCTGGGGCGGGTCATCGGCGTTATCGGCGCCAAGGGCGGCGTCGGCGCCTCCTGCATTTCGCATAATCTCGCCTGGTCGATCTCCAATGTGCTCGACTATCAGGTGGTGATCGCCGATCTCGATCTCCCCTTCGGCACGGCCGGTCTCGATTTCAATCAGGACCCGCCTCAGGGCATGGCCGAGGCGGTGTTTTCGCCGGATCGTCTCGATTCAAATTTCGTCGACAGATTGTTGTCGAAATGCAGCGAGACGCTGAGTATTCTCGCGGCGCCGGCGACGATCGACAAAAATTACGATCTCGGCGAGACGGCGTTTGATCCGATCATTGATCTGCTGCGCGGCGCCGCGCCTTGTGCTGTGCTGGATATTCCGCATCTGTGGAACGGTTGGACGCGGCGCGTGCTGATCGGCGTCGACGAGCTTGTCGTCGTCGCCAGCCCGGATCTTGCAAATCTGCGCAACGCCAAGACGCTGATCGACGCGATGCGCAGCGCGCGGCCGAATGATCGCCCGCCGCGTCTTGTGCTGAACACCGTCGGCGTTCCCCGGCGCCCTGAAATCGCCGTCGCCGAATTTGCGAAGGCCGTGGAGCTTGAGCCCGCTGCGGTCATTCCCTTCGATCCGAAGCTCTTTGGCACGGCGGCGAATAACGGCCAGATGCTTGCGGAGGTGGAGCCCTCCTCGAAAATAGTGGAATCCTTCGACGATCTCGGCGTTGCGCTCATGGGCAAGACCAGCGCCAGACGCCAGAAGAAGACGCTGCTGGGGCCTCTGTTGGAGCGCATCGTCGGAAAAAAGGCGAGTTGAAGCGCGCGCGTTGCGGTGACGGTCAAGGACGACAGGCATGTTTGGAAAGCGCACCAATGTCGGTGACAAAGCGGCGGCGAAATCGGAGCGGCAGACGGTTGTCGTCGCCTCTACTCCGCGCGCGCCTGCTGCCGGGGCTTCGCCGCGTTCGCCTGCGCCGGAGGCGCCTGTCGCGCCTGTCGAGCAGCGGAAGTCCGACGAATATTATCTGACGAAGAGCGTTATTTTCGGCGCGCTCATCGAGGCGATCGACCTTGCGCAATTGTCGAAACTCGATCCTGAAGCGGCGCGCGAAGAAATTCGCGACATCGTCAATGAGATTATTTCGATCAAGAACGTCGTCATGTCGATCGCCGAGCAGGAAGAGTTGCTCGACGATATCTGCAACGACGTGCTCGGCTATGGTCCGCTTGAGCCATTGCTGAGCCGCGACGATATCGCCGACATTATGGTCAATGGCGCGTTCAAGACCTATATCGAAGTCGGAGGCAAAATTCAGCTCACCAACATCCGCTTTCGCGACAACGCGCAATTGATGAACATTTGCCAGCGCATCGTCAGCCAGGTGGGCCGCCGCGTCGACGAAGCGTCGCCGATCTGCGATGCGCGTCTTCTTGACGGCTCTCGCGTCAATGTGATCGCGCCGCCGCTGGCCATTGACGGGCCGGCTCTCACCATTCGAAAGTTCCGCAAGGACAAGCTCACACTCGATCAGCTCATTCGCTTCGGCGCGGTGTCGCCCGAAGGCGGCGACGTGCTGAAAATCATCGGGCGCGTTCGCTGCAATGTTCTCATTTCGGGCGGCACGGGCTCGGGCAAGACGACGCTGCTGAACTGCATGACGAATTATATCGAGACCGATGAGCGCGTGATCACCTGCGAAGACGCGGCGGAGTTGCAGTTGCAGCAGCCGCATGTCGTGCGTCTGGAAACGCGTCCGCCCAATCTTGAAGGGCAGGGCGCCGTGACGATGCGCGATCTCGTGAAGAATTGCCTGCGTATGCGTCCGGAGCGCATCATCGTCGGCGAAGTTCGCGGACCTGAAGCCTTCGATCTTTTGCAGGCGATGAATACGGGCCATGACGGCTCCATGGGAACGCTGCACGCCAATTCGCCGCGCGAGGCGCTCGGCCGACTTGAGTCGATGATCACGATGGGCGGCTTTTCATTGGCGCAGAAAACTATCCGGGACATGATCGTCTCGTCGGTGGATGTGATTATTCAGGCGGCGCGCCTTCGCGACGGCTCGCGCCGCATCACCCATATCACCGAGGTTATCGGCATTGAGGGCGACGTCGTCACCATGCAGGATCTCGTCGTCTATGAAATTCTCGGCGAAGACGCCAATGGCAAGATCATTGGCCGGCATCGCTCGACCGGCATCGGCCGTCCGCGCTTCTGGGAGCGCGCGCGCTATTACGGCGAAGAAGAACGCCTCGGCGCCGCGCTGGACGCGGCTGCTGTCGAAGATGAAATGTAACAGGGAGGCGCAGCAATGGATCGCTCATCCATGATCGTCGCGGCGCTGGTGATGCTCGCGGTCGCCGGCGCACTTTACGTTCTGGTCTACCCTTATCTCTCCGGCAACATCAAGGCGCAGCAGCGCACGGCGGCGCTGATGGCGACGCAGACGACGCGCGGCGCCGGACGCAGCGCGGCCGACCCGGCGAAACGGCGCAAGCTCATTGCGGACAGCCTCAAGGAAGTCGAGACGCAGAGCCGGAGCAAGAAGAAAGCGACTCTCGAACAGCGCATTGCTCAAGCCGGCCTTTCACTGTCGAAGCAGAGCTTTCTTTTGGCCAGTGGCGGACTCGGGCTTGTTCTCGCGGTCGTTGCTTTCGTGCTGCGCGACGACGCGCTGATTGCGCTTGGCGTCGGCGTCGTCGGCGCTTTCGGCATTCCGAATTGGCTTTTGTCGTTTCTGTGCAAGCGCCGCATCGCAAAATTTCTCGATGTGTTTCCGAATGCGGTGGAGGTCATCATCCGCGGCGTGAAGGCGGGTTTGCCGCTCGGCGATTGCTTTCGCGTCGTGGCGTCGGAGGCGCAGGAGCCGGTGCGCGGCGAATTTCGCCGCATTGTGGAAGGTCAGGCCGTCAATCTGAGCCTGGGCGAAGCGACTGAGCGCTTCGCCGAACGTATGCCCGTCGCCGAAGCTTCCTTCTTCTCGATCGTCATCAATATTCAGCAAAAATCCGGCGGCAATCTCTCGGAGGCGCTGGGCAATCTCGCCGGCGTGCTGCGCGACCGCAAGCGCATGAAGGGCAAGATCAAAGCAATGTCGTCGGAAGCCAAGGCCTCGGCCGGCATCGTCGGCAGTCTTCCGTTTCTCGTCGGCGGCGCCGTCTATCTGACCAATCCCGCCTATATGGAAATTCTCTTCATCACCACCGCGGGAAAATTCGTGCTTGCGGGAAGCCTCCTGTGGATGTCGACCGGCGTCTTCATCATGCGCAAAATGATGAACTTCGACTTCTAGACGGGGAGAGGCGACAATGGACGATATCGCAAAATATCTGCTCGACACGCGCTTCCTGCTCAGCGTGCTCGTCGCCGTCGCCGTCGTCGCGACGGTGATGACTCTCGCCATCCCGCTATTCGATACGGATATCTACGCGCGGCGCATGAAAAGCGTCGCCAATGAGCGCGAACGCATTCGCCAGCGCGAGCGCGCGCTCGCCAAGGCGAATGGCGGCGGTCTGCGCCACCAGCCCAAGGAATATATGAAAAATGTCGTCGACAGATTTTCCCTGTCGACATGGCTGAATACGGACAATTCCAAAATTCAGCTTGCGCAGGCCGGCTATCGCGGGCCGCAGGCCGAGGTCGCCTTTCTCTTCTTCCGCGGCGTGATGCCGCTGTTGTTCATGGTTCTCGCGCTGATTTACGTCTTTGTCTTCGACGATCCGGACGCGAGCTTCTCCTGGAAGGCGGCGATCGTCATCGGCGCGAGCTATGCGGGCATGAAGGCGCCGGAACTGTTTCTCAAGAACACCATTTCGAAGCGACAATTGTCGATGCGCCTTGCGTTTCCTGATGCGCTCGATCTCATGCTGATCTGCGTTGAATCCGGCATGTCGATCGAGCACGCCTTTCGTAAAGTGGGGCAGGAGATCGGCGTGCAGTCCATCGCGCTCGCCGAGGAGTTCGCGCTGGGAACGGCGGAATTATCCTATCTGCCGGATCGGCGCTCGGCCTATCTCAATCTTGCGACGCGCACCGGCATCGACGGGGTCAAGCAAATTGCGACTGTGCTGATTCAGGCGGAGAAATACGGCACGCCGCTTGGACATGCGCTGCGCGTCACGGCGCAGGAGAGCCGCGAAATGCGCATGATGGAGGCCGAGAAAAAAGCCGCCGCGCTGCCGCCCAAACTCACCGTGCCGATGATTTTGTTCTTCCTGCCCGTGCTGATGGTCGTCGTGCTGGCGCCGGCGATTATTCAGGTGATGGCGCTGTAACGGGAAAGGCGCGCCGCGCGCGCTTGATCCGTCAACGCTCGGCGGATTGCGGCGCAGTTTTGCCGCGGCGCGGATGCTTTGCGGCGTCTGTCTGAATGTCGCGCCAGGTGTTGGATTGCGAAATCATCTCGCGGATCGACGCGACATTGGCGGTTGCGTCGATGGGCGAAAGATCGCGGCGCGACCATTCCTCGGCTTGCGGGAATTTTCCTTGCAGAGCGAGCACAAGCGCCAGATTCTGGCGCACGCGCGCATCGGCGGCGGGCTGGCTGGCCGCGCGCAGCAGGGTCTCTTCGGCGAGCGGCAGTTGTTTCGACAGCGCATAGGAGAGGCCGAGGTTGGACAGCACCATCGGATCATTTGGCTTGATCTTGAGCGCCGCCTCGTAATAGCCGCGCGCCTCTTCGTGTTGACCGATCTGATCGGCGATCGAGCCCTGCGTCGAGAGCACGGACCAATCCGGCCGCTCCGGCGTATGGGCGCGCGAGAGAACATCGGAGGCTTCGCGCAGCCGGCCCGCATCGGCGAGCGCCTTGCCATAGGCGCCGAGCACTTTCAGATCGTCGGGATTCTGGATTGCGAGACCTTGCAGCACCGCGACAGCCTGGGCGTTCTGGTCCAGCGCATGAAGCGCGCGGGCATAGGCGAGGGCGGCGGCCTTGTCCTTGGGATGGGCGTCGTAACGCGCGCCCAATTCTTCCGCGTAGCGACGCAATTCGTTCTCGTCCGTGGGCAGGGTCGCGGACGGGTTGCGAATCGAACCTGTCACGTCGTTGAGCGATTTTGTGCAGCCCGAGGCGCCAAGCGCGGCTGCAAGCGCGATGACGCTGGCGACGGCGCGCAGCGCGGGGTATTTGCGGGGGGCGAGGTGAGACGCGAGAGCCTGGAGCACAGCGATTCTTTTCCGCATTGCAAAGAAAGTTCTTGCTCCTCAATAAAGCGTTAACCCTAATGCTTGCTTAACGGCGGCGGAAAGAAGGACGGCGCGGGCATGGCGGATGCGGATGAGGCGATGAAGCTTGCGGCCTGGACCGCGGATGCGGTTCCGGCGGCTTTTGTCGATCAGGCGAGTTGGGCGGAGCGGGCGGCGAAACTTCCCGCGTCCACTGCGGTCTTCGCGAAAGCGAGCGGCTTCGAGGGCAAGGCGGGGCAGCTTTTTCTGACGCCGGGGCCGGATGGCGCTTTGACGCAGGTCTTTTTTGGCGTCGCGCCGCGGGGCGGCGCGCATTCCGAACCTTTCGCGGCCGGCAAGCTGGCGACGGCGCTGCCTGCCGGGCTCTATCGCCTTGAAGACGACATCGAAGACGCGGCGACCGCAGCGCTCGCCTTTTTGCTGTCCGCCTATTCTTTCACGCGTTACCGCGCGAGCAAGAAGGAGCGTCCGCGCCTCTGCGCGCCGCGGGGCGTCGACGCCGCGCGGATCGAGCGACTGGCGGCGGGCGTCGCTTTCGGGCGCGATCTCATCAATACGCCCGCCAATGACATGGGGCCGGAAGCAATCGCGCAGGCGGCGCTCGGCCTCGCCGCGCGCTTTGGCGCAAGTGCGCGCGCCGTCGTCGGCGATGCGCTGCTGTCCGAAAATTTCCCGCTGATCCATGCCGTGGGCCGCGCCGCTGCGGAGGCGCCGCGCCTTGTCGAATTCACCCATGGACCGGCGGATGCGCTGAAGGTCACGCTTGTCGGCAAGGGCGTCGCCTATGACACGGGCGGGCTCGACATCAAGCCGTCGAGCGCCATGGCCTTGATGAAAAAAGACATGGGCGGCGCTGCGGTCGCGCTCGCGCTCGCGCAAATGCTGCTCGAAGGCGGCGCGCCGCTGCGGCTGCGGGTGATCGTGCCCATTGTCGAAAATTCCGTGTCGGCCGCTTCTTTCCGCACCGGCGACGTGTATCCGAGCCGAAAAGGCCTTTCCGTCGAAGTCGGCAATACGGATGCGGAGGGGCGGCTTATTCTTGCGGATGCGCTGGCGCTCGCCAGCGAGGAGCAGCCCGATCTCCTGTTCGATTTCGCGACATTGACCGGCGCGGCGCGGGTCGCGCTCGGCCCGGATTTGCCGCCCTTCTATACGGGCTGCGACGCGCTCGCCGAGGAGATCGCCGGCTTTGCGCGCACGGCGTCGGACCCCGTCTGGCGCCTGCCGCTGTGGGAGCCTTACGACAGCCTGCTGAAGGGCAAGATTGCCGATATCGCCAATGTGACCAGCAATGGTTTTGCAGGCTCGGTGACGGCGGCGCTGTTTCTGCGCCGCTTTGTCGCCGATCCCAGGCGCTGGGCGCATTTCGACGTCTATTGCTGGAACACCGCGACGAAGCCGGGGCGTCCCGAGGGCGGCGATATTCAGGTCGCGCGCCTGTTGTGCGACCTGATCGAGGCGCGCGCGCGAGCAAAGGCGGCAGCATGAGCGAGACCTTCGACAAGCGCCTCACCGCGGCGCGTCCCGATCTCGCCGCGCGCAGCCTTGAGGGGCGCGTTTCCGCCGCGCGCTATGTCGACGGGCGGCTCATGCAGGTCAAGGAGGGCGTCGCCGATGTGAAGCGCGAGCCGCGTCCCGACGCGCCGCTCGACACGCAGGCGCTCTATGGCGAATGCGTCACCGTCTATGACGAGGAGGAGGGCTGGGCCTGGGCGCAGCTTCGGCGCGATTCCTATGTCGGCTGGATCGCCGCCAATGTGCTGTGGAGCCGTGTCTATACGCCGACGCATCGGCTGATCGTTCCGCGCAGCTTCGTCTATCCGCGCCCCGGCATCAAGGACCCGCCGCTGCTTGGCTTGCCGCTCGGCGCCGAGGTCGAGATCGTCGGAGAACGCGAGGGGTTTCTCGTCACCGGCGAAGGCGGCTTCCTGTGTCGCGCCCATCTCGCGCCGATTGACGATCCGCGCGACGATTATGTCGCCGTCGCGGAAACGATGATCGGCGCGCCTTATCTTTGGGGCGGCAAGACGTCGCTCGGCGTCGATTGCTCCGGCCTTGTGCAGAGCGCGTTGCTGCTTGTCGGCGCCGCCGCGCCGCGCGACAGCGACATGCAGGAAAAGGCGCTCG
>Ga0265328_10000656_pt1 | contig 16072 bp, 13 predicted proteins | sample 41624metaG_FD_202086 | JGI IMG/M metagenome (GOLD analysis project Ga0265328, IMG submission 202086) | Rhizosphere microbial communities from Carex aquatilis grown in University of Washington, Seatle, WA, United States - 4-16-24 metaG | ecosystem: Host-associated > Plants > Roots > Rhizosphere...
CACCCCGGACGGCTTCGCCGTCCGACCCTCCCCCCTAAAGGGGAGGGTGGAAACTGGCGTCAGCTGTTGATCTGCCGGCGCAGAAAGGCCGGAATCTCGAGCTGCTCGTCCTCGATCGAGCGGGCCGGCGCGACGCGGCGGCCGTGCGGATCGAGGCCGGCGTGACCCGGCGCCTGCTGCGGAGCCGGCGCGACGGGGCGCTTGGCGTATTCCGCATGACCCTGCGACGGCGGCGGAGCCTGCGGGCGCTGCGGCGGACGCGGCGCGGCTGTGCCCGGCCCCTGCAGCGCGTCTTCCTGACGGCTCGCGCCGAAGGAAGCCAGACGCTCGAGCAGCGTCCGGCGGCGGGCGGCCTCCGGCGCTTGGCCGGCGGCCTCGCCGCGCGCCTGGCGATACTGCTCCTGCACCGGCCGCGGGAAGTCCTCGATCTGCGGCATGCGCATGCGCGGCAGCTCGGCGGCCGGCGGGATATAGGGCTCGTGAGCCTCCATCACCGGGGCCGGCGCGGGCTCCGGCGCATAGGTCGGACGCGTCGCGGCGACCTGCTCCAGATAGACGCCATGCTGCGCGCCGGGCGCCGGCTGCTGCTCGGCGTAATAGGACTGGACCGGACGCTCGACCGGGGCCGGCTGCGGCTCGGGCGCATAGGTTTGCGGCGCGAAGGCTTGCGGAGCAAAGGCTTGTGGAGCGAAGGCTTGTGGAGCGAAGGCCTGGGGCGCCGGCTGCGGAGCGGGCTCGGAGATCGTCTGAATGATCGAGGGCCGGCTCTGCGCCGCAACCTGCGCGCGCAGACGCTCGGCGGCCTCGAGCACGCGGGCTTCGGCCGCGGCGGCGTCCTCCGCGGCGGTGCTGGGCAGATCGATGCCGGTCGCCACCACCGACACGCGGACCACGCCCTCGAGCGAGGAGTCGAAGGTCGCGCCGAGGATGATATTGGCGTCCTCGTCCACCTCCTGGCGGATGCGGCTCGCGGCCTCGTCCACCTCATAGAGGGTGAGGTCGTTGCCGCCGGTGATCGAGATCAGCAGGCCGCGGGCGCCCTTCATCGACACTTCGTCGAGCAGCGGATTGGCGATGGCGGCTTCGGCCGCCAGGCTGGCGCGGCGCTCGCCGGTGGCCTCGCCCGTGCCCATCATCGCCTTGCCCATGCCGCGCATGATCGAGCGCACGTCGGCGAAGTCGAGATTGATGAGGCCTTCCTTGACCATGAGGTCGGTCACCGAGGCGACGCCGGAATAGAGCACCTGATCGGCCATGGCGAAGGCGTCGGCGAAGGTCGTCTTCTCCGTGGCGATGCGGAAAAGATTCTGATTCGGGATGATGATCAGAGTGTCGACCGACTTCTGAAGCTCGGCGATGCCGCTCTCGGCGATGCGCTGGCGCCGAGAGCCTTCGAAATGGAAGGGCTTGGTCACGACGCCGACGGTCAGAATGCCCATCTCGCGCGCGACGGCGGCGATGACCGGCGCGGCGCCCGTGCCGGTGCCGCCGCCCATGCCGGCGGTGACGAAGACCATGTGAGCGCCGGTGAGGTGCTCGCGAATCTCGTCCTTGGCCTCTTCCGCGGCGGCGCGGCCGACTTCCGGCTGCGCCCCCGCTCCGAGACCTTCAGTGACTTGCAGGCCCATCTGGATGATGCGCTCGGCGCGCGAGGAGGCGAGCGCCTGCGCGTCGGTGTTGGCGATCAGAAAGTCCACGCCCGAAAGGCCCGACATGATCATGTTGTTGACGGCGTTGCCCCCGCCGCCGCCGATGCCGCACACCAAAATGCGGGGCTTCAATTCCCGAAGTTCGGGCGCTTTGAGATTGATCGTCATCGTCAGACCTTTCGACTGATTTTCATGCGACTGGGCGTCGGCTGTCGTCCCCGGAGCGCTTCGCCGACGCGCGCCTCGCTCTCGTTCCTCGAAATCCTCAAAAACTGTCTCTCAACCATTGTCCGACCCGAGAGATGTAACCATTGGTCCCGGTCCCACGCGCCTCCGCCTCGCGGCGCGGCTCGAAATATTCGCGCCCCGCGAATTGCGGATAGACGAGCAGGCCCACCGCCGCGGCAAAAGCCGGGCTGCGCGCCGATTCGGGCAGGCCGTCTATGCCGGCCGGCCGGCCGACGCGGACCTGTCCGCCGAGAATGCGCCGCGCCGCCTCCGGCAGGCCGGTGAGCAGGCAAGCGCCGCCAGTGAGCACCACGCGGCGGCCGGCATGCGCCGAAAATCCCGACGCGGCCAGCCGGTCGCGCAGGAATTCCAGCGTCTCCTCGACGCGCGGACGAATGATGCGCACGAGATGCGATTTCGGCGCATGGGCCGGATGCTCGCCGCTCTCGCCCACATGATCGAAGGCGATCGTCTCGCGATCGTCGGAGGGCGAGGAGATCGCTGCGCCATAGAGCGTCTTCAACCGTTCGGCGTCGCTCAGCCGGCAATCGAGGCCGCGAGCGATGTCCATGGTGATGTGATTGCCGCCGAGCGTCACCGCGTCGACATGGGCGAGCGCGCCGCCGGCGAAGACCGCGAGCGAAGTGACGCCCGCGCCCATATCGATGACGATCGCGCCGAGCTCCGCCTCATCGGCCTCGAGCACGGCGAGGCCGGCGACGTAGGGAGCGACGGCGGCGGCTTCTATGCCGAGATGGCAGCGCTCCACCGCGACGAGCAGATTGCGCATCGCCGCCTGATCGCAGCTCGCGACATGGAGATCGACGCCGAGTTCGCCGCCGACCATGCCGGCCGGCTCGCGAATTCCGGCGGAGCCGTCGAGCGAGAAGCCGGTGGGCAGCGAATGGACGACGACGCGGCCCCGCTCCGTCACATGGGCGGCGGAGGCCTCGAGCACCCGATGCACGTCGGCCGGCGCGACGGCGCCCGAGGAGACGCGCGTCTTGGCGGCGAAATGTTGCGAAGCGAGCCTTCCGCCGGAGGCGGTGACGATGATCGTGTCGATCTGCGATTTCGCCATGCGCTCGGCCGCGTCGACAGTGCGGCGGATGGCGCTCTCGACCTCCTCCATATCGACGATCTGGCCGGCCTTCACGCCGCGCGAGCGCTGATGCCCGATGCCGAGCACGCGCGCGCGATGCGTGCGCCCGCGCGGGGAGCCGTCGCCGACCGGGCTCAGCCGCGCGATGATGCAGGCGATCTTCGACGTGCCGACGTCGAGCACGGCCATGGTCGCGCTGCGGCGGGGCCCGAGCGGCTTCATTCGCGGCGGGAAGATATGTGACTTCATGTCTGGCCGCCCTTGCGTGAATTGCGCGTCGTCGCGGACGCGCGCGCCGCGACCGCCTCCTCCGAGAGGCGCACCGCGACGCGTCCGGACGCGCGCAAATCGATCGAGATCACATCCTTGTCGAGGATCCTGGCCTCACGCTGGAGCCGCTGTAGCAGCGCCAGCGCCGCCTCCGGCTCGCGTTCGGGCAACTTCACTTCGACTCCATTCGTCATGTCGAACGACCAGCGCCGTCCCGAGACGAGCACACCGGCGCGCACCCGCGATTTGAGATCGCCCGCCGCCTCGAGCAGGCGCATATATTCGTCGAGCCGCTTCTCCGCGCCCTCGCCGACGACGAAGGGCAGGCCCAAGAATCTCTCGTCGCGCATCTCGTCGACGACGACGCCGTCGGCGGCGACGATCGAGAGCTTGCCGTCGCGCTGCCAGAGCGCGAAGGGCCGGCGCCCCTCGAGCGCGATGACCAGACGGTCGGGATAGAGCTTCAAAACGCGCGCGCTCTCGACGAGCGGCAGCACCGTCAGGCGCTCGCGAATCGTCTCCGCGTCGAGGAAGAGCAGCGAATGGGTCGGCTTGACGCCGGAGGCGGCGAGCACATCGCCTTCGCTCAGCTCACCGAGCCCGCTGATGGTGACGACCTCGATGGAAAAGCCGAGCGCGCGAGCGACGATGTCGCGCGGCGCGCCGTTGCGCGCGACGAATTCGGCGTAGCCGCCGTTCTGGACGACGCCGGCGAGGCCGACCGCGCCGAACAGCAAAGCGAGCGCCGCCGTGCCGACGCCCGGCAGAGCGGCGAGCCGTGAGAGACCGCGCGCCGGGCGCTGAGCGAAATGCGGCGCGGAAGCCGCCGATGGGCGGACGCGCCGCTCCGCGGGCTGGGAAGAAGCGGGAGAGACGTAAGGACCGGCGTAAGCGCCGGCCTGGATGGAGCCGCCTTGGATGGAGCCCACTTGGACGTGGACGGGATGCGGATGCACGACATCGAAGAGAGCCTCGACAGGCTCTCTCAACGATCGCAGGACGCGTCTTCCACCATCCATCTTACGAGCTCGCCAAACGAATATCCGGCGTGTGCCGCCATCTCGGGAACCAGCGAGGTCTCGGTCATGCCCGGCTGCGTGTTGACCTCCAATACGACGAGTTCGCCCGTACCTCCGGGGCGATCGTCGTATCGAAAGTCCGCGCGGCTGACGCCGCGACAGCCGAGAGCTCGATGAGCCTCGAGCGCCAACTGTTGGACCTCTTGGTAAATATTTTGTTTAAGATTCGCCGGAAGCACGTGTTTCGAACCGCCTTTCGCGTATTTCGCGTCGAAACCGTAGAACTCCTCCGACACGGGGAGTATCTCGATGACGTCGAGCGGGCGGTCGCCCATCACCGCGCAGGTGAGCTCGCGGCCGTCGACGAAATTTTCGGCGAGCATGAAATCGCCATGCCGCCAATCGGCGGTCGCGAGCTCCTGCGGCGGATGCGAACGCCCCTCCTTGACGATGAACACGCCGAATGACGATCCCTCGCTCACCGGCTTCAGCACGTAAGGGGGCGGCAGCGCATGGGCCTTGGCCGCCTCGAGGCGATGCAGCACCCTGCCCCGCGGCACTGGCACGCCGGCCGCCGCCATGACGCTCTTGGCGACGTCTTTCTTCATCGCCAGCGACGAGGCGAGCACGCCCGAATGTGTGTAGGGGATGCGGAGTATCTCCAGCACGCCCTGAATGGCGCCATCCTCGCCGAAGCGGCCGTGCAGCGCATTGAAGGCGACATCCGGCGAAAGCTTTGCCAGAACCTCGGCGACGTCGCGGCCGACATCGACGCGGCTGACGCGAAAGCCGACGCTCTCCAGCGCCTTGGCGCTCGCCTCGCCCGACCGCAGCGAGACCTGGCGCTCCGAGGAGAATCCGCCCATGAGAACGGCGACGTGAACGGCGACGTGAGCAGTCATGACGCACCTTTGCGTGGTTTATGGACGATTGCGCCCGATGAAGGAACGAACCGCTTCGAAAACCGCCTCGGCCTGCTTCGTCCCCAGTCGTCCGGCGCGCCGCACGATCCGAGACGGTTCGACATTGGCGATTTTGACGGGCCGCACGATCGACGGACTCGAAAGCCCGGCGGCCGATAGGTCTTCGATCGGCACGTCATGGTCCATGCTGGAATTCTGCGCCGTCGTGATCATGACGAGCCAGAGAAAGCCAGCGGATGTCACCTCGTCATTCGAGACGACGAGAGCCGGTCGCCGCTTTTCCGCGAAACGATCAGAATAGGGAAAGGGCACGACGACCACGTCGCCAGGCGCATAGCGCGACATGTCACGCGCTTCCATGGGTGCGCCTGAAGGGTCGCGGTCCAGAGTAGCTGCCTGGACCGCGACCCTTCAGGCTCGCTCCCGCCCGCACGCAAGTCGATCGGGCGGATGTCGCGTCAGAGATCGGCATAGGCTTCGTCGTCGGCGTCGCTCGCCCATTCGGTGAAAGTCGCGAAAGGATCGTCTTCGTCGTTCGGAGCGCAGCGCTCGATCCGCACGCCAGTCTCGTCGAGCACATAGCGCAGCCGATCGCCCGGCTTTATGCGCAAGCGTTGGCGTACCTCGGCCGGCAGCACAGTCTGGCTCTTCACGGAAACCTTCGAATACACCGTCTGGCGCTTGGCGGACGGCATGGCTCACCTTCCTATCCGTCTTACTATCTTACCGCCTTACTATAGACCGGCCGGTCCGAAAGTCCAGCGACGCTCACTCCGCCCGCCGCCAAATCTCTATATCCCCCGCCTGTTTCGCGAGCCTGTAGGCGTCCAGCGCCCCGGCCATTTCCGGCCGCCGCAGAACCCAATCCCGCGTCGCGCGATCCTCGACGACGATAATGTCCGGCCGCCCCTCGCGAATATCCTGCGCGAGCCCGGCGAGATCGGCGCTGCGCCGCGCCTCCAGCCGGTCGCGCTCCGGCGGAGCGGCGGTGGCCAGCAGCCGCCCGACTGCGGCCGTCGCCCAGAGCGCATTCTGCCGTCCGACCCATTCGCCGTCGAGCTGGCGCACCAGCGGATGGCCGTAGTCGAGCTGGCTCGCGATCGTCGCCACGCGCGGATGCGGCGGCGCGACGAAGGCGACCGCGTCGAGCAGGCCGGGGTGCTCCTCATGGTCGGTCACCTGCTCGACGACGCCGAAATAGGCCGGCGCGGCGACGAGCCCCGGAAGGAACAGGAATTTGATCAGCGCCCGCTTCGTCCCCGTCGGCGGGGCGACGCGCGCTATACGGTCGCGCAGCGCCAGAAAGATCCAGGCGAACAGCAGCAGCGCGACAGCCGGAAAAGCGTGGTTCATCCAGCCCTTCCCCTGCAGCAGAAAGGCGGCGAAAAAGCCGAGCGAGGACAATAGCGCGACGAGCGTCGCGCGGCCGAGCACGACGCCGCGCGCCGCGACGAGAAATCCGGCGAGCAGAGCGACATAGACGAGGGCCAGCGTATGGCCGAGGAAATGGCCGAGATCGTCGCGCGCCGGGCCATAGACCTCGAGCGCCAGCGGCAGCGCCTGCGTCAGATAGGCCGGGAAGGCGACGAGCGTCGCGATCGTCGCGCCGACCGCCGCGAGCCCCGCGACGACGAGCTCGTCCCGCCACAGAATGCGCAGTGAGTGCTCGCGCCAGGCGATCGCCAACGCCGGCAACGCGATGGCGAGGACGAAATGCGGCTTCAGCGCCACAGCGACGCCGGCGCCGAGGCCCGCGACGATCCGCGCCCATCGCGGCGGCGCGCGTCGCTCCTCCACCGCCAGCGCCGCGAGCAGCGGCAGGACGGCGAGCAGCGCAATATGCTCGCGCTCGGCGAAGACGATCTCGGGCGCGACCAGCAGCAAAAAGAGCGCCGCATTGAGCAGCAGCATCCAGGCGCGCCGCGTGCGCGCCGCGCCATGCCGCAGCAGATAGAAGGAAAAGTTGATCGAGCCCGCCGCAAAGGCGAAGACCAACGCCGCCACGACCGTCTCCGGCTCCATATGCAGCGCGCGGGCGAGCAGCACGGCCGGCATGAGCGAGAGAAACGCCGCCGGCGGATTGGGATCGCTCGCCTCGACATAGGCAGCGTGGCCGTCCAGCACTTTCTCCGCGAAGGTCAGGAACCAGGAGACGTCGCAGTCGATATGGCCGAGAAGCTGCTGCGCGATCGCGACGAGAACCAGCGCCGCGCCGAGCCATGGGCTCGACAGCGCGCGCGAGAGCGGTTCCGGCTCCTCGCGAGCGACGGCGGCGCTCCGCTCGATCACACTCATGGGACGCCGATCCGCTTGATCTCCCAGCGCAGGAGTATGCCGCTCTTCGCTTCGACGCGCCGCCGCACCTCTTCGCCCAGCGCCTCGACGTCGGCCGCCGTCGCGCGGCCGCGGTTGACGAGGAAGTTGCAATGCATCTCGCTCACCTGCGCATCGCCGATCGAAAAGCCGCGGCAGCCCGCCGCGTCGATCAATGCCCAAGCCTTATGCCCCGCCGGATTGGCGAAAGTCGAGCCGCCGGTCTTCTCGCGGATCGGCTGCGAGGCTTCGCGCGCCGCGGTGATGCGCTCCATCTCGGCGAGGATCGTCGCCGGATCGCCCTTGCGGCCCTGATACAGAGCCTGCGTGAAAATCACATCTTCCGGCGCCTCGCTATGGCGATAGGAGAAGCCGAGATCGGCGTTCGTAAAGACGCGCACATTCCCCGAGCGATCGACGCCGCGCGCTTCGATCAGCGCGTCCTTGGTCTCGCCGCCATGGGCGCCGGCGTTCATGCGCAGCGCGCCGCCTATGCCGCCCGGAATGCCACGATAGAAGGCGAGCCCGTCTATGCCGGCGTCGGCCGCCGCGCGCGCGAGCTTCACATCGGGCACGGCCGCGCCGACGCGAATGCGCTCGCCCGGCTCCACAGTGATCGCGCCGAAGCCCTTGGCGCCGAGCCGCACGACGACGCCCGGGACGCCGCCGTCGCGCACGATGAGATTGGAGCCGAGCCCGATGACCATGACCGGAATCTCGCGCGGCAGGCGCGCGAGGAAATAGGCGAGATCGGCTTCATCCGCCGGCGAGAAGAGGATTTGCGCCGGGCCGCCGACACGAAACCAAGTGAAGGGCGCGAGCGACTCATTCGCCGAGAGGCGCCCGCGCAGATCGGGCGCGAGCGCGGCGATTTCAGCCGAGATATCCGGAAAGCTCATCCGCGATCTCCGTGCGCGCCACCTTCTCCCGCGCGCGGGAGAAGGTGGCCCGGCGAAGCCGGGTCGGACGAGGGCCCGTGGATTTTACGCGCAACATTTGAACGCAGCGCGATGACGAGATCGGCGCCTCGGCGCGAGCCCTCATCCGACCCTCGCTGACGCGAGGGCCACCTTCTCCCGCAAGCGGGAGAAGGGACGCGCGTCCTGCTCGGCTGCGCGGGCGTCATGGGGCGAATTCCGTGAGCTGCCCCGGCAGCGCATAGGCCCATTTGGTGATGTCGCCAGCGCCCAAAAACACCACATAATCGCCCGGCGCCGCGATCCCGCGCACGAGCCCCGGCAGCTCTCCCGGCGACGCGAATGACAGCGCGCGCCCATGTCCCTGCGCCGCCGCGGCGCGCGTGAGCGCCGGCCCGTCGACTCCTTCGATTTTCGTCTCTCCCGCAGGATAGACATCGGCGATCAGCGCGACATCGGCGTCGCCGAAACAGCCCGCGAATTGATCGAAAAGCGACTGCAGCCGCGTGTAGCGATGCGGCTGCATGATGGCGATGACCTTGCCCGTGGTCGAAGCCCGCGCGGCGCGCAGCACAGCGGCGATCTCCACCGGATGATGGCCGTAGTCGTCGAAGATCGAAACGCCCTTCCACTCGCCCGTCTTGGTGAAGCGCCGCTTCACGCCGGCAAAGCTCGCGAGCCCTTCCCGAATCTTCTCCGCCGTCACGCCGAGCCGATGCGCCACTGCGATTGCCGCCGTGGCGTTGAGCGCATTATGCCGCCCCGCCGCCGGCAACAATAGATCGCCCAGCAGCGTCTCCGCGCCCGTATCGCGATCGCGCAGCGCCACGGAGAAACGCCCGACGCCGCCCGAAAGATCGAGATCGAGGAGCCGCGCCTCGGCCTCCGCGCTCTCGCCATAGGCAATGACGCGCCGATCCTCGATCTGCGAGATGATCTCGCGCGCGGTCGGATGATCGACGCAAACGGCCGCAAAACCATAGAAAGGCAGATTTTCGACGAATGTGCGAAAGCCCCGCTTCACGCCGTCGAAATCGCCGAAATGATCGAGATGCTCGGGATCGACATTGGTGACGATGGCGACTTCCGCCGGCAGTTTGAGAAAAGTGCCGTCGCTCTCATCGGCCTCGACGACCATCCATTCGCCGGCGCCCGGCCGCGCATTGGTTCCATAGGCGTTGATGATGCCGCCATTGACCACTGTCGGATCGAGACCGCCAGCGTCGAGCAGCGTGGCGACGAGCGAGGTCGTCGTCGTCTTGCCATGCGTGCCGGCCACCGCGACGCAACGCTTGTCGCGCATCAGCTCGGCGAGCATTTCCGCGCGCCTCACCACGGGCAGACGCCGCGCGCGCGCCTCCATGAGCTCGGGATTGTCGCGCTTGATCGCGCTCGACACGACGACGACGGCGGCCTCGCCGAGCCATTTCGCGTCATGGCCGACATGCACGCGCGCGCCTTTCTCGGCGAGGCGCTTCAGATTGGCGCCGTCGGCGGCGTCCGTGCCCTGAATTTCGTAGCCTTGCGCGAGAAGAATTTCGGCGACGCCGGACATGCCGATCCCGCCGATGCCGACGAAATGAATGGGGCCGAGACGGCGCGGCATTCTCATGAGAGGCTCCGTTGCGCCGCCTCGGCGCGTTCTTTCTTTTCCGCGACGGCGAGCACGAGATCGGCGAGCCGCTCGGCCGCGTCCGCGACGCCGACGCTCTTGGCCGCCTGCGCGCGTCGCTGCAATTCTTGCGGGTTCGCGGCGAGTTCGACGATGCGCGCGGCCAGCCATTGCGGCGTGAAATCCGCTTGGCGGACGACTTCCGCCGCGCCGGATTTCGCCAGCACGGCGGCGTTGGCCGCCTGATCCTGATCCAGCGCATGCGGCAGCGGCGCGAGAATGCTCGGCCGCCCGATGACCGCGAGCTCGGTGACGGTGGAGGCGCCGGCGCGCGCGATGACGAGATGCGCGGCGGCGATGCGCTCGGGAAGATCGGCGAAGAAAGGCGCGATCTGCGCGACGACCCCAGCGCGCGCATAAGCCGTGGCGACGCGCGCGAGATCTTCCTCGCGCGTCTGCTGCGTGAGTTCGATGCGCTCGCGCAATTCCTCGGGCAGAGATTCGAGCGCCGGCGGCACGATATCCGCCATCACCCGCGCGCCCTGCGACCCGCCGGTGACGAGCAGACGTAATTTGCCATCAGCGAAATCGGGATAAGGCTGCGCGGCGGCGGCGAGCGCCGCCGGACGCAGCGGATTTCCCGTGACGACGATCTTGTCGGCGAGCGCGCCTGCGACGCCCGCGAGCGGAAAGCCCGCTGCGATCATATCGACGCGGCCGGCGAGAAAGGAATTGGCGCGGCCCATCACCGCATTGGCCTCGTGCAGCACGGTCGGGATGCGCAAGAGCGAAGCGGAAAAGAGCGGCGGAACGCTCGGATAGCCGCCGAAGCCGACGACCGCGAGCGGCCGCATGCGCATCAGCAGCAGAAACGCCTGCAAAGTCCCGACGCCGAGCGTCGCGATCGCCCTCGCCTTGTCGGGAACGGAGCCGCCGCGCGGCGTCGCCGCCGCTATGGTGTGCGTCGCGCGCGCGGGAAATTCGCCGCCATAGCGCAGCGCGCGCTCGTCGGTCACGAGCTCCACTTCGAGCCCGCGCGCACGCAGCGCATGGGCCAGCGCCTGCGCCGGAAAGAGATGGCCGCCGGTGCCGCCGGCGGCGAGCAGAATGGGACGCTTGCTCATGCCGGCGCGCCCATATGCGCGGGACCGACATGCGCCGTATCGACCACGGGCTCTATATGCGGCCTGCGCCTTGTAACGGAGAGCAGAAAGCCGAATCCGAGCGCCAGCGAGATGAGCGAGGAGCCGCCATAGGAGATGAAGGGAAGCGTCATGCCCTTCGACGGCATCAGCTGAAGATTGACCGCCATATTGATGGCGGCCTGCAGCCCGAACAGCATGACCAGTCCCGCCGTCGCGAAGCCGCAGAAGGCGTCGTCGTTGCGCGAGGCCGAATAGAGCCCGCGCAGCACGATGAAGCCATAGATCGCCGCGACCGCCATGCAGACGAGAAGGCCGAACTCCTCGCCGATGACGGCGAAGATCGTATCCGTATGCGCATCGGGCAGAATACGCTTCAACGTGCCCTCGCCGGGCCCCTTGCCGAACCAGGAGCCGCTGATGAAGCTATAGAGCGCGGTGTCCGCCTGGAATGTGTCGGCGACGCCCTGCCCCGCCGCCTGCGGATCGAGGAAGCGCGTCACGCGCGCATGCACGTGCGGCAGGAATTTATAGGCCGCGACTGCGCCGACGACGCCCGCGCCGCCGACGCCGAAGATCCAGAACCAATGAATGCCGGCCATGAATAAGAGACCCGCCCAGACCAGCGAGATCAGCATGGTCTGGCCGATGTCCGGCTGCAGCACCAGCGGCGCGACAGTGACGGGCAGCAGCAGGATGGCGAGCAGATTGCCCGGCACATCCTTGCGCTTGGCTCCTTCCGAAAAGGCCCAGGCGGCGACGATGACGAAGCCGGGCTTCAAGAATTCGGAGGGCTGCACGCCGAAGATCCAGCGCTTTGCGCCCTTCACCTCCTGGCCGAAGAACAGCGTGCCGACGACGAGCGCGAGCGAGACGATCCACAGTAGAATCGCCGCGCGCCGCACATGGCGCGGCGAGAGGAAGGACACGCCGATCATCACGATGAGCGCCGGCACGAGATAGATCACCTGACGATGCACGAAATGGAAGGTGGAGAGATGCAGGCGCTCGGCGACCGGCGGGCTGCCGGCCATCGCGAAGACGAGGCCGCAGACGATCAAGAGAGCGACGCCGGCGATGAGCCAGCGATCGATCGTCCAGGCCCAATCGGAAAAAGTGGAACGCTCCGCGCGCGAGATCATGAGGTTTCTCCGGCAATGGGCGCATGCGCATAGAGTTCGCGCGCGAGCAGGCGAAAGGCGTCGCCGCGCGCTTCGAAATTGGCGAATTGATCGTAAGAAGCGCAGGCCGGCGACAGCAGCACGACCGGCTCGTGCGCTTCGCTCAGCGCGGCGTCCTCGGCGGCGCGGCGAAGCGCGACGTCGAGCGTTCCGCATTGCTCGTACGCGACGACGCCCTCCAGCGTGCGGGCGAAATCCTGCGCCGCCGCGCCGATGAGATAGGCCTTGGCGACGCGCGAGAACAGCGGGCGCAAAGGCTCTATGCCGCCCTCCTTGGCCTTGCCGCCGGCGATCCAGAAAATATCGCCATAGGAGAGCAGCGCCTTTTCCGCCGCATCGGCGTTGGTCGCCTTGGAGTCGTTGACGAAGACGGTGCGTCCGCGCCGCCCCACCTCCTCCATGCGATGCGGCAGTCCCGGATAGCTGACGAGCCCCGCGGCGATCTCCTCGCCCGAGAGCCCGCAATGCCAAGCGGCGGCGGCGGCGAAGGCGGCGTTCTGCGCATTATGCGCGCCGCGCAATGTGCGCGCGCCTTCGAGATCGCCGAGCGTCTCGGTCTCCTCCGGACCGTGGCCGGCCTCGCGATAGAGCGCCTTGCGAGCGTCGATGAAAAAGCCCCAGTCGAGCGCGCGCGCGGCGGAGATCGGATAGACGCGCTGCCCCTCGCGTCGCGCCTCTATGAGCCGGGCGCCGATCGCATGGCTGAAGACATCATCGACGCCGACGAGAGCGACATCGGCGCGCGCAACGAGCCTCTCCTTGACGGCGGCGTAATTCTCGATCGTCCCGTGGCGATCGATATGGTCGGGCGTCAGATTGATGAGAATGCCGATCGACGGCGCGAGCGAGGGCGTCAAATCGATCTGGAAGGAGGAGCATTCGATAACGTGAATGCGCCCCTCGGAGGGCGGCTCGAGATCGAGGATCGGCGTGCCGATATTGCCGCCGAGCTGCACATCCTTGCCGGCGCGGCGCAGAATATGGGCGATGAGCGCCGTCGTCGTCGATTTGCCATTGGTGCCTGTGATGGCGATGAAGGGCGCGCCCGGCGCATGGCGCGCGCGCTCGCGGCAGAAGAGTTCTATATCGCCGATCACCTCCACGCCCGCGGCGCGCGCACGCTCCACGGTCCAATGCGGCTGCGGATGGGTGAGCGGCACGCCGGGCGAGAGCAGGAGCGCGGCGAATTCGCGCCAATCCGCCGCCGAAAGATCGACGATGTCGACGCCCTGCTCGCGCGCCTTGGCGCGGCCCGCCTCGCCATCGTCCCACGCGGCGACGCTCGCGCCGCCCGCGATCAGCGCGCGCGCCGTCGAAAGGCCGGAGCCGCCGAGGCCGAAGAGCGCGACCTTGCGCCCGGAGAATGTCGTCGCCGGCGTCATGCGCTCACCTCAGCTTCAGCGAAGAGAGCCCGAGAAGGGCGAGCACGAAGGAGATGATCCAGAAGCGGATGACGATCTGCGGCTCTGTCCATCCCATCTGCTCGAAGTGATGATGGATCGGCGCCATGCGGAACACGCGCTTGCCCGTGAGCTTGAAAGAGGCGACCTGCACGATGACGGAGGCGCCCTCGAGCACGAACAATCCGCCGATGATGGCGAGCACGAACTCCTGCTTGATCGCGACCGATATGGTTCCGAGCAGGCCGCCGAGCGCGAGCGAGCCGGTGTCGCCCATGAAGATCTGCGCCGGCGGCGCGTTGAACCACAGAAAGCCGAGGCCCGAGCCGATGAGCGCCGCGCAGACGATGGTGAGTTCGCCCGTGCCGGCGACGTGATTGACGCCGAGATAGTCGGAGAAGATCGAATTGCCGACGAGATAGGCGATGATGGCGAAGGCCGCCGCGGCGATCATCGACGGAACGATGGCGAGGCCGTCGAGCCCGTCGGTGAGATTGACGCAATTGCCCGCCGCCACGATGACGAAGGCGCCGAAGGGAATGAACAGCCAGCCGAGCGAGAAGGCGTAACCCTTCAGCAGCGGCAGCGCGAGCTTCGACATATTCTCGCCGCCGACCGTCGTCAGCGCGTAGCAGGCGAGACCCGCGACGACGAACTCCAGCGCGAGGCGAGCGCGTCCGGAGAAGCCCTTGTGCGACTGTTTCGTCACCTTCAGATAATCGTCGTAGAAGCCGATCGCGCCGAAGGAGGCCGTCACCAATATGACGATCCACACATAGGAGTTTCTCAAATTCGCCCATAGCAGAGTGGCGACGAGAAGCCCCGACAGGATCATGAGCCCGCCCATCGTCGGCGTGCCCTTTTTGGTGAGAAGATGCGAGGCCGGACCGTCCTCGCGTATGGGCTGGCCCTTGCCCTGCTTGAGACGCAGCGCATCGATGATGGTGGGGCCGAAGAAGAAGACGAAGAACAGCGCCGTCCCGGCCGCTCCGGCGGCGCGGAAGGTGATGTAGCGGAAGAGATTCAGCGGACCGAACAGATGCGAGAAGTCCGCGAGCAGCGTCAGCATTCGTCTTTTCCTTTACCGGGCCGTTTCGGTTTCGGCCGAGAATTTCGTTCGTATCGCCTCGACGATTCGCGACATGCGCGAACCATTCGAGCCCTTGACCATGACGGTGTCGCCGGGCGCGATCGCCCAGAGCACGGCCTCCTCGAGCTCGGCGGCGTTGGCGCGATGCGCGCCGCGCATAGGTTCCGGCGCGGCGTAGAAGAGTCTGGCCATCAGCGGGCCGGCCGTGAAGAGGAGATCGACGCCCGCGGCCTCCAGATCCTCGGCGAGGCCGGCGTGCAACTCCGCCGCGCTAGGCCCGAGCTCGAGCATATCACCGAGCACGGCGATGCGCCGCCGCGCGCTCTTCTCCGCGCCGAGCAGTTCGAAGGCCGCGCGCATGGAGGTCGGATTGGCGTTATAGCTCTCGTCGATGAGCGTGAAGCTCCCGCCGCCGATGGCGAAGGTCTCGCGTCGCCCGCGTCCCTTGGGCGGGGCGAAATCGGCGAGCGCCTCGGCCGCCTGCTCGAGATTTATGTCGAAGATATGAGCGATCGTCAGCACGGCGAGCGAATTCACCGCGAAATGGCGTCCCGGCGCGCCGATGCGATAGCGCAGACGCCGGCCGAAAATCTCCGCCTCCGCCTGCTGCTCCTCCGCGTCATACGAGAGGAGCCGCGCCTGCGCGCCCTCACTCTGGCCGAAGGAGAAGACATGCGCGGCCCTGGAGGCGGCGGCGCCTTCGAGCAGCGCCTCATAGGTCTCGTCGTCCCGATTGATGATGGCGACGCCGCCCTCGACCAGCCCTGAAAAAATCTCCGCCTTGGCGGCGGCGATCGCCTCGAGCGAGTCGAAATGTTCGAGATGCACCGGCGCGACGCGCGTCACCACAGCGACATGCGGCGAAACGAGCGGCGCCAGCGAAGCGATCTCGCCGGCGTGATTCATGCCGACCTCGAAGAGGCCGAAGCGCGTCGACGCCGGCATGCGCGAGAGCGACAGCGGCACGCCCCATTGATTATTGTAAGAGGCCGCGGAGGCGTGCGTGGCGCCGAAACGCGACAGCACCGTCTTCGCCATGTCTTTCGTCGAGGTCTTGCCGACCGAGCCGGTGATGGCGGCGACATAGGCGGGCGAACGCTCGCGCGCGCGCGCGCCGAGGCTTTCCAGCGCCTCCTGCACGTCGCGCACGACATAGAGCGGCGAGAGGCCGCGAAACTCGCTCGCATGCGCATCGTCGATGACGGCGCCGGCGGCGCCGCGCTCGA